>MDSY01122822.1_pt1 | contig 83391 bp, 71 predicted proteins | sample 811131 | NCBI WGS metagenome assembly MDSY01 (sample SAMN05326643, study PRJNA326480) | marine metagenome | isolation source: seawater | place: Atlantic Ocean: South West | collected 2010 | reverse complement strand
TAAGGTGGCTATAGCGATGGGGCTCACCTCTTCCCTTCCCGAACAGAGAAGTTAAGCCCATCTGCGCAGATGGTACTGCCTATTGGTGGGAGAGTATGTCGTCGCCTTCTTCTAAGACCCGTAACGTAAGTTATGGGTCTTTTTTTTTAACTTTTTTGGAACGGTCTCGTGTATGAGTAATGTTTGTGAAAGGTTTTAAAAGGATTTTTAAGTTCATAAATTATAATTTCAGCTTCGTCAAAATTATTTACATCTGATAATTTTCCAATATGAGGGTGAAGCCATTTATGCAATTCGTAGTGACTTTCCCCTTGGATAGTATAGCTTTGGATTACAACTTGGTTTTGTTCTTTAAGATTTTTAGGCAATTTGCCATAATTCTTGATCTGATTTAAATAAATTCATTCAATATTATATTTTTCTTTTCAATATTTGGTTTCATTTCACTATTGATTTCCATTTTTTTCCATTATTTAGATTAATTTCATCTTTTATTTGATTAAATATTTTATAGTCAATCTTTTCATCTATGCTCATCAGATTTGGAAAACTTTTGATCTTTGTTAGAGCAGGCTGTTGGTTATGTTTGAAATAGGAAGCGTTATTTTAGTGTAGCTAGTTTTTCGTTGAAAAGTATGATGCATAAAGCATACCTGATTAAAGTTAAAGTTTGATTTTACTGTAAAGAGTGATGTATGTTAAACGGGATTGAATAGTAGGTTTTTCATCAGCTTAAGAAAAAATTAGAGAACTGTCTAGGTTAAAGATCAACTTTATTTTTAAGTTCTTGAATTGTCTAAAGCGTCAATGGGTTCAGTTTTGTGTTGAATTTAAGATTTGAGAATATATTTTAATCAAACTCCCAAGAGACGATTATTTTATTAGATCTCTCCAATCAACCAATTCAATTGAGTTTTCTTGAAGCAAGGTTTTACATCGCTTGCTTGTAAAAAAATTGTAATCTATTTCCCTCCATTCGGAACCGAAATTGGAATGATTTACGGTAATGGATTTCATTTCATCATCATCAAATGCTGGGTGAATTAGGAGTAGGTTCACTCCTTTTTCCAGCTTTTGAAGAACATTCTCATAATACTCCCCGAGTTTTCCCGTTTCATATTCTTTAAAAGTACCCATATGTATTTGTTCTAGGGTCAAATCCTTTTGATTGATATTATTTCTGAGATCATAACCTGTATTTTTAAATAAATTTCTACTGATCAAAACGGGTAATTGGTATTGAATTTCAAGCTCTTTGTAAATTTTAAAAATCGCTGGAGAACAGGCAACACTGTACATGTGGGAATCTATATGGGAAGGCTGAAGACCATATTGAAATGCTAAATCAATTTGGGCTTTCAGTTCTTTTTCGATTTCTGAGGGTAAAGAATGTTTTTGTAGGTGCTCTTTTTTCTTATAAAAATGACCATTTTTATCTACTAAACTTGGTACCTCGCTAAGGGGTAAAACTGGGCCAAAGCGATGCTTTTCCCATTCACAAGTTAAGGTTAAATGAATTCCATAATCATATTTTGGATTTTTTTTTGCAAAATCAGCTATTTCCTTAAAATGAGCACAAGGCACCATTATACTGTATGAATTTACATTTCCTTCTTCAAGGCAAGAGATTATTGCCTTGTTTTGAGAATGCGATAGTCCTGCGTCATCTGCATGGATCATGAGAAGCTTTTTGTTCGTTTTAGGGTTTAATTTAGTTAAATACATTACAATTATTTTGATTCATGAAAATATGATTACAAGCTATTTACCATAACATCAAATATAAATTAATAAATATAATTAAGAGGTTTTATATGGATAGTGAGTATTGAAATTTTTTATAAACCTTTCAATTATTTACAGAATGACGACTGATAAATTAAATTGTTGCACTATTTTTAGTTAATAATATAGATGATTATGTTAAAATTTATCAAACCTGAAGAACGGTTAAATGTATTAACCCATGCTTTAGGGGTTCTAATTGGAATAGGAATCACGCCTTATTTTTTCTTTTTCCAAGGTGACCTTACTTTTCAGGCAAAGATAGGATTGGCGGTATATTGTTTTTCCTTTATTTTTTTATTTTCAGCTTCTACGATTTACCACACGGTTTCTGGGGATTTAAAAATAGTTTGGCGTAAAATTGATCATATTGCAATTTTATTTTTAATTGCAGGAACCTATACTCCAGTAACCTTAACAGTACTTTATGAAAGGACGGGTTTATTGATGCTAACTGCTGTGTGGAGTATTGCAATTCTTGGCTTAATTTTTAAGTTATTTTACACTGGTCGCTTTGAAATTCTTTCTTTAACTATTTATTTAGGAATGGGTTGGCTGGTTGTTTTTGATATTGAAACTATTTTGCAGTTATTTTCCGAAACAGCTTTGTTTTATTTAATCTTAGGGGGATTTTTTTACACTGTTGGAGTTTATTTTTATTGCCTTAAAGGGTTAAAAGAAACGCATGCAGTATGGCATGTTTTTGTATTGGTTGGGGCAACATCACATGTATTAATGATTCAAGAAATACTTTTATTAGAATAATTCATTTTTTAATTTGTGAAATAAACATCCTCTTTTTCTGTAATCCTTTTTTGTAAAGTAGTTAATCCTTTGCAATAGACATTTGCATTGCCAACTATGTCAACATCAAGACTATTGATCGCTGTAATCTCATAACTTCCCCTTCTTTCAACACTAATTTCAATATCTTGAGCTATTATGGGGTATGCCATTACACCCCCGTTTACTTTTACATTGATCTTTAAAAAATTCACTTTGGGTATTCTCTTATTACTTTCGATAGTAGTAGCTTCTTTGGTGGCTTATTTCAAAATTATCAAGCTTTTTAAGTTGATTAAGTTCAATGCCAGTGCTATTGTTTATTTAAGGTTTTAGCTTTTGTTGATTTTCAAAATCATGAATTACTGTATTCCCTTTTTCAGTTATAGTCAATTCTTTTGGTTAGGGGAAGTGATTCTAATTTTTATGGGAATATCAGGTTACAATATGGAGATTTTAATTCTACAATTAATTTGTTGTTTTCAACTGTATAATAAATACTGTCGATTAGGGTAGCACTACCTTTTAATTTAATTTTAGACTAACTACATTGTACGATAATAACATCACTTTCTACATAAATTTTAATTAATCAAAATCATCAAGATTTATTTTTGAATTTTTAAAATTCCTAGGGGAAATAATACAATTAAAATCTTGATTTTTTTACAAGAATTATGTAAATTATTTATAATAATAGCGCTTAATAATTAGATGACTTTTTTGTTGGGGTTAAATAGTTTTATCACAATAAGTATTGCAAGGCAGGTGTTTTTTCAGTTAAGTCAATAAAAAACCCTGTAAGGGGAATACAGGGTTTTTAAAAACAAACAATCAAATTTAAGTTCAAATATGAAATTTATGTTTACATATTTATTTTATCATAATACAAAAATACTCAAGTATTCGTGAGGGTTAAACATAGGCTGTTCTTGGTGGCTATTAAAAATACATAGATGGTAGTGACGGCGTAATATTTGGTAGAAAAGTATTTTTATAAAATGGCAGCAAAGAAAATTCCCGCTAAAATTGCAACGAATTTTTGTAAATTAAATATATGACCTTTGGAGCTTTCAAATAGAATTGTTGTAGATACATGTAGTAAAACACCCACTACTATTGCATCAATAATGATTGTGATGGATTCAAAATTTAAAGCAGTATTGCGAACAATATTACCCAAAGGTGTCATGAGTGCAAAAATAAAAAGTGCTCCTAATTTTTGTGCTTTTGGAGTTTTCGTTTCCCAAAGCAAAAGCGTTATTACCATTCCGATGGGGATTTTATGAACAATAATCCCTACTAAAAGTTCGGGTTGGTTAGAAAGCGGCATTCCTTCGACGAATGCATGTATGCTTAAACTAACAACTAAAATTAAAGGTAATTTATTTTTGGTACTGTGATGTGTATGTCCGTGTTCTACACCTTTGGAAAAAAATTCCAATATGATTTGAAAAACAATTCCCGTCAAAATCCATATCCCAGGATCAAAAGTATTATCTTCAAAAATATTAGGCAGCATATCGAGAACTAATATGGAGAGAAGAAAAGACCCACTAAAGGCCAAAATCAGTTTCATTCCAAAATGAACTCTTGGTCTAAAATAAAGTGCTACAGCTGTTCCAAAATAAACAGCAATAAAAGGTAATAATAATTCTAATTCCATATGGGATAATTGAAGGTTTTGATTCTCTTCATTTATTGTGCAAAATTAAACTATTTTTGACAGGTAGTAAAAGGGCTATGGAAGGTAATTTTAAAATGTTGGCTAAAACATTCTATGGAATGGAAGACTTGTTGGTCGAAGAGCTCAAAAACTTGGGTGCACAAGAAATTGAAAAAGGCAATCGAGTAGTAAATTTTGTTGGAGACAAAGGTTTTATGTACAAAGCAAATATGAGTTTACGTACTGCTTTAAAAATTTTAAAACCAATTCATTCAGCCCGAGTTACAAATGAACATGAACTTTACAATTTGGTTTATGATTTCCCTTGGCATGATTATCTTAGTCCAAAACACTCTTTGGTTGTAGATAGTGTAGTTTTTGGGGATAATTTTACGCATTCATTATATGTGTCTCAAAAAACCAAAGACGCCATTGTTGATCGTTTCCGTGCAGACACAGGAAATCGACCAAATGTAAATCTAGATCATCCAGATGTGCGAATTAATGTTCATATTGATCGGGATCAGTGCTCAATTTCTCTGGATAGTTCTGGAAGTTCATTACACCATAGGGGTTATCGAACGGCTACCAATATTGCTCCATTGAATGAAGTATTAGCCGCAGGACTTGTTCTTCTTTCAGATTGGGATCAAACCGTTGATTTTCTTGATCCTATGTGTGGAAGTGGAACGATTTTGATTGAAGCCGCTATGCTAGCTTGTAACATTCCAGCCAATATCAACAGAAAAGAATTTGCCTTCGAGAAATGGAACGATTGGGATGAAGATTTATTTTATAAAATTGAAGAATCTCAGATTAGTAAAATTAGAGGACTATCAGGAACTATTTCAGGGTTTGACAAGGCACCATCTGTTATAGCAAAAGCCCTTGAAAACATAAAAAACGCAAATTTAGAAAATTTTATTTCTGTTTCAAAAAACAACTTTTTGTATGCAGATAAAGAAGGAGATCGACCTTTACATATTCTAACCAATCCACCATATGGTGAACGTTTAGAAGGCGACATGAATCAATTTTACAGTGAAATTGGAGATACTTTAAAACAAAAGTATCCAGACACAAAAGCTTGGATGATCAGTTCTAATATGGATGCCATCAAAAGGGTAGGGCTGCGTACCTCAAGAAAAATCAAACTATTCAACGGTAAGTTGGAGTCTAAATTATTGATGTATTCTATTTACAAGGGAACCAAAAAACAACATAAACACAATCGAGAAGAGTTATGAATAAAAAAACCAAAGCCTTACTATTAAATCTGATTTGTTTTGGGATTTTGTTCCTAACAACAAAAACCATTATTGTTAGTTTTATTGCAGTGTCCTAAATCCCGCTCATTGCTTTGTCGGCCTTATTAGCCAGTATTTTATTTCCTAAATTTTTAGTACAAAAAGGAAAGCTATCCGTTAAGATCCTTTTAATTAAAAAGCCTTGGGAGCTTTAACCTTTTTTTTAAACCGAAAGGGTAGGGAATAGGTTAAGGTGTAATTGAAGCTGGAACCAAAATTATTCCCATCTGTTACCTTACCAAACCCGGGCACATAAAGGTTTCCAAAATTATCGGATTGTTGATTTGAAAGAATTCGGTGAACCCGTAGGCTGATTCCTAAAAAGAATTTGGAAGTAATTTCAACTTTAGTTCCAAAAACAACTTCCAGCCATCCAGTGCTCAATGTTTTTCGCTCTCCATTTGCAAAGCCCCTTGCCGTGAGAGGCGTATCCCAATAGTGGTGGTTGATGTAAATAAGATAGTTGTTTAGTGTTTGAGAGTGAATACTTCGTCCAAAACGAAGCCCAAGAAAAATATCATTATTCAATCCTACCCAATTGTTGTACATATTGTAATCTATTCCCAACTTGATGTAACTACCCGAGGTAGTAAAATTTAAATTTTCATATTCAATGGTTCGTTTTTCAGCACCAATTTCAGAAGCGATATAAAGTCGCTTCCCAACTTTTAAATCCCCTACAAATTCGAGTCCTTGGAATTCTTTATCGAACTGTGTACGGATAGGTTTGTACAAATCAATTCCAGCTCTTAAAGCAAGTGTTATGGTCTCTTTAGCAGGCTTTTCCTTAGACATCTCCTCTGAAGTTTTTTCTTTGGTTTCTTCAGAAATTTCTTCAGTAGTTTTTTTGTTTTCTTGAGCAATTGTAACCATGCTCAAAAACAAACAACTAATGATAAATAGCCAAGTGTGTTTGTTGTTCATTTGAAACAGTATCAATTAAAATTTCGAAAGAATCTATCCAGATGGGTGCCGCATTTGGATAGGAAATAGTTTTTTTATCTAAAATAAAATTTGCGCGATACCCACAAGATCGATTTAGGTATTGGTCATAGCGTTTGTAATTAATTTGTAAGGTGTCCCCTACAGTTACTGTTGCTGTACTTGTAGGAAGTAAAAATGCATATTGTGTAAACGCATCTCCCGTTTTTAGGGGCAATACCAAAGAGTCAGTAGTTATGGTAATCAATGGATCTTCTTTCCCGATTCCATAGATAGTAACGTTATTAGCTGCTTTAGAAAGTAATCGATCGTCTTTGTCAAACAACTTAACGATAAGTCTTGGGGTACTTTGGGTGTCTACAAGACAAACATCATCTTTTTCACAACCACCTAATATAGATAACAGGAAAATAAAAAGAATAAAAGGAGCAGATTGTTTTTTCATTATATCTTTTCCAAAAGTACAACATTTTCTACATGATGGGTTTGCGGAAACATATCTACAGCCTGAGTGGTAACCAGATTGTATTTTTTTTTCATGAGAGCTAAATCTCGGGCTTGTGTAGCACTATTGCAACTCACATAAATAATGCGTTGTGGGTTGAGTTCAAGCAATTGTTCAACCACATCTTTGTGCATCCCATCTCGAGGTGGATCTGTAATTACAATCGAAGCGGTTCCGTTTCTTTCAACAAAACCTTTAGTAAAAATAGCCTTCATGTCACCAGTCTCAAAAAACACATTTTCAATGTTGTTGTGAATGGCATTAGCTTTTGCAGCATCAATTGAATCGGGAATAATATCAACTCCAACTACTTTTTTGGCTTTTTGTGCAATAAATTGTGCAATGGTACCTGTTCCAGTATACAAGTCATAAACCAATTCATCCCCATTTAAATCAGCAAATTTTCGAACAACCTTGTACAATTCATAAGCTTGTATAGAATTGGTTTGGTAAAAGGATTTTGCAGTGATTTTAAATTGTAAATCCTCCATTAACTCTGTAATGAAATCTCGCCCTTTGTAACAAATGATCTCTTGATCATGAAGGGTATCATTTGATTTTGTATTGATAACGTATTGCAAAGAAGTAAGGGTAGGAAATTGTTGAGCAACAGCATTCAATAAGGGAAATAAAAGTTGATTTTTTTTATGATAAACTTGTAAAACAACCATCACCTCTTGAGTAGAAGTTATTCGGATCATGAGGCTTCGTAAAAAGCCAGTCTGTTTTCTAGGGTCAAAAAATGCTAAATTATTTTTGTTTGCATAATCTCTTATGAAATTTCTAATATCGTTAGACGGATCGGCTTGAAGATGACAGTTAGTAACATCTACAATTTTATCCCACATACCGGGTTTGTGAAAGCCCAGTGCATTTCTGTTAATTTCAACTCCAGATTTTATTTCTTCTGGGATTAACCAACGTTGATTAGAAAACGAAAACTCCATTTTATTGCGATACCAAAAGGGATTCTCAACCCCTAAAATTGGGTTAAATTCGGGGAGCTCAACGCCCCCAATACGTTTTAGATTTTCCGTAACTTCTTTTTGCTTAAAACGAAGCTGGGCATCATACTTCATGTGTTGCCATTTGCAACCACCACAAATTCCAAAATGATCACAAACAGGCTCAGTTCTATTATCCGAATAGGTATGAAACTTAACAATATTACCCTCGTAATACCCTTTTCTTTTTTTGTAGGTACTCACATCAACAACATCCCCAGGAACTCCATCATTCAAAAAAACAGTAGCACCTTCATTGGTTTTAGCTACAGCCTTTCCCTTAGATGCTGTATCGATTACTTTAATCCCCTCAAACAATCGGTTTTTGTTGCGTCTTCCCATGAGGCAAAAGTACATTTTAAAAGCAAATTTGACCTTAGAATTATTAAACAAGATTTAATTTTTTTGTAAGAATAATTGTATGTTTGTCATGGATGATTTCTACCCGAAAGTTTATTAAGTAGGAATTTGTGTTGATTTTTTAAATAAACTTAATATGGAATCTACAATAGCAAAAAATTCTGAATATCACCTAGCATTGGAAGCTCAATTCGGCGCCCATGATTACCATCCTTTACCTGTAGTATTAGCAAAAGGGGAAGGTGTTTATCTATGGGATGTTGAAGGAAAACAATATTTTGATTTTCTATCAGCATATTCTGCAGTAAATCAAGGCCATTGTCATCCTGAAATTATCAAAACCATTCAGGAACAAGCATCAACGTTAACATTAACTTCAAGAGCTTTTCACAATAACAAACTGGGAGAATATCTAAAATTTACAACTCAGTATTTTGGATTTGAAAGTCTACTGCCTATGAACACAGGGGCAGAAGGGGTTGAAACTGCAATTAAAATTACCCGTAAATGGGGCCATACTGTAAAGGGAATTCCAGAAGGACAAGCTCAAATAGTAGTTTGTGACAATAATTTTCATGGTAGAACCACAACCATAATATCTTTCTCATCTGATGCAGGTTCCAAAAATCATTTTGGCCCACACACAGGCGGCTTTATACACATTCCTTACAACGATACAGAAGCTCTAGAAAAAGTACTTCAACAGAACCCTAATATTGCTGGGTTTTTAGTAGAACCCATTCAAGGGGAAGCAGGAGTTTACACACCCGATGAAGACTTTATTCGCAAGTCAAGAGAGCTCTGTAGTAAACATAATGTTTTGCTAATTGCAGACGAAATCCAAACAGGAATTGGCCGAACTGGAGCCCTACTAGCAGTTTGTGGTAATTGTAGTTGTGAAGCCCATTGTGAAAGGCAAAAAGACACCTACATACGTCCCGATTTATTAATCTTAGGAAAAGCACTCAGTGGAGGAGTTTATCCAGTGTCCACAGTATTAGCAGACCGTCAAATAATGGATGTAATTCAACCCGGTCAACACGGAAGTACTTTTGGAGGTAATCCGATGGGGGTATCGGTGGCCAAAACTGCATTACAAGTAATTGTAGATGAAAAATTGACACAAAATGCACGTCATATGGGCAAAATATTTAGATCTGAGATGAATGCTTTCATCAAAGAAAGTAAGATTGTAAAATTAGTGCGTGGCAGAGGTTTACTCAATGCAATACTAATCAACGACAAAGAAGAGAGTAAAACAGCTTGGAACATTTGTTTACGCCTAAGAGATAATGGGCTTTTGGCAAAACCAACACATGGAAACATAATACGATTCGCACCACCACTAGTAATTACCGAAGATCAGTTGCACCAATGTATTCAAATAATAACTTCTACTCTCAAAGAATTTGAGTTATAAGAGTTTTGAAGGAGAAAATAAAATAGTTTATGGATAGAAAAGTTTATTTTGACAATGCTGCAACCACACCCATACGCAAAGAGGTCATTGATTCAATGCACAAAATTCTTCTAAAGACCTATGGAAATCCATCATCAACACATTCCTTTGGTCGTTCAGCCAAAACACAAATAGAAATCTCCCGAAAAAGCATTGCAAAACATTTCAATGCAGATCCACAAGAAATTATTTTTACATCCGGTGGAACCGAATCCGATAATATGCTCCTACGTTGTGCCGTTCAAGATTTGAACGTTCTTACTATAATAACCTCAAAAATTGAACACCATGCCGTACTTCATGCAGTTGAATTTTTAGATGAAAACCAATTGGCAAAAGTATCATATGTCAAAACCGATGCAGAAGGATTAATTGATTTTGAAGATCTGGAACAGCTTTTGAAGGCAGACAAAGCAAAAAAACTAGTCAGTTTGATGCACATCAACAATGAGATTGGAAGTATTTTGGATCTGGATCGGGTTTCAAAGCTGTGTCAAGAAAATGATGCCCTTTTTCATACTGATGCAGTTCAAGGGGTTGGGCACTATGCAATTGACTTGGAGAAAGTAAAAATAGATTTCCTCTCTGCAGCTGCTCACAAGTTTCATGGCCCAAAGGGAGTTGGTTTTTCCTATGTAAGAAAAAATTCAGAACTGAATCCCTTTATCCTTGGAGGGTCACAAGAACGTGGACTCCGAGCAGGAACAGAGTCTGTTCATAATATCGTAGGGATGGCAAATGCACTCGAAATTGCTTACGATAGAATAGAAGAGGAACAAAAGTATCTGAAGGAACTAAAAGTTTATGCAATCAAACAATTTTCCACATCCCTCCCCGGAGTACATTTCAATGGATGCTGCTCCGATTTGGAAAGAAGTACCTGTACTTTGATAAATGTAGCATTACCCGTTCCCGAAGACAAAGCAACCTTATTAAATTTCCATTTGGACCTAAAAGGAATTGCCTGTTCCAAAGGAAGTGCTTGCCAATCGGGAAGTGCAAAAGGGTCACATGTACTTGAAGAGGTAGTCCCTTTATCCCATAGAAACAAACCTTCAATCCGTTTTTCTTTTTCAATTTTCAACACCAAAGATGAAATAGATTATTTGATTGAAACATTGAACTCCTTTATAAAAAAATAATGTATTTACGTTTTTGTTCTATCAGGCTTTCTAAAAACAACAGTTTCATAATTACTAACATTTCCCTGATGATCCTCAACTTCAATTTTAAAATTTAGTTTAAAGTTTTTAAAATCAATATCCTCAAAATTGTAAGTTAGCATTTTTCGTTTGGGCTCATATTCAAGTAAGATCCATTGATCATTTATCGTAGCTCGATATTTTTTAATTCCCGAAAAATCATCATCAATTTTGATTTTGAGATAAGAATAATTACTTATCCATTGTTTAGGCATAAAATTTTGGGGGGTAATTGTAGGACCCTGAGTATCTCGTGTCAAAACATATGTACCTGGTGATTTGACCTTTGTTTTGAGTTTACCGTCTTCCAATTTTGTGAAAGAATAATTAAGCTCTCCTTTTTTGTTGACTAGAGCGATGCACCAGGGATTTATTTTTTTAGAATCAACTGTGGGAGCATCAAACTCAATTTCAAAAGCTTTGAAAACGGCATTCTCTTCCGAAGGGATAAACAGACTGTCTTTTGTTGCTCTTATCGGGAAATTAACCGTTTCATAGAAAGTGTTTTTTGGAAGATAAACACTCATTTCATCAAATTCAAAAAGGTAATCGAGTTCAGGTTTTACAGAGCTCAGCTCTTTGTTTTTATCCAAAATTCCTGTAGTTGCTTTTATTCCGTTAATGTAACTTTCGATGTAGGTTTTGTTTCCGTGAAAATCTTCCAAAATAATTTGAAGTTGATAAGATCTGTTTTCCTCAAAATCCATAATCCCATCGGGCGCCTCCAAGGGTAAAAAACTCATCCCATGCGGCAGGTCTCTGAAAAGTTTTTGAATACGAAACCCCTCGGTTTTATAGGTAGCATAGTCGATCAACGTACTGATCAATTTACCATCATCAAAACTGATGCTGTCAAAACTGTATTTTATGGCTTCCTTTCCGTTGAGCAAAACTTTGATCTGGTAAATACCATTTTTATTGTAACTCAAATCCTGACGATCGTACATCCTAATTCCAATTCCTTTTTTTCCAGACCAGTTCTGAAGATCGGTACTGTACAAACTATCGTTTTTTCTAACTAAAGGTATTTCTTGTTTTTTCTTTTGAAGAAAATCACCAAGGCTGTAGCAATACATATTTCGAACTACAGGGCGTTGCGTATCTTGAATATCAAAATCAAGGGTCAATGGATTTTGGGGCATTTGACTTTTTGAATCTCGGAGTTCGAAATGTAAGTGCGGGCCCAAAGAACCTCCAGTGTTCCCGGAATAACCTATGACTTCTCCTTGTTTTACAACCAACTCATTGCTTTTGTGATAGCTTTGAATTAAAAAACGTTGCTTTTGGTATTGTTTTTTCTTGACTATTTTTTCAATTTTGGGAGCAAACTTTTGAAGATGTGCATAGACCGATGTTGTACCGTCTGTATGCTCTATATATACTGTTTTCCCATACCCAGAAGTACTAACTTTGATTCGTCTGATGCTACCTGATAAAATACTTTTGACTTTAAAACCTTGACTTCCCCTGGTTTTGATGTCCAAGCCTGAATGAAAGTGACTTCCTCGAAATTCTCCAAAGTTACCCGAGAGTAATAGGGGTATCTCAAGGGGAGGAGTTGCCTTCTGAGCTTGCAAAACAAAACATAAATTGAAAATCAAAAAACTCCACAATAGTAAATTCTTCTTTGTCATATCTGCTAAGATAAAAAAGAGTTTTTTCAAATTCAACTGAATTGATTGCATTTAAAAATTTATTTTATCAGACTACCACTACTATTGTTAGCATGATATTTGGAGGGTAGGGGTGCTGTATTTTGATCCCGAACATTCAACTTTTCTACCCCAATGAAAACTAAAATTTATCCTTATCACTTTTTTAGATAATCAAAATCTACGCGGTAAAGAAAAGGAATGGAAAGGCCCTCTCCCTCTGAGCTGATCCATACCTCTTTATTTTTTTTAATTTTTATCGCTTCTACTTGCGCGTGTTCAAAAGGCAAAGGGAAAAGTTCAAACTTAATTGAATCTGGCTGTTCGAGCTTAAATTTTTCAGCTTTCAAAAGGTAGTTACTACCATCTTGGCGAGAGCCCGTTAGCACAAGCCTTTGGCTTTCCTCGTGGTAATCACCTCCCGTGATTAAGGTGTTTATCTTAAACTTTTTTCTACTAGAAAGCGAATAAGAACCTCCTTCTTTCGGGAAAACATAAAGGTGAGTATTCATTGATTTCATGTTTTTGGAAAAGATAACCAGTGAATCTCCAACAGAAATCAAGGTTTCGGCATTGTATTTGGTTTTCTTATTTCTTTCAAAAGACCTTTGTTTTTGATATTTAATTTTGATGGAATCTTTTAGTTTAAAATCTTTAGTGGTTTTGTAAACGGTTAAATCTTTTCGTTTTCCACCGTTGTTCCCAATATCTGCAATATAAAAGTAGTTTTCATCTTCAGCAAGATCTTCCCAGTCTCTATTTACCGCACCAATTATAGGGTGTTCGCTAACCAATGTTCCATAATCATCGAATTCATACAAAGAAGCACTTCCACCAGAATCATTGTGAGATAAAAAATTGTTGCCAAACGAAGCCAAGCCCGATGTTTCTTCCATTATGTTGGGCAGTTCAATTATTGCTATCGACTTTTTTTTGGGAGTACAAGCTGAAAATAAAGCAACAGAACATGCAATTATGAAATGTAGTGGTTTCATTTTTTTTTTAAAGCTAAGTAATTTGAATTTATGTCTTATCATCCCCATAAATAAATTTTTACAACAGAAGCAAGCATCACATATGACCGACTAAAACAAACACTCCTTCGGATCAAACGTTTGGGATACATCCTGTCATTTTCAATATTATAAATACTTATTTATATCACAAAACATCAAATATTACTTAAAACACATTTTTATGATTAGCTGATCAATTCATTAAATAGGATTAAATTTACTTTATGAAACTTAAATTTAAATTACATTCAGAAGTATACATTTATTGTTCTTTAAACACAAATCCATTTTCAGAAGATGAAATTCTATTTTCATTTAAAGAAAAAGAGTGCAAGACCTTTTTGGTGCCAAAGGCTGTAGCTGAAAAGCATAATGTATCCTTCAATCAATTGTGGGCATTCATTTCTGTAGAAACTTTTACCTCACTGTCAGCAATTGGAATTACCGCACATATTTCTGGTGTACTTTCCAAAGAGAATATTCCTTGTAATATGATTGCTGCATTTCATCATGATTATCTTTTTGTACCCCTTGAATCTGCTAAGAAAGTAATGATCGTTTTGAGTAAATAGGGGAACTTCAATATATTTAAAATTTTGTTAAATTTAAGAATTGGTATGCCTAAAAACTCCGGAATAGATTTAAAATTCTTAAATTTGTATAAATAGGAGTTGTGTGTCATTTATGAGTGAAAACAATAATAATGTTGAACTTCTTGAACGAAATTTGGTTTTACTTTTGAACAAATTAGAGGAAAACAATCATGCATTGCAGTCTCTTTCAAAACAACTGGAAGGAAGTAAAATGTTGCAAAATAAAATTTCTGAAGAGAACAAAACTCTCAAAAAAGCAAATGCTTCTTTGGAAATGGCTAATTCATTACTCGGCGTTAACAAAAGAGATACAAAGACTAAAAATAAAATTAAAACGCTGATTGAACAAGTCGAAGGATGTATGATTCAATTGCAAGATATAGCTTGATTTTTATGAGTGAATTGCTAAAAATAAAATTAACAATAGCAGATCGAGTTTATCCCTTGTCGGTAGCACCCGAACAAGAAGAAGATTTAAGAAAATCTGCAAAAAAAATTGAAGCAATGATTAAACAGTTGGAGCAAAGCTATGCCGTTCGTGATAAGCAAGATGTCTTGGCAATGTGTTCTTTGCAATATGCAACCCAGTTGGAACAAAAAAGTACCCTAGAAAATAATGTTGTGACCTTTACACATGAAAAAATCAATCAACTAAATAAAATGATTGAAAACCACATGGCCATATTCTGAAACGTTCTTTAAAAACAAAAAATACATTACTGCCTGTATTAGTTTAAATTTTTGATAAACTCAACGATCTTATTTATATGAGAGGTGAGTCCATATTGTAAAAGCATGCTGTCCTCGAACAGATCCTTGACCAGTTGGTTAGCCGCAAACCTTTTTTTTACGGAGTTTATACAAACCTCGAAGCTAACGCAGGCTTTTTTTTAATAAAAATCAATTATGACAACTGCCATACTCATCGTGTCATCAAGTATTGGAGGATTTCTTCTAGGACTTTTGATCATGCAAATAATACAAAAAAATAGATCTTATTCTATTATCAAGAAGAGTGAACAGCAAGCCCGGAGTATTATCAAAAAATCTCATCAAGAATCTGATCGAATTAAGAAAGAAAAGATGCTTCAAGCAAAAGAGCGTTTTATTGAACTCAAGAGTGATCATGAAAAGGTAATAAGCTCACGGGAAAAACAAATTATTGAAATTGAGAATCAAATCCGGGATAAGGAAAAAAATTTAAACAAAGAATTACAGCGCAACAGAGATTTGAACAAAAGCTTTGACCAAAAAAGTGTCAATTTAGATCAGCGCATTCAAAAGCTTGACCACAAAAACCAATCTCTAGATACTGTCCAAAAAACGTATCAATCGAAGTTAGAGGAGGTTTCGGGCTTGTCCGCTGATGATGCTAAAAAAGAGTTGATTACTTCCTTGGAAGATAAGGCCAAAACCGATGCTATGTCATTCATTCAGCAATCCATAGAAGAAGCTAAATTATCAGCAGAACAAGAAGCTAAAAAAATAATAATCAGTACAATTCAACGCATCGGAACAGAGGAAGCTGTAGAAAATTGTGTGTCTGTTTTTAATTTAGAATCTGACGATGTAAAAGGTCGAATCATTGGACGTGAAGGAAGAAATATTCGGGCAATTGAAGCCACCACTGGGGTAGAAATTATTGTTGATGATACTCCCGAAGCGATTATCTTATCCTGCTTTGATCCTATTAGAAGGGAAATTGCACGTTTATCTTTACATCGTTTGGTTACTGACGGAAGAATTCATCCTGCTCGAATTGAGGAAGTGGTTAACAAAACCACCAAACAAATCGAAAAAGAAATAATTGAGGTAGGAAAGCGAACTGTTGTTGATCTGGGAATTCATGGTTTAAATCCCGAGCTAATCAAAATCATAGGTCGAATGAAATACCGTTCTTCTTATGGTCAAAATCTTTTACAACACTCCCGGGAAGTTTCAAAACTTTGTGGAGTAATGGCGTCTGAATTAGGATTGAATCCAAAATTAGCTAAACGTGCAGGACTTCTTCACGATATTGGAAAAGTACCTGAGGAAGAGTCTGAATTACCTCATGCTATTTTGGGGATGCAGTGGGCCGAAAAATATGGTGAAAAATCGGACGTTTGCAACGCTATTGGAGCACACCATGACGAAATAGAAATGAATTCATTATTGTCACCAATCGTTCAAGTTTGTGATGCCATTTCTGGAGCACGTCCTGGAGCTCGTCGTCAAGTGCTGGACAGTTACATCCAAAGATTGAAAGATCTTGAAGCCATTGCTTTAGACTTCAATGGGGTGAGCAAAGCTTATGCTATTCAAGCCGGAAGAGAATTGCGCGTAATTGTTGAAAGCGAAAAGGTTTCTGACAACAATGCTGCAGAATTATCTTTTAAAATTTCACAAAAAATTCAAACCGAAATGACTTATCCCGGTCAGGTAAAAATTACTGTTATTCGTGAAACCAGAGTGGTAAACGTGGCTAAATAGAGTGAAATAGCGGAGCTCTTTAGTTCATTAGAAAATTGTAAAGTACTCCCGCAGCAATAGCAGCGGTAAGAGGTGCAAATACGGGTATCCATGCATAAGCCCAATCAACTTTTTTGTTTTTACGAGGTAGCATTTGGTACACCAATCTTGGTCCTAAATCACGAGCTGGGTTAATTGCATAACCTGTGGTTCCGCCCAAACTCATTCCAATTACCCAAACTAATATACCAACAGGTAGGGCTTCCAAAGAACCAATTCCAAAATTTTGAATTGTAGAACCTTCAATTTCTATGTTTGGTGAAACAATAAAAAATATTCCAAATATCAACATGAATGTTCCTAAGAACTCACTAAAAAAATTATTTTTAAAATTACGCATTGCAGGGGTTGTACAAAAAGTACCTCGAACAGTATCCTCATCGTCAGTCATACGGAAATGATCAATATAAACCAGATAACTCAACCAACTTCCAAACATTGCTCCTAATAATTGCGCTAGAAAATAAGTCGAAACCATACTCCATGAAAACTTTCCAATTATTGCTAATCCAATAGTTACAGCAGGATTTAGGTGAGCACTACTGAATTGTCCTGTCGCATATGCGCCAACAAAAACGGCAAAACCCCATGCGGATGTTATCAATACTATTGAATTTTGACCTTCAGCATAAGTATTTTTTAGGCTAACATTAGCTACAACTCCAGTTCCGAGCAGTAAGAGGATGGCAGTTCCAATAAATTCAGCAATAAATGGTGTCATATAATATTTTTATTTGAAGCTAAGTTCGTTAAAGCAATTAATATTTTTGCTATCTGGGAGATTTAATTTATCATCATAAAAAAATTAGATTGGTTTGTTGTATCCGTATTGATTTTCTATCAATTTATTAAAATTTCTGGGGTTTATCCCTTTTTTTAATTATTTAAAAAATCCTTTTTAAGGCAGTTAATCAATGTATATTTACTCTTTATCAGTTGAATGAATTTCTTGGTAAGAAAAAAACATATTAGCCCAAATTATTTTGGATAGCGCATTGATGTATGGACCAAGGAGTACCATAACAATGCAAATGGACACAAAAGTTGTTAGGAATGAAAAAGTAGAGCTGATCACATAAGAAATAAGGGTAATTATTACCATTAAAGCGACTCCAATGGCATAGGCAACATACATGGATCCAAAATAAAAGCTAGGTTCTAATCTGTATTTCAAACCACAACAGTCACATTGATTTCTTACTGCTGTGAATCGTGATAAATCATAAACAAAAGTTTTAAGAAATTTCCCTTTGTGACACTGCGGACATCGAATGGGAATTATGCTGTTGAGTTTGTTTCCCTTTGAAAAAATCATTTTTTATTTTTTAGTAAAAATATGAGGAATTTTGAATAATTTAAAATTTCTTTAAGAAAGAATTTATGAAGATTATTTTATATTAGAGGCTCTAAAACTACTGTATGATACTCGAGGATTTTAAACTCAAGACCAAAGAAGAATTTACAAAAGCACAGCAACGAGCTGTTTCAGATCCAGAGAGTTTTTGGGGAGAGATAGCCTCTACCTTTATTTGGAAAACGCCATTTGAAAAAGTAGTTCAATACGATTGGAATGGTACCCATACTACCGAATGGTTCTCGGGTGGTAAACTGAATATTACTGAGAGTTGTTTGGATCGACATGTAGAAACTCATCCAGATAAATTGGCTCTTATTTGGGAGCCAAACGAACCTCAAGACACAGCGGTTAAGTTAACTTACAAAGAACTATTGGATGAAGTTTGTAAATTTGCAAATGGTCTAAACAACCTTGGAGTAACCAAAGGTGATCGTGTATGTATTTACCTCCCTATGGTTCCTGGGTTAACAATTGCTGTTTTGGCCTGTGCCAGAATTGGTGCCATTCATTCAGTTGTATTTGCAGGATTTTCTGCATCAGCGCTCGCTGCTCGAATTCAAGATTCAAGATGTAGTATTTTAATTACTGCGGATGGTGCCTTTAGAGGAGGTAAAACAGTTCCTCTCAAAGACATTGCAGATGATGCGCTAAAATCATGTGATTCCATCAAAAAATGCATCGTATTACAACACGTTTTTGAATCTATTTCATGGAACAATCGCTTAGATGTTTGGTGGCACGATTTTATTGACGGACTCTCAACCACATGTACTCCTCAAATAATGGATGCTGAGGACGAATTATTTATTTTGTACACTTCTGGATCTACTGGAAAACCCAAAGGAATGGTTCATACTTGTGGTGGTTACATGGTTTACACGGCCTACAGTTTCATGAATGTTTTTCAGTACAAACAGGATGATATTTATTGGTGTACCGCTGATATTGGTTGGATAACGGGTCACAGCTACATGGTTTATGGTCCCTTGCTGGTTGGTGCAACATCTGTTCATTTTGAAGGAGTACCCTCATACCCCGATTGGAATCGATTTTGGAAAATATGTGAAAAACACAAAGTCAATCAATTTTACACAGCACCAACTGCTATTCGAGCATTGGCAAAACACCCAACAACACATGTTACCAATCATGATTTGAGTTCCCTCAAAGTTTTGGGGTCTGTAGGGGAACCCATCAATGAAGAGGCATGGCATTGGTATGATAAAAATGTTGGAAAAAGTAATGTACCCATAGTAGATACTTGGTGGCAAACCGAAACAGGCGGGATTTTAATCTCAAGTCTCGCGGGAGTGACGGATCAAAAACCAACTTTTGCAACGTTACCTTTACCGGGAATTCAAGCCGCATTGGTCGATGATAAGGGTAATGTTTTGATGGATACCACGGCAGAAGGTATTTTGACCATTAATTATCCTTGGCCGTCAATAGCCCGAACGATTTGGGGAGACCACAAACGGTATCAAGAGGTTTATTTCTCTGCTTTTCCTGGTCGATATTTCCCCGGTGATGGAGCTTTGAGAGACGAAAATGGAAATTATCGAATTACAGGTAGGGTAGATGATGTTGTAATTGTTTCTGGTCATAACTTAGGAACAGCACCTATCGAAAATGCAATCAATGAGCATCCTCAAGTTGTGGAAAGTGCAGTGGTTAGTTATCCACATGATATCAAAGGAAATGCCTTGATGGCTTACGTGATATTGTACGGAATATCCGAAAATCCAGTCAGCTTGATTCAAGAAATTAGGGACTTAATATCCAAAACCATTGGTCCAATAGCCAAACCCGATAGGGTTTTGATTGTTAGCGGTTTACCCAAAACAAGAAGTGGAAAAATTATGAGACGAATATTACGTAAAATTGCTTCCAATGAAATGGATCAATTGGGGGATATTTCTACTTTACTGAACCCTGAAATTGTAGACGAAATCAAAAAGGCTTTATCTTAAATTATTGAAATAAAATAATCAAAGCACCCATTGCAGTGAAAAGTAAAATAAGTTTACGATAGACGTTTTCTTTGATTATTATGACCAGTTTTACACCAACGTAAAGTCCGGTAATAACAAATGGTGCCAGTACCAAGCTGATTTTTAGCGATTCTATTTGAATTGTTCCCCACACAAAAATATGAAACGGTAGTTTGAACATATTAATAATAAAAAACAGCCAAGCCGCAGTTCCAATAAATTCATTTTTTGGGAGTTTTTGTGCCAAAAAATAGATGTTTGTAAATACACCTGCTAAATTCCCAATCATGGTGGTAAAACCAGCTGTAAGCCCAAGTAATCCAGAAAAACTCCAATGAGTAGGGACTTTCATACTCTTTTTTTGATCCCAATAATACATCATAGCTATTGAACTCAAAATAATGAATGCCATTCCTAATCTAAAATTATCTTCATTGATGTTGTATCCATAAAATACACCTATCAAAACACCTAAAAACATCCAAGGACTCATTTTTAAAATATACTTCCAACGGGTAAACCTGGAATAGTAAATGATCGCAAAGACATCTCCCAAAAGTAAAAGTGGCATCAATATTCCAGTAGATGCACGAGCACCGTAAACAATGACCAGAAAAGTAACTATTAAAATGGCAATTCCTTTAATTCCAGATTTGGAAACACCTAATAAAAAAGCTGCAAATGCCGCCAAATAAAAATTAGGGAAATTTATAATTTCTAGAGCTGAATAATTTTCGATTAATTTTTTTTTCAAAAATAACTCTTTTAAATGATGATTTGTAAATTTTTTTAAGTCCTCCACTTTCTAGCCTAATTTCATTTAAATTTTAACCATATTTGACCAAATTTTATTTTTGAAAAATTTATTTGACTCCGTTCGTTTTATGTTGCTTAGCACGTTCTTCTTTGCACTTATGAATGCAGTAATTAAAGAGTTGAATGACTACTCTTCTTTTCAACTGGTGTTTTTCAGATCTATTGGCTCTCTTGTTTTTACTACACTTTACTTAAAAATCAAAAACATTTCTTTTTGGGGTAATAAGATGAATTTATTGTTTTACCGAGGACTAGCAGGAGTGATTTCAATGACTTTATTTTTCACTTCGGTTCAGTTTATTTCTGTGGGGTCTGCAGTTACATTACGATATGTAGCACCCCTTTTTGCAGCTGTTTTAGCTGTTATTTTTCTGAAAGAAAAAATATTACCCCTTCAATGTTTTTTTTTCATGACGGCATTTATTGGAGTTGCTCTTATCAAGGGTTTTGATTCTTCGGATTCTATTTATGGAGTAGGTTTAGCCATAGGCGCTGCTTTTTTTAGTTCAATAGTTTACATTTTGATTAGTAAAATTGGCCATCAAGATCATCCTGTAATTGTGGTGCATTATTTTATGTTAATCGCTACATTGGTTGGGGGAATTGGTTCCCTTTTTAATTGGACAGTTCCTAGGAGTTTGGTGGATTGGTTTTTATTGTTTTTTCTAGGCATATTGGGCTATTTTGGTCAATTGTATATGACCAAAGCTTTTCAGTTTGGTCAAGCATATATGGTAGCTCCTTTTAAATATGTTGAAGTTATTTTTACGCTTTCATTGGGTTTTTTTTACTTCCATGAAGTTTATACTTTTTGGAGTTTGGTAGGAACTGCTATGGTTATTTTTAGTCTCTCAATTAATGTGATCTACAAGAGCATGAATAAAGGATACTAGTTTTAAGTTTTTAGTTCCATTTTTCTAGAAATTATAGTTCAGCACTAGACTGATTATTTTTTTACTTATCTTAGGGACACCATATTTAATAATTTGTTATGAACGATTTAAAGTACCTTTTCGCTTACACAATTCCTCTGTCTACAGCTTTGTCGATTTATTTTTTAGATGTTTTTTCATATGGAGCTGTTTTTTATGCCTTTTTTGTGATTCCTGTTTTGGAATTGATGCTATCTACCCCCAATAAAACCTTCACAGAAATTGAAAAATCAAGTCGCTTGATCAATATTCTTTTTGATCTAATGCTGTATGCAAATTTGCCCATTGTATTTGGATTGATGGGTTATGGACTCTACACTTTATCGACTGAAAGTTTAGCTGTTTATGAGATTGTAGGTTTAATACTTTCTTTGGGTATTTTGTTAGCAACCAATGCCATAAATGTAGCCCATGAATTGGGTCACCGAAAAACCAAGCTCGAACAAACAATGTCTAAAGCTCTCTTGATGCCCTGTCTTTACATGCATTTCTTTTTCGAACATAATTACGGACACCACCAAAATGTGGCTACCCCAAAAGACCCAGCTACCTCAAAATACAATCAAATACTTTATCATTTTTGGTTTACCTCTGTTATCAAACAGTTTCGCAATGCATGGGAAATTCAAATGGAAATTTTAAAAAAAGAAAATCGTTCTTTTGTTTCAACGAAAAATGAAATGATTTTTTATCTCTTATTTCAAGGGTTGTATCTTGGATTAATTTTCTGCGCTTTTGGATTACAAACGCTTTTCTATGCTTTGTTGGTTGGAATTCTTTCTTTTTTGTTTTTGGAAACTATAAATTACATTGAACATTATGGTTTGCTTCGAGATAAGTCACCTTCTGGGCGTTATGAACGAGTTCAAACAAAGCATTCATGGAATTCTAATCATCTAATAGGTAGAATTGTTTTGTATGAACTTACACGCCATAGTGATCATCACCATAAAGCTTCTAAAAAATATCAAGTACTCGAACATAAATCTGAAAGTCCACAATTGCCTTTTGGGTATCCAACATGTATTTTGATTGCAATGATTCCTCCGCTTTGGTTTAGATTGATGAATCCGAGGATCCCAGAGGAGATGTTGGCTATCGGCTAATGCAGAAAACATATTTTTTTGTTAAAAACTTATAAATTATCAGTAATGTATTGAAGATAAATTTTTGTTTTCCGGTAACTCCAGTGATTTCAATAAGACCAGCTTAATTTACTTTGTGATTGACTACTTTTCTAGCCCAAGCCAAGTGCAATGACAAGTCTTGAAAGTTCACCAGTTAATTATTTGAATTCAGCTTGTTTTTCAATATCGAATTCTCCAAGTATTTGTAATTTGGGTCCCATTTTTCTTGTATTGAATGTGTTTGCTAATTCACTTTTATTCTTTGAAAGATGAATTTAATTTTCAATAGGATTTCATATTTTTTTAATTGAGTATTGTTCGAAATCTTGAATTCATAGAATATAGTTTTGGTAAATATTTTGGAAAAGGCATTACTTTTTTTGGGATTCAGCTAAGAAATTTTAGTAACTTTGAAGCTTAAAAACATCAAAAATTAAGCCTGTATTTTTACAGTAAAAATAGATAAAACCACACCAAATGTCACAGTCTGCAGAACACGTCAAATGTTTAATTATTGGCTCCGGTCCAGCTGGTTACACAGCAGCCATCTATGCTGCACGAGCAAATATGTTTCCAGTACTTTATCAAGGAACTCAACCTGGTGGGCAACTGACTACTACCAATGAGGTTGAGAATTTCCCAGGTTACCCAAAAGGAATAACGGGACCTGCCATGATGTTAGAACTTCAAGAACAAGCCAGCCGCTTTGGGACAGATGTAAGAGATGGTTGGATTACAAAGGTCGATTTCTCTGATGCTGTTCATAAGGTTTGGGTGAATGAAACTACCGAAATTTATGCGGACACTGTAATCATTTCGACAGGAGCTTCTGCAAAATACTTAGGAATAGATTCTGAACAAAAATATTTAAAACTCGGCGGAGGGGTTTCTGCCTGTGCTGTTTGTGATGGTTTCTTTTATAAAAACCAAGAAGTTGTAATTGTTGGAGCTGGGGACTCTGCTTGTGAAGAAGCACACTATCTTTCTAAATTGTGTACAAAAGTTACCATGCTGGTAAGACGTGGTGAATTTAGAGCTTCAAAGATTATGGTCAATCGTGTTCAAAACACCGATAATATTGAAATTTTATTCAATACAGAAACTGAAGAAGTATTGGGAGATGGTCAAGTAGTTACAGGTGTAAGAACAAATAATAATAAAACCCAAGAGTTTCTGGATATTCCAGCAACTGGATTTTTTGTTGCCATTGGACATGAGCCTAACACCAAAATTTTCTCTGACTATATGAAACTAGATGATACGGGTTACATTATCAATACACCCGGAAGTTCAAAAACTAATGTAGAAGGTGTATTTGTTTCTGGAGATGCAGCTGATCATGTGTATCGACAAGCAGTTACAGCAGCAGGTACAGGATGTATGGCTGCATTGGACGCCGAGCGATATTTAGCAGCTAAAGAATAGTTTAAAGGTATTTTCCAGAAAAATAAAGAAGAGGTTCTTTTTGGGAGTCCCTTCCAAGTTTTTCAATACGACACAAAACCATATGATGGTCACCGGCAGGAATTATTTTTGTAGTTTTTACAATATACCAGGCTAAAGGGCTTTTGATTAATGGAAAGCCTTTTGATTCATCAAAGACAATTTTCTCATTCTTATCGGTATAACCCGCAAAATAGTTGCTCAAATATTTTTGATTTTTGGAAAGTATGCTTATTCCAAACTCTTTACCTTCTTCTAATTGATCAAAAATTTTCGCTTTTCTATCGACAGAAAAGGAAACCAATGGAGGAGAAAATGATACGGATACAAATGAGCTGGCGGTCATCCCATGAACAATATTAACATCATCCTTAGAAGTTATGATTGTTACTCCAGTTGCAAAACCGCTAGCTGCTTTTTTTAAATCTTCGACCTTAATTTCTCCCATCATTTGTTCAATTTTCCTACATCACAAAGTTAATTCATTAAAAGGTCATTGAAAAATTAAGGGGAGCTTCTATTTTTTTACTCATCATTAGGTTCCTTTGTTGTCATCATGATTAAATTCTTTAGCTCTCGAGATATTTGTTTGTTCTGTTATTTCTACTCTGATAGCAAAAGAAATAAAACAGAAAAAAAGAATAGTAGGTGTCATAAAATTAATGCAGGAGGTGAAGATGAATTGGTTGAAAAACACTTGAAGGTAACGGATGAATTGATGGGTATTAATAAAGAAAACTTCCACGATAGGGTCAATAAATTAATAGGCAGTTATTATTTTTTTTGGGAGTAGTAATCTAAAAATACTTAAACAATATTTTTACAAGTATACAATGTTGTATGAGATTCACAAAAAAAACCTCACAGTAATATGAGATTTTTTGTGTAAATATGTAGCGAGAGGGGGGCACGATCCCCCGACCTCCGGGTTATGAATCCGACGCTCTAACCAGCTGAGCTACCTCGCCAAAATTATGACTGTAAATATAAAAAATAGAATTTAATACCTTAACTTTTATCTTGAAAAAACTCTATATTTATTACACTAAGTTTTAATAATTTTCAATATATTGACACCAAATATATTTAAGATGACCACCAAAAAGGCTTTTTCTATTGAAATTGATTTTCAAGCTTCTCCACAATTATTGTTTCAATATCTCTCTACCCCTTCGGGTTTATCCGAATGGTTTGCTGATAATGTAAATTCCAGGGGTGAAGATTTTACTTTCATATGGGATGATACAGAAGAGTATGCAAAACTCATTCAGAAGAAGAATAATGAAAAAGTTAGATTTCGATGGATGAACGACGAGGAAGATCAGGATGATTGTTTTTTTGAATTCAAAATTATTGTAGACGAAATAACCAAGGATGTTTCTCTTAATATCTCAGATTTTGCTCAAGAAGACGAGCTGGAAGAAGCTAAAATGCTTTGGAACAATTTAGTTTCTAGTTTGAAACAAGTACTTGGATCAGCCTAGGTAGATATGATTGTTTTTGACGGTGATGTATACACCAACCTCAATTCTATAGCAGAAAAAGAAATTATAAACATGGTTTATTCATCAGCTGTTGAGGAACGTGTTCGAGTAGAGGCAGGTAAAATTATCTTTTGGGAAGAACATTACTTCCGAATAATGGCAGCTCTAAGGATTTTGAGGATGGGAATACCCATGCTATTTACTCTGGAGTATTTAGAAGAACAAATCTTGAATCTTCTAAAAGAAAAGGTGCTGGATCAAGTATCTTCAATTGTTTCTCTATCTTTTTTTTCAAAAGAATTGGCTACCCGATCCAATGCTGTAAGTCCAACTTCATTTTTAATCAAAGCTCATCAAGTCGAAACACCAAACCAGGTTATCACTTCTAGTAGAAGCATCGATTTATACAAAGATCATTATGTGGTCAAGGGTTTATACGGGAGTTTAGAGCCAACAAATACAAGATTGCGAAAGCTTGCCTCTGTGTATGTTTATGAAAATGATTGGGAAGATGGTATTTTACTTAACAATGAAAAAGAAGTTACAGAAACATTAACGGGTGCTCTTTTTATTGTTAAGGGAAATGAAATAAAGACACCCCCAACAACAAGCGGATGTCGATTGTCGGTTTATCGTAAAATAGTTATCGATTTGTTGGAAAAAAGTGAAGGAGTTAATCTTCTAGAAGAAGCAGTATCTCCTTTTGAATTACAAAAAGCGGATGAATTGTTTGTAGTAAGTTTATCAGAAGGAATTCAATCGGTTAAACAATATCGAAAAAAAGTATTCCATACTGAGGTTTCCCATAAGTTATTTACCAAATTTATCACCAAGTACCGATTGGGTTAATTATGATTTGGATTATCTGGAGCATTTCCCCAAATCAAATAGTCTCCACCAAGGGAACGTATTTGTTTTCTCCAGAATGATTTTGATTCCACATTAATAACTTCATGACCTACAAAGTTTTCTTTGATGATCCATGAATTCAATTCAATTTCATTTTGAAGTTGATTGGCTCCCCAGCCAGAGTATCCCAGAAAAAAACGGATGTTTTGCTCATCAATTGATTTGTTTTTTATCAATCGAATTACTTTTTCAAAATCACCACCCCAATATAATCCATCATTAATTTTAATGCTACCTCTAATAAGTTCGGGTGAGTTGTGAATGAAATAGAGATTATCAGGTTCTACAGGTCCTCCGTAATGAATTTCGATAGAGCTCTTGATTTCAGGTAAAATATCTTTGAGGAGAAAATCAAAAGGTTTGTTGAGTATGAACCCCAATGAAGCAGATTCTTTATGATTTGCCAATAAAACAACTGATCGATGAAAATTTGCATCTCCAATAATCGAGGGTTCAGCGATTAATAAATTTCCTTGATGTATTTTCATATCACCTATGAAGTTAGTTTTTTTTACTTAATTTTTTAAATTAATAAAAAAAAAATCTCCCGAAGGAGATTTTTAATATTGTTTGTGGTAGTTATTTGTTTAGTTTACTGATCCAGATAGTTCAGCACCAGCTTTAAACTTTACTACATTTTTAGCAGCAATTTTGATTGTAGCTCCAGTTTGAGGGTTTCTTCCATCACGAGCCGCTCTAGCAGACACAGACCAAGATCCAAATCCAACTAATGATACTCGTCCACCAGCTTTCAGGCTCGATTGGATGTTTCCAAGGAAAGATTCAAGTGCTTTCTTTGCTGCTGCTTTAGAAATTCCTGCGTCAGCTGCCATTGCGTCGATTAATTCTGTTTTGTTCATAATATGATTTTTAAATTAAAAATTAAGTACTATAACAAATATATAGGGTTTGAGAGAAGTCCCAAGTAAAAGCATCAAAAAAACAGTAATTTGTTAATAAATCACTTTTTTTGTTAATAATCCTAGTATTTACAGGACTTTAGACCCTTTTTTAAACTCAAATCCATTTAAAAGAGCGTTCGCATTCATTCTTTTTTTATTGGGTAGTTGAAGTTCTTTAATGATCAGAAAACCTTCTGAATGAATTATTCTTATTCTATTGTCCTCAATTTCAATAGCACCAATTTTTTGAGTGTGTTTTTCTATCAGTGGGGTTGCTTGAAATATTTTCATTTTCAATTGCTCTTCTCCGTTTTGAATTTCTAACCATGCTGTAGGAAGAGGATTAAGCCCTCTTATCAGTCCATCAATGTATGAAAGCGGTTTTTCCCACTCAATTTTTGTATTCTCTTTTGTAAGTTTTGGAGCTTCTTTTTCATTGCCCAAAAGTTGTTGAGGAATAGAGGTTTGATCGACAGCAATACGGTCTAGAGTTTTTAAAATCACTTTTGCTCCTAAGGGAGCAAGTTTATCATGGAGACCTCCAGCTGTTTCGTTTTCTTCAATGGAGATATCTTCTTTCAGTAGAAGAGCACCTGTATCAATTTTATCATCAATAAAAAAGGTAGTTACACCAGTAGTTTTTTCATTATTGATAATGGCCCAATTGATAGGAGCTGCTCCCCTAAAATTCGGCAAAAGTGATGCGTGTAAGTTAAAGGTTCCTTGGGGCGGAATATTCCAAACAGCTTTTGGAAGCATCCGAAAAGCAACAACCACAAATACATCAGCTTCTAATTTGCTCAAATCATTTAAAAAAACGTTGTCTTTTAAATTTAAGGGTTGAAGTAAATTCAGCTCATTTTTGAGAACAAATTTCTTTACTTCAGACTGGCGCAGTTGTTTTCCTCTACCAGCTGGTTTATCTGAACTAGTTACCACACCCACAATTTCATGATCAGATTGATGAATAGCCTCAAGAGCATAAACAGCAAACAAGGGAGTCCCCATAAAGACAATTTTCATATTACAAATTTAACTTTAGTTTATCCATATTGGTTAAAAGGAGTTCTTTTGAATTTAATAGTGATAGGATGCACTCTCCAATTTCAAAGGTACTGTAATCTGAAATGGATTGGTCCAATTCTTTGAGACTCATTTTACCTTTTTTAAGTTCTTCTTGATTTTGTTTCTAACTTCATTTTGCCTCTTTTTTGTTGGGTTTTTTTAAATCACATTCTTGTGCATTACAAGTACCGCATTTCCCCTTGTTTTTTTCTCCAAAATAGTTTAGAATTTGATTATGTTTACACCTTTCTGTATCAAAGGCATAGTTTATCATTGCTTCAATTTTTTCTATTTTGACCTTATTCTGATGAACTAATCTTAGAAAAAGAGGAGCAAGTGTGTATTGATCCTCACGAGGTACAAGCCATTGAATTTGAATATCGGTTTGGTTGTATTCGAGTTCAAGATTACCTTCATTTTCCCATTTTCTGAGGGACTGCAATAGGGATTTAAAGGGGATTTGACTAGTTCGAACGATACGTTCAATATCAAGTTCAAATTTTTTGGTGTAGCTGAAGTGTTGAGTTCTGATGATTGTTTGTATTAATTTTGAATCAACAGTCTGATTTTCTAAAAGCTCCAGAGTTTGAGTTTGGGTAATTAAAAACTTAACTACTGCTCTTTGCTTATTGTATTTGATAAGATTAAAAATTCCTTCTTGTTCCAGATAGGTGAGAGTATATAGTGTTTTTTTGGAGTTCAATGAAAAGGTCTTACAAAAATCTTTTAAAGAAAGATTATAGGTAAGTTCGTTTCCTTCTCCGTAACCAATATTCAGATAGTTGCAAAGATTTTTAAAACACAATTCAATAAATTCTCGATCAGGTAAAGACCCAATGTATTGCTGTCTAATTCTATTTTTATCATTTTCATGAATAAGTAAATAAGCTTTTGCAGGCATTCCATTTCGACCAGCTCTTCCAATTTCCTGATAAAAATTTTCAATGCTGGATGGAATGTTTAGATGTATTACAGTCGCAACCTCCTCTTTGTCTATTCCCATACCGAAGGCGTTGGTAGCAACCATAAATTTTATCTTTTCAGATTGCCAATCGTGTAATAATTCTTTTCGTTCACTGGCAGATCTTCCCCCATGAAAATAATCGGAGGAGATTTGATTTAGCTGAAGCAATTTTACAATTTGCTCAGTTTCTCTTCTACTGCCACAGTATACAATTCCTGAATGTTTGTTTAGTGATAAGATTTTGATGAGCGTCTCCTGTTTGTCCTCTGTGTGTAACGTGTTGATTTCAATATTTTTACGAGCAAAAGAATCTTGAAACAGTGAGGCTTGTTTTAGCTGTAAACTTTCAATAATATCTTGTAAAACTCTCGGTGTTGCTGTTGCAGTAACGGCTAAAATTGGTAGGGAGGGCAGTAGAGACCTAATTTTATTTATTTGCTTAAAAGCGGGTCTAAAATCATTTCCCCATTCGGAAATACAGTGAGCCTCATCTACTGCAATTCTCTTGATATTTAATTTTTTGATTCTTGATAAAAATTCTTTAGATAAAGCTTTTTCTGGAGAACAATAAAGAAGTTTGAAATTTCCGAATAGGCAATTATCTAACTGGATGTCCAATGCTTGAGAATTGTTTAGCATCATGCTTTTAATTCCTCTTGTATTCAACTGTTCAACTTGATCCTGCATGAGTGAAATCAACGGAGATATCACCAGTGTAAATCCATCAGAAAGCAAAGTAGGAAGTTGATAACACAATGATTTTCCACCCCCTGTCGGAAGAAGCGCTATGGTATCTTGGTTTTTAAGCACTCTGTTTATTATTGCTTCCTGATTGGAAAGGAAATCTTCATAGCCCCAGTAGGTTTTTAGAACTTCTTTAGGAGAACTCATTTGCACAGTGTTGTAGGATTAGATCGAAACGTTCTTGTGGAGTTGTAAACGGTAATTTAATGATTTTTAATTTACTTTGTTGGTATATTTTTTTAAGACTTTTATGAACTTCAACAGCCTCTTCATATGTTTCCATTCGATCTTCATCTTTAATATAAATTTGGGACACAGGTTTTAGAAGAAAAACAAGGTCATATGAATAAAGCGTAAGTTTGTTTTCCCATACTATGTTCGGTTCTTCAATATGGTTTAAATAGCCAACTACATCATGCATAGCCCGATCAAAGAACACGTATTTTGTTTTTAATTTTAGTGCTTTCTGGAATTGTTTTTTTCGTTTTTTCCAAAGGTATTGACTGAATTCATGGGGCTTTTCTTTGAAATAATTTTCCATGCCTTGTTTTTTCCCCAATTTGATAAAATCCCTTGAAACTTCTTCAAAGCACAATAAACCATTTTGTTTCAATAAATTGATTACTGTAGTCTTCCCACTTCCTGGACCACCACTGATTACGATTTTATGTGGAGTTTTTGATTTGATAATTTAAAGGTTAATCTATTTGAACTATATTTGTGTAAAAATAGAGGTCTCAATGATACCTAGCGAAAATCCAGAAGAATTTTATTCACGTTTTCACGAACAATTAAAAGATTCACAGGAATGGCCGGGACCTTTCATGTTTAAATTTATAATCAGAGGTGATGATCAAAAGGTAGCAAAACTTCGGGAAATATTTGAGGGTATTGACGCCAAGTTAAAACTAAAAAATTCAAAAAAAAAAACCTTTGTAAGTGTCAGTTTTTTGGCAACGATGAAAAATTCTGCATCCGTGATTGATGTCTACAAAAAAGCAAGTGCTATTGAGGGTATTATCACACTTTAAAAGCTTAAAAACTTAGATTATTATTTAAAATAGATTATTTTGCAGTTTATTTTCTAAAATCCACACAAACACTTCATGGAAGCATTAAAATACAACTCAGAAAGAAAGCCTTTAATTATCCCTGAATACGGAAGACACCTCCATATTATGGTCGATCAATTGATTGAAACTAAAGATAAAGAAGAACGAAACAAAAAAGCGAAAGCAATAATAGGTGTAATGGGTAACTTAAATCCTCACCTACGAGATGTTCCTGATTTCCAACACAAACTATGGGATCAACTATTTATCATGTCAGATTTTAATTTGGATGTAGATTGTCCCTTTGAAAAGCCAATTAGGGAGTTGTTAGAGGAACGTCCAAAGCCTTTGAATTATCCTCAAAATTATCCTAAGTATCGTTTTTATGGAAACAACATCAAAAGCATGATTGATGTTTCTCTGGGATGGGATGCTGGAGAAATGAAAGATGGTTTGGTTTTCATCATAGCCAACCACATGAAAAAGTGTTTTCTGAGTTGGAATAAAGACACGGTCGATGACGAAGTGATTTTCAATCATCTAAATGAGTTGTCAGGAGGTAAACTTGAAGTAAATCCAGATTATTTGCCCTTAACAGAATCTGTCAACTTTTTAAAGTTAAAGTCCAAAAACGGTAACGGTCCCGAAAGCAATCAAATGTCAAAATCTAAGAAAGGTAACCGAAATAACCGCAAACGCTACTAGATCAAAATGGGATCATTTATCATTGAGGGAGGAAAACAACTTAAAGGAGATATCACTCCACAAGGTTCAAAAAATGAGGCTTTACAAATTTTATGTGCTGTCCTACTTACTCCTAAGCTTGTAATCATCCACAATATTCCCGATATCATTGATGTCAAAAAACTCATTCAATTACTTCGAAACTTTGGAGTAAAAGTTGAACAAATTTCTTCAGGAAGTTATCACTTTCAAGCAGATACAATAGATTTAGACTATTTGACTTCTGATCAGTACAAAGTTGATGCCAGGGGGCTTCGAGGATCCATAATGCTTGTTGGTCCACTTCTAGCACGTTTTGGTAAAGGAAGCATTCCGAGACCTGGAGGAGACAAAATTGGTAGAAGAAGATTAGATACGCACTTTGAAGGGCTCATCAATTTAGGTGCAAAGTTTAATTACAGTCGCGAAGAACATTTTTACAGTGTAGAAGCTGAACAGCTGGTGGGTACCCAAATTTTATTGGATGAGGCATCGGTTACCGGTACAGCAAATATTGTAATGGCAGCCATATTGGCAAAGGGTTCTACCACCATTTACAACGCGGCTTGTGAACCTTATCTTCAACAATTGTGTTCGATGTTGAACCTTATGGGAGCTAAAATTACCGGAATTGGTTCAAACCTTTTGTCCATTAATGGAGTAAAAGAACTAAAGGGAACGGAACATACAGTATTACCCGATATGGTTGAAATTGGAAGTTGGATAGGATTAGCAGCGCTTACAAGAAGTGAATTAACCATTAAAAATGTCAAATGGCAATATTTAGGACAAATTCCTAATGTATTTAGAAAGCTTGGATTAACTGTTGAGCAAAAAGGCGATGACATCCATATTCCAGCACACACCGATGGGTACGAAATACAAAATTACATTGATGGTTCTATTTTAACAATAGCTGACGCACCTTGGCCTGGTTTTACTCCCGATCTGTTGAGTATCGTATTGGTTGTTGCAACACAAGCTAGAGGAAGTGTATTGATACATCAAAAGATGTTTGAAAGTCGCTTATTTTTCACCGACAAATTGATTGATATGGGAGCAAAAATTATTCTATGTGATCCCCACCGCGCCTCAATAATTGGGCATGGGTTTGAATCCAACTTAAAAGCAGCAACATTAACATCTCCAGACATTCGCGCAGGCATATCACTCCTCATTGCAGCTTTGTCTGCTGAGGGGACAAGTACCATTCACAACATTGAGCAAATTGATCGAGGTTACGAGAATATTGTAGAACGGCTTCAAGCAATTGGTGCTAAGATCAAACGTGTATAATTTTTTTATCAATAAGTATTTTGCAAAAAATTAGAAGCAAAAGCTCGAGTAAATAATCATTTAGTTAATTTTTTGTAATAATCTCCTTGACTATTTACCCAGATATTTTTTGATTATTGAAATAGAATTTGAATGATTTTGTAAAAACATTTAAATCAAAGTCATTATTTTTGAAATTATAGACATCCTTCACTTTTCTAGTATTTTCCAAGTCGCTTTCTCCTGGAGCCTGTCTCTCCGCAAGTCTTTCCCGTAAAGTGTTAATTTATTTACTTTACCTGATTTTTTATTTTCTTGGGTCTAGTAAACCGTTTAACTAAACTTAGCTAAAAACATGTAAAACTTTCCTTGTTAGCCTAAATCAGATATTATTTAATTAAATTTAATTAAATAATAAACAGATTAGAATTAAAAGAGTTTTTATATATTGTAGATAAACCTCGTTAGTAAATACAAATTCAATACAACAACTAAAAAATAGTTATAATTTTTATGAGAAGGTATCTATTTTTATCGTTATCACTCTTTTCTTTTTTTAATGTGTTTTCTCAGTTTACTGGAACAAATAAGGTTATAAATAATGGAAATATGCGATTTGGTGATGGTACTGAATTATCCATAACTGTATCAGGAACTTTAAAACAACCATTTTATCTCAGTTCTGATAACGGATGGAGGCAATTAACATACACTGACATAAGGTTTGCTCCACCCAACAAGTATCCTCTAGATTGTACTTTTGGAGTAGGTGGGAATGGAACAGATGAATGGAATATTAATGGTGTTATGATATCAAATCCTATTTTAACTCTCACTGTTTTTGACTCAAGTGGTTTCAATATTTCAGGAGGTATTGGAACGGGTGTCATTAAAGTAAAAGGAGAAATCACAGTTGGAACATCTCAACTCGAAATAATTAATACTTACAGCATCGGTGCTGGTGATAATTTCATCAAAGTAACTACTTCCATAGAAAATATTGGTGCCACAGCAATTACAAATCTGAGATATTGGGTTGGTACCCGAGATGACTATGTTGGTGGTACAGATGAACCAATAAAGGAAAGAGGGAATTTGGTTGGTGGATCTTTTCAAAAATTGACTACGATTACTGAAAGATCATCAGCACTCAGAATTCTAACCGTAGATGAAGGAATTTTATTTTTCACTAAATCTACGAATTCTAATACCTCTGTTGCAGACTTTGATTTTGTTTATAATGTATCGGAGACAGTAACTCCCTCTACAGTCTCAATAACAACTACAAATGATGGATCATATAGTTTATATGTTCGTTTGCAAGATATAGCCGTTGGAGAATCCGATTCTTTCATATGGTATTATGCAGCCTCAGCTCTTGATGAATTAGGAGATGTAATTAAAGATGTGGCTGATGCAAGTTGCCCAACTTGTATAAAAGACACAGATGATGATGGTATCTTAGATCCAGATGATATTTGTCCCTATGCTCCTGGTGTGTCTATTTTAAATGGATGCCCTTGGTCTGTTAATGTCAGTAATAATTATAAATCCACAACAGTTTCAAATAGTGTAGAAATCGCTGACGAATTATTTATATGTTCTTTAATTAATCCAAACTATTATAACATTGCATATCATACTGGTACATCCGAAGAACCAGTAATTGGTAACTTTATCATATATAATAATAGTTATCCTTCTCCACATAGTTTGCTGAATGATAATAAAGGATTTGCTTTTATGAAACTTCGCGATTACAACAAAATCATAGAGGTTAGAAAATCAGATGGTGAAATTGTAGCAATTTATACTTGCAATTAGTAGTAAACAATATTAAAACAAGCTGAAATATGGAATCTAGATGAAATCGTTTTTACCAAAAAAAAATTATTAATTATTTCCAACTCTGTAAACTATGTTATATTCTTTTGCAAAAAACTTAATTATTATTTTACTTTTTGTTTCACAGTCTTCTTTGGGGCAAACTCAGTTTCAAGCTTCTGAGCTGACAAGAAAATCTAAAAAGATAAAAAAACAAAAGCCTCAATTGGAAGTCTCAACAAAAGTTATCAAACCAATTACTGTAAATTTTAATGACTATTCTCATTTAGCTCTGGTAACAATAAATAATTTAAACTCATCGAGTAAAGGCTGGTATGATATTTATCAAGAACGCCTCTCAGGTTCTCCATTAAAAATTTTAAACCCTTTTTATATTAATAAAAAAAAGGCCATTTACGATCGTGAGTTTTTAAAAAAAATTGAAAATCCAAAGTATTTATATCTCGAATATTACAGATCTAATGGTTCTGAAAAAGATCCTCTCGAAACAAAATTGACAAAAGTAATTGTTCGAGATTTTAAGAATAATATTCTTTATTCTGTAGAACACACTAATGTTTCTATGGAAGAAACATTGTCCCCATTCATAAACTTTTAATTGAATTGAATTTACATTTTTTCATCAAAATATCCACGGATGTTTTAGCTCATTTGAGAATTTATATTTTTGGTTGAAAAAATATGTGGAAGAACATGTTAGCTATTATTTTTCTGCTAGTATCTACTAAAAAAATCCCAAATTAATTAAGGAGTATGAATACTATTGTTTCTTCCCATAAGTACACATTGATCTAAATCTTCAATCAAATAATACCAAACTTCGTTATTATTATTTGAATTGAGGTATTTCGTGATTTTAGTTTGGTTTTGCTCAAAATATTCTTGGGTATTGTATGCATTCAATTCTGCTCAAAATATCATAATGTCTGATATTTATGGAGTACCTCCCCAGCCTCCGAAGAGATTGGTTAACCCAGTGGATGGAACCACTCGATCGAGCCCTCCAGAAAGCTATAAATCGGCACAGCTTGTGTAAAAGTTCGGTTATTCCAGGGTTTTAAGCTCTCAGTTCGCGATATACTTGCTGCTGCTCTAAAAATTTCAGGTCTGTTCACTATCTCATAACTCATGAATCCACCGTTTGAATATCCACTTGTAAAGGTTTGGGAAGTGTTAAGTTCGGAAGTCTCTTGTAGGTAAGGGGCTTGTTCACTCAAAAAACCTAAATCATCAACATTGTTTAATGTAAGCCCGGCGTTCCAGTGTGTTCTTTTTGAACTATCTTTTAAATCCTGAGTATAAACCAATGCAAAACCGTATTTTTTGACCAATTCGGTCATTTCAAACCAATTCATAAAATCATCAGCATTTGCATTGTAACCGTGTAATACGAATATAAAAGGAGAATTCTTGGGTAAGTTTAAAGGTTGATAATAGTGAAATAAACGATTTTGGCCACTGTGATAAAAATTGTAACTACCCGAGGGGTTACTGGGAGGTAGATCTTTATCAGTAACCTGAGCTCACTGATTTATAGAAGGTAAGTTAGAATCATTATTTCTAGAACAGAAAACAAAAACATCACAAAATAAGTGGAGAGCTATTTTTTTCATTATTCAAATTTAATAGTTTTAAAATAATTAAAAAAGGAAGATGAATTTTCGACACTTATGTTTAACATTAAGTTGCTCTTGTTTTATTTTGATAACCAATTAGAGGCTTGGTTTAGCTCCTATTCGTATCCCAAAATCAGGAAGTTTACTGGAATACGGGTTGTACTTAAAAGAGTCAGAAAGTGGGCTACGCCAAATAAAGTCGACTCTAAAAAAGCGAATATTTCCGTAACCAATATTTTCAAATCCAACCCCATATTCATAATAAATATGATTGTCAGGGCTGTTGTAGTTGATGTTGGATCGGTTAGCTGCAATATTTTCAGAAGTTGTACTTCCATAAGCAAATCGAAATGTAGCAAGTGTTCTGAGTTTTAAGTTTTTTATTAAAGGGATTTTATTAGAAACAAATCCGTTGAAGTGATGTTCAAAATGACCCATTAAATAAGCATCTGCTACCATATCATAATAATTCAAGAGCGCAAAGGTTTTGGGTTTTAGCGAATATCCTTGATTTGATGGAATAGCACTAAGGATGGGTAGTGGAACGATTCCATAAGTTTTACCGATTTCTAAATTAGTTTCTAGGTTTCCAAGAAAATTAAACAAATAGGTTTGTTTGTATGACATTTGAATTTTATCGTAATCAAGCATTCCTCCCAAAATACCTTTTACTCCTGCGGTGTATTTAAGAACAAATTCTGGATGAAGGTTTTTACCGTATTTTTGTTCAACACCATAGCCAAATACGTTTCTCCTAGGGGTGTAGTTTAAATACGCATTGAATTTAATGTTTCTGTATTCAGAAAGAGTTTTTTCATTTTTCCTGAAAGCTGTGGAGAAAAATTCAGAGGCAGCAGAAGCGATTTCTTCCGAGATTAAATTTAAACCCAAGTGGAAATTATTTGTAACTCCAAAATCCAAATTAACACCAAACCTTTCAATGTCGGACAAATAATAGTTAGAACCTCGAGCTATGAAGGAGTTTCTTCCACCAGAACTAAAATCAATCAGGTCCTTTGTTTTGAGAAGCCTAATTCCCAGCTGTTCAAAATCATTTGAATAAACCACTCCGACTGCAATTCTAGGCTTCTTGTGAATAAGATATTTAGCGTCTATTGCATATTTTGTTTTTTCGTCACCAAAACCGTAAGCAACATATGCGTTTGAACGAAAACGGTCATCCATAGTTTTAAAAGTTCTAAAACCTAAACGAAGCCTATTGCCTTCTACATCGTTATTGTTGAAAGAATTCCACCATTTACCATACTGAATCCCAGGTAAAATATCCGCATACCCTCCCGTAATAAAATCGGTGTAATTAACAAGCGACTTTACTTTGCGATTTTCTTTAATTTCAGATAAAATTTTCCGTGTACTTTGGGAGTAATTTTCGTTATTTTCATAGGGTTTCCAGAAGTCCTCATCTTGGAGGTATTCATTTTTTGAAAGTTGGACGATTTGATCTTGATAAAATAATGGCTTTTTGGGTTTGTTGAAAACATACTGATCAAAAAATTCACTTTTCTTAACCGTAACCCTTTTTCCTTTTTCAGCTTTTTTAATCACTGAAAAATCACCCTCGTAACGATTACTTTTTGGGAGATAAATACTATCATTTTGTATAATGTATGTTTTTTCTATGATTAAATCACTTACTAGATTTAAGTTAATGTTTGGATCAATACGCATGTTAATTTGTGTTAGCGCATAGCTAGGAGCAGATACCGTAAAATTACCTGTAAATGCGAGGTCACCAGTTCTTCTGGGGAAGAAATAGAGGGTGTAAAGTTTTTCTTTTTTTTGCTCAACACTATCCAAAAGTATGTAGTCATAAACCGTAAATCCACTTCTGGAGAGAGGACTCTCGAATACTTTATCAGCAAATAAAAGTCTGTTTTTATAAACATCGATATCTTGAAAAATTCTTTGAATTCGATCAAAAAAGAATCCTTTGGGAGCAAGACCACTGGAGCGCTCTCCCAGGTCTGTAGTTTTTGATATTTTGAGGCTATCATTAAAGTAAACTCGTACTATCTTTTCTTTTAAGTTTAGGGGAATGTAAACATTGTTGTTCGCGTTTTGTTTTAAAGCGGAACGAATAGAATCATAACTCTTTTGTAATATTTTTTTGAGAAATAAACTGTCAATGTTTTTTAACCCAACTTCTGTTGAAGTGAATTTTTGATATTCATATGATGAGAACATATTGAGTCCATTGATTTGTGTTTTTTTCCAAATTTTTTTGAGAATGGGATAAGCAGGATTGTCTTTTTTTCGAAGTCTTTTTTTAGGTTTTTGAACCACAACAACCTCTTTCAATTGTTCTCCCTCTTGAAGAATGATTAATAAATTCCGTATTCTTTTTTTAGGTAAGTTAATTTTCTGATTTCGGTACCCCAGTAAACCTATTGAAAGTTCTCGATGGACTTGATCTGAAAACAAACTGAATTTCCCATCAAAATCAGTAATTGAGCCTATTTGACTTCCGCTAAAAAAAACATTTACAAAAGGAATTGGTTCTCCGTCTTTATCCTTTACAATACCAGAGACATTGGTTTGAGAAAATGTTAACCCAGAAGACAACAAAAATAAAAGTCTTAGTTTTTTAAAAAAAGCACACTTGTTTTTGGTAATTATCGATCTCATTTATTTAAATAACTGTACAAATGATCCGGGATGTAAAAATATGTATTAGTTACAAAACATGCCGGTCTTTTATTAATCATTAACAAACCTCCAGTAGTACTTAATGATTGAATCATTTTTTCATTTTAATTGATCTATGGTTAATAATTCCTCTAAGATATAGAGAATGGATTACATATTAAATTTCATCCCCCTATTTAAATAGAAAACCGTTTTCTAAAACCCATTCCCTTCTTTTTGGACTAATGCTAGATAGAAACTTTTAGTTTTTAAATACAATGTAATAGTCTAAATCTTTACCTATATGCAACGTTACAAAAGGTTAAATCTTCAGTATTTTATAGTCCATCATTAATTTTAAGGTTATTTTCAGGACTTAAATAAAGTACAAAATCATCAACTCTTAATTACTGGTTTTAGTGAGAAAAAATGTTTTAACTTTTTTTTTGGGAATTAGCATCTATTCCCTATGGGATTTATAAATTTTGAGATATATTTACGCATTGTTTTGTGAAAGCAAAATTTAATGTATTTTCGGGGTGTAGCGTAGCCCGGTCATCGCGCCTGCTTTGGGAGTAGGAGGTCGCAGGTTCGAATCCTGCCACCCCGACAAATAACATCAATCACGGGCCAGTAGCTCAGCTGGATAGAGCATCTCCCTTCTAAGGAGACGGTCAGGGGTTCGAATCCCTTCTGGCTCACTATAAACCCTTGTTTATTAATAAGAAAACAAGGGTTTTATTTCTTAGTAAAAGGTTTAGTTTTTCTTCACTTATTCGATATTGATTGCCTTTTAAATTTTGTATATTTAAATTATTATTTAATTAATTTCAAATTGTTTAAATACACACTATTCACTTTCTTTAAATTACCCACAGTATTTTGGACTGGAATAAGAACAACCAAGGTTGATGACAATTGTTGTGAAGTTAGTGTAAGGCATCGATGGATCAATCAGAATCCATTTAGATCAATGTTTTGGGCTGTTCAAGGTATGGCAGCAGAATTTACAACTGGTCTTTTGATCATGAACGGTATTCGTGAATCCAAGGCTAATGTTTCCATGCTTGTCCTCAATAACAAAGCAAATTTTTCAAAAAAAGCTACAGGAAGGATCACGTTTTCTTGTACTCAGGGAGATGAAATCAAACAGTTAATGAATGATTTATTAAAATCGGGAACCCCTAAGACCATTTGGATGGAATCTGTGGGGACAGATGAAACTGGGGATGTTGTCTCTCGCTTTAATTTTGAATGGACTTTAAATATTAAAAAATAAATATATGAAAGCATTTTTTATTGATGAATTGACTTTGCCCGTCGTAGCGGCTCCGATGTTCTTAATCTCTGGACCAAAACTGGTCATTGAATGTTGTAAAAACGGAATCATCGGGACTTTTCCAGCATTAAACCAAAGAGACACCGAAGGTTTTGAGGCTTGGGTTATTGAAATTAAAGAAGCATTGGCCCAATTTGAAAAAGAGACAGGCAAAAAAGCGGCTCCTTTTGGAGTTAACTTAATTGTACACGGAACCAATTCAAGAGTTCAAGCTGATTTAGAAATTTGTGTAAAGCATAAAGTGCCGTTAATCATAACCTCTTTAGGAGCTGTTTCACAGCTTGTAGATGCAGTTCATAGTTATGGTGGGCTTGTTTTTCATGATGTAATTAAAAAGCGACATGCAGAGAAAGCTGCTCAAGCTGGTGTAGATGGATTGATCCTTGTTTCGGCTGGGGCAGGTGGTCACGCTGGTCTCACAAATCCAATGTCGTTGATAGCTGAAATAAAAACCTTCTTCAAAAAGGTAATTTTACTTTCAGGATGTATTAGTACAGGTAATGACATTGCAAGCGCATTACAAATGGGAGCAGATTTAGCCTATATGGGTACCAGATTCATAAATGTCGATGAAAGTATGGCAGAGGAGGAATACAAGCAGATGATCATTGACAGCAAAGCCAGTGATATTGTTTATACCGCTGCAGTATCGGGAGTAAATGCTAATTTTTTACGTCCGAGTTTAGAATCTATGGGAATAACAGAGGATATGTGGTCAAAATCAAAAAGAATAGACTTCGGAGAAGAACTTGATGCAGCGAAAGCAGAAGTCAAAGCATGGAAAACCATATGGTCAGCAGGGCAGGGTGTGACAACAATAGAAGATGTAGTTTCAACAAAATCCCTTATTGATCGTTTGAAAGCTGAGTTCATTGAAGCTTTGCAAAAGCAACAAGAAATACTAAAAAAATATCTTTAATTAGATTCATTAATTAAGCGGTAAATTAAGACGGCAGTTCGTTGAATTAACAAATTCATTGTCTCTAAGTTTACCGTTTCTTTTGGAGTATGGGCACCGGTTCCCATAGTTCCCAAACCATCTAAGCAATCAACATATTCCGCCACAAAGGAGACATCAGCTGCACCCCTTTTTCCAGGGTCGTAGGCTAGGACAGGATCTTGACCCATGTCGATGCTCACTTGATTTAATTTCTTGAGTAGTTTTGTGTTCCCTTCTGTTGGACTCATAGCTGGATAGCTGTCTATAAATTTTATGGTAGCATAGGTTAGGGGTAAATTATTTTCAACTATGGCTTTCATTTTTTCTCTTGCTCTATTTTTTTGATCTTCAGAGATAAAACGCAATCCACCTTTTACAATTGCAGTTTGGGCGACAACATTTGACTTACCAAAAGCCTCCCCTTTACTTTGTTTTGAATCAAATTCAACAAAAGTTCCACCTAATAGCAATCCTGGATTAAATGTTAAGTAGGTTTCTCCTTTAACATCATTGTAAAATTCATTTAAAATTCTACTCATTTCAAAAACAGCTCCAGCGCCTGTTCTGTCACTAAAAATAATGGATGAATGCGCTCTTTTTCCTTTTACTTCAAGCGTCCAACTGGAAGCACCTCTTCTAGCTACAGTGGCATAATTGAATCCAGCTGAATTTTCGAAACCCAGTGCAATGTCACTTTCTTTAGCTGCTTCTATCAAGTCTTTTCTCGAAATGCTCAATGGTTTTCCAGAACTTTCCTCATCTCCAGTGTAGGCAACCGTTATACTGGCCTTATTCAGAAGTTTCAAATCGTGTAACACTTTAAGAGCATAAAGCATGATAACATCCCCTCCTTTCATGTCATTTGCCCCAGGACCATAAACATTACCGTCAATTATTTCGAAATTTTGAAAAGGACTATCTTCTTCAAAAACAGTATCCAAATGACCAATTAATAAAATTTTTTTCCCTTTAGAACCTTTTTTTGACGCAAATAAATGTCCAGCACGATTCATTTTCTGTGGCATTTCAATCCAACGTGTATCAAACTCAATAGCTTGAAATTCTTTTTCTAGAAGCATCCCAATCTTTTTAACACCTTCTAAGTTCAGTGTACCGCTGTTGATGTTGACAAGTTTTTCTAAAAAATCAATAGATTCTTGATTGTAGTCTTGAACCTTTTGAATTATTCTTTTTTCTGAACGATTCAGTTGCGCTGTAGCAGAAAATGCTGCAAATAAAAAAGCTGTAAGAAAATAAAATTTGATTTTATAAATCTTTTGTGAGATTTTGTACGATTTCATATTGAGCGAAAAATTCTTTAAAAATTACTTTGATTGCTGTGTACATTGGAACAGCAAATATTAAACCAGTAGTACCAAAAAGAAGCCCTGATGTTAAAATGATAATGAATATTTCTAACGGATGAGACTTTACACTGTTTGAAAAAATAATCGGTTGACTGAAAAAATTATCTAACAATTGACCAATTACAAAACCGATCAATACATAGATCGATTTGGGAAGAATTATGGAACTAAAGTCTGCTCCGATATTTGAAGTCATGGAAAGAACCAACATCAGAAATGCAGCGATTAACGGCCCAATGTACGGGATTAAATTTAGTAGTGCACATAAAAAGGCAATAATAAAAGCATTTTCTATTCTAAAAATAAGGAGTACAATACTGTAAATTATTAGGAGTATAGAGATTTGTATGAGAAGGCCAATAAAGTATCTTGATAAAAGTTTTTTAATTTTCACTAATGACTTTTTAATGCGTGCTCTTAACTCTTTTTTTACAAAAGAAAAGGTGATTTGTTCAAGCAATTTGTTGTCTTTGAGTAAGAAAAAACTGATGAATAGTACGGAGAACAAGCCTATGGTAAAACTACTGAGCCATCCAATAAAAATATTTAGAAAGTCTGGAATGACTCTTAGGTTAAGGCTGTCCATCCAATCTTGTTCTTTGATCCAATTTTTCCAGTATTCATCACTCAAAGAAAAATATTCAGAAACTTGATGTACAAGTAATCTCATTTTCTGTTCAAGTTCATTGATGTTGAGTAACGATAGATTTTCTCCTTGTTGGGTTATGATGGGAATGAAGAGTGCAGCAACTCCAAAAATTAAAAAGATAAAAATGGCCATTGTAGTAATAGCAGCTAGGGCATTATTGAATTTCAAATAGGTTTCAAAAAAATTAAGAATGGGTCGCCCCATAAGAGATACAACAGCAGCAATAATAACATAAATAAAAAGCGATTGAAGGAGTTGAATTACATAGATACCCAAACAGAAAACAACTAAAAATAAAACTGCTCTGAGGATTCCTTGGGAGATTATTTTTGAATTCATTTTTTAAAGATAAGTATAAATTAAATAATTTTTATACCTTTCTATTGATTAACGATAGGGTGTGACATGCAACTAAGCCTGCGGTTTCTGTACGAAGTCGTTGGTCCCCCAAGCTGATGGTTTTAAAATTGTTTTTTATTGCAAAAGCAATCTCTTCTTTACTGAAGTCTCCCTCAGGTCCAATGAGAACACAGTTGTCTTTTTTTGAAGGTGTAAGGTCTGCCAATTTAAATTTTTCTCCATCATTACAATGAGCAATAAAACCCTCTTCTTGTTGTTTTACAAATTCATTAAAAGGAATTAAATCATCCAGTTGTGGTAAATAGAATTTTTGAGATTGCTTTAGAGCCGATTGGATGATCTTTATTAATCGATCTTTTTTGATAACTTTTCGTTCTGAATGTTGACATAAAATTGGGGTAATTCGATGGACACCAATTTCAGTGACTTTTTCTAAAAACCATTCTAGTCGAACAATGTTTTTAGTGGGAGCAATTGCAATGTGAGTTTGGTTTGCAATGTTTGGGTGTAATGTCGTTTCTTGGATTATCCCATTTGTTTTTCTAGAACTAACATATTCAAGTTTTACCCGAACGCATAAACCTTTTCCATCTGTTACAGCAACCAAATCCCCTGTTTGTTTCCTCAATACTTTAGCGAGATGTTGGCTTTCTTCTCCGTCAAAAACTAAATTATTGTTATTTGTGTCAATATGGTTGTGAAAAAATAAATCCATAATTAAAATTTTAAACGGGCAGATGCTGATTCTTTGAGGTTTCCAAAATCTTTATTTAAATATTTTAGGTATCCGACAATTCCAATCATAGCTGCATTATCGGTAGTGTAGGCTAGGGGAGGAAGATAAACATCCCATCCTTTTTCTTTGGTAGTTTTTTCTAGTTTTGATCGTAATCCAGAATTTGCAGAGACCCCTCCACCCAGAACAATTTGTGGGAGATTATGGAGATTTACAGCTTTTTCAATCTTTTGAAAAATTATCTCAATTAATGTGTATTGAATTGAAGCACATAAATCATTGATATTCTCTTCAATAAAATGCTCATCTTTTTGTGTATTCTTGTGGATAAAATTGATGACAGCTGTTTTGAATCCACTAAAACTTAAATCTAAGTTCAATGCCTTTGGAATTGGGAAATCAAAGGCTTTGGGGTTTCCTAATTTTGCTTTTCGGTCTATTGCTGGTCCGGCGGGATATCCTAGCCCCAAAACTTTTCCACATTTATCAAAAGCTTCACCAATTGCATCGTCCAAAGTTGTACCTAGCAATTCAAAGTCCAAGTAGTCTTTAACCTTAACGATTTGCGTGTGACCTCCTGAAACAGTTACCCCTAAAAACGGGAAAGTAGGAGCAGGAAATTTATCTTTGATAAAATGAACCAATAAATGGGCTTGCATATGATTGACACCAATTAATGGAACATCAAGACCAATTGCCAAAGATTTGGCAAATGATGTACCTACCAAAAGGGACCCCAAAAGTCCGGGGCCAAGAGTGTAAGCAATAGCATTTAATTCATTTTTTGAAATCCCAGCTTGATGAATTGCTTGGTCAACTACTGGAATGATATTTTGTTGGTGAGCTCTGGAGGCTAACTCAGGAACAACTCCTCCATATTTTTTGTGTATATCTTGTGTGGCAATGATGTTTGATAAAACCTCGTCATTTCGTAATATTGCAGCTGCAGTGTCATCACATGAAGATTCGATTGCTAAAACATAGCATGGTTTTTGTTTCATTAAATTGTTAACTTTAATTAATAATTCAAAAATAAGTCTTTCCTATCAAAAAGTTTAAGAAAATAGCAATCCTTTCAATATCATTTTTGGTAGCTCTAGGCCTGCTTTTTATTTTTGTTTTATCGCTTTCAAATGTACAAACTCAATTTGCTCAACGAATTACTGAAAATGTAAATAACCGTTTTGACACAAACATATCAATAAAAAAGGCTTCAATTTCACTAACTGGTAGTGTTTTAATAAGTGATATTCTAGTTCAAGACCACCATAAAGACACTTTACTCTTCGTTCAAGAATTAAAAACTTCTTTGAATGTTTTGGATCAACTTTTAAAGAGAAACTACGATTTTGAATCCATTAATTTAGGGGGTGTTAAATTATTTTTAACTCAATATGCTGGAGAGTCAAAATCTTCTCTTCAATATTTAATTTCAAAACTCAAAGAGACAACGAGTGTCGAACAAAAACCGTTTACATTTATAGCTGAAATTCTACAGTTAAATGATACTGAGGTAATTTTTGAGGATTTGAATATGAAAGATTCAAAGTTTACTTTTTCAGACATTTCTCTTGAATTAAAAGATTTTAATTTTAATTCAAACAGTCTTGATTTAGCCATTCAAAACCTTAAAGGATTTTCAAGTAAATACGGAAAAATAGATGATTTTCAAGCCAATATTCACTTTTCTTCTGACAGTTTAGTTTCGAAAGGTTTTTCTTTGAAAATGGAACAAAATGATATTAAGGGAAGCGGATTAATAGCATTTAATGGCGGTGATTTAGTAAACTTGAAGCCTGCATATTTTCAATTAAAATTAGATGAAGTGCTGATAACTCCCTCTACTGTAGTTGTATTAAAGCCCTATTTTAATGAATCATATTCATTTAATGCAACACTTCAATTAGATGGGGGGATAAGTGATTTTCGTTTAAGAAGTTCATTAAATCTTGGGGTTCAATCTTTTTTAAAAGGATCAATCAGGGTGTTGGATGCATTTGTATCAGAGAAGTTCAGTATTCAGTCGAATGATTTTACCATAAAAATATCGGATAAAGTATTGAGGACTTTGTTGAATAAACCCCATTACAAACATCTTTCAAAATACACAAAACAATCTGGAGATTTATCAATAGAAACACTTTTTTCAGGGAGTTTGAATAATTGGGAATTGAAAAGTAACCTAAAATCTGAGCTCGGAGTATTAAGTCCCAGTCTAAGCTTTAATCGATCGGAAGGATCAAACCTTTGGGAGTATAAAGCTGATTTAGTTTTAGAAAATTTTGAAATTGGAAAGTTATTCAATCAAAAAATAGCTCTAAAAGCAAATGCATCTGCCAAATTAAAAGGGTTTATGAAGGATTCTAAAGTTTATTTAATCGAGACAAATGGTTTAGTAAATGAACTTAAAATTGGAAATAATACCCTCAAAAATTTGGAGGTAAATTCAAAGCATAAGAACGAGCTTGTTGAAATAAAATTGAATTTAAATGATGACAAACATCGATTCAATTTCAACGCATCAGTAGATTCATCAAAAGATTTATTTTTATTAGAAGGTAATTTTGAAACCATTAACCTTTCTGATTTTAGAATTGCTGATGCAACCAGTAATGTAATTTTGTCTTCCAACGTATTTATTGAAAAAAAATCGAATAGTTTATCTGAGAATATCTTTACTTTTCAATTAAATTCACCCTCCATAATGAGTAATGGGAAATTAAATACCTTCAAAAATGTTGAATTGAATGTAAAATCAAAAGGGTCAACCAAATCAATTTCAATAGTAGATTCCGATGCAATTAACTTAATTCTTGAAGGGGATTTTGAGTATGGTAATCTTTCAAAACTATTGACAGGGATATTTGATAATTTTTTATTGAATAAATTATCGAATTCTTTTAATCCATCTCAATTCTTCAATTTTGATATTCATATGAAGTCAAAATTAACGGAAGCCCTTTTCCCAAAACTATCTATACCCGATGATTTCTTCTTGTCGGGATTGATTAGTTCCAATCAAAAAGAAACGGCAGTAGTATTTGATCTACCAATCCTATTATTCAAAAAATACAAGTTTAAAAATTTACATTTTGAGATTGACTCCAACAATACTTTTTATACAAGCTTTTTATCAGCAGATGAAATACAGGTAGGTAAAATAGCAGCCTCTGACATATTTATGATATCATCATTTAAAAGCCAGAAAAATAGAATTCGTCTAGAAGGAGTGTTGGGGACAGATGAATTAAATGCTTTTGAAACAAATTTCAGTTATGATTACACCGATGAAGAAACTTTTATTAACATAGATTTGTTTAATATTAGTTACAAAAATGTACTTTGGAAGCTACAGAAAGATCAAAAAAGAAACTTAGTTTACAATTCAAATGATAAAAATTACAGGATTAACCCTCTTATTATTTCTAACTGGAATCAAAGTATTGAGCTGTCTGGAGAATATAAAAAAAATGATGACTTTAGCTTTCAGATCGATGTCCGTGATGTTGCTTTGCAAAACATTTTACCACCAATTAAAAAATTTGAAATTGATGCAGATTTGACTTCAACCATCCGTTTTAATAAAACCCCGACAAATAACGATGCGTCCTTTAACATCAAACTTTTAGATTTGTATGTGAATACAATTGAAATGGGAGATTTATCTTTCTATACCCAAGGTAATACTGTATTGAATTCTTACAAAAACAACTTAACCCTAGTCAAAAATGGATTAAAAAAACTTGATTTATCTGGAATTACATTAGTGCTTGAAGACCGTACAAGCTTAGATTTAGATGTAAAGTTGAATTCATTTGACATGTCATTCATGTCAGCACTAGGAAAGGGGAAGTTGACCAATATTAGGTCATCCATAACAGGGAATTTTAATCTTTGGGGACCCTTAAACAATTTGTCACATACGGGAAATCTTTTATTGGATCGCTTCAATATTTCAATCCCTTTAATTAATTCATCATATGGTCTTTCTGATTCCACAAAACTTACCTTGTACGATCAAGTTATTAAATTTGAAAAAACTGCTATTTTTGATCAAACCCTTGAGACTTCAGGTCAATTGAAAGGAACTTTTTCTCATCTAAATTTCAAAGAATGGAACCTAGACATTGACATAAATTCTGATCGTTTGTTGATGATGAATCGTAAAAATGAAAAAGGAGCTTTGTTTTTTGGATCTGGATATTTAGATGGTAAAATTCATCTTTATGGATCCACAAAAAACTTGAACATGTATGTTGAGGGAGCAACAGCTGAGGGTACCTCCATAAAAATTCCATGGGAAGAAAATAATGGATTAGGAGATGTTTCATTCATCGATTTTGTTTCTAAGTCTACTTTAAATGAATCAAATGAGTTGGGTCAGAATTCTCTTGAAGAAATAAAAATTGCTCGCGGTTTTGAAATGACTTTTGACCTTGACGTAAACAACAATGCAAAAGTAGAGATTGTTGTTGATCAATTATCTGGGAGTACTCTTACTGGTAGAGGTTCTGGTAATATTTTAATGGAATCAAATACAGACGGTAAGTTTAATATGTGGGGAGATTTTATTGCTTACGATGGAGTGTATAATTTTAAAAATTTAGGATTAATAGACAAAAAATTTAAAGTGAATCAAGGAGGGACAATTGTTTGGGAGGGAGATCCCTTTGAAGCTCAAATGGATATAGAAGCGGTTTATCAAGTTCCAGGGGGTGCAAATCCTGCTTTACTTGTAGACAACCCTAATTTCAATAAAAAGATTCCAACGGAAGTATTAATAAAGCTTCAGGGAAGTCTTCTAAAACCTGACAATCCCCTGTTTGAGATCAATTTCCCAAACACCAGTGGAATTGTAGCATCTGAAATTAATTACCGTCTTGCAGACCAACAACGAAGACAACTTCAAGCTATTTCACTTTTATCACAGGGGATTTTTGTGAGTAATGTTTCATTTTCAACTCAAGGCATTGCAAATAATTTATATGAAAAGGCTTCAGATGTATTCAGTTCGTTAATGGGAGAATCTGATGGTAAATTAAACTTCGGGTTAAACTACTTGAAAGGAGATGAACGACCTGATCTTGATATTCAGTCTCAAGACCGTATCGGTGTTACTTTTGTAACACAAATCAGTGATAAGATCTTGTTGAATGGGAAAATTGGTGTTCCGGTTGGGGGTGTTGAAGAAACCCTTATAGTTGGTGATGTGCAAATTGATTTTATTTTAAATGAGAAGGGAACTCTAAAAGCCAAAGTATTTAACCGTGAAAGCGAATTTCGCTACATAAGTGATGATTTGGGCTACACACAGGGAGTTGGACTTTCCTATCAAGTTGATTTTAAAACTTTTGAAGATCTAATACAAAAAATAATAACCAAAAAAAGAATAAATTCTAAGCCTCAATCGGTTAAATTCATCAATCAAAATTCTCTTGAAATACTCAATAAAGGTAACAACTAAATGCATTTTGTTGAGAAATAATAATGTAAAGCAAACAATATCGTATATGTGATAGCTTTTGTTTAAATTTACATTCTTGAAAAATTGGATGAAAAATAAACCAAAAAAAATAGCTGTCCTGACTTCTGGTGGAGATGCACCTGGAATGAACGCAGCATTGCGTGCAGTTGTCAGAACAAGTGTTTTTTATGGGGCCGAATGCTATGCTATTCAACAAGGCTATCAAGGACTTATTGATAACGATTTTAAGTTGATGAATGCGCGAAGTGTTAATAACATAATCAATAAAGGGGGTACAATCATAAAGTCTGCTCGTTGTTTAGAATTTAGAACTCCAGAGGGAAGAAAGCTTGCTTACGAGAATTTAAAAAAATCTGAGATTGATGCTTTGGTTGTTATTGGAGGGGATGGTTCTTTTACTGGAGCTATGATTTTTCAAGAGGAATACGATTTCCCCATTGTTGGAATTCCAGGCACCATAGATAACGACATTTTTGGCACTCGATACACACTAGGTTATGACACTGCTATCAACACCGTAGTTGAAGCAATAGATAAAATTAGAGATACTGCAAGTTCACATAACCGTCTTTTCTTTGTGGAGGTAATGGGACGAGATGCTGGGCATATTGCACTTAATTCGGGAATAGGAGCAGGGGCAGAAGAAATTCTAATCCCAGAAGAAAATTTGGGGCTCGAACGCTTGTTAGAGTCTCTAAAGAAAAGCGAAAAATCAGGTAAATCATCTAGCATAGTGGTAATAGCTGAGGGAGATAAGACAGGTAAAAATGTATTTGAAATCGCTTCTTATGTCGAAAAAAACCTACCCTACTACGAGGTAAGAGTCTCTGTATTAGGTCATATGCAAAGGGGGGGGACTCCAAGTTGTTTTGACCGCGTTTTAGCGTCTCGTATGGGTGTTTGTGCAGTAGAAACTTTACTAGAAGGAAAATCAAAAGTTATGATAGGTGTAATTGATGATCAAATGGTTTTAACTCCCCTGGAAAAAGCTATCAAGGGTAAATCTGAAATCAACTCAAATCTGATTAAAGTATCTGATATCTTATCAATTTAACTGATAATCAATTTTAACAATAAAAATAATAGATAAATTATGTCCTTAAAAATTGGAATTAATGGATTCGGTCGAATTGGCCGATTAGTGTTTCGTTCAGCGATGAAACAATCTGACTTGACTATAGTAGGAATCAATGATCTTCTTGAGGTTAAACATTTGGCTTACCTCTTGAAGTATGATTCTGTTCATGGGAATTACGACGGAACAATTGAGGTGGTTGACAATGACTTAGTTGTTGATGGACATCGTGTTCGAATCACTGCAGAGCGGAATCCAGAAGATATTGCTTGGGATGCTGTTGGAACTGATGTTGTAGCGGAATGTACAGGTATTTTCACAACTCTAGAAAAAGCTCAGACTCACATCACTGCTGGTGCCAAAAAAGTTGTTATTTCTGCACCGTCTGCTGACGCTCCCATGTATGTTATGGGGGTTAATCACAATGAAGCTACTGCAGATCAAAATATTGTATCAAATGCTTCTTGTACAACCAATTGTTTAGCTCCAATCGCTAAAGTTTTACACGATAATTTCACAATTGAAGAAGCTTTAATGACTACTGTTCACGCCACAACCGCAACTCAATTTACAGTTGATGGACCTTCAAAAAAAGATTTTCGTGGAGGGAGAAGTGCTTTAGTTAACATCATGCCTGCCTCTACTGGTGCTGCAAAGGCGGTTACGAAGGTAATTCCTTCTTTAAAAGGTAAATTAACAGGAATGGCTTTTCGTGTCCCCACAGCTAACGTTTCTGTTGTAGATTTGACTGTTAAAGTTGGTAAAAGCACATCTTACGAAGAAGTAAAGAATGTTATGAAAGCAGCTTCTGAAAATGAATTGAAAGGTATTTTAGGATACACCGATGAAGCTGTAGTGTCACAAGATTTTGTAGGTGATGCTAGAACTTCAATTTTCGATGCTGAGGCAGGAATAGAATTAAATGACAAGTTTTTCAAAATTATTTCTTGGTACGACAACGAGTTCGGTTATTCTAATAAGCTAATTGACCTAGCAAAGCACGTTAATAGCCTGTAGTATTATGTATTTAATTGTTGATAGTGGTTCCACCAAAACGGACTGGTTCGCCATAGATGAGAAAGGGTCTGTTCTTTTTTCAACTCAAACACTAGGTTTGAATCCCCAAGTTCTCTCATCTGCGATACTAACAGAACGGATCATTAACAACTATGATTTATTTCAAAACAGAAAAGAGGTAACAAAACTTTTTTTCTATGGCGCTGGGTGTGGAATAGAATCAACAATTACCAGAATAAAGAAAGTTTTTGAAGAAATATTTATTAATTCTTCATTTAACATTAAAGAAGACACCTACGCTGCAGTTTATGCCTCTGCAGCGATAGGTGTAGCTTCTATTGTATGTATTTTGGGAACAGGATCCAACTGCAGTTATTTTGATGGTAAAGAGGTTCAACAATACATCACTTCATTGGGCTACATTCTTATGGACGAAGCAAGTGGTAATTTTTACGGAAAACAATTGATTAGAGGCTATTATTTCAATGAAATGCCAAAGCACCTTGCTGATTTGTTTGAAGAGGAATTTGATCTTTCAGCAAATACAATCAAAGAAAATTTATACCGTAAAGAAAACCCAAATACTTATTTGGCACGTTTTGCAAAATTTATGATTATCCATAGAGAAAATCCTTACATGCAAAATATGATTCATGAGGGTTTGAGACGCTTTATCAAGCATCAATTGTTTCAATTTAAAAACGCAAAGGAGGTACCAATTCACTTTGTGGGTTCCATTTCATATTTTCTTCAAGATGAAGTTAAACACATCCTCAAAGAATTTGGACTGACGCTAGGAACTGTGGTAAAACGTCCTATTGATCAGTTGGTAGAATACCATGTAAATCTCTTGGAGAAAGAGCATTCATAAAAACTTAAAGTGTAGCAATCATTGATATTTCTACACGAACAAATTTTGGTAGATTAGCAACTTCAAGGGTTTCTCGTGCAGGTGCTGTTTCTTCAGTAAAATAGCTACCGTAAATTTTGTTTACTGCGTTAAAATTATTCATATCACTCAGAAAAATAGATGTTTTGACTACATTTTCAAATGTCATACGAGTAGCTTCTAAAACAGCTTTTAAATTTCTCATTACCTGAGTAGTTTCATCTTCTAAACTTCCCTCTATGAGTTTCATAGAACCAGGTTCTAATGGGATTTGACCCGATATATACAGTACATTATTTGAAAGAACTGCCTGATTGTAGGGGCCTATTGGAGAAGGTGCATTTGGTGTATTGATTATTTTTTTCATGATGATAATTTATAATTTTCTGTCGGGTTCGTTTCTTTTGTCGTATTTCAAATCACTGAGTAATCCAGATTTAATTCCAATGAAAAAACTCCATGAACTTCGGTATCCAAAAGGTACCCAACTGAAATTTAATCTCCAGCTTTCTAAATCACGTTTAAATCGAAATTGTGTGTAAGTAACCCCTTTCTGTTTAAAATCGTACCCAGATGAAAACCCAATTGCCCATTTTGGGGTCAGATCAATATCTCCAGAGAGCATCAGTGAGTTTGAGCCAATTTCATTTTGACCAGAAGAATTTCTGTATGTTATGGAATGAGCTACTTTTAAGCTCCAGGGCATCAGTGTTCGATATAAAACGTTAAATTTTTCTTCTTTTTCTTCTTTTTCTTCTTCATTTTTTTGAAACCTATTGTCAGAAAAATTATTGGACACCCCAAATAAGTCGTCATCTCGACCTCCACCAGAAAGTCGCTCATAGTCACTTCTGGAGAGATCTTCTTTATCATCTTCTTCCTCTTTTTCTTCTTTGTCTTTTTTCTTGAAGTCGTCGTTTGACAATTCGAAATTCGTATTCATATTAGCACTAGTAAAACGAGCTAGCCCTTCACCATTATCAATACTGAAAGTATTAATCCTTAAATTATTTTCGTCAAGTGCGTAAGGATCCATTGTTGCTGATAAGTTGATGTTAATTTTATCCTTTAAAACCGAAGCACCTGTAGATACTCGAATCGGGGAAAGTTTAAATTCCTCAGCGTTAAAGTTGTAACTTGTACTGAAATTTAAATTGTTTAAAAGTTTAATTTTTTTAGGTTCAGGTTTTAAAGTATCTTTTGACCTGATTTTTGCTTCAAAATTATTGCTTAAATTGAACCCCATAGACCTGGATTTCCCTCTTGACGGTGCTCCAAAAAGAGCCGTTTCAAAACGTGTGTATTCAGCAGTGTTCCCATTAGCATCTATTATGTATTTGTCGTAGTATTTTTCAAAACTTGGCTGAACACTGTAGCTTATGGCAGGTCGCATCGTATGCCGAATGGATTGTATTCTTTTTCCTTCTTTAAAGTTAAAAGTACCGTAAATAGTAGTCCCTAAACTTGCACTGTAGTTGTACTGTCTAAATGCATCAAACCCCTTTATTGTATCTCTAACAACTCCTCTCTCCTCATTAAAATTGTTGTATTTAACCGTTTCAGGAGTCCATATTTCTTTGTAATTTACAGATGTACTAATGCTTAGGTGTTTTAGAACTTTAAAATTTGTACTTAGAGGGATGTTGTGAGACATTCCCGCTCTGGCATCATCGAACATTTCTTTTTTAAATAACCTTTCTTCTGTGGTTTGGATTCTACTTTCCCCTCGAGTAGAGTATTGAAAATTAATGTTCTGAATAAATCCTTTTTTAGCTCCTATTTTAGGTGCAAAAGGGAAAATCCGTTCCATATTGGCCTGAAAAGTCGGAAGGGTTAAGTTTGCTGTTTTAGTATTGGTGTTTTGAGAAAGGGAAGTAGTCAAGGAAATATTCACTCTTGGATACTTAGGAAAAGTTTTGGAGTACGAAACGGATGAACTCAATGTATTGTTCAAAAAATTTGCATCGTTCAATTGGTTTACGGATTGAGAAAAATAGGAACTACTCCCCAAGTTCACAGATGCTGAAAAGTTTGAGGACGGACTTGCTTTAGAATCTCTTCGATGTGTCCAACGAATATTGTAAACTGTATTGTTGTTGTAGTCCGGAAATCCTCGTTCTCCATTGACAAGCTTTTCATACCTTAAGCTAAAGTTTCCACCAAATTTGTAATTTACCCGATATTGAGAATCAAAACGAAGACCATAACTTCCATTGGTGTAATAATCACCAACCAAATTAAGGTCAAAATATTCGCTTATGTTGAGGTAATACCCCCCATTTTGAATATAGTATCCTCTTTGTTGACTCTCGCCATAAGTTGGAAAAATCACTCCAGATGCTTTATTATTAGTCGTTGGAAAATAGGCAAAGGGAAGACCAATAGGAGTAGGGACATTCGCAATGTAAATATTGCTCAGACCTGCCACAATTTTCCCACCAGGAACCATCTTTCCTTTTCTGATCCTGATGTAATAATCAGGATTTAATGGATCCGATGAGGTCGTTACTTTTGCATCTTTTATATAGTAAACCGAATCATTTTCTTTTTTGGTAAAATCAGAAAAAACATTCATTCCGCTTTGTTCCGTTTTGGAATTCCAGATCAATGCTTTTTTGGTGTCAAAATTAAACCTAATCGAATCTGGATTAACTTCATTTTGACCTTGAATGAATTTTGGCTTTTGAGATAAAACGCCTAAAGAATCTGCTATTCGTCCTGCATACACCTCGTTTATGGTGTAGTCCAAAACGATGATTCCTGCCTCAAGTGTCATGTCTTCATATGTAAGAACAGCTTTGTTGTACAGTCTTATTTTATTTTCTTTTTGATCGATTTTAACAGAGTCTTGAGCATTGTAATTTATTAAATCTAGAAGTAAAGGCTCTTTCTTAGTGATAGTGTCTAAAGCCTTATTTTTTTCTATTTCTCTTGGATTTAATGAATCAGTAATCACCTGTTTTTCTTGAAAAACATCAATTTGACCGTAGGCAATTGTTAACTTTAAAAAAAGTATTAACAATACCAATGAATAAAAAGAATTTGTTTGCAAGTTGATATAAACTATTTTTGTAGAAATACAATGTTTCAAAATTACGTATATTTTTTGTCCTTCAATTGTTTTTAAGAATTTATTAGTAATGAAATTATTTCAACGTTTTGCTTTTCTTTTTTTGCTTTTTTGCAGCTATTTATTCAGTCAGGACGCAACTGCAAGTGTTGAGCCTATAAAAAATAAAACCTTTGTTGTGGTTTTGGATGCTGGTCATGGAGGAAAAGATTCTGGTAACCGCGGTAACGGTTATTACGAAAAAAAAATCGCTCTCAATATTGTTTTGCAGATAGGCAAAATTCTAGAAAAAGACCCATCAATAAAAGTCATTTACACTCGTAAAAAAGACGTTTTTGTTGATTTGATAAGACGAGCTCGAATTGCAAATCAAGCAGATGCAAATTTGTTTATTTCTGTTCATTGTGATGCGCATACCTCACAAGCATACGGAGCTGGGACCTTCGTATTGGGACTTCATGAGAATCAAAGAAATTTTGAAGTAGCAAAAAAGGAAAATTCCGTTATTTTTTATGAAGAGAATTACGAAGAAAACTATGATGGTTTTGATCCCAGTAACCCAGAATCTGTTATCAGTTTAACTTTAATGCAAGAAACCTATCTGAATCAAAGTATAACGGCAGCAAATGAGATTCAGAAGAGCTTTATAAATAATCTTAGCCGTAAAGACAGAACCGTAAAACAAGCTGGTTTTGTAGTTTTAAAATACACCTACATGCCGAGCGTTCTTGTAGAAACAGGTTTTCTCACTAATGCAAAAGAAGGAGCCTATTTGAATTCTGCTAAGGGACAAATTCAAATGTCAAAAGCAATTTCAAAGGCAATCATCAATTATAGAAATTCTTTGAATTTATCAATCAATAATTTAACTTCTATTGGAAACAGACAGAATGCAGAAACTGACAAACAGATAATCGAACCTGAAATTAGTTCTAAGGAAAATCCCAGTCAAGTAACATTTAAAGTTCAAATCGCTGCAAGCTCAAACTTTTTAGAAACTAAATCAAATAACTTCAAAAATTTATCTCATATTTCCAGAGAAAAAGAGGGACATTTGTATCGATATTTTTTTGGAGAAACGAATTCTTATGCCAAGGCCAAAAAACTAAAAACCAAAGCAATTCGTAAAGGATATGAGTATGCTTTTATTGTTGCATTTAGAGAAAATAAAAAAATTAAATTATCAACAGTAATCCCTAAGTGATTATTGTCTAATAACTCAAAATAATTATTATTTTTGAATAAAATAAATTGAATTTGAAATTAACAAACGAAATTAAGGCTGCCCTATTTGTTCTTCTTGGTGTTTTTTTATTCCTGATTGGCTTTAATTTCTTGAACGGAACATCACTTTTTAAAAGTGAAAAAAATCTTTATGCAATTTATGATCAAGTAGAAGGCCTACAGTCGGGTACTAGGGTAACTGTAAACGGCCTGTCTGTAGGAAAGGTAAGTTCGATAGATTTTCTTCCAAACAGTAACAAAATACTGGTTAAGTTTACCGTTAGAAATGATCTTAATTTTTCGAAAAATAGTATTGCTGAAATTTATGAAGCAGGACTTATTGGTGGCAAATCAATTGCCATTATCCCTGTATTAGATGGTTATAGGATTTTAATTTCAGGGGATACACTTGTCAGTAGAACTAAACCTGGATTGACAGATGTTGTAGGATCTGAGATCGCTCCACTGCAAAAAAAACTCAAACAAATTTTGGTAAATGCAGACACGCTGATCTCATCCTTGAATACAGTTTTGGATTATAAGGCACAATTAGGTTTAAACAAAGCGTTGAGTGAGGTATCTATTACAGTATCTAATTTAAATTCCATTTCGAACTCTTTGTCAAAAATTTTAGTTACTCAAGAATCTAATATTAATCAAACCATTAATAATTTTTCTCAGGCCTCTGCTAACATAAATCAAATATCAGACTCCCTTTCACAAACTGATTTAAAAGCATTGGTCAGCGAAATTAAAAATACGGCAACAACTCTCAATTCTATTTTAAAGTCAATCGAATCTGGAGAGGGGACTTTCGGTAAATTGATGAAGGACGAAGGTTTGTACAATAACCTTGAGGCAAGTACCAAGGAAGTTCAATTGTTAATAAAAGATTTGAAAGAACACCCAAAACGCTATGTTCACTTCTCACTCTTTGGCAAAAAAGAAGCACCATACAATTCCAATGAAGAAAACTAATTCAATATGATCCTAGCGTTTTTACCCAATTTAGTTTTTTCAGCACTCTTAATAATAGCGGTTTTTATTTTCACTCGGAATATTCTGAAAATTAAAAGCAACATTGATTTAGGTAAAAATATTGATCGAACTGACAAAGCCTCAGAGCGTTGGAAAAATATGGCAAGGATTGCTTTGGGGCAATCTAAAATGATAAAACGCCCAATTGCAGGGGTTTTACACGTTGTGGTTTACATTGGTTTTTTGATCATCAACATTGAATTACTTGAAATAATAATAGATGGTATTTTTGGGACTCACAGAATTTTCGCCCCAATTTTGGGTGGAGCATACGATGTTTTGATTGGGATTTTCGAATTTTTTGCTTTCTCAGTTATTGTTGCTGTAATCCTATTTTGGTGTAGGAGAAACATCATTCGATTGAATCGTTTTTGGAAGAATGAGATGAAAGGTTGGCCAAAATTAGATGCTGATTTGATTCTTTACTTCGAAATCATTCTAATGACTTTATTCTTGACGATGAACGGTGCAGATCTGTACATTCAAAACAATTTTCCAAATGCAGAGCACTACCAACAAGCGGGATCCTTTCCCATTAGCCAATACATCGCTGTACTTTTCGAAGGATTTTCACTAGAAACAGCTGTTACCATAGAACGAATTGCATGGTGGATGCACATTATTGGGATTTTTATTTTCTTGAATTACTTGTATTATTCCAAGCATTTACATATTTTACTTGCTTTTCCGAACACTTATTTTGCTAACCTAAATGCTAAAGGAGCTTTTGAAAATAACCCAGCAGTAACAGCGGAAGTAAAACTGATGTTTGACCCAGATGCTGATCCTTATGCAGCTGCAGATGATTCAGCACAGGACCCCGATAAATTTGGTGCTTCTGATGTAATGGATTTAAATAAAGTACAATTATTAAATGCATATACATGTACTGAATGTGGAAGGTGTACTTCTGAGTGTCCAGCAAATCAAACGGGCAAATTACTTTCTCCAAGAAAAATAATGATGGATACTCGGGATCGACTCACAGAGGTAGGCAAAAACATCCAGAAAAATAAGGGGGTTTTTGTAACCGATGGAAAACAATTGTTAAAAAACTACATTTCAACAGAGGAATTATGGGCGTGTACTTCCTGTAACGCCTGTGTTCAGGCATGCCCAATAGACATAGATCCCTTATCTATCATTATGAGTATGCGACAGTATTTGGTAATGGAAGAATCGGCGGCACCAAATGACCTTAACAATATGATGGGGAACATAGAAAATAATGGTGCTCCATGGCCATTTAATCAACAAGATAGAATTAACTGGGTTCAAGACCTGTAACTAAAAATTTAAAAAGATGCACAAAGAAGAAGCAGAAAGCTATTTGCACAAAAAAGTTGAAAATGGAGAGGAAATAAGTCCGGTTTTACCTGAGGGAATTAAAAATTACCTTATCGATATTGATGGAACAATCAGTGATGATATTCCCAATGAAGAACCAGAACGAATGGTAACAGCAGAATTGTATCCAGACGCTCTAGAAACATGTAATCGATGGTATGAGGAAGGTCATTTGATTTGTTTCTTTACTTCAAGAGTAGAGGCAAACAGAGAAGTTACTGAGGCTTGGTTAAAGAAAAATGGTTTTAAATACCACAGCTTATTAATGGGTAAACCCAGAGGAGGAAATTATCATTGGATCGATAACCATTTGGTTAAAGCTACTCAGTACAAAGGAAAATTCACTGAATTGATTAATAAAGAAGTAACCATTCAGGTATTTGATGACGGAATAAACGACAAATAATACTTATGATTAAAGTACCAACAGTTGCTGAATTGACCGCCGAAGGTAAAATTCCTGAAATTTTATTTTGGGTTGGTTGTGCTGGAAGTTTCGATGAAAGAGCGAAAAAAATTACAAGGGCTTTTGTGAAAATACTTCACAATACGGGGGTTTCCTATGGTGTTCTGGGAGCCGAAGAAAGTTGTACTGGTGACCCAGCAAAACGCTCTGGCAATGAGTTTCTCTTCCAAATGCAGGCAATTGCAAATATTGAGGTACTTAATGGTTATGGGGTTAAAAAAATAGTAACGGCATGTCCGCATTGTTTTAATACCCTCAAAAATGAATATCCTGAATTGGGAGGTTCCTATGAGGTTATTCATCACACTCAGCTTCTAAAAAACTTATTAGACCAAGGAAAACTAACCATCAAAAAAGGATCTTACAAAGGCAAAAAAATAACCTTTCACGACCCTTGTTACTTAGGACGGGCAAACAATGTTTATGAAGCTCCTCGTGATCTAATCAAGAAATTAGATGCCGAATTAGTTGAGATGAAAAATTGTAAAGCAAAAGGTCTTTGTTGCGGTGCTGGGGGTGCTCAAATGTTTAAAGAACCTGAAAACGGTTCTAAAGACATCAATATCGAACGAACAGAGCAAGCACTAGAAACTAAGCCAGATATAATTGCAGCTGGCTGTCCTTTTTGTAATACCATGCTCACTGATGGTGTGAAAAACAAAGAAAAAGAGGGAAAAATACCTGTTATGGATGTTGCTGAACTCATTGCCACTGCAAAAGACTTGTAATTTATGTTAATTTCTTTTTCTGATCTTCCCAATCATGCTCGAGTATGGATTTATCAAGCATCTCGTCCATTTTCCTTTAAAGAAAAAGAAAGGGTTTATCAACAAGTTCAAGAATTTTTAAAACAATGGGCTGCTCACGGAACCGACTTGGTAACTGCTTTTGAAATTCCCTACAATCGGTTTATCGTAATTGGTCTTGATGAAAAGAGTCAGGGTGCTACTGGTTGTTCCGTTGATTCTTCTGTAAGGTTTATTCAAAGTCTCGAAAATCAATACCAAATAGAACTCTTAGATAAGATGAATGTTACCCATAAAAAAGGGAATGAACTTTTGTACACTCCACTGAAAGAGTTTCGTTCTCTTGCAAAAAAAAGAAAGGTAACTTCTGAAACAATCGTTTTTAATAACTTAGTAGTAAACAAAGAAGAATATTTGAGTCATTGGGAAGGACCAGCCGGACAAAGCTGGCATTCTCGTTTTATTAAATAAACCCAAGATCATATGCGGTACCTGCTTTATTTGTTTTTTTGGAGCTACACGCTCTTTGCCCAGACTCCGGATCCACTTTTAGCTTTAGATGTTGAAGCCCAAATGAAATGGGTCGATAGTACATACACCTCTCTTAGTTTAGAAGAAAAAATAGGGCAACTATTCATGGTCATGACTTTTTCAGGACAAGGGGATGATCATTTCGATAAGATTGTCGATAACATTGAAGAAGATAAGATTGGTGGAGTTATTTTTTCTTTGGGGGGTCCATTAGGCCAAACCAATTGGTTGAATCAATTTCAAGAAAAAGCAAAAACACCCTTAATCATAGGAATGGATGCCGAATGGGGTGTTTCCATGCGTTTGGATTCTGTGCAGGCTTTTCCATGGAACATGACTCTTGGAGCAATTCAAGATAACAATATCATTGAGCATATTGGTTTCAGAATAGGAGAGCAAGCCAAACGCCTGGGGGTTCATATTAATTTTGCCCCAGCAGTTGATATCAACACCAACCCATCTAACCCAATCATCGGAAACCGATCTTTTAGCGAAGACAAAAATATTGTTGCTGAAAAAGGATTTGCATTTATGAAAGGAATGCATAGAGCAGGTGTTTTATCATCTGCAAAACATTTCCCTGGACATGGCGATACAGAAACAGACTCTCATTTAGGTTTACCTTCAATTAAATTTTCAAAAAATCGAATTGATCAAATAGAGCTTTATCCATTTAAAAAAATGATTCAAGAGGGTGTATCCTCAGTTATGGTTGCTCATCTAGATGTTAAGGCTTTGGACCCTGGTATTCCTTCATCATTGTCTCACAAAATAGTTAATGAATTACTTCAAGATTCTTTACAATTTAAAGGTTTGGTTATTACCGATGCACTGAACATGAAAGGAGCATCCAACATTAACCCTAAATACGGTATTGATGTAGCGGCTTTTTTAGCTGGAAACGATATTTTATTGATACCGAATAACGTCAAAACGGCTATCAAACAAATTAAACTTGCCCTAAATGATAAATTGTTTTCTGAAGAACGTCTAGCTTATTCGGTAAAGAAAATTTTAAAAGCAAAATACTTTGTAGGTCTAAATAAGTTGCAATCAACTCCAGCTAAAAATTTAATTGCTGATCTCAATACCGAAAAAGACGATTATTTAATTCAAAAGGCAATGGAATCTGCTATTACCATTGTTCAAAATAAAAACAACATTCTTCCCCTTAAAACCAATAAAACTTATGGTTACATCAAGCTTGGCGATGATGAAGGAACTCATTTTCAATCCACTTTATCTTCAAAAATTAAATTCAATAAGATTGATGCTTCCTTGTCGTTAAATCAAATTGTCGAGAAATTAAACCCCTACCAACAAGTAATTATTAGTTTCCATCGTTCTAATAAAAACCCATGGAAAGCCTCAAGTTTTTCAAAAAAAGAAAAGCGACTGATAGGGGCTCTTTCAAAGAACCATAAACTAATCTTGAATGTTTTTGTTAAGCCTTATGCACTGAATAAACTATCAGATTTAAAGGAAATTGAAGGGATTGTAGTAAGTTACCAGAATAGTATCACTGCTCAAAAAGCTTCAGCAAAAGTATTTTTAGGAGAACATAAGGCGATAGGCCAACTTCCCGTTTCTATTAATCCAAATTTTCCTGTGGGTTCGGGAATAACTCTAAAGGGATCTACCAAACTTAGAAATGGATTACCTCTGGAAGTTGGGCTTGATCCCAAAGTACTTGAAAGAATTGACCAACTTGCAAAAGTTGCAATGGATTCATTGATGACCCCAGGAATGCAAATTCTTGTTGCTCGTTTCGGAAAGATCGTGTTCAACAAAAGTTATGGATTTCATACTTATAAAAAAAAGAGACCTGTTACCAACACGGATATTTACGATCTAGCCTCTTTAACAAAAATACTGACTACATTACCCATTTTAATTCAGGAGGTTGATCAAAATAAACTTAGTTTAGACAACACCTTAGGCTCTTTAAAAGAGGAATGGAAAAACTCCAATAAGGCAGACATAAAGATAAAGGATATGCTATCTCATTATGCGCGGCTAATCCCCTGGATTCCTTTCTACAAAGAAACATTGAAAGAGGGTACCACCAAATTGAATAAAAAGTTTTACAGAAAAAGAAAAAGTAATCGGTACCCAATTCCAGTAGCTGATGACATTTATGGAAAAAAGAAAGTAGTGGAAGACATAAGTAATCAAATAATTTCTAGTGAATTGCGCGACACTTTAGAATACAAATATTCAGATTTGCCCTATTTCTTCATGAAGGATCTTTTGGAGGAGCGCTACAATCAACCTTTATCTGATTTAGCACAAAATACTTTATACAAACCCATGGGATTAGAAAGAACTACTTTTAATCCAAAAATAAACAAACCAAATTTGACTGTAATTCCCTCAGAAATAGACACATATTTTAGAAATCAAGAATTGAAAGGAGAAGTTCACGATATGGGTGCTGCAATGTTAGGAGGAATAGGGGGGCATGCGGGACTTTTTTCAAATGCAACTGAAGTTGCTGCGCTTATGCAAATGTTTTTACAAAAAGGACTTTATGGCGAAAATGAGTTTTTTTCGTCTTCAACTTTTGATCAATTCAATCAATGTCTTTATTGCAAAGAAGGCAATAGAAGAGGCATCGGATTTGATAAACCTCAGATAGAAGGAAGAGGCTCTACCTGTGGTTGTGTGCCAAAAACCAGTTTTGGACATTCTGGATTTACGGGGACTTATGCATGGGCAGATCCTGAAAATGAATTGATTTATGTTTTTTTGTCAAACAGAACTTATCCTTCAATGGAAAACAATTTGTTGTTAAAACATGATATTAGAACACGTATTCAGCGTTATATTTACGACGCAATATTAAATTAAAAATATTCATTTGAAAATAGCAATCGTTTGTTATCCAACATTTGGAGGTAGTGGAGTAGTGGCTACAGAACTTGGTTTGGCTTTAGCTTTAAAAGGACACGAAATACATTTTATAACTTACAAACAACCGGTACGTTTAGAAGCTTTGAGTGATAATCTTCATTTTCACGAAGTAAATGTTCCTGATTATCCTCTTTTTCACTACCAACCCTATGAACTGGCATTGTCCAGTAAACTAGTCGATATGGTGAAATTACATCAAATTGATCTACTCCATGTCCACTATGCTATTCCTCATGCATATGCAGCATACATGGCAAAAAAAATGCTGGAAGACCAAGGAATAAGCTTACCGATTGTAACAACACTGCACGGAACAGACATTACCCTAGTAGGAAGTCATCCTTTTTACAAATCCGCTGTAGAGTTTAGTATTAATAATTCCGATTGTGTCACTTCTGTATCAAAAAACCTGAAGGAAGACACACTTGCTTTGTTTAATATTAGAAAAGAAATCAATGTCATTCCGAATTTTGTAGATTTCAACAAGCATTCAAACCATAATGAAGATTGTGAACGATATGTTATTGCCGAACCTCACGAACGCATCGTTTCACATGTAAGTAACTTTAGATCTGTGAAAAGAGTTATAGATGTTGTAAAAGTGTTCGAGAAAATCACAAAAAAAATTCCTGCAAAATTGATCATGGTAGGGGAAGGACCAGATAAGCAATCAGCAATAGATTATTGTATACAAAAAGGAATTTCTGATTCTGTCAAATTTATAGGAAAAAGTAATCAAGTTTTTGAAGTTCTGTGCTACTCAGATCTTTTTCTTCTTCCATCTGAAAAAGAAAGTTTTGGTTTATCAGCTTTAGAAGCTATGATGATGAGGGTGCCAGTAATATCTTCAAATGCTGGTGGTTTGTCTGAGGTAAATAAAGAAGGAGTTTCAGGTTATCTTTTTGATGTAGGTGATGTTGATGGAATGTCCAAAAAAAGTATTGAATTATTGTCAAATGATAAGCTTTTAGAGCAATTCAAAGGCAACGCACAAAAAGAAGCACGTAAATTTGATCTAAATATGGTTGTTGGTAGTTACATCAAAATTTATGAATTGGCATTGGCCAATTCATAAATTTTATTTGGGATGATAAATACGTTTAGCATTTCTGTAGGCATCCTCCTTGTTCAAAGACATTTTTTTCGTTTTAAATTGTGAGTAAATCTCCATTTGATCATCATAATGCGGAGAATCAGGGTGATCTGAGCTACCGTATGAAATTGAAGATTCAATTAAAGTTCCCTCAGGTGTAAAGCGAACCAGTTCAATGTATGATTCACCACTTACAACCTTTACTTTTCCATCTTTGTATGGCTTTGCATTCATTGAAGTTAGTACATCTGGAAGACCGTAAATTGGAAGTTCTTTGTCTCCTCGAACCAGTTTTTGAAAGTCTCCAAGTGTAATGTCTAATGTTTTGAAGTGTTTTAAAAGATAAGCCTTACTATCACGTAGACCTTGAACTAAAATAGTTTCTGGAAATATCTTAGGTTCTGGTAAAGCATCATAATATGGATATAAGCCATAATATAAAACTCCAAAAGTACCAGCTCCCTTGGAATTGGCATCCGCTTTTCTATCCCATGTCTGAATCCGTCGGATCAAGGGAGCAATATCAGGATATTGTTTTGGATCAATTTCAAAAAGAGCATTGATGTCCATCCAAGAAAAATTCATTTTTTCTGGATATTGACGATCATATTTAATGCGCTTGAAATCCTCATAAGACACTTTATCCTTAGCATCTATTAAATCCTTTAATCGTATTGAACGATTATTATCATAGCGTTCAAAACCCATATCCAATGAAAACAACTCTCCATCAGGATTGTTTTTCTCATCCGTTGATTTGAAAGGAGAATGGTTGGTGTTGTAAAAATATCCAGATTCTGGCTGAATTACTTGAGGGAGTTTTTCAATCTCGTAGGTTTTGGTCCATAGAGTTTTTTTGGTGTTACCCGGAACTACTTCTTTCCAATTGTATCCACTGGCACGTTTGGGAATGAGTCCATTGGAGATATAAAATATTGTGTCGTTTTTATCTGCATAACCAATGTTGTAACCCGGAAGAGCTTGCATTTTTAAAATATCATAAAACTCCTTAAAAGAAGTTGCTTTATTCATTCTCCACCATTGCTCTAGACCTCTTACTTCAAACAAAGCAGGAGTTCTAATAGAATAATAGCCAGATTTGTTTTTGAGAGTAGGACCGAAGATACTTCGATAGTATTTTTTTGAAATTTTTATGGGAATCCCCAATACTTTAATATTCATTTTAGCTTTAAAGGTTTCTAGCTGCAACTCTTTTCCGTCTAGTAGATAGGTATTTTTCTTATTTGGATGCATTTCTAGTGCATAAACATCGGTTTTGTCTGGTTGGTTCACTGTGTGAGCCCAACCCAAATGTTCATTTGCACCAATGAGTATGCTTGGAGATCCTGCAAAAAGAGCTCCAAGAATATTGGTGCCTTCTTCACTACAGAGGTGAGCCTCATACCAAGATACAGGCCCATCCAAAGGCTGATGGGTATTGATTGCCAAATAGGTGTTTCCGTCTTTGGTCTTAGCACTGTTGAAAGCAAAAGTATTTGAACCTTTAATATTTTCTTTTGAAGGATTATAGTTTAAATCATTTTCAAAGATTTTTGAAACCCAATAGTCTCCTTTTGATGAGATGAATAACTGCAATTGCCCATATCTCATCATTTTTTTTGGATTAACTGGGAACAATTCCCTGGAAAGTACTTCTTCAGGATGTGTTTCTGCATAGCGATTTATTCCAGCAGCATAAGCTTCAAGAATTTTTTGATATTCAGGGCTAGTTTGTTTTTCGTATTTAAGATTAACCAATTCCTCCGATCGGATAAACTGTGCTAAAAAATCAGCAGGAATACCTTTTTTACCAATATGCCTACTTAATAAGTTGTTTCCAGCAAGATAAGATTGCTGTATGGTCTTGAAATCGTCTTCAGCATGTGCCCATGCTAATCCATACGCTACTTCGGCATCTGTTTTTGCGAAAATATGAGGTATTCCGTATTCATCTCGAACAATCTCTATGGATTTTGGGTTTATTTGAGCAAAAACACTGTTGCTTAGGGTTAAAATTATTGAAAACACAAAGTTTTTTTTGATTGAATTTAGCATCGAAATAAAAATTATTTAATTTTCAAATTTAGAACTTTTTTTAAAGGTAAAATTACAGGATATTTAATTATTTATGTAATAATTTAAGTATGAAAAAACTAAAGATATAATTTTTATGATTTTATCATGTTGAATCAGAAAATTCAGAGTTACTCTAATTATGGTTATAATTTTTTTAACTTTTTTGTTAAGATAATGTTAATCATGCACATAACCCAAAAAATCATAAAACCTAAAATCTTAAAACTTAAATCACTCGATAAATTAAAGACGCAATGTTTTTATATGTTTAATTATTTACTATATTTATAAACTTAAAACAACAATAACTATAAATTAACTAAAAAACAAAACATGAAAAAAATCAATTTTGCTGTAACAATAGTCATGCTTTTTTGTGGCTTATTTTTACACGCCCAACAATCAACTACTGGAGTAGTTTTTGACGCTGCTGGGGTTCCGATTCCTGGAGCGACAATAATTATTTCTGGAACAGATCAAGGGACTACATCTGACTTCGATGGAAATTTTTCAATCCAGACAAATGATGGCGACTCTCTTGAAATCTCCAGTATTGGTTTTCAATCACAATCGTTAGCAGTTAATGGCCTAACTAATTTAACCATTTTTCTTCAAGATTCAGTTAGTCAACTTGACGAAATTATAGTTACAGGTTACAGCACTCAGTCACGTGGTAGTGTAACTGGAGCTGTTGCAACTGTTGATGTAGCTGATGCTGTCAAAGTTCCTGTTGTGAATGCTGCTGAAATTTTACAAGGTAGAGTTTCTGGGGTATCTGTTGTAACAAACGGTCAACCTGGTTCTGCACCAAGTGTAAGAATTCGTGGATACGGTACTCCCAACAACAATGATCCATTATATGTCATTGATGGAGTTCAGACTAATGATGCTTTTGTGCTTAATAGTTTGAACCCTTCAGACATTGAACAGATGAATGTACTTAAGGATGGAGCTGCTGCTGTATATGGTTCGCGAGCATCCAACGGTGTAATTGTAATCACTACTAAAAGTGGTAGAGGAACTAGAGGATCTAAAGTCTCTTTAGAGATTTCTACTGGAATGTCTCAAGCGGTTAATCTTCCAAAACTGTTAAATGCCCAACAGCATGGTCAAATGATTTGGAATAGTAAAACAAATGATGGTAGTGCTCTTACTCATCCACAATATGGATCTGGTACTTCCCCTGTTATACCGGCTACTTTGGTAGGTACAACTATTGGCGGTGTACTTGTGCCTAATACAGTAAATCCAAACGGAACAAATTGGATGGATGCAATTTTTGATGCTGCACCAACAACAAATATTTCTTTTTCTGTTCAAAACGGAACTGAAAAAGGAAGTTCACTTTTCTCTTTAAACTATCTTAAACGAGATGGAATTCAAATTGAAACAGGTTACGAAAGAGCGGGTATTCGTGCAAATTCCTCGTATAAAGTTGGAAAAATATTAAGAGTAGGTCAGCATTTAAACGCTACTGTTGATAAAGAACGTAACGGAAACCAAGTAGAAGCGGCATTGCGATCCTCCCCATTAATTCCATTGCGTGATGACAATGGCGCTTTTTCAGGTATATATGCAACCTCTTTAGGTTTGGGTAATCAAGACTCACCATATGCTACTCTTATTCGTGCAAAAGATAATTATAACAAATCTCTACGATTACTTGGTGATGTTTATGCAGAGTTGAAACTTGGAGATGACTTCAGATTCAAAACCTCTATTGGAGGACAAATGAGAAACTTCAACAGACGTTCTTATTCTCCTGCTACACCAGAAGCAGAGACAGGTGGATCACAAACTTTAACAGAGCAAACATTCAACCAATACGAATGGGTATGGACTAATACACTTAGCTATACTAAAGAGCTGGGTGACCACAGAGTTGAAGCATTTGTAGGATATGAGTCTAATAAAGTATTTTTCAAAGGCCATGATGTAGCTCGTGCTACCTTCTTATTTGAAACTCCTGAATACTACTTATTGAGTAATGGAGAGGGTACTCCAATAATTAATAGTGCATCAGAATCTTCAAACACATTAGCATCTGTATTTGCATCTGCAAATTACAGTTTTAAAGAACGTTACTTGTTTACAGCTACTGTAAGAAGAGACAAAACATCTCGTTTTGCTGAGGAAAATCAAGACGCATTATTCCCTTCTGCAAGTTTTGGATGGAATATAGATAAGGAAGACTTTTTCTCTAGCAGTATAATTTCTAATATGAAATTAAGAGTTTCTTATGGAGAGCTTGGAAACCAAGAAGTACCTGCAGCAAATCCAGATGTAAGTATTTCAGGTTTGAATGAATCTCAATCGTTCTACTCATTTTCGGGTGCGCGAGGTTCTAAACAATCTGGAGCAATATTATTGAGTGTTGGTAATCCAGATCTTAAATGGGAAACCAGTGTTAGTAAAAACTTAGGTCTAGATCTTAGTTTGTTCTCAGGAAAATTAAATACTTCTGTTGAATACTTTGAAATTAACACTAAAAACTTAATCGTGCAAGACAACCAAAAAATTGGAACAACTGCAATTGATGCGAGTGCTCCATATGTAAACTTTGGGGAAGTTAGCAATAAAGGAGTTGATTTTCAAATTTCTTACGCAGATGAAACAACAAGTGGTCTTAGCTACGAAGCTTCATTTAATATGTCAAGCTACAAAAACGAAGTGGTTAGCTTAGTAAATGGATCTGCTACTACAGGATATTCTGGTTACAGAGGAGGAGCTGTTACACGTACCCAGGTTGGGCAACCTATTTCTTCTTTCTACGGAAGAAGAGTTACAGGTTTAGATACTAACGGTCGTTTCACTTATGCCGATGTTGATGGTATACCTGGAATTACTGATGGTGATAGAGATTTTATTGGTTCTCCACACCCAGATTTCACATGGGGATTGAACCTTAACTTAGGTTATAAAAACTTTGATCTTTCAGCATTCTTCAATGGATCTCAAGGGAATGATATTTACAACTATTCTAAGATTTACTCAGACTTCCCAACATTCTTCAACGGAAACAGAAGTGTACGTGTGTTGAATGCTGGAACAGGAATACAACCCGCACTTAGTGAGTCAATTTCTAATTCTGAAACTCAACCAAATTCATTTTTTGTTGAGGATGGATCCTTTATTCGTTTAAAAACCCTCCAGATTGGATATACTTTCGATGAATCATTGGTTCAAAAAGCAGGTTTAAGCGGATTACGAATTTATTTATCTGGCGCAAACTTATTAACAATAACTGACTATGACGGATTGGATCCAGAGGTAGTAGGAAGAGGGGCTCAAACTATTGGAGTTGACGAAGGAATCTACCCTCAAGCTAGAATCACAACCGTGGGTCTTAATATAAACTTTTAATTAATTAAACATGAAAAAAATAACAATAACTTTTTTAAGTATAATTTTTCTTAGCATAGGTTGTTCAGAAGAATTTACAGACATTAACCCGATTGGAGCTCTTAGTGACTCACAATTGGGTAACGCAAAAGGCGTGGATTTATTATTAACAGGAGCTTATTCTGTTCTTGACGGAATACGTCAAAATTCTCAAGGGAATGGATGGGGACGTAGCGCTGATAACTGGGTAATGGATGTTGTTTCAGATGACGCTCACAAGGGTAGTACTGATTCAGATCAAGCAGATTTATTTGAATTGGAGCTTTATAACTGGGAAACAGGTAACGGTTATTTCTTAGCTCGTTGGTCAGTTTTATTTGCAGGAGTGCAAAGAGCTAACGCCGTTATCAAATTAATTAATGATATTGACCCTTCGGGAGCAACTTTTGTTCAGGAAAGAGCTCAAGCTCAGTTTTTAAGAGGACATTTTCATTTTGAATTGAAAAAAACTTTTGGAGTTTTTCCATTAATTTCTGATCAAAATGTTGTAGATATTGAATACAATCAACCAAATGGAACTGAGGACGCACTCTGGGCTGCAATTGAAGCAGACTTCACTTATGCAAAAACTAATTTACCATCTGCCAGAACTGGAACATATACTCAACCAGGTCGTCCACTTTCATCAGCTGCACAAGCATTCTTAGGTAAGGCTCTCTTATATCAAGGAAAATGGGCTTCTGCCAAAACAGAATTAGATGCAGTTATATCTAGTGGTGATTATAGTCTTCATCCAAACCTTCAAGACAATTTCTTGGCTGGTTCAGAAAATGGAAGTGAGGCAATCTTTGCTATTCAGTATTCTGCAGATGATGCTCAATCGATGCAAGGGAATGCAACTGGAGCTTTAAATTACCCCGGAGGGGGACCATTTGGTTCTTGTTGTGGTTTTTACCAACCAACACAAGATTTAGTTGATGCATATAAAACAACAGCTGGTCTGCCACAGTTGGATACTTTCCAAGACACTCACGTTACTAGTGATGCTGGTATAGAATCCGCTGATGTTTTTATCCCTTACGCAGGTTCTTTAGACCCTCGTCTTGACTTTACAGTCGGAAGACGTGCTATCGATTATAACCGATACGGCCCCCACGTAGGTAAAGATTGGATTCGTGCATCGTTTGCTGACATTTCTGGACCTTATTTACCCAAGAAAAATGTTTTCACCAATGGTGATGATGCCAATATTGGTAGTGGAGGTTGGGGAGAAAATCTCTCAGGAATCAACTATCACGTTATGCGTTACGCTGATGTTATACTTATGGCTGCTGAAGCAGATGTTGAAACGAACAACCTTGAGCTAGCAAGAGGCCATGTAAATGAAATTCGTGAGCGCGCAATGCTCATGACTACTGTGAAAAAAGCAGATGGATCTGATGCTGCAAACTATGACATCCAATTGTACGACGCCACTGATTTTGCTTCTCAAGCTGACGCACGTAAAAGAGTTCGTTTTGAGCGTCGTTTAGAGCTTGCAATGGAAGGTCACCGTACTTTTGATTTAAGAAGATGGGGTAATGCTGTACAGGTAATCGCTGATTATATTGATGCAGAGTCTGAAACAATTATTCCTTTTGCTAAAGGACATGTTTACCAAGATAAGCACAACCGATTCCCAATTCCGTTAACGGCTATTGATGGAAGTGCTGGTATAATCACACAGAATCCTGGCTACTAATTTTTATAACTTTTTGATTTAGAAATTAACATCTAATTAATTAGTCTCAAAACGAAGCCCTATTTTTAAATAGGGCTTTTGTTTTTTTCAAAAACATTAACTATGCGTATTTATTTTGGATTATTATTTTTATTATTTATATCTATTCGTTGTGGTAAGAATACTAATATGGAACTCATTCCTTCAAAACATTCTCAAGTTTTATTCAATAATAAGGTAACCGAAACCGATTCACTAAACATATTGATTTATGAATATATGTACAATGGAGGGGGAGTTGCTTTAGCTGATTTTAATAATGATGGATTAGAAGATATTTATTTCACAGGAAATGTGGTTAACAATGCTTTATATCTAAACAAAGGAAAATTAAAATTTGAGGACATCACCCAAAAAGCGAATGTAAGTTGCTCAGGGTTTTGGTCAATGGGAGTTTCAGTAATAGACATTAATAATGACGGATGGCTTGACATGCATGTTGCAGTTTCTGGTAAGGGTTCAGCAACCCTCCGCAAGAATATCCTTCTTGAAAACCAAGGGCTAGACTCAGAGGGTATTCCTCAGTTTGTCAATAAAGCAAAAGATTATGGAATAGATTATGATGGATTTTCTATCAACAGTTATTTTTTTGATTACAATAAAGATGGTTTAATGGATATGTTTTTACTCAACAACCATTTTACCAACAGGGGAGGTGTATTGAGTAAAAGGAATTTTCAAAAAAATAAAGACCGCAATAACTTAAATATACTTTACAAAAATGTTGATGGAACTCACTTTGTTGATGTAACCGAAAAAAGCGGCTTACAAAACGATGCCTTTTCTTTATCAGCTAATATTTTCGATGCCAATGATGACGGATGGCAGGATATTTTTGTAAGTAATGATTTTGTAACCAGCAGTGCTATGTACATCAACCAAAAAGATGGGACCTTCAAAGAAGAAATAGACAGCTATTTTAAACATCAAAGCTTCAGTTCTATGGGAGTTGATGTGGCAGATTTCAATAATGATGGCCAAGAAGATTTAATAACATTAGATATGCTTCCCAGAACATCAAGTAGAACCAAACAAATGTTTTCGAAGACCAATTTCTTGTTCTATGATCTCTTGGACATGTACAAAGAAAAACCTCAGTACATGAGAAATTGCCTTTATGTAAATCAAGAAAACACTTTTCATGAAATCAGCCAATTAGCTCACGTCAGTAGCACAGACTGGAGTTGGTCACCGCTCTTAGCTGACTTTGACGACGATGGCTTTAAAGACCTTTATATTACCAATGGATTTCCTCGTGATTTAACCGATTTAGATTTTATAAACTATCGCGGAAGTTATGAAAGTATCTTAGCAACAAATCAAGATTTTTTAGATATGATTCCTAGAGTAAAACTTTCCAATGTGATGTTTAAAAATTCAAAGAGAAATGAATTTGAAGATCAAACCGAATTCTGGGGAATGAATTATGATTCCTACTCTTATGGTCAGGCTCTTGCTGATCTAGACCAGGATGGAGATTTAGATATCGTTGTGAATAACCTAAACGATACCGCCTTTATCTTTGAAAATAAATTTTCAGAAAATAATTTTTTAAATGTGAAATTAAAAGGACCTGATAATAATACTCAAGCATTGCATGCGCTTGTGGAAGTGTATCATGAAGGAACTTTTCAAAAAGAAAAAATAAACCCTTACAGAGGGTATCTTTCCTCTACAGGAACTACACTTCATTTTGGATTAGAAAAAAAGAATTTTATAGATTCCTTAAAAATTTATTGGAATGATAAAGAAAGTAGTACACTGTATAATCTATCGGTCAACGAGTTAATCGAAATTTCCTATGATACTATTTCAAAGCAGCAAATTAATAAAAGCACACCAAAGCCTCAGCTTTTTAAAGAAGCATCGACTTTAACGGGCTTAGATTTTGAACACCAAGAAAACAAGAGCTATGATTTCTTCTCAGATGAATTACAACAACGAATCTACAGCAATGAAGGCCCAGCAATAGCTGTTGGGGACATCAATGGAGATGGACTTGAAGATATAGTTTTAGGTGGAGCAAAGGGACAACAAAGTGTACTATTCAGTCAAAATGAAAGAGAATTTGAAAAAATTGAATTTGATTTTATTGATCTCCAAAAAGAGGTGGTTGCATTATCCTTTTTTGATGCGGATCAAGACCAAGATTTAGACCTTTACATAGGATACGGTCATAATGGGGCAAATAACCCTGAAATACTTCAAGACGAATTAATGTTGAATGACGGAAAAGGAAACTTTTCAATTAATAAAGAAGCCCTTCCAAATTTTACAGAAGCTACATCAAAAGTACTTCCGTTCGATGTTGATGGTGATCAAGATATAGATTTACTGATAACTGCTAGGGTCAAACCGTACAATTACCCAGAGTCCCCACAGACAATTTTATTGATCAATAATAAGGGTTTTTTTGAGAATAAAACAGATCAATTTTTACCCAAAGAAGGATATCTGGGAATGATAACTGATGCAGAACTAATTGATCTTGACAAGGATGGGATAAGTGATGTTGTTTTATCTACCGAATGGGGAGGGATTCAAACTTTGATCAATAAACAGGATCATTTTATTGAATCCGAATCATATTTTCCAAAAAATATCAATGGAGCATGGAATTCAATTACAACATCTGATTTAGATGATGATGGAGATTTGGATTTGATCGTTGGGAATCAAGGTTGGAATAATCCTTACACTATATCTATAGAGAAACCTATGCTTATGAAGTATGCAGATTTTACAGGAAATGGCAAAAATGAACCTTTGATATTTGCACCAGAAAATGGTAAGTATTCTCCCATTCATTTGCGCAATAATTTTCTTAACCAGTTACAGTACAAAAAGAGGGATTTCAAAAACTATAATTTATATGCAAATGCATCTTTGGAAGATATTTTAACCCAAGAAGAGTTGGAAAAAGCTACAACCCTAGAGATCCACAGCTATAGCTCATCAATCTTTGAAAATAAAGGAGACTATTTTATTCAACATGAATTACCTGTAGAGGCACAATTTTCCCCAGTTTTTGATGCCGAAGTTTTAGTTGAAGATTCACAGCAAGGAACAAAGAAGATACTGCTGGTAGGAAACGACAATGCTTTTGAAGTGTTTACGGGTCCAAAAAATGCAAGTGAAGGGGTTGTAATTACTATTAATTCTCAGTTAAAAATGAATGTACTCGATCAAAAGACAACTGGATTTAAAGTTCCTTTTTCTGGAAAGCATATCAAACAGCTCAGGATGTCCGACAAAAATTTAATTTTAATCTCTCAAAATAATGAAAAATTATTAACTTATTTCCTAAAGTAACACACCAATTATCATGAAAAGACGAAAATTCATAACAGGAACATTAACCCTTGGAACGGGTTTAACATTTATGAATCCTATACAAGCCTCGAGTTTATTTACAAACAGCATTGCAACACCAACCTTACAAATATCATTAGCACAGTGGTCTTTGCACCGTAAATTAAAGAGCCGTGAAACGAATCATTTAGAATTTGCTAAAAAATCTCAAAGTTTTGGTTGTGTAGGCTTGGAATATGTAAATGTGTTTTTTAAAGACAAAGTGAAAGACAAGACTTTTTTAAAAGAAATGAATACCCGCGCCGAAGATCATCAACAGCAAAATGTTTTGATCATGATTGATGGGGAAGGTTTTATGGCAGACAAAGATTCTAAGAAAAGGATGAAGGCTATTGAAAATCATTACAAGTGGGTAGAAGCTGCACACACTCTGGGTTGCCATGCTATACGAGTTAATTTAGCTGGTCAAGAGGATAAAACTGAAGCTAAAAAGGGAGGGGTTGATTCTCTAAATCGTTTAGCTGAATTCGCAGAACCTCATGGTATCAGCATTTTGGTAGAAAACCACAACGGTTTATCATCTGATTGTCGTTGGCTATCTGATGTAATGCAAAATGTAAAATATCAGAACATTGGTACATTGCCTGACTTTGGCAACTTTTGTGTTAAACGAGGAGAGGGTGGAAGTTGTCTTCTAGAATACGATAAGTACAAAGGAATGTCAGAATTGATGCCTTTTGCAAAAGCTTTGAGTGCAAAATCTTACGAATTTGATGCTGATGGCAATGAAACTAAATCCGATTTTTATAAAATGCTTACGATTGCAAGAGAAAACGATTATTCTGGATATGTAGGAATTGAATTTGAGGGAAATACAATTAGTGAAGAAGAAGGAATCATAAAAACAAAAAACCTCTTAGATAAAGTAATAGCAAAAATATACTAACTCCAAAAAATAAATCTCTTGATGAAGAATTTTAAGTTTTTAATAATTGCGATAAGCACCCTAACTTTTGTTCATTGTGAAAAGCAAATCGAAACCCATCTGGAATCTTTCCCATTGATTCCCATAGCGAGTACCATGAAAGAAACTGGAAATGCTTTTTTCATTAAATCCAAAACTACTTTGTATTTTGACGATCAGGATGCTTCGCTCAAAAGAAGTGCAACTCAATTAAAAAGTATCTGGGAGACTCAATCAATGCAAGAACTTTCTTTTAATGAGGGAATTCCTTTCATGCATTCAAAAATTGAACTGGTCAAAAGAGATTTTGAGTCTGATGAAGCCTATGAAATAAAAATTTCAAAAAAGGAAATCCAAATCAGTTCTTTGAGTGAAGTTGGCTTTTTCAGAGCTTTTACAACCTTAGATCAATTGCTGCGTTTTCAAACCCTGTCAAGTCAAAATTACCTTCCGACAGGCGAAATTAGTGATATGCCTAAATATGGCTATCGTGGAGCAATGCTCGATGTTGCTCGTCATTTTTTCACTTTAGAAGAGGTTAAAAAATACATTGATCTTTTGGCTTTGTACAAGATAAACAAGCTGCATTTGCATCTATCTGACGATCAAGGTTGGAGAATAGAAATTAAGTCATGGCCCAATTTGACAAATTATGGCGCTAGTACTGAAGTAGGTGGTGGGCCTGGAGGTTTTTATTCTCAAGAGGAATTCAAAGAATTGGTTTCTTATGCCCAAGAACGTTTCATAACCATTATCCCAGAAATAGATCTTCCAGGTCATACTAATGCGGCTTTGGCCTCATATCCAGAGCTCAATTGTAACGGGAAAAGCCCTGAATTGTACACTGGAACTGAGGTTGGCTTCAGTACCTTGTGTGCGGATGAAGAAATATCATTTAAGTTTTTGGATGATGTTATTCGGGAAATTTCAGAAATCACACCCGGTCCTTATTTTCACTTAGGAGGAGATGAATCCCATGTAACGAAAGATGAAGACTACATCACTTTTATTAACCGAACCCAAGATATGGTTCTCAAATATGGGAAAAAAGTAATGGGTTGGGATGAAATTCAAAAAGCTGATCTAAAACCTAATTCCGTTGCTCAATATTGGGCAAATGCCAAAAATGCCAAAACAGCAATTAAAAAGAATGCAAAAATTTTAATGTCTCCAGCTCAATACGCTTATTTGGATATGCAATATGACAGTCTATCTCCATTTGGCCTGCATTGGGCATCATACATTAGCATTAAAAAAGCATATGATTGGATTCCTGATCAATTGGTTGATGGAATCGAAGAAGAGAATATCATAGGAATAGAAGCTCCTCTTTGGAGTGAAACCATATCCAATTTTGAAGAATTATCCTATTTGGCCTTTCCCAGACTTTTAGGATACGCTGAAATTGGTTGGTCCAAAACCGATCAAAGGAATTGGGATGAGTATCAAAATAGACTCATAGAACACGGAGTTTTGCTCGATTCCCTATCAATAAATTATTATCGCTCTCCCAAAGTAGCTTGGAAAGAGTAGAGGTAACATTAAATAGAGTTTCTTGTAACCAATAATATTCGCTCTACAATTAATAAGTGGAGTAGTTCTTGATGCTGATTGTGTTCCGACTCCTAATATTAATTAAGAAATAATTTTAGTTAAACTGTTCTTAAAACAAGAAGTTCCCATTTATTAATATGGCTTTTGTTTTTGTAAAACTTTAAAATCGCAAACAAATGAGACTCCGTAATCTGAATCCCTTGATTTAAAAGTTATTAGGGGGCTGTTAAAAGAGTTGTGATCAATTAAAAATATATTGTTTGAAAGCTTCCATAGCCTCATATTCAGCCATTCCAAGTTGATTGTAGAGGGAAGCTGTTGTCTGATTACGTTGCTCGGCTCGTACCCAAAATTCTCTATTATCTTTTCCTTGAAACATTACTTTATCTTTTTGGGATTGATGGAAAAGAATAGCATTACGTTTTTGAATTACCTGACCAGGGCTTAATGGTACGGCCATTTCTATGTCTTCAATATCCCATTCTTGCCAAGCACCACGATAAAGCCAAACCCTGCATTGCTGCATGTAGGTTTCATATTTCATGTCTTCTAGAACTTTAAAAATCACATTTAAACAAGTTCGATGAGTACCGTGTGGATCTGCTAAATCCCCAGCTGCAAAAATCTGATGAGGTTTTATTTTTTCAATTAAATCCTGAGTAATTTGATAGTCTTTAGCACTAGGATCATTTTTTATGATTCGTCCAGTTTCATAAAAAGGCAGGTTCAAGAAGTGTAATTGATCTGTAGGGAGTTCAAGAAACCTTGCAGCAGCGATACACTCACTCCTTCTTACAGCCCCTTTTATATTGAGAACCTCACGAGATGATGTACCGTCATTTCTATTAAACTCCTCCTTTAAACCAGAAAAGTCTACAGAGTTATTTGAGTTTTTGAGGAAAGAATTCTCGGCTACTTCAATGAACTTTAAAGCTTCCTCATCGGTTACAGCAATATTTCCAGAAGTTTGATAAGCTACATGAACTTCATGTCCTTGGTCGATTAGTCGAGCAAAAGTACCTCCCATTGAAATAACATCATCATCAGGATGAGGGCTAAAAATAAGCACTCTCTTTTTAGCAGGATTTGCTCTTTCGGGGCGGTTAGTGTCATCGTGATTGGATTTTCCACCTGGCCATCCCGTTATGGTGTGTTGAAGTTGATTGAACATCCAAATATTTAATTCATAGGGTTGCCCTTGAGAGGCTATTAAACTCGACAAACCTTGCTCATTGTAATCGCGATTGATCAACTTTAAAATAGGTTTTTGAGTTTGACTACTCAGCCAAACAATAGCTTTTTTGATTAGATTTTCAGTCCAATCGCATTCTTTTACTAGCCAAGGAGTTTTGTGCTTGGTTAGTTCTGCACTTGCTTCCTCATCGGTAACAAAAGTGCAATTGCTGTGGTTTTGTAGAAAAGATGCAGGGTAAATACTCGTAATTTCTTTTTCTATGGTCTGAGCAATTACACTAGCTTTTTTATGTCCCCAACCCAACAAAATAATCCTTTTTGCCTTGAGAATAGATCCAATTCCCATGGTTAAGGCTTTGGTTGGAACCAAGTTAAGGCCATTAAAATCTTCAGCTGCATCTTCCCGAGTAATTGGGTCAAGAGCAATAATTCGAGTTAAAGAATTGATGTGAGACCCAGGTTCATTAAATCCAATATGAGCTGTTCTACCAATTCCCAGTAATTGAAAATCGATTCCTCCAAAGGACTGAATTTTTGCTTCATAGGCATTGCAAAATGCCGTTACCTCGGATTCTTTGATGTCTCCATCTGGGATAAAAATATTTTCTTTTAAAATGTCAATATGATCAAACAAATGATTGTTCATAAAGGAGTGGTAGCTCTGTTTATCATCTTTTTTAAGCCTGAAATACTCGTCGAGATTGAAAGATACAACTTTCTTAAAACTTAGACCTTCCTCTTTGTGAAGACGAACAAGTTCTTTGTAAACCCCAATTGGAGAGGAGCCTGTTGCAAGCCCGAGAACGTAGTAATCTGATGAACAATTACGGATAGCAACAGCAATTTCGTTTGCTACTAATTTTGAGGCTTGTTCTGTATTTTCAAAAGTAAGATTATGGATTTTTTCAAAACGAGATTCTTCGTTTCTTCCGGGTAGTTTGTAACTTAGATCAGTCGATTGCATTGGGAGTAACATTTTTTTCGTGGATTTTATTAGTAATAAATGGAGGTTATAAGGCGATATATTAAGTAAATTCCGGTAATGGTCCATATCCACCATCTATTTTTTAAATACCATTCCATAAGATTTGTGTTTTTAAGAGATTAGTTATGAATTGAAACTCTACATTGAACTCTGAGTGTTCTAGCAGGTGAACTAAGCAGAACAACTCATGTCCATACCACAACATTGTGGAGACTTTATCTTACCTTCACATTTTGGACATTCCGAAATTTGGACACTGATTCCACCTTCTAGTTGGAGAGATCCATTGACTAGGGGCTCGTTACATTTTGCACAACTAGCATTTACAGCCATGTCACATTTTTCACATCTGTATGTTTCCATAATATTTATTTTTAAATACGTTCTTTTATTTCGATCAGAATTAAAAGTGCAATACAAATTAAAAACGTTATCACAACAATTCCTCCTACTCCCATGGTTTTTTGATTTTTGAATATAAATATATGAAAGTATGGGGATAAAACCAGTTAAATTAGTCTGGGATTGGTGGACTGCCAAACCACATAAATACCCCAAATCTCAAAGAATTTTAAAATATTTACAGTAATTTAGATCATTAAAGTTTATTTATATTTGAAAAAAGCAAGGTTTTATCTAGTTAGGCTTCCCATCATATCAATTACAATATTCTTTTTTTGCTGTGTTATTGCTGCTTTAATTCACCCAGGATCTCACAAAGAAATTATTGGCTATCAATCAGATTACTACTCTTTCACCCATAATTTTCTGAGTGAATTAGGAAGTTTAAAAACGAATACAGACGAGACAAACCCAGCTATTATTCAAAAAGATAACACCCCGTCCATGCTTTTATTTAATGGGAGTTTGATTTTGATTGGAGCAACATTAATGCTGTTTTACGTTAATTTTAAAAAAATTTTTGGTCTTATTGAGGACTCTAGCAAGTCAATATTTTATTCTAAAATTACTATGCCTGTAGGGTTACTAGCAGGATTCTTTTATGCTGGAGTTGGATTGGTACCTCACGACCTTCATTTTGAGGCGCATGTGTTTTTTGCAAATTATGCCTTTCTAACTCTTTTCATCCTTTGTATTTTTCACAGTCTTTCGGTTTACCATTCTAACTCACTCAGCAATACCTATGTGCTAGGATATGTTGCCTTTTGTATCGTGCTATTTATTTATCTGAGAATTATATTTTTTGGACCTCAGATTGGTCCTGGAAAAATATATAGTGAAACAGATCTTATGCTACAAGTGATCGCTCAAAAGTCAATTGTACTAATATTTATGTTTGCCATACTTCACCAAGTTTATGGATTTAATTTACTCTTGAATAAAAAAGGATAAAACAAAACCTAAGTGGATGATGTGTGACTAATATTAATTCAGAACACCAATATTTCGCCTTAAGTTCAGCCCTAACAAACGCCAACAAAGATAATTTAGATCCTACCTCAAAAAATATACAAGCCATTGCCCAAAATAATGGATGTGATGGTTGGTGGTTAATAAATCTTTATCCTAAGAGAACCTCAAAGCCAAGTAAGCTCGTAAAAACAGTCAATCAAGTTATTGCAAAAGAAAACATTGATTTTATTAGAGAGCTAATCAATAACGGTAATAATATATCTAAAATTCTTTTTTGCTGGGGAAACCGTATAAATGATCACTCTTATTTAAAAAAACAAGCAAATCAAATAATTGCTACTGTAAAAAAATTAGACCTTAAGCCCCTTTTTTTGTGGAAAACCTTGACAGGTAATCCCCTTTATCCAGCCCCTATGGTGGTTAATAGATTTTTTGGAGGTGTTAATAATATAGCCTTAGAAAAACACTAATCATAAAATTCAGTTTTTAGCCATTTTTGATCAATTTTGACTTATTTTTAGCATGTTTTGATCATTTTTGGCCTTTTTTGATCAATTCTAAGTGTTTTTGACAAAAACCTTTATTCAATATTTTCCTTCTCAACAATAACCTCAAACCTATCATCTTTTTGACTTTTAACATCTGACCAAGGGGACCTTGCATAAGCCTGCTTGACACATCTATGCTTAATTATTGCTGAGGTCATTCCATAACCAACTGCAACTTGAATGTCTTTGAATTTTACTTTGATTGTTACTTCTCCTGAAAAAATAGCCATAATAGTTTTTTTAATTAAACGTCATTTATGACCAAGATGAATATGATTTCTCGATTGTTTTAGACGAGCGT
>MDSY01047215.1_pt1 | contig 84766 bp, 83 predicted proteins | sample 811131 | NCBI WGS metagenome assembly MDSY01 (sample SAMN05326643, study PRJNA326480) | marine metagenome | isolation source: seawater | place: Atlantic Ocean: South West | collected 2010 | reverse complement strand
GGGTGTGGTGAAATTGGTAGACACGCTAGACTTAGGATCTAGTGCTTCACGGCTTGGGGGTTCGAGTCCCTTCACCCGCACAAAAAAGCCTTCTTCTACAGGATGTTTTTTTATTAATGGGTATTTATTTGACTTGGAAAGCTACTAGCGATTGATTTTAAAATTGTCAAGTTTAATATCGTCAAGTCCATCATTATCAAAGGGATATTCCATTTGATCTTGTATGTTGTATAAAGAAATTAAAATAAATTCACTTATTATGACTACGAAATAAGTGATATAATGATTTCCATCTAATCCTATTTTATCAATTATTGTTGGAGTGTAGATTAACGGGAAAATATAAATGAAGATCAGGCAATAAGCCTTCAAACTGATAGGTGTTCTGTGCGTATGAATGGCTTCTAAGTTTTCTAAACCTTCGTGAAGTGATCTCATGAATCCAAAAATTTTAAGGCGAAAGCCACCTGAGATCATTTCATCATTTCTATTTATAAATTCTTCAACCTTATTCATTGACTGGTCAACAGACTGAATGTTAACCGAATTATTTTTTAAATAATTTAAAAGCTTATCACTGATTTCAATTAAAATACTGTCAATTTCATTTTTTTTATCCTTAGGAATTTTTGTGTTAGAAGAAAAAGAATATTGAATTATTTTTAGTGCCCCCCTGAATCTACTTAGATGTTCCAAAGCTTTTTCTCTTCTTCTAAAAGCTCCTCTTATTGCAAAAACAAGTGGGAATATGATCGCAATACTTATTAGGGTAAGATCAATATTGTAATTAATTTCAAAAAGGTATGCGATATAGGGTACTAATAAAGAGATTATTAGTGTTATAAGCGTCCTTCTATTTATTATGGAAAAATATTGATTCATCTTTTTTGTTTATAAAAGTTTATATTTGATAAATTTATTAACTAAATACATGTTATGCAAACACTAAAGACATTATTAATACTTTTATATTCATCTACGTTTTTATTTGCTCAAGAAGAAACAACCGTACTTTTTCAATCAGAAGACATAATTCCAATTCAAATTAGTTTTTCAAATAAAGTTTTGAAGAAAAGTAAGAGCGATAGTATTTATTTTGACACTAACATGAAATATCAAATAGCTGATGGCTCATGGAGTGAGATAAATGTCGGGCTCAGAGCCCGGGGAAATTTCAGAAGATCTACTTGTTATTTTCCTCCGATCAAGATGAAAATCAAAAAATCGGATGCTAAAGGCACAATTTTTAAAGGGAATAAAAAATTAAAACTAGTGATCCCTTGTTTGCTCGAGGATAATAAAAATGATAATATTCTTAAAGAATATGTTGCCTATAAGCTTTTTGAAATTATATCTCCATATCACTTCAAGACAAGAAGAGTAGCAATAGATTTTGATGAAATCAGAAAAAAGAAAACAAAGAAATTTGTGCTTAATGGTTTTTTAATTGAGGACGATAAGAATGTGGCAAAGCGTTTCGGCGGAAAAGTTTTTGAACGTTTTATACATCCATTAGCAATGAGTGCAGAGGCATCTGTTCAAAATACTTTTTTCCAATATATGATTGGTAATACAGATTTTTCTGTTGCATATCAACACAACGGTAAATTGCTTTACTCAGATAAAAACATCATTCCTTTACCCTATGATTTTGATATGTCTGGTATAGTAGATCCTAGCTATGCTGTAGCTAATCAAGTTTTAGGATTAGAAGATATTCAACAAAGAGCTTACAGAGGTTTTAAAAGAGATGAGTCATTAATGTTCAGTATACGTGATCAATTTTTAAATAACAAAGTTAAGTTTTTTGCAATCATTAACAGTTTTAAAGCTGATTTTGATAGCCCAAGAGAGCATCAAGAAGTAGTTGATTACATATCTTCATTCTTTGACATAATTGAGAGTGACAGTAGTTTTAAAGAGAATGTGATTGATAAAATGAGAACTAAATAAGGTTATTGATTAACAACCTTGAGCATCTTCTTAAATATTGATGTGTTGTCATAAATTCCTGAAAATATTTCAGCAGATGGTCCCTTAGTGAAAACGGGAACCATTGTTGCAGTATGACCTATAGTGGAGAATGCACCTTCTACTCGGAAATTTTTTATTTTTCCTTTAGGAATTGAAAAGCCACCTGTTTCATGGTCGGCTGTAACAATTACGAGTGTATTGGGGTGATCTTTGGTAAAATCCAAAACAGTTTGAATAGCATCATTAAAGTCATTGAATTCTGAGATTACATAACTCATATCATTTGCATGTCCTCCCCAATCAATTTGAGAGCCCTCTACCATCATGAAGAAAGGTTTCCTGTCCTTATCTAATTGATTCAAAACACTACTTACAGCATCTTTCAAAGGTATTCTAATTCCATCTGAAATTCGAGTTGGTTCATCCCTGTTGGTAAAAAGTCCAACTTTAGGAGCTTGTGATTTATTGAATCTGGATAATGAAGAAACGATATCGAAATCTTCCATTTCTTGTAATAAATTTCTTTTATCGTTTCTTTTTGTAAAGTGTTTTTGTCCTCCTCCAATAAAATAATCAAGATCACTTTCGCTCATTTGAAATGCAATTTTCTGGTATTCTTTTCGAGATAGTACATTAGCATAAAAAGAAGCTGGAGTTGCGTGGACGATACTGGATGTTGCTATTAATCCTGTCTGATACCCTTTTTCTTTGGAGATTTCTAAAATTGACTTGACCTTTTGATTTTTGATGTTGATTCCAATCACACCATTCATCGTTTTTACTCCACTTGCCATGGCAGTCCCAGATGCAGCTGAGTCGGTTACCAAAGAGTTGTGTGAATGTGTTTTCGATAACCCAATGAAAGTAAAATCTTCAAGGGCAGTTTTATTTCCATTGGAATACATACCCGCCGTTATCTGAGTTAATCCCATGCCATCCCCAATCATAAGAATAATATTGGGTTGTGTTTTTTCTTGTCCAAATGAATTTATTGGAAAAAAAATGATGCATGAAAGTAAAATTACTTTTTTCATAAAAAACCTAATAAGAATGCAAAATTAATGATAATGGAGGAATTATTTAGATATTTAATAAATGATTTAATTCTTCAAAAAAAACATCAGTTGCACCTGCATATTTATTGATGTACTTGATGTTTCGCTTTCCCATTTCTTTTGCAAGATTTGTACCAAAAAGTATATTTTTGAATATTTTATTGAATTCTAAATTAGATTTAACGCTAACAACTCCACCTAAGCTAACAAGGTCAAGGGCTTCTTGATATCGCTTGTAGTTTTTACCAATGATGATTGGAATTCCAAAAACAGCAGGTTCTAGGGTGTTATGAAGTCCATTGGTACCCATTCCCCCTCCTATATAGGCTAAATCGGCATAACTGTAAATTTTTGTCAAAACGCCAATACAATCAATCAATAAAATATTGGCATTAGTTTGTTCCATTTCATTTAAATTACTCAAGCGAATTGAGGGCTGCTCAAAAGAGTTTTCAAATTCTTTGAGCGATTTTTCATCGACAAGGTGGGGAGCTATTATTGTTTTGATTTCAGGTTCTTGCTCGAGGGTATCAGATATCAAAGCAATATCTTCAGGCCAACTGCTCCCAACAACAAAACAAGGACTATTACCTTTAAATTTTTGGATAATACTTAAAGTGTTGTTTTGTTTTAAAATACTCAATACTCGATCAACTCTAGTATCACCAATTATTTTTGAATTCGTTATGTTAATGGATCTCAATAAATTTTGAGACTCCACGTTTTGAACAAAAAAACAATGAACTTTTTTCAATAAATTTTTCATGTAAAAGCCATAAGGTTTGAAGAATACCTGTTCTTTTCTAAAAATGCTAACAACAGAGAATATTGGAATTTCTTTTTGATAAAGTTCTTGGATCAGATTTGGCCAAAATTCATACTTGATCAGAAAAAGTACCTCTGGATTTAAAATCTCAATAAATTTCCGAAGGGTTCTTTTTCGATCAAATGGAAGATAAGTAATTACATCTGCTAAAGGATAATTTTTTTGAACATCATATCCAGACGGAGAGAAAAAAGTAAGTATTATTTTGTGATTGGGATATTTTTCCTTGCAACCTTCAATTAAAGGTCTTGCTTGCTCAAATTCTCCCAAAGAAGCACAATGAAACCAGAGAACCCGATCATTAACTCGAATTTTTTGCAATACTGTTTCTAGAATTCCGTTTCTGGTTCTCAGAAAAACTTTAATTTTTTTTGAGAATATTGATACAAACTGCAGAAAAACAAGAAGAATTTCTACCATAAATGAATACAACATACTAACTTATTCAATATTCAAAAATAGTTTATCTATGAATCACATGAAAGAAGAATCCTTTTTTTAAATTTGTACTTTAAATTTTCTTAATGAAAAAAATTCAAATGGTAGACCTTAAAGGTCAATATGAATTCATAAAACCAGAGGTCGATACTGCGCTTCAAAAGGTTTTGGAGACAACTTCCTTTATTAATGGACCCGCGGTACGAGAATTTCAAACAGATTTAGAAAATTATCTTGGCGTAAAGCATGCAATTCCCTGCGCCAATGGAACAGATGCTCTACAAATAGCCCTGATGGGATTAAAGTTAAAGCCCGGAGATGAAATAATTACAGCAGATTTTACTTTTGCAGCCACAGTAGAAGTAATTTGCTTATTAAATCTGACACCAGTATTGGTAGATGTAGATCCCAAAACCTTCAATATTGAAATAGGCGAAATAGAGAAAGCAATAACACCAAAAACCAAAGCAATTATTCCTATACACCTGTTTGGTCAATCAGCACCAATGGACGAAATCATGGAATTAGCTCATAAGCACCAACTTTATGTAATCGAGGATAATGCTCAGGGAATTGGAGCTACATACACTCACAAGGATGGAACAAAAGCTAAAACGGGAACCATCGGTCATGTTGGGGCAACTTCTTTTTTTCCATCTAAAAATTTAGGAGCCTATGGTGATGGAGGAGCAATTTTTACAAATGACGACGACTTAGCTCATTTTATTCGTGGAATAGTAAATCATGGAATGTACACCCGATATTACCACGATGTTGTGGGCGTAAATTCACGCTTAGATTCTATGCAAGCAGCAGTTTTAAAAATAAAATTGCAATATCTGGATTATTACAACGAAAGAAGAAAAGAGGCATCAATAAACTACACCCGATTACTTTCTGGTCATCCCAATATCATAACTCCTTATCGTAATTCAGATTGTAATTCTCATGTCTTTCATCAATACACCTTGAGGATATTAAATTGCGATCGCGACGCTTTAGTTAAATTTCTGAATGAAAATGAAATCCCTTGTGGAGTTTATTATCCAGTTCCTTTGCATGCTCAAAAGGCATATACGCACGATGGATATGATGAAGTGAATTTTTCAGTTACGAATCAACTGGTTCAAGAGGTGATATCTTTACCAATGCATTCAGAACTTACGCTATGTCAGGTAGAATATATTACCAATAAGATAAAAGAATTCTTAGGTTAAGTTAGAGGTGCTTTACAAAATAATATAAAGAATAATGACAAAAACACTTGTGTTTATTCTAACTGTTCAAGAAGTTTAATGCTTTTTGGATAACACTATTGGTTCGTAATATCCTGTAATGCCCTGTGCCTGTTATTTCTTCCAAACGTGCTTCCTTCCATGCAACTTCGACCTGTCGAGATTGTTCAATAGGCAAAATTTTGTCATCAATATCATGAAGAATTAAAGCCTTTTCAACCGATGCTTTTTGAACGTAGTCTACCACATTCATATTACCAACGATAATTCCCTCTTCAAATTCAATTTTTTTGACAAGTCTTTTGGTTACACGATTTGAGACACCAATCGTATCAGCAACAAATTGAATTCGATCAAGTAACTTATTTGGTGTTGTGAATAAAACGAAGCGTTTAATTGTAATTTCTGGAAACATTCCTAAACCAATTAAAGAAGCAACCCCTCCAAAAGAGTGGCTAATTAAGTGTTCAACTTTAAAAGATTTGATTAACCGAACAACGAGTTTATTAAACTCAAATAAACTGGGTTTTCCTTTGGTACTTGCTCCATGCCCCGGCCCGTCAAAAGCATAGACTGTGAAGCCTTCATTGATTAAAAGTTCGATCAAATCCGTAAAATTACCAGCTTGACCTTCCCAGCCATGAACCAGCAAAACAGTTTTAGAACCTGTTCCCAAATGATAAGTTTTTATGGTAAAACCACCAAAAGGGAAATCAGTATGAATTGCTTTTTTTTAGACCAGTAGCTTAGTGTGGACGAAGTTTATGGATTCTTGGAGCTGTCAAGTGTTTGTATACAACATCGACAAAAATGTCAGGAATAACGGAGGAAAGTAAGTGGATTAGTTTTTTTTCAAAAGTCTAAATTCGTTTGAATGTCTCTAAAAAGTTTTATAAAAATAGTATCTTCATTCAAAACATTACCGTTATGAAGAAAATCATTTGCATTGCATCTATTTTAATAACCTATGGATTGGTAGCTCAAACAGCATATTTGCATTGTGGTCAAGTTTTTGACAGTGCTTCTGGAAAAATGAAAAAAGAGCAAACCATTGTTGTTGAAGGAACACTCATAACAGCAATAAACAAAGGGTATTCAAGGGTTGATTCTGATGACATAAAGATTATCAATTTAAAAACAAAAACAGTTTATCCGGGATTTATTGATATGCATGTTCACATAGAGTCTGAATCTAATCCACAAGCATATTTAAATCGTTATCGATTAAATGAAGCAGATGTTGCATATAATGCTGCGGTTTATGCTAAACGTTCCCTAATGGCCGGATTTACCACTGTTCGTGATATGGGTGGATCAGGAGTGAATATTGCACTTCGTAATGCTATTGCAAAAGGTAAAATTTCGGGTCCACGTATTTTTACAGCAGGAAAAACTCTTTCTTCCACTGGAGGTCATGGAGATCCAACAAATGGGAATAAAGCCGCTTTTCAAGGTGATCCCGGTCCAAAAGAAGGAGTTGTAAACTCTGTAGAAGATGCGCGAAAAGCTGTACGTCAGCGATATAAAAATGGTGCAGATTGGATAAAAATAACCGCAACAGGGGGTGTTTTGAGTATTGCAAAAAGCGGTCAAAATCCACAGTTTACAACAGAGGAAATAAAAGCCATTACTACAACAGCAAAAGACTATGGAATAAAAGTTGCAGCGCATGCTCATGGTGATGAAGGGATGTACCGAGCGGTTGCTTCCGGTGTAAAAACCATTGAACATGGAACCCTTATGTCCAAAAGAACCATGGAGTTGATGAAAGAAAAAAACGCTTATTTGGTTCCAACTATAACAGCTGGAAAACAGGTAGCTGAAAAAGCTAAAATTCCTGGATATTACCCAGAAATCATCGTACCCAAAGCTTTAAAAGTAGGTCCTAAGATTCAAGGAACATTCAAAAAAGCCTATATAATTGGAGTGCCAATCGCTTTTGGAACTGATGCAGGGGTATTTCCTCACGGTCTCAATGCAAAAGAGTTTGGTTACATGGTAGAGGCAGGGATGCCCGCAGGTGAAGCTCTTCAGTCAGCAACTTTAGTTAATGCAGAACTTTTGGATCAGGCAGAGAATTTGGGTCAAATAAAACCTGGGTTTTATGCTGATATTGTAGCCTCTGATGCGAATGCATTGGATGAGATTTCAACTTTAGAAAATATCACCTTTGTGATGAAAAATGGTGTGGTTTACAAAAACAAATAATTAGACAATTGTTCCTGAATTTGTCTCAGCAGAGCGATCTATTTTTTTAACCAAACCTTGAAGCACCTTTCCAGGACCAACTTCTGTAAAAGAAGTTGCACCATCATTTAGCATTTGTTGCACACTTTGAGTCCATCGAACTGGAGCGGTCAATTGTGCAATTAAATTTTCTTTTATGATTGATGCATCATGAATGCCAGTTGCAACTACATTTTGATACACCGGACAAATTGGATTTTGAATGTCTGTTGTTTCAATTGCAGCAGCCAGTTTTATTTTAGCTGGTTCCATTAGTGGAGAATGAAAGGCTCCGCCTACGGGAAGAGGTAAAGCACGTCGAGCACCAGCCTCCTTCATAGCTTCACAAGCCATGTTGATAGACTTTTTCTCCCCAGAGATAACCAATTGGCCAGGGCAATTGTAGTTTGCTGCGACAACAACGCCCTCAGTTTCATCACAAATATTTTCGATAATATGATCTTCTAACCCCAAAACCGCAGCCATAGTGCCTGGGATTTCATCACAGGCTTCTTGCATAGCCAAAGCTCTTTGATGAACCAAGCGTAATCCATTTTCAAAACTCATTGCCCCAGCAGCTACAAGTGCCGAAAATTCTCCAAGAGAATGCCCTGCAAAAAAATCAGGTTTAAATTGGGACATCATATGTTTACTCAAAATAACGGAATGTAGAAAAATAGCAGGTTGAGTAACTTGTGTTTGTTTTAGAGCTTCACCATCCTGTCCAAACATAATTTTTGTAATCTCAAAACCTAAAACATCGTTTGCTAGATCAAATAAGGCTTTTGCTTCAGCAGAAGCTTCGTATAAATCTCTTCCCATCCCAGGGAATTGAGCCCCTTGACCAGGGAATAAAAATGCATTCATGGATTTATTTTTTTTCGTAAGTAATGTATGAGTAACTGTAAGGTTGATTTTCAGTTTTAGAGACAAATTCCTTCTTGCTTATTTTCCATTTTGAGGCATCAATTTTTGGAAAAAAAACATCTGCTTCAAACTCGTGATGAACACGAGTCAATTCAATTCGATCACAATATTCCATGAAGAGCGAATAGATTTGTGCCCCTCCAATAATAAAAGGTTGGATATCTTCTTTTGTTAAAACAAGAGCTTTCTCAACAGTTGATGTAACTAATGCTCCTTCAGCTTTGTAATTTTTATTTCTCGTTAAAACAATATTGGTCCTATTGGGAAGTGCTTTGGGCATTGATTCAAAGGTCTTTCTTCCCATGATTATTGCATGACCTGAAGTCAATCGTTTAAATCGTTTTAAGTCTTCCGAAATATGCCAGATTAAATCATTGTCTTTTCCCAAGGCATCGTTTACAGCTGCAGCAGCGATTAAAGTGATGGTTTTCTTTTTCAGCATTGTTGAATTAATTTTAAATACAAATTCATCTCCATAAAGAATTTGCTCGTTTAGAGATTTTATGTCATTTTGCTTGATGCTTCGGCTTCTTCCTTTTAGATAAGAATTTTCCAATATCTTTTTTGGATTAGAATCAAACACAAAGACCGTAAAAATAAGCTTAAAAAACAAAGTGTTCTTGAGAAATATGTATTGTATATGTAGTTTGTTATATTTGATTTAAAAAACAACCAAAAATTTGACACACCATAAATATGGATTATAAAAATGATCTTGTCGAAACATCAACTTATTTGAATACGGCATATACAGGATTGACCTCGGATGCTTTGCAAAAATGGAGGACGAAGACCGATCAAGAGTTTACATCTCATGCGGATCATTTTAAAAGCGTGCAAGCCAAAATTCTCGAAACAAACACTTGCAAGCAAATGGCAACTTTTTTAGATGCTAAAGTTTCTGAAACTTTTTTGACTACGAGTTGTTCAGCTGGACTACAGTCTTTTTTGTTTAAAATCCCCAAAGCCTTTAAATTCTTACTTTTAGAGGATGACTATCCGGTAATCAAGCAAATAGTAGCTGAGCATCAATTTGAATATGCCGAAATTTCATTGCGTTTTGAAGTAGAATTGTCTGTTTTAAAGGCATTGCGTGAAGGGAGATTTCAAGTTTTTGCATTCAGCGCAGTACAATACAACTCGGGTCTTTTATTTGACATGAACTTTTTAAAGCTTATCAAAAAAGAATTTCCCAATTTGATTGTTTTGGTAGACGGTACTCAGTTAATAGGTGCTGAATTTTTTAGTTTCAATCAAACTGCTGTTGATGGTATTTTTGGTAGTGGATATAAATGGTTACTCGCAGGACATGGCAACGGATTTATGTGCATAAAAGAAAGCCTTATGAATCAACTGGGAACTTCACAAGATGAGATTTTTGATCTTTTGGATCGTGGTCATAAGTCTCCCTTAGCTGTTGGTTCTTTGGGGTTTGCGGTTGAACAATTGTTGTCAAACGATTTTGAAGTCTTACTGAAAAAGAAAAAAGAATCGAGTGATCTTTTATTTCTGGGACTTAGGGAAAGAGGTTTACTAGAAGATTTTGTAGCTATCCGAAAATACCACTCTTCTATTTTTACTATCAAAGCAAATTCAAAAGTTTTTGAAAAATTAATAAAAGAGAATATCCGTTGTATTCAGCGTGGAATAGGGGTTCGAGTATCAGTTCATTTTTATAACACCCAAAAAGACATACAAAAGTTTTTCCGGGTAATGGACCAAATCACTAAATAGCTACAGCCCCTTTTATCAAAGGGTGTGGGTCGTAGTCAATCAATTCGAAATCTTCAAAAGTAAATTCAAAAAGATCTTTAATCTCGGGATTTATTTTCATTGTAGGAAGACTCCTTGGGATACGAGATAGTTGAAGTTTTATTTGATCTTCGTGATTAGAATAAATATGCGTATCTCCAAATGTATGGACAAAGTCGCCAGCCTCTAGATCGCAAACCTGTGCCATCATCATTGTTAGTAGGGCATACGATGCAATATTGAACGGAACCCCCAAAAATACGTCAGCACTTCTTTGGTACAATTGACAAGATAATTTCCCATTTGCAACATAGAATTGAAAGAAAGCATGACAAGGCGGCAGAGCAGCTTTGTTGTTGGCCACGTTTTCTTCAAAACTTTTCGAAGTATCTGGCATTACACTTGGATTCCATGCTGAAACTAACATTCTTCTGCTGTCTGGAGATGACTTGAGAGTTTTTACGACATCTTTTATTTGATCTATTTCTTCATCATTCCAATTCCTCCATTGATGCCCGTAAACGGGTCCAAGATTTCCTTTTTCATCAGCCCATTCATTCCAGATTCTAACCCCATTTTCTTGAAGATACTGAATGTTTGTATCACCTTTAAGAAACCATAAAAGTTCATGGATAATTGATTTCAAATGAAGCTTTTTTGTGGTTATCATCGGGAAACCCTTCGAAAGATCAAAGCGCATTTGGTAGCCAAAGACACTTTTAGTACCAGTTCCTGTTCGATCTGTTTTTTGAACCCCCTCAGCTTGAATGTGGCGAATGAGATCTAAATATTGTTGCATTGAAAAATGTTTAAGCTCAAAATTAAATTTTTATATTTTTGGAATTTAAGAATGAAGCGATTAGTTATCAAAATTATCCGTTAACAACTGTAAGATTATTTTCTTCTTGAGAGTTCATCTCTTATTTTGGCTGCTGCTTCATAACTTTCTGCTTTCACAAGTTTATTGAGCATTGTATTAAGTTCTTTTGTAGAAGTCATTGTAAGATCTTTTTGGGTGTCTTCTTTTGATTTTTGTTCTTCAATAAAATTTTTAATCCAATTTTTATCTTCAGGTTGTGGCTCTCTTTCACTGGGGTCGTCAGAGTAACTGGCTTTTTTCATGATGTTTTCGTAGGTGTAAACAGGAGCATCAAAGCGAATAGCCAAAGCAACTGCATCAGATGTACGAGCATCTATTATTTCTTCAATTTCATTGTGTTCACAAATTAAACTGGAAAAAAACACACCGTCAACTAGTTTGTGAATGATTACTTGTTTGATTGTTATTTTAAATCGATCTAAAGAATTAATGAATAAATCATGTGTAGATGGGCGAGTTGGGGTAATATCTCCTTCCAGACCAATTGTTATGGCCTCAGCTTCAAATCTACCGATAACAATAGGAAGTCTTCGATTTCCTTCTTCTTCACTCAAAATGAGAGCATATGCCTCTGTTTTAGCTTGAGTGAAAGAAACCCCAATAATTTTAAGTTTTATTAAATCCATAAAAATAAATTCTACCCTGTAAAATTAGTTTTTTTTTAAAAAAATGCTTTTTATTTAAGTGGATTTTTACACTCAACTTCAACTTCTTTATTAAATAGGTTATTAAATACCTTGAAATAACTTAAATTTGCCCACCGATACCAGATCTTGAATTAAAAGACTACTATGAAAGTACTACAATTTAGACAAGCCATTTGTGAGGCAATGACTGAAGAAATGCGACGAGATGAATCCGTTTACCTTATGGGAGAGGAAGTTGCAGAGTACAATGGTGCTTACAAAGCCTCGAAGGGAATGTTAGATGAATTTGGAGAAAAGCGTGTTATTGATACACCTATTTCTGAATTAGGATTTGCGGGTATTGGTGTTGGTTCAACGATGACAGGAAACAGACCTATTATCGAGTTTATGACATTTAACTTTGCATTAGTAGGGATAGATCAAATCATCAATAATGCTGCTAAAATTCGTCAAATGTCTGGAGGACAATTTCCTTGTCCAATTGTTTTTAGGGGTCCTACAGCATCAGCAGGTCAACTTGCAGCTACCCATTCTCAAGCATTTGAGAGTTGGTATGCAAACTGTCCGGGTTTGAAAGTTATTGTCCCCTCTAACCCATACGATGCGAAAGGTCTCTTGAAGGCTGCAATTCGTGATGATGACCCAGTGATTTTTATGGAGTCTGAACAAATGTACGGAGATAAAGCAGAGGTTCCGGAAGATGAATATGTTCTTCCGATAGGTGTAGCAGAGATTAAAAGAGAAGGAAGGGATGTTACAATTGTTTCTTTTGGGAAAATAATTAAAGAAGCATATAAAGCTGCTGAAGTTCTTGCTAAAGATGGAATTTCATCCGAAATCATAGATTTGAGAACGATAAGACCATTGGATGTAGAATCAATTTTTACATCAGTAAAAAAAACCAATCGCCTAGTTATTTTAGAAGAAGCATGGCCATTTGGAAATGTTGCTACAGAAATAACGTATCAAGTTCAAAACGAGATTTTTGATTATTTAGATGCTCCAATTCAGAAAATAAATACCGCAGACACACCAGCACCATTCTCACCAGTTCTTTTAGAAGAATGGCTTCCCAATAGCGAGGATGTAATTGCTTCGGTAAAAAAAGTAGTGTATTTCAAACAATAAAAAAAGATCAATCAATTGATCGAATTACAAACAATTAATTAATATTATGGAACAAAATGTTATTTATATACCACTTTTCTTGTCAGTAATAGGTTTAATGTACATGTTTATTCGTGCAAGCTGGGTAAAAAAGCAAGCATCAGGGAGTGAAAGAATGCAAGAAATTTCCAAAGCCATCAAAGAAGGAGCGCTTGCTTTTCTTAATGCAGAATATCGCTTATTGTTGATTTTTGTTATTGTAGCTTCTGTTGCTCTTTTTGGAATATCGATAGCTGTTGATACAACAAGTTGGATGATTGTTCCCGCTTTTGTTTTTGGAGCTTTTTTTTCTGCACTAGCAGGAAACATAGGAATGCGTATCGCAACAGATGCGAATGTACGAACTGCAGAAGCCGCTAAAACAAGTTTACCAAAGGCTCTTCAAGTTTCTTTTGGAGGTGGAACAGTTATGGGACTTGGAGTTGCAGGTCTTGCAGTTTTAGGATTGACATTATTATTTATGTTCTTGGTTGGACAGTTTTTAGGTCAAGAAGGCACATTCTACAATAACATGACAATTGTTCTAGAAACTCTTGCAGGATTTTCTCTTGGAGCAGAATCAATAGCCTTGTTTGCTCGTGTTGGAGGAGGTATTTACACCAAAGCAGCTGACGTAGGTGCAGACTTAGTTGGTAAAGTAGAGGCTGGAATTCCAGAAGACGATCCTCGAAACCCAGCAACAATTGCAGATAACGTTGGAGATAATGTAGGTGACGTAGCCGGTATGGGTGCCGATTTATTTGGCTCCTATGTAGCTACCGTTCTTGCAGCAATGGTTTTAGGAAACTATCTTATTCAAGACATGTCTTTGAACGGACAGTTTACAGATGATTTTAATAATATGGGTCCCATATTACTTCCAATTGTAATAGCAGGGGTAGGTATTTTAGCTTCAATAATCGGAACATTTTTTGTGAAAATTTCTTCGAATGATGCAAAAGAATCAAAAGTTCAGGCCGCATTAGATATGGGTAACTGGGCGGCTATTATTATAACCTTTATTGCTAGTTATTTTCTTATCGATTGGATGTTACCCCAAACTTTGAATATGAAGTTTTTTGGAGAAGGTTACAAGTCAATCTCTTCTTTGAGTGTATTTTGGGCAGCTTCTATAGGTCTTGCTGTTGGAGCCTTGATATCTGTAGTAACAGCTTACTACACTAGTTTAGGTAAAAAACCAGTAATGGATATTGTTAAAAATAGTTCCACAGGGGCTGCAACCAATATCATCGCAGGACTTGCAGTCGGTATGAAATCTACATTTTTATCCGTTATTTTATTTGCTGCAGCAATCTATGGATCTTATACACTAGCAGGATTTTATGGAGTTGCACTAGCTGCTTCTGCAATGATGGCTACTACTGCTATGCAATTAGCGATTGATGCATTTGGGCCTATTGCAGATAATGCAGGAGGTGTAGCTGAGATGAGTGAATTGGATCCAGAGGTTAGAGAACGAACCGATATTTTAGATTCTGTTGGTAATACAACTGCTGCAGTTGGAAAAGGTTTTGCAATCGCATCAGCTGCTTTAACAGCGTTAGCATTATTTGCAGCATATGTAACCTTTACAGGAATCGATGGAATTAACATTTTCAAGGCAGATGTTTTGGCAATGCTTTTCGTTGGTGGAATGATCCCAGTTGTGTTTTCTGCACTTGCAATGGAATCTGTAGGAAAAGCTGCCATGGAAATGGTAGAAGAAGTAAGAAGACAATTTCGTGAAATCCCCGGAATTATGGAGGGGACAGGAACTCCTGAATATGCAAAATGTGTTAATATTTCAACAAAAGCAGCATTGAGAGAAATGATTTTACCTGGTTTGCTAACCATCATAACACCAATTGTTATTGGATTATTATTTGGTGCAGAACCTTTAGGAGGCTACATGGCTGGAGTATGTGTAAGTGGAGTAATGTGGGCAATTTTCCAAAACAACGCCGGTGGTGCATGGGATAATGCAAAAAAATCATTTGAAGCTGGAGTTGAAATCAAAGGTGAAATGACCTACAAAGGGTCTGACGCCCATAAAGCAGCAGTCACTGGAGATACAGTTGGAGATCCATTCAAAGACACCTCTGGACCCTCAATGAATATACTGATCAAGCTCACCTGTTTAGTTAGCCTAGTAATTGCGCCAATCATAGGATCACATGGCATTGAAACAGCTGTAAATCATGAAACTCGTAAAGAAATCCGAGTTGAGGTTAATCCAACGGATACCAAACAAATGGAAGCTGAAATTACAACAACCACTTCAGAAAATGGAGTGGTTAAAAACAGAAAGTAAAACAATAAAAGGGAGTAAAGCTGAGGTCAAAAAGCTCCAGTTGCAAAACTGAAAGAAGTTGAATTACAAATTGAGAATTAAAACTTTATTCTAAAACAATCCATTTATTTTGGAGTCAATCCGCTCAATAATAGAGCCGATATCTTCTGGATTATCAACAAAATTTATTTCATCGACATCAATGATCAACAACCTTCCTTTGTCATAATTATGAATCCAAGCTTCATAGCGTTCATTTAAACGACTTAAGTAGTCAATGCTGATAGAGTTTTCAAATTCTCTACCTCTTTTATGAATATTACCAACCAAGTTTGGGATACTGGATCGCAGATAAATCATTAAGTCTGGACCCGTAACCATGTTTTCCATCAACTCAAAAAGGGATATATAATTTTGATAATCTCTCTGTGAAAGTAAACCCATGGCATGTAAGTTGGGTGCGAAAATGTGAGCATCTTCATAGATGCTTCTATCTTGAATAACATTTTTATTACTTTTTTGTATTTCGATGAGTTGACCAAAACGGCTGTTCAAAAAATAGACTTGAAGGTTAAAAGACCAACGTTCCATCTGATGATAAAAGTCATCCAAATAAGGATTTTCAACCACCTCTTCAAAGTGACCTTGCCACTTGTAATGCTTTGACAATGATTCTGTTAGACTTGTTTTTCCAGCTCCTATGTTACCTGCAATTGCTATGTGCATAGTTGTTTTTGCTTAAAAATTAAGTTAGTTGTTTTTCTAACTGCAAATTAGTTGTATTTTTTGAAACACGAAAGAAATTCTTGCTAGATGAAAAAAAAATGATACTATTCTTTTTTTTTTAAATATTTAATTTTAATTTTGCTTTTGAATTGAGGAAGGATTTGACTGATTGCAAACCTCACAAAAAAAATGCTAAACCAGATTTGCTTTCCAAAAGAGAAGTAATCTTCAAATCCTTCCCGAAAGCATTATTATGTCATATTTATTTACTTCAGAATCCGTTAGCGAAGGTCACCCAGATAAAGTAGCTGACCAAATTAGCGATGCATTAATTGATAACTTTCTTGCCTTTGATCCTGACAGCAGGGTTGCTTGTGAAACACTTGTTACAACAGGTCAAGCAGTTTTAGCTGGGGAGGTAAAAAGCAACACTTATCTTGATGTACAAAAAATTGCACGAGATACAATTAACAAGATTGGATACACAAAAGGCGAATACCAGTTCAGCGGTGATTCGTGTGGTGTAATTTCATTAATTCATGAACAATCACAGGATATCAATCAAGGAGTTGATCGTGCAGATAAAAAAAATCAAGGTGCAGGAGATCAAGGAATCATGTTTGGTTACGCTTCTAATGAAACGGATAACTACATGCCTTTAGCACTTGATTTATCTCACAAATTACTCATCGAGCTTGCTGCTCTGAGGAGAGAAGATGACCAAATAAAGTATTTACGCCCTGATGCTAAGTCACAAGTGACCTTAGAATACGATGATAAAGGAACACCGATTCGAATAGACACTATAGTCATATCAACACAACACGATCCTTTTGACGATGAAGACAGTGCAATGCTAGCAAAAATCAAAAGTGACCTCCTGTCTATTTTGATACCCAGGGTAAAAGCTCAATTACCCGAACGAATTCAACTTCTTTTTAATGACCAAATAACATATCACATCAACCCTACAGGAAAATTTGTTATTGGAGGTCCTCATGGAGATTCAGGATTGACAGGAAGAAAAATAATTGTAGACACATATGGTGGAAAAGGTGGTCATGGAGGGGGAGCTTTCAGTGGAAAAGATCCAAGTAAAGTGGATCGAAGTGCTGCTTATGCTTCTAGACACATTGCCAAAAACCTTGTTGCAGCTGGAGTTTCCGATGAAATTTTAGTTCAACTCAGTTATGCAATTGGTGTAGCTCAACCTACCTCTATTGCAGTCGATACCTATGGGAAAGCCAAAATTAGTCTAACAGATGGTGAGATTGCTGCCAAAATAAGTTCTCTTTTTGATTTAACACCTTACGGGATTGAACAACGGTTAAAACTCCGAACCCCAATCTATTCGGAGACGGCAACATACGGCCATATGGGTCGCCAACCCAGAACAATTATTAAATCCTTCGAATCTCCATACAATGGAAAAATCTCTCAAGAGGTAGAATTATTTACTTGGGAAAAACTTGATCACATAGAACAAATAAAAACAACATTTAATATCATTTAATGGAAAATTTAGATTTTAAAACGAAGTCCTTACACGCAGGGCACCAGACTAACAATACTCAAGGAACTAGAGCAGTTCCTATTTACCAATCGACAGCATATGTTTTTAACGATTCAGAACATGCAGCTAATTTATTTTCTTTAGCAGAGTCGGGATACATTTATACCCGTTTAAACAATCCAACTAATGATGTTTTGGAACAACGTTTAGCAGCTCTCGAAGGAGGAATAGCTGCAGTATCAACCGCCTCTGGAACTTCAGCAATTGCGACTGCTTTAATGGTTTTGTTAAAGGCGGGAGATCACATTGTTGCTTCAAATAGTTTGTATGGAGGAACCTATAACTTGTTGAGTGTTACTCTTCCTCGTTTGGGAATAACAACCACTTTTGTAGATCCAAGCGATTCCAAAAATTTTGAAGCGGCAGTTCAGGATAATACACGTGCATTTTTTGCTGAATCACTAGGTAACCCCAAGTTGGATGTATTAGACTTAAAAGCAATTGCTTCTTTTTCAAAGAAAGTAAAAGTGCCTTTTATTGTTGATAATACCGTGGCAACACCAGCATTATTAAACCCAATAGAATACGGTGCTAACATTGTAATTCATTCATTGACTAAATACATCAATGGAAATGGAACCTCACTTGGTGGAATCATTATTGATGCAGGAACCTTTAATTACGGGAATGGATTATTCCCAGAATTCACAGAACCTTCCCCTGGATATCAAGGTTTAGTGTATCATGAAGCTTTGGGACCAGCAGCTTTTATAGCAAAAGTTCGTATCGAGGGTCTTCGTGATTTTGGTGGCGCTTTGAGCCCCTTCAATAGTTTTCAAATTATTCAAGGATTAGAAACGCTTTCTGTTCGAATGAAACAACATTCTGAAAATGCTCTAGCACTCGCACAATGGCTACAAAACCAAGAAGAAGTAGCTTGGGTAAATTATCCAGGTTTATCTTCCAGTAAATACAATGAATTAGCAAAACAATATCTTACCAAAGGCCACAGTGGTATTGTAACATTTGGATTAAAAGGAGGTTTTGATGCGGCCAAAAAAGTTGCAGATAAAACTAATATTTTTTCTTTGTTAGCCAATATTGGAGACACAAAATCTTTAATCATTCATCCAGCGAGTACTACACATCAACAATTGGATTCAGAAGCTCAAAAAGCTACAGGGGTAACACAAGATTTAGTTCGTTTATCTGTTGGTTTAGAGGATATTGAAGACTTGAAAAATGACTTAAAACAAGCTTTTTAGATAATAAAATGAGTATTAAAACCCTACACAGCGAAATTCAACATCTTGTCCTGGCGAATGGCACAAAGCTAAGTTTCCAGTCATTTGGACAAGATTATCTTACAGCACCTGTTGTTTTGGTAAATCATCCTTTAACTGGAGATTCCAGAGTTACTGGAGAGTTGGGTTGGTGGAAAAAATTGATTGGAAAAGCAAAAACCATTGATACAGAAAAGTATGCATTAATTGCTTTTAACATCCCAGGAAATGGTTTTGATGGAGCTTTGGTCGATGATTACGATTCATGGAATTCAGGAACCATTGCAACTTATTTTTATGAGGGATTAACTCAATTGGGAGTTGAGGATTTGTTCGCAGTTATTGGAGGTTCCATCGGAGCAGGAATCGCATGGGAAATGGCAGCAATTTATCCAAAGTTTATCAAGCATCTTATTCCTGTTGGGGGAGATTGGAAGTCCACTGATTGGATGATCGCCAATACTTTTTTGCAAAAGCAAATTTTATCAATCCATAAAAACCCGCTTGAAATAGCCCGAATGCAAGCTATGTTGTGTTACAGAACTCCAAAATCTTTTAAACTTAGATTTGATCGTTCAAAAAATGAAGAACTAAAAGTTTTTAATGTAGAATCTTGGTTGTCACACCACGCAAAAAAACTTGCTGATCGTTTTGAGTTAAAAGCTTATCGGACAATGAATCACCTTTTAGGGTCAATTGATATTACTCGTAATGGGAAATCTTTTGAAGAATTGATTCAAACCATAGAATCTCAAATTCATATTTTTTCCATCGACAGTGATCTCTTTTTTCCTATGGAGGAAGACCAAGAGACAGTATCAAGAGCATTAGCGGTAGGAGTAACAATTAATCATAAAATCATCTCATCTGATTTTGGGCACGATGCTTTTTTGATGGAACCAGAGAAAGTGATTCCACTAATACATCCAATTTTTAATTAAAAAACACCTGAAAATGAAAATATCCTTAAATCGAATAAGTAAAGATTATCTCTTCGAAGCAACTAGCTCAAACGATTTAAAAGTTTTAATGGATAATAAGTCCAAAAAAGAAGGGAAAGTAGAAGGAATTAGTCCAATGGAAGTTTTGCTCATGGGAGTAGCTGGATGTAGCAGTATTGATGTTATCGCTATCCTCAATAAGCAGCGAATCAATCCAGTAACCTTAAAAATGGAAGTCGAGGGAATTCGGGATGCAGATGCAGTTCCAGCACCTTTTAAGGGAATCAATGTAACTCTTTATTTAGAAGGAGATGATATCTCACCAGAAAAGGCAAAGCGAGCAGCTAAGCTCTCTTTTGATAAATATTGCTCAGTTTCAAAATCACTTGATCCTAATATTATTATTAATCAAATTATTTTTGTAAATGGTTTAAAGACATGATTAAGAAATTAGAGACCAATGCAATTCGATTACAGATGGAGCGTTCACAGTATTTCGAACACTCTACACCCCTTCACTTAACATCAAGTTTTGTGTTTGAAGATGCTGAGGATATGCGTGCTTCTTTTGCGGAGGAGAAGAAGCGAAATATTTATACCCGTTTTACCAACCCCAATACGTCAGAATTTATTCATAAAGTAGCAGATATGGAAAGAGCAGAATATGGAGTTTCTTTTGCAACTGGTATGGGAGCTATTTTTGGAACCTTTGCAGCTCTTCTTAATGCAGGTGATCATGTTGTTTCAGCTCGATCAATATTTGGTTCAACTCATACTTTGTTTACCGAGTATTTACTCAAATGGAATATTGAAACTTCATACTTTCAAATAGAGGAACCCGAATCAATTAAATCTTTGATTCAACCCAACACTAAAATCCTTTATGTCCAATCCCCAACAAACCCTGGAATAGATCTACTTGACCTAAAATTACTTGGTAAAATCGCCAAAAAGCACAATTTGATTTTGATAATTGATAATTGTTTTGCAACTCCTTACTTACAACAACCTATCAAATACTGTGTTGATTTGGAAATTCACTCCGCTACAAAATTAATTGATGGACAGGGAAGGGTTCTTGGAGGTGTAACCCTTGGAAATTCCGAATTAATTGGTAAAATCTATCTTTTTGGTAGAAATTCAGGTTCAGCTCTTTCACTGTTTAATGCTTGGATTCTATCTAAGAGTATCGAAACTCTGACTGTTCGTGTGGATCGACATTGTCAAACGGTATTAGCAACAGCAGAGTTCCTTGAAAGTCATCCCAAAATTAATTGGGTAAAATATCCGTTTTCAAAATCACATCCTCAATACAAATTGGCCAAAAAACAAATGAGTCAAGGAGGAAGCATTATTACTTTTGAGGTAAAAGGAGGACTTGAGGCAGGACGGGATTTTCTAAATGATCTGGTCATGCTCTCGCTTTCTTCTAATTTGGGAGATTCGGGAAGTATTGTTACACATCCAGCTTCAACAACTCATCGTAAACTTTCCGAAGCAGATCGACTGGAAGTTGGAATTACAGATGGAATGATTCGTTTATCTGTAGGTTTAGAACACAAGGAAGATATTCAGAATGATTTAAAAAAAGCATTATAAACAATAAGATGACATTAATTGAAGAAACTTTATCAAAAAAAATCTTAGTATTGGATGGTGCTATGGGGACCATGCTTCAGGATTACAAGTTTTCTGAGGAAGATTTTAGAGGGGATCGTTTTGGAGATCACCGTTGTTCCTTAAAAGGCAATAATGATTTGCTGTCCTTGACCCAACCAGAGGCTATCAAAACAGTTCATAGAAAGTATTTTGAAGTTGGTGCTGATATTATTGAAACAAATACATTTTCTTCAACTTCAATTGGAATGGGAGACTATCAAATGGAGGAATGGGTGTATGAAATGAATTATGAATCTGCCAAGCTCGCTCGAGAGGTTGCCGATGTGTTTACAAAAAAAACCCCTGATAAACCTAGATTTGTTGCAGGTTCTATCGGGCCAACAAATCGAACTGCAAGTATGTCTCCCGACGTAAATGATCCAGGTTATCGAGCTGTAACCTTTGATGAATTGGTGATTTCGTATACCGAACAAGTCAAAGGTCTTGTCGCGGGTGGTTCAGACGTCTTGCTGGTAGAAACTATTTTTGATACGCTCAACGCTAAGGCAGCTCTTTTTGCAATTGATGCTCTAAAAGAAAAAAATAATTGGAATATTCCAGTTATGGTAAGTGGGACGATAACCGATGCTAGTGGACGAACACTTTCTGGTCAAACAGTAGAAGCCTTTGCAGTTTCAGTTTCTCATATTCCCTTGTTGAGTATTGGATTTAATTGCGCTCTAGGTGCCGATCAATTACTTCCCTATCTCAGAAGATTATCACAAATAACAGAGGTTTATACTTCTGCTCACCCTAATGCTGGCCTTCCTAACGCATTTGGTTCTTATGACCAATCACCAAAAGAAATGAGCGACTTGATCGAAAAGTATTTAGAAGAAAATCTTATCAACATCATTGGAGGTTGTTGTGGTTCAACCCCTGACCATATTGCTCAAATTGCAGTGGTAGCCCAAAATTATCAACCTAGGAAAAAAGAACTTTTAACCATATGAGTGCTGGGACAAAATATTTAAAACTTTCTGGACTAGAACCTCTTGTGATTACTCCTGAAACGAATTTTGTCAATATTGGAGAACGAACCAATGTAACCGGTTCTCGTAAATTTTTACGTCTCATTGAACAAGGTGATTTTAATGCTGCAGTAGAAATTGCTCGAGATCAAGTCGATGGAGGTGCCCAGATTTTGGATGTCAATATGGATGAAGGAATGATAGATGGCGTAAAGGCCATGACAACCTATCTAAATCTACTCGCTGCTGAACCTGATATTTCAAGAATTCCAATAATGATTGATAGCTCCAAATGGGAGATTATTGAGGCAGGATTAAAAGTAGTTCAAGGAAAATCTGTGGTAAATTCGATAAGTCTAAAAGAAGGAGAAGCTAACTTAAAAAAACAAGCCAATACCATCCGAAGGTATGGAGCTGCTGTAGTTGTAATGGCATTTGATGAGGAGGGTCAAGCCGACACATTAGAAAGGCGTATCGAAATATGTAAACGTTCTTATGATGTTTTGGTGAATCAAGTCAACTTCCCCTCTGAAGATATTATTTTTGATCCGAATATTTTTCCAGTTGCTACGGGGATGGAAGAACATAAGAACAATGCTGTTGATTTTTTTAAAACAGCAAAATGGATTCGAAAGAATTTGCCCAATGCGCATGTAAGTGGAGGAGTAAGTAATGTCTCTTTTTCTTTTAGGGGAAATAACAGAGTACGAGAAGCCATGCATTCAGCATTTTTGTACCATGCCATAAAGAATGGAATGAATATGGGAATTGTTAACCCAACGATTTTAGAAATTTACGATGAAATTAATTCTGAACTTTTACTTCATGTAGAAGATGTTTTATTAAACATAAGAGATGATGCTACAGAAAGGCTTCTAGATTTTGCTGAAAAAATAATCGATGATTCAGGGAACAAAAAAGCGGTTGTAAAAAAATGGCGTTCCGATTCTCTTCAAGATCGAATTACGCATGCTCTGGTTAAGGGGATTGATGAATTTATCATAGAGGATGTCGAGGAGGCTCGGTTACTGTCAACCAAACCCATTGAAGTTATTGAGGTGAATTTGATGGCAGGGATGAATGTTGTGGGAGATTTATTCGGTTCAGGTAAAATGTTTTTACCACAAGTTGTCAAATCTGCTCGGGTTATGAAACGAGCCGTTGCTTATCTACTTCCTTTTATTGAAGCTGAAAAAGGAGGGAAACAAGAAACAGCTGGGAAAATTTTAATGGCAACTGTAAAAGGCGATGTCCATGATATTGGAAAAAATATTGTAAGTGTTGTTTTGGGATGTAACAACTATGAAATTATTGATTTAGGGGTTATGGTTCCTCTAGAAAAAATTATTAACACCGCCATCGAAGAAAAAGTAGACATAATAGGGCTATCAGGTTTGATTACTCCCTCATTAGACGAAATGATTTATGTTGCTCAAGAAATAAAAAGACGCGGCTTGGAAACTCCCTTGTTAATAGGTGGTGCAACAACCTCTAAGGCGCACACAGCTGTTAGGATAGCACCTGAATTATCAACACCAGTTGTGCACGTAAATGATGCCTCAAGAGCTGTTACTGTTGCAGGAAGTTTGTTGAATAAAGATACTGCAGAAGTGTACAAAGATAGCATTAGAAATGAGTATGAATTATTTCGAGATAAATTTTTAGACCGAAGAGAAACTAAAGAGCACATTGATTTAGCAACTGCACGTTCCCGAAAATTACTATTGGACTGGATGGAGTATGTTCCAAAAATACCCAATCAAAAAGGGATTCAAGTCATAGAAAATCAAGATTTAGAAAATCTGGTTGATTTTATTGATTGGAGTCCATTTTTTAGGTCATGGGATTTGCATGGTCATTACCCTGCTATTTTAGATGATGATATTGTAGGGAAACAAGCCACTGAATTATTTGCTGATGCCCAGGTAATTTTGTCTGAAATTTTAGGTAAAAGGTTGTTAAAGGCAAAAGCTGTTTTTGGGATTTTCCCAGCAAATAGTGTTTATGATGACGATATTGAAGTGTATTCTGATGATACCAGAACCGAGACACATGTAAAATTTTTAACACTTCGTCAACAATTAAAAAAACGAGAAGGGAAAACCAATTTAGCCCTGGCTGACTTTATTGCTCCAAAAGAAAGTGGTATTCAAGATTACATCGGAGCTTTTTGTGTTTCAACAGGTTTTGGAACTGCTGAATTAGCAAAAGCTTATGAGGATGATAACGACGATTACAATGCAATTATGGTAAAAGCATTAGCTGATCGTCTTGCAGAAGCTTTTGCAGAATACTTGCACAAAGAAGTTCGTATGAATGCTTGGGGATATGTTCCAAACGAACTGCTTGATAATGAAGCGTTGATTAAAGAAGCCTATAAAGGAATTCGACCAGCACCGGGGTATCCTGCTTGTCCAGATCACTTAGAGAAAAATACAATTTGGGAACTGTTACAAGTTCAAGAAAGAATCGGAGTTACTCTTACAGAAAGCCTTGCTATGTGGCCAGCAGCATCCGTTTCAGGATATTATTTTGCTCATCCCAAAGCACAGTATTTTGGTGTTGGGAAAATCACAGAAGATCAGATTCAAAGTTTTAGTGAACGAAAAAAAATAGACCTCAAGGATGCGGAAAAGTGGCTTCGACCCAATATTAAATAGATTGAATAAATGAAAGTAATTGATCACATAAAAAAAGCTCCAGGGGAAACACAGTTTACCTTTGAAATTCTGCCTCCCTTGAAAGGACAAAACATACAATCCATCTATGAATCAATAGACCCTTTGATGGAGTTCAAACCTCCTTTTATTGATGTAACTTATCACCGCGAAGAATATGTTTACAAAGAACTAGATAACGGTTTATTGGAAAAACATGTCATCAGAAAACGACCCGGAACAGTTGGTATTTGTGCAGCATTACAAAACAAATACAATGTGGATGCAATTCCTCATATTTTATGTGGAGGTTTTAACAAAGAAGACACTGAAAATTTTTTGATTGACCTTGATTTTTTAGGTATTGATAATGTTGTAGCTTTGCGTGGAGATGCTATTAAATCTGAGACCTATTTTAAGCCACACAAATACGGGCATAGTTTTGCAAGTGATTTGGTTAGTCAGATAAAGGATCTTAATAAGGGTCAATATCTAGATGAGGAAATTTTTAATACCTCTAAAACTGATTTTTGTATTGGTGTTTCTGGTTATCCAGAAAAACATATGGAAGCACCAAGTTTAGAAAGTGATTTATATTTTCTAAAGAAAAAAATTGAAGCAGGAGCAGATTACATCACAACTCAAATGTTTTTTGATAACCAAAAATATTTTGAATTTGTTGAAAAATGCAAAATTTCTGGGATTGATGTACCAATAATTCCAGGGCTAAAACCTTTAGCTACGAAAAAACAACTCAACGCTTTACCTCACAGATTCCATGTTGATTTGCCAGAAGATTTAATTAAGCAAGTTATAAAATGTAAAGACAATAAACAAGTTCGTCAAATTGGAGTTGAGTGGTGTATTGAACAAAGCAAAGAACTTAAAGCTGCTGGTGTTCCTTTTTTACATTATTATTCAATGGGTAAATCCGATAATGTAAAGGCCATTGCACAGAGTGTTTTTTAGGAGTTTTTAAAAAAAAATTATTGCTTAAAATTCCTAGGTTGTTAACTTAGTGAATAATTGTTCCAGATTTTCGTTTTTGAGTTGTAAAGCTATAATTTTGAGTTCGTTGTCATGAGCAAAATCAAAGACTTGAGTCCGCATATCTTCTTGGGTATCCAAAAATATTTCGTAAGTAAAATCAAAGGTATTCACAACATTTATTACGTTTGGTATTTTGGATAGGGCTTCGGTTTCCACTCGATAGTCAAATTCAACCTGAATGATTTGCTGTTGCCCTTTTTGAAGTTCTTCTAAATTTTTATCTGCCACCAGTTTTCCCTCTTTTATGATGGCTACACGATCACAGACAGTCTCAACTTCAGAAAGTATATGACTTGAGAGGATTACAATTTTATCCTCACCAAGGGTTCGTATCAGTTTTCGAATACTAACCATTTGATTCGGATCTAAACCTGTTGTTGGCTCGTCTAAAATCAATATTTCGGGATCATGCAAAAGTGCTGCTGCAAGCCCAACTCTTTGCTGATAACCTTTTGAGAGTGTTGATATTTTTCGATTCTTGACAGCATTTAGTCCTACTTGATTCAAAACAAAATCTAAAGGAGTATTTTTAATTTTGTAAAGGGATGCAGTAAATTTTAGATATTCTAAAACATACAAATCTTCATACAATGGATTATTCTCAGGTAGGTAGCCTGTGATTTGTTGAATACTCTTCAGAGAATTTCTTAAATCATTTCCGTTGTAGCTAATGGTTCCTTCCCAATGATCAATTGCACCAGTTATGATTTTCATTAGCGTAGATTTTCCAGCTCCATTGGGACCTAACAAGCCAACAACTTCCCCAGATCTTAACTCCATGGATATTCCTTGAAGCGCTTCAAGAGTTCCATATTTTTTTTTGATTTTATCGAGAACTAATGCCACTTGTTTTTTTTTTAAAGATAGATCAGAAAAAATTAATAAAGATCAATTAGGATGAACGAGAACATTGAGCAGTTAGGTTTGGGATGAGAATTAGATTTTTTTGTAAAGTAACCAGGGAATCCCTTTCAGAATCCATGCTATTATTTGCCATCTTTTGGTAATGTAAACAATTCTTTTTTTCTTTTGAATACTTCTGAATATTTGATGAGCAGCTTTTTCTTTAGTGGCTACCCAAAACATTTTTGGTCTTTTTGCCATGGCAGTTTTCACAAATCCAGGTCTTACATCGGTGGTGTAAATGGGAAGTTTACTCTTCGCTATTCTTTGCGCGATACCTTCAAAATAATTTGATTGATAGGCTTTAGAAGCATTGTAGGCAGGGGCTGAGTGGCCTCCTCTTAATGAAGCTACAGATGATAAATTCACCAAATGACCATGGCCTTGATTTTCAAAATAATGTATTCCCCAATTAACCATTTGTGAAAATGCAATTACATTCAGTTGATTGGTCTCGTTTTCTTTGGCATAGTCAAAATCAAAGTTCATATGTCCAACTCCTGCACTGATAATTAGTAAATCAAAAGCACTTAGTTTTTTAACTATGGATTCAATGTGTCTTAAAGCATCGGGTTGAGTACTGTCAAAAGCCTCGATTTGAATACGTTCAGGGCTTTCTTTTTGAATTTCTTGCAAAAGGTTTTTTCTTCTACCTGTTATTCCAACAATGTATTCATTTTTGACCAATTCACGAGCAAGAGCTTTTCCTATTCCAGAAGTTGCTCCAATGATAAGTGCTTTTTTGTTTTTACTCATGGTTTTAGTTTAGTAAGTTAAGATGTTTATCATCGCAAAAGGGAGACCGATTACTCTTTTTACAGTTACATAGTTTAATATCTCCATCCCTTTTTACTGTAAATTTTAGAGGTTTAAATTTTGTACCATGATGAGAACCATCACAAAAAGGTTGTGTTTTACTCTTTCCACAGGCGCACCACAGATAATTTTCTCCCTTAGTCAAAGGAACAGTTATTGAATTCAAAGTAGAAGTATTGAGTTTTTTAAACTCAGCACTTAATTCACTTGTTTTGTCTTTAGATTTGATCAGAGGATAAAAGTAGGAAGCTTTCCATGAATCATTTGTTTTTTGGAGTAAACCATAGGCTGAGGGATAACTTGAATGGAAGGTCGCTGTTCCAAATAACTGATCCCAGATGCTTAACATGTTCCCAAAGTTTCCGTTAGGATCGCTAGATAATTCTAATTTGGAGGTTCCATGATGAGAATGGTGAAAAGCAGGAGTAATGATTATGCGTTCTAAAACTTTAATGATTGGTTGGAGTAAAGCATATTGATAAAAAGGTTTGTCCCATTTTATTCGACTATGGGAACCGATGATGACAAGTTGTTTTAATATTAGTCCTAAGGCAACGGCTTTGGCTCCTCCAAGAAAAAGGATTAGGGCTACCCACCATATGTTGGGCATAACTAAGTAATAAATAAACGCATTTCGATAAGAAACAAAATACCCCATTTCCTCAGCTTGATGATGTGGTCTGTGCAGTTTCCATAAAAATTCGGTTTCGTGAGCAGTTCTGTGGTACCAATATTGGATTAAATCATCAACCAAAAGATAACTTAATAAAACCCCAGTAAAATTTGAGTCTGTTAAAACGAATCGATATTCGGGTAAAAAAATATTTCCCAAACTAAAAACAAAAAAAACGATTAAGGGTTTAATCAAATTCCCTAAAATCACAAAGCTTAAAATTTCTTGAATCCAATCATCTTTCTTTCGATTTGAATTTTTCAGAAAGCCCGAGACAGTTTCTAACAGACTGAAGAAAATGATAATTCCAATTACAAAGTACACATCAAAATTTTTAATTGCCAATAGACTTTTAATCATTTCAACTTTTTTTACTTAATTACTAAAACTAAACTTAAATATAATGATTTGTCTAAGAGATGTAAATTAAATACCTAAAAATTTGTTTTTCTCAATCTGGAATGTACTTTTGTATTAAATTACACCAAAAATGAATATCAAAACCACATATTACAATCGATTTTTTTACTTCTATTTCTTAGATAAAAATAGGGCGTTGTAGTATTTTGAAACAAATAACCCAACAAAGTCCTGATTTAATCAGGACTTTTTTTTTGATTAAAAAGAATAATTAACAATGCAATCGATAATTGCAATACAAGGAATACAAGGCTCTTTTCACCATCAGGTGGCAATTGACTATTTCCCCCTGGATATTCAGATATTGGAGTGCTTGACTTTTGACACTTTGACAGCCAAACTAGTTTCGGGTAAAGCGAATCGGGCAGTTATGGCTATCGAAAATTCCATTGCAGGATCAATAATACCTAATTATGCTTTATTGGATCATCATGATTTACAAATAGTAGGTGAATCGTATTTGAGTATTCATCATAATTTAATGGGATTACCTAAACAATCTATCCAAGATTTAAAAGAAATTCACTCTCATCCAATGGCGTTACTTCAATGTAAAGCTTTCTTTTCAAAATATCCTCACATTCGTTTGGTAGAGGCAGAAGACACAGCAGATATTGCTCGTAAAATACAAGAGGAGCAACTCCATGGGATTGGAGCAGTTGCAAGCATCAAAGCCGCAGAGATTTTTAATCTTAAAGTTTTTTCAGAATCGATTCAGACCATAAAAAATAACATAACTCGTTTTGTTATTATTCAACAGAAAGGAACTCTTGTTGACCAAAATAAAATCAATAAAGCTTCATTGAAATTTGTGTTGGATCACCAGCGCGGTAGCCTCGCTGCAGTGCTTAATGTAATGAGTGATTGCCAACTCAATCTTACAAAGATACAATCACTACCCGTTATTGAAACCCCAGGCAAATATGCATTTTTTGTGGATGTAACCTTTGATTCTTTTGATTTTTATCAAAAAGCACGATCGATAATTCAAATCATGGCCACTGAGTTTAAAATTCTTGGTGAATATCAGAATAACAAAATATGAGCACAACTACTGCAAATCGCCTAAACAGCCTGAAGGAATATTACTTTTCTAAAAAACTTAGAGAGGTTGCCGCATTGGTTAAAGCGGGAAAACCGATTCTTAATATGGGAATTGGCAGTCCCGACTTAGAACCACATCCGTCTGTTATTGAAGCTTTAGAGGTTAGTTTATCTGACTCCAAAGCACATATGTATCAAAGCTATCAGGGACTTCCCGAGTTAAGAGAAGCAATAGCGTCTTTTTACAAAAAGAATTATGATGTTTCATTAAACCCTAATAATGAAATACTTCCATTAATGGGTTCCAAAGAAGGAATCATGCACATATCAATGTCTTTTTTGAATAAAGGAGATCAGGTGTTGATTCCAAACCCCGGATACCCAACCTACAGATCTGTTACACAATTGCTAGAGGCTAAACCTATTTTTTACGATCTTAAAGAAAAGAACAACTGGCAACCAGATTTTGAATTTATAGAAAAACTTGATCTGAGCCGTGTAAAATTAATGTGGTTAAATTATCCCAACATGCCCACTGGAGCCCAAGTTGGTGTTCACACTTTTTCTCGTTTAGTATCATGGGCCAAGAAAAATGACATATTATTGATTAATGATAATCCTTACAGTTTCATATTAAATGATTCTCCCCAAAGCTTATTGAACCAACCCAAGGCAATGGATGTTGCCTTAGAGTTGAATTCTTTGAGCAAGGCATTCAACCTTGCAGGGTGGAGGGTAGGAATGCTCTGTGGAAATTCGAAACACATCAACTCCGTCTTAAAGGTAAAAAGTAATATAGATTCAGGTATGTTTTACGGAGTCCAAAAAGGAGCAATAGCCGCTTTGCAATTAAACTCAAATTGGTTTGATGAACTCAACTCTGTGTATGCAGAACGTCGAGAGGCTATGATTGAGTTGGCAACTCTAATGAATACGACCTTTGACCCTAAAAGTGTTGGAATGTTTTTGTGGGCTAAGCTAAATGATTCTTCCCTGAATTCGGAATCTTTTATTGATGATGTTTTGAAAAAACATAATATTTTTATAGCCCCTGGAACTATTTTTGGTACTCAAGGAGAAGGATATATTCGTTTTTCACTTTGTGTAAAACTTGAAGATATTAAAACAGCCATTAATCGATTGAAGTCATGAAAATTTATGTAATTGGAATCGGTTTAATCGGGGGATCCATGGCAATGGACCTCAAAGCTTTAATTGATGATGTTGAGGTTGTTGGAATTGATGCAAATAAAGAACATGCCGATCAAGCTCTAGAATTAGGGATCATAGATAGAATTGGTTCTTTGAATACTATTGCAGAAGCCGATCGCGTAATTTTGAGTATACCTGTAAAGGAGTCTTTAGAGTTATTGCCTCAACTTTTAGATCAGTTACATTCCAAAGCATTGCTCTGGGATGTAGGATCTACAAAGGAACAATTGTGTGAACTAATATCGAGCCATTCTAAAAGAGATCAATTTTTAGCAGCACACCCTATTGCCGGAACTGAGTTTTCTGGTCCAAAAGCGGCACAGAGTGGTTTGTTTAGAAGTAAGCCTCAGATTTTATGTGAGTCCAGTAGAACCCGTCCAGATCTACTTGCATGGGCAAGGCAAACCTTCAGAGAAATGGGAATGTATTTGCGTTTAATGGAAGCCGGAGAACACGATAAACACATGGCCTACGTGTCTCATTTATCACACATCAGTTCTTTTATGTTAGGAAAAACTGTTCTTGAGAAAGAAGAAGATGAGAATAATATCTTTGATCTTGCTGGAAGCGGATTCGAATCAACTGTTCGCTTAGCTAAAAGTTCCCCTGCAATGTGGACCCCTATTTTTGAACAGAATAAAGAAAATGTAATCGAAATTTTAGACGCATACATAAAAAACTTAGAGCACTTCAAAAGCTTGCTGGTCAATGATGACTATGAGGAATTGTTTCAGGAAATGAAAAACACCAATCAATTAACATCAATATTAAACGGAATTAGTAAAATAAAATAAAATGGAAAATAAATCTAAGATGAGAGAATGGCTTGACGACTTTGGTCTTTCCCACCCATTTGTAATTGGAGGACCTTGTAGTGCAGAGACAGAGGAACAAGTATTACAAATTGCTCATGAGTTAAAAGATTCAGACGTAACGGTTCTTCGTGCAGGAATATGGAAACCAAGAACCCGCCCAGGAATGTTTGAAGGCGTTGGAGCAATTGGTTTGAAGTGGTTACAAAAAGCTAAAGAAGAAACGGGTTTACTTACAGCTACAGAGGTTGCAAATAAAGATCATGTAAAGTTGGCGATCGAACACGATGTGGATATTTTGTGGATTGGCGCTCGATCAACTGTAAGTCCTTTCATAATGCAAGAAATCGCAGATGCTCTAGAAGGAACCGATAAAATTGTACTGGTTAAAAATCCTGTTAATCCTGATCTGGCGCTTTGGCTCGGGGGAGTAGAACGTTTGTACACTGCTAATATCAAAAAACTTGGTTTAATTCATAGAGGCTTTTCGTCATATGAAAAGACAAAATACCGAAATAATCCTGAATGGCAGATCGCAGTAGAAGCACAAAATAAATTTCCAGACCTTCCTATGATATGTGACCCTTCTCACATTGCGGGTAAAAGAGATTTAATTTTTGATATTTGTCAAACAGCTTTAGATCTTAATTTTGATGGTTTGATGGTGGAATCACATTGGGATCCAGACAACGCTTGGAGCGATGCTGCTCAACAAGTTACACCAACAAGGTTAATTCAAATTATGAAAGATCTCAAAATCCGAAAGGAAAGCGATCAAGAAGAGGCTTACAACACTGCTCTAAATAATCTTCGTACTCAAATTGATATCTCAGACCAGACTATCCTTGATACTTTGGGAAAACGGATGTTGGTTGCAGAAGAAATAGGTTTGTTGAAGAAATCTAAGAACGTTGCAGTTCTTCAAAATAAACGATGGAATGAGATTCTAGGTAAAATGATTTTAGATGGAAAAGATCGAGGTTTGTCAGAAGAATTTATTTTGAAGATTTTCAAAGCAATCCACCAAGAATCAATAAACCATCAAGAGGAGGTTGTAAATGGATAAATAAAAAAGCCGGCATATGTTGGCTTTTTTATTTGTGGAATTACGTCTTTCAAAAGAATTTTAAAATAACGTAAATGAGTTACCATTTCTGAATGACAATAATCAATAATGCGCTAATTACTTTTAGGGTTTGAATCCTTTTTTTTGGTCTTAGATGAATTTTTTTGTTTGTTGACGGCAGCAAATCACATGAGTAGATTTTTTACGATTTGGAACTCTGGACAATTAGTTAATGAAAATTTAAATAAACAAAAACCGACTTTTGCCGATTTTTGTTTAAAGAGTAGTTATGATTTTAAGACAATACTCTTATAATACGTTTAACGGCCTCTTTAATGTTCTCTTCAGATGCGGCATAGGATATTCGAATACAATTCTCATTGCCAAAGGCTCCGCCAGTGACGGTTGCAACATGTGCTTTTTCTAATAAAAACAATGCAAAGTCACTTGCATTATTTATGGTTGTCCCATCAATTGTTTTTCCAAAGTAAAAAGAAATATCTGGGAAAACATAGAAAGCGCCATCAGGTATGTTTAGTTTGAACCCTTTAATCTGGGATAATAATCCGATAACTAGGTTTTTACGATGACTAAATTCATCGACCATGAATTGAATTCTACTTACCGGTTCTAAAAGTGCGGTAATGGTAGCCCGTTGTGCTATACAATTTGCTCCACTGGTTATTTGTCCTTGCATTTTGTTACAAGCCTTTGCAATCCACTCTGCACCTCCTATGTAACCAATTCTCCAACCCGTCATTGCAAAAGCTTTTGCAACACCATTTACTGTAATTGTACGATCATACAATTCTGGAATTGCAGCAATACTAAAGTGTGGAATTCCGTAATTGATGTGTTCGTAAATCTCGTCAGATAGGATGTAAATATCTGGGTATTTTTCTAACACCTTACCCAAAGCTCTGTATTCCGCCTCAGTATAGATTGTTCCACTGGGGTTATTGGGTGAATTAAACATGATCAATTTTGTCTTCGGTGAAATAGCAGCTTCTAATTGTTTAGGAGTAATCTTGAAATCTGTTTCAATTGAAGAAGGAATGACGATTGATTTTGCTTCAGCCAAAGTTGCAATTGCTGAATAACTTACCCAATACGGTGCAGGGAGCAATACTTCATCTCCAGGATTGAGCAATATCATGCACAAATTTGCAATCGATTGCTTGGCTCCTGTAGAAACTACAATCTGTGAAGGTATGTAGTGAAGATTATTGTCACGTTTAAATTTTGTACAAACAGCATCCTTTAAATCAGCATATCCATCGACAGGTGAATAGGAGTTGTAGTTGTCGTTTACTGCTTGTATTGCAGCATTTTTGATGTACTCAGGAGTATTGAAATCAGGTTCTCCCAGGCTGAGTCCAATCACATCAATGCCATTTTTCTTTAGTTCGCGTGCTTTTGCAGCCATAGCTAAAGTTGCCGAAACAGGCAGGCTGTTAATTCTTTCCGATAATGCTTTCATAACAGTAACGAGTTTAAGAAGGTTGAAGCCCCATTTGTTTTAGATATTTAAAATGCGAAAATAAGGCACTTCTGGTAGTTTTGTACTCGTTGTAGGGTAAATTAAATTCTTTTGCGGTTTTTTTTACAATTTTAGCAATATCTGTGTAATGTATGTGGCTAATATTTGGGAAAATGTGATGTTCTATTTGGTGATTTAAGCCTCCAGTAAACCAGTTCACAAATTTATTTTTGGTTGAAAAATTAACTGTGGTAAGCAATTGGTGAATTGCCCATGTGTTTTTCATTGTACCAGTCTTTTTGTCAGGTAACGGCATTTGGGCATCTTCGATGATGTGAGCCAATTGGAATACCAGACTCAAAATTAAACCCGCAACATAATGCATTAGGAAAAAGCCGATTAAAATTTTCCACCATGCTATCTCCAAAAACAACATTGGAATTACGATCCAAATCCCAAAATAGATCAACTTTGTTGAGATTAAAATAAACCACTGACGTAAGGGCTGAAGTGAGTTTCTATAGGTCAATTTTCGTTTTATATATCGGTAGGTTTGTTGAAAGTCTGTAGTTAGAACCCAATTTAAAGTCAAGAGACCGTAGATAAATACAAAGTATAAATGTTGATATTTGTGGATCGATAACCATTCGCTGTGTTTTGAAAAACGAATGATTCGTCCGGCTTCAAGATCCTCATCATGTCCATGGATATTTGTATAGGTATGATGCAGTATGTTGTGTTGAACTTTCCAATTGTGAACATTTCCAGCTAAAAAGTAAATACTAGCACCCATAAGTTTGTTAATCCATGGAATTTTTGAAAAAGACCCATGGTTTCCATCGTGCATAACGTTCATTCCAACGCCAGCAATACCAACACCCATGACCAAAGCAAGAGCTAGTTTTATCCAAGCGTTAAAATCCGTAAACAAGATTAAAAAGTATGGAGTTACAAACAGTGTAAACATAAACCCTGTTTTTGCATACAGTTTCCAGTTTCCTGTTTTAGGGGTATTTATTTTTTTGAAATGCTCGTTTACACGTTTGTTTAGAGTTATGAAGAATTTTTTTGGATCTTTTCTTGAAAATCGTAGTGGTTTTATTTCTCTAGACATACTTGGTCAATAAATTTTGGGTTATTTCTTTAACTAATTCTATTTTTGGAAAAAATTTATATTTTGAATATCGTTGATCATTACTTTCCAGGATTATCTCCCAGAAAAACAAAGCAATTTAATCAATTGGATTCACTTTACAAGAATTGGAACGAGAAAATAAATGTGATTTCACGAAAAGATATTAACGAACTCTATGAAAGGCATGTACTTCACTCATTGAGTATTGCGCGTTTGATTGATTTCGCACCGGGCAGTCAAATTCTAGACGTTGGAACTGGTGGTGGATTTCCAGGTATTCCATTGGCAATTTTATTTCCTCAAGTAGATTTTTATTTAATTGATAGCATCGGAAAAAAAATTAAAGTGGTCCAAGAAATAAGTCAAGCTTTAGATTTGAGAAATGTAAAAGCACGACATCAAAGAGCTCAAGAATTTAAAAGATCAATTGATTTTGTGGTTAGTAGAGCAGTAACCCGAATGGATGTTTTTGTTCCTTGGATAAAAAAAAATATTAGTAAAAAGAGTAAACATAACTTACCCAATGGTATATTGTATTTGAAGGGAGGAGATTTGACTGAAGAACTAAAAAATTTTCCTAAAGCACAAATATTTGCTCTGTCTAATTTCTATGAAGAAGAATTTTTTGTAACAAAAAAAATTGTTCATATGCCCCTCTAAGTTATTTTAATTTAAAGAAAAAGGGGTCTCCAGTTGAAAAACAGGAATTTCTAATCTAAATTCATTAGTAGAACTATGATTAATCATGGTGTAGTATCCTTTCATTGATCCAGTAAGAGAATTTAGGGTACAGCCAGATTCATATTGAACTACTTGCCCTGATTTAATTATGGGTTTTTTTCCAACTACTCCTAATCCCTCCACAATTTGAGGATGTTTACAACTTTCCTTAATTATCCAATGTCTTTTGATAAGTTGAACTGTCTCTTTGCTTTGGTTTTCAATGGTAATTAAATAACGAAAAGAATGATGGGGAATACTATTTTTTAAGAAACTCCCTTCATAACTTGTTTCTACCGAAACTCGAATCCCTTTTGTTACTTGTTGAATCATCTTAGGTTAGATTAACACTTAAATGCAATATAATGATTATTAACAAAAAAAGTGTTAATTTTTTATACCAAAAGATGAAATTGTTTTTACTCCAATTAATGCATCATATTGATTTCCAATGTCCCAAACGTAAAGTAAAATTAAATATTGGTTTTCTGTGATAGCGTGGGTACCACTAATTTTATTTTTTTCCAATCCCTCTTCAGTTTTCCAGACATATTTATAGTTGTAAAAACCTTGTTTTAAAATTAAGGTTGCTTCGAAAACCTCATAACTTGGATTGTAAATCATTTTGTATTTTTCAATCAATTCATAATTTGAAAATTTACCGTAAAGGAATATTTCCTCGTCTCTGAGGGTATACTGCTTTGCCAAGCTGAAGTGCACTTGAGTGTAATCGGCTTCCGTATTAGGATCTTCACCCAATACTGTGTTGATTACAAAATCGCCATTAATGTCTGGGTTAAAGGTATAGGGGTAATTAGCTCTTTCGGGGTCTGTAAATAAATATGTTTGAAAAAGTTCTTCCTGCTCAACGAAGCTAATACTCGGGTTTGTTACACGATTGTCTTTAGTGTCAAAACGAAAAAACTCATTTCCACCTTGAAATTGCGCGGGAAGATCATAACGGAAATGTAATTCATTTCCTATGATGTATTGAGGTTTTGAAAGTTTCTTGGCACTATCCCATTGTTCGTTTTGAAGAAGAACGATTTTCAAATCTTTATTAGGGTTACGTATATTTACACCAATCAGTTTAACAGAAAATTGAACCGTTTGATGGGTTGAAAACTGATTGAGTTCTCTGCTTCTAAAAACACCAGCTTCAATTGTAGCAAGTCTCTCATAAATCAAAAATTTCCTTCGAAACATAAGTTCTTCATTCGAATCTAATACAGAAATCATGTAATTTCCTGATTTTAGAAATTGAGTATTTTCATTGGGAAAGGTCAACTCATAATGAGTGTAGCGTTGAAGAGTCCCATAAGAACTTTTGTGGTTTGAAATTCTCTGATTATCAATACCCAATAGGTACTCGTTTTTATACAAGCTTGAGGACTTCCAGTCGTGATCCAAGTATTCGATCACATAATAATAATCGTTATCTTCAGCTAAAAGATCGTCAAATTGAAGAGTGAAAGTTTCTTCTTTTGTAATCAGGGGAAATTGATGTTTGCCCGTTTCAGATTTAAAAGAAATACTTTTTAGAAAATCAACATTTGTTATTTCTTTCAAGACTTGAGTATGCCCCAAAAAGAATGAAAATAGGGTTAAAAAAAGAGCTGGATATGTCCTAAAGTCATTCATTCATTAAAGATACAACATTATGGATTAATTCATTTTTAATGTTGTTGGTTTTGAACGCAGGTTAAACAATTTATTTAGAATGAGTATAAATAAAATAAATTCCCTTTACTTCCACTTTTACTAGTCTGTTTAAATTAGTAAATTTGCATGATTTTTAGAATTTAAAAGTTCATTTCATGTCCAAAGACATCCGTATCCCAAGAGGATCAAATTTAAACTTAGTTGGTGAAGCAAACAAGATTTTGGTCGAATTACCAAGACCCAAGACATTTGTACTTAATCCTGATGATTTTTTTAACATCACACCTAAACTAATTGTTAAAGAAGGTGAATCTGTAAAAAAAGGATCTCCTTTATTCTTTTCAAAACAAAACCCAAGAATTCATTTTGTTTCTCCTGTCTCTGGGGAAGTAACTTCAATTCTGAGAGGAGCTAAACGTAAAATTCTTCAAGTGCTTATCACTGCAGATGAATCAGAAGAGGCCATTACACATGATGTGTCTAATTTTGAAACTATGGACGCGGAGGCAATTAAAGAAGTTATTCTTAAAAGTGGAAGTTGGTCTTTCATAAAACAACGCCCTTACAACACAATAGCTCAGCCTGAAGATTCACCAAAATCAATTTTTATTTCAACTTATTCTACAGCACCACTAGATGTTGATTATGAATTTTTATTAAAAAATAATAAGCAAGATTTTCAAAAAGGAATTTCTGTCCTCAAAAAACTTACATCAGGTAATGTAAATTTAACCTTCGATGAATCGTTTAATGGCTTTTTTGGAGCCATCAAGGATGCTGAGTTAATTGGGGTTTCTGGGAAACACCCAGCAGGTAATGTTGGAGTTCAAATCCATCGGATTGATCCGATCAACTACGGCGATAGAGTGTGGGTTATTGAACCAGAAGATGTAGTCAACCTTGGGATTTTATTCTCCACAGGACAATTTTCTGCCCAACGTACTATTGCAATTGTTGGTTCTTCAGTTGCAAAGCCACAATATTACAAAACCAAAATTGGGGCTGCGTTGAAACCTTATTTAGAAGCGTCTGACATGAATCAAGAAGAAGAAGTTCGGGTGATCAATGGAGATTTGTTGAGCGGTACAACTACATCAGAAGATGGCTATGCAGGTTATTACAACAATTTAGTTTCCGTTATTCCAGAAGGGAATACATACCGTATGTTTGGATGGCTACCCTTTGTAGATAACCATATTCCAAGTATTTCAAAAACCTCACTTTCTTGGTTGTTTGGATCAAAGAAAGCAAAAGTTACAACCAATCTTAATGGTGAAGAACGAGCATTAGTGGTTACAGGCGAAATGGAAAAAGTTTTTCCAATGAATATATTTCCGATGCAACTTATCAAAGCCTGTATTTTAGAAGATATTGAAAGAATGGAAGCTCTTGGGATTTATGAAGTAGTTCCTGAAGACTTTGGATTGATAGATTATGCTTCGACTTCAAAAACAGAAGCACAAGATATCATAAAAAAAGGGATAGCGTTAATGATTAAAGAAGTAGGATAAAATTAATATATATGATTTTTTTAAGAAATAAAATTGACCAAATAAAAAAACCTTTTGCTAAAGGAGAAAAATGGGAGAAATTTGCCCCAGCTATTAATGCATTTGAGACCTTTATGTTTGTACCCAATCATACAACTCAAAAAGGAGCTCACATCAGAGATGCAGTAGACTTAAAGCGAACTATGGTTACCGTAATTATTGCACTTATCCCTGCACTGATCTATGGTATTTACAATACAGGATTTCAATATTACTCTCAAACTGGAGAAGTTTTTACTATTATGGATGCATTTATTCATGGGTCGTACAAAATTGTTCCAATGATAATTGTATCCTACGTGGTTGGCTTGACCATAGAATTTATTTTTGCAATTTATCGAGGACACGAAGTAAATGAAGGATACCTAGTAACGGGACTTTTAATACCAATGATTATGCCTGTTGATATTCCTTTGTGGATGGTTGGTATTTCAACTGCCTTTGCAGTTTTGATAGCAAAAGAAGCATTTGGAGGTACAGGTATGAATATTTTGAATCCAGCATTAACTGCTAGAGCTTTTGCCTTTTTCGCTTATCCAACATACATGTCTGGGAACAAAGTTTGGGTCTCTGAGGCTTCAAATGTTGATGCTATTTCTGGCGAAACTATTCTTGGGTCTCTGGCAGCTGGGAATGATGTGAGTTATTCTATGATGGAAATGTTCAATGGATCAATACCTGGTTCAATTGCTGAAACATCAGCACTATGGGTAGGAGTAGGAGCACTTATACTTATTCTTACAGGTGTTGGAAGCTGGCGTATCATGATAGGAGGAATTATAGGCGCTGCACTAATGGGATTGTTATTTAATCTTTGGGGAGCAAATGCTCTAATGAGTTTTCCGTGGATGAATCATTTAGTAGTTGGTGGATTTGCCTTTGGTATCGTATTTATGGCTACTGATCCAGTATCTGCAGCACAGACCAATAAGGGAAAGTGGATTTATGGTGTATTGGTCGGTGTCTTTTGTATTCTTATTCGAGTATTCAACCCTGCTTATCCAGAAGGGGTAATGTTGGCAATTTTATTGATGAATGTATTTGCACCAACAATTGATCACTACGTGGTTGAAGCCAATATTTCAAAACGAAAAAAGCGTTGGTCATCAGCGCAACTTAAAACAGCTTAATTATGAACAGAGACAGTAATTCATACACTTTTCTTTTTGCCACAATTATGGTATTTGTAGTGGCCTCTTCATTGGCTTTCACGGCAACATCACTCAAAGAAAAACAAAATGAAAATGTTCGTAAAGAACAAATGCAAAACATTCTTTCTACCATCGGAATCGACACTGATCGAGATGGAGCTGAAAAATTGTACAATGAATACATAAAGCAACAACTAGCATTAACACTCAAGGGTGTTCCCGATGAGGATGTAAATGCTTTTAAAATTCAGTTAGGAACAGAGGTAAAAAAGCCTGTTGAGCAACAACGGTTTCCTTTGTATGTAGCTGAAGTAGAAGCTCACACTTTTTATATTGTCCCTTTACGTGGAGCAGGTCTGTGGGATGCTATTTGGGGTTACATAGCTTTAGAAAGTGATATGAAAACGATTAAAGGGGCAGTTTTTGACCACAAAGGCGAAACAGCTGGATTGGGAGCAGAAATTACACAAAAGTGGTTTCAAGATCTCTTTGTTGGTGAAACCATATTTGATGCTAATGGAGAACTTGTTGGGATTGTAGTTTCCAAAACCAACAATGACCCAAATGGTCTGGATAAAGACGACCACGAGGTTGATGCAATTTCTGGAGCAACAATAACTGGGGATGGTGTTACAGATATGATCTCGGAACGGTTAGCTCATTACAATCCATACTTTAAATTGACTCAAGCAACCCTGTCAAAAGAGTTAATAGAAGAAACTATTGAAGAAGTTCCAACACAAGAAGTAGTTGAAGAAACCAACACAATTGCTTACCAAAATTAATTTCATGAAGCAAAAAAATACACCTTCACAAAAACCAAGCTTATTTTTTGTCAATAAAGGTAAAGATGCTTTGTTTTCAAAAAAGAACAGAGCCCTGTTATCTGATCCAATGGATGATAACAATCCAATTACAGTTCAGGTTTTAGGTATATGTTCTGCATTAGCGATTACCGTTCAACTCAAACCAGCCATCGTAATGAGCATCTCGGTTATTGTGGTTATGGCGGCTTCTAATGTCATTATTTCATTACTAAGAAATTTAATTCCAAATCGGATTCGAATCATTGTTCAATTAGTAGTAGTAGCTGCAATGGTAGTATTGGTAGATCAAGTACTTAAAGCTTATGCTTATGATGTCTACAAGGAGCTATCCATTTTTATTGGACTGATCATAACCAATTGTATCGTAATGGGAAGACTTGAAGCATTTGCTCTAGCCAATCGCCCTTGGGCATCATTTCTGGATGGAGTTGGTAATGCAGCAGGATATGGATTTATTTTAATTGTTGTGGCATTTTTCAGAGAATTACTAGGTTCAGGAAAACTATTTGGATATCAAGTAGTACCAGATGCACTTTATGAAATGGGGTATGAAAACAATGGTTTAATGCTCTTGTCACCCATGGCATTGATTACTGTTGGGATCTTTATTTGGATTCAACGTTCTGGAAACCGAAAACTCATTGAAAAAAACTAAATCATGGAATCATACATTAATTTATTTGTAAAAAGTATTTTCATTGAGAATATGATATTTGCCTATTTCTTAGGAATGTGTTCCTATTTGGCAGTTTCAAAAACAGTGAAAACAGCAGTTGGTTTAGGTTTTGCTGTAATATTTGTTTTATCAATTACGGTACCGATCAACTTTTTATTAGACACCTATTTACTTAAGCCAGGTGCATTAACTTGGCTAGGTTCAGAATACGCATCAATTGATCTCAGTTTTTTAAGCTTTATCATGTTCATCGCTGTTATTGCGTCAATGGTACAACTGGTCGAGATGATTGTAGAAAAATTTGCTCCTGCGCTTTATGGAGCCCTGGGGATATTTTTACCCCTAATCGCAGTAAACTGTGCAATCTTGGGAGGATCACTGTTTATGCAACAAAAAGATTTTGGTGGAGTGCTCGAATCAGGAGTTTACGGATTTGGATCCGGAATAGGATGGTTTTTGGCAATTATTGCCATAGCTGCTATTCGAGAAAAAATAACCTATTCAAACGTCCCAGCACCTCTTCGAGGTCTCGGAATCACCTTCATCATTACGGGTTTGATGGCAATTGGATTTATGAGTTTCATGGGTATTAAATTATAAAATCATTTATGGATTATACTATTATTTTAGCTAGTATTGTTGTTTTCTTATTAATCACATTTTTATTGGTAGGAATGTTGTTGGGTGCTAAAGCCAAACTAATGCCGTCAGGTCCAGTTGACTTGATAATTAATGGTGAAAACAATATTGAAGTTTCTTCAGGGAGTACGTTGTTAACTACCCTAGGGAATAACAAAATATTTTTGCCATCCGCTTGTGGTGGTGGAGGTACATGCATACAGTGTAAGTGTCAAATTATGGAAGGTGGAGGAGAAATCCTTCCTACTGAAAAACCACATTTTTCTCGTAAAGAAATTGCAGATGGATGGCGTTTAGGATGTCAAGTAAAGGTCAAAGAAAACATGGTAATCCAAGTTCCTGAAGAGGTCTTTGGAATAAAAAAATGGGAAGCAAACGTAGTTCGTAATTGGAATGTTGCTTCTTTCATCAAAGAATTTGTAGTTGAGTTACCCGAAGAAATGGATTACAAGGCTGGTGGATACATTCAGATTGAAATCCCAGAATGTGAGGTTAAATATTCTGATATTGACATTTCCGCTCACCCAGAGGAACACCCTGGAGAATCTGATAAGTTCAAAATGGAATGGGATAATTTTAATTTGTGGCCTCTGACAATGAAAAACCCAGAGTCAGTGGAGCGAGCATATTCTATGGCTTCTTACCCTGCAGAAGGAAAAGAAGTAATGTTGAATGTACGTATTGCAACACCACCATGGGATCGAAATAAAAATGGATGGATGGATGTCAATCCCGGAATTGCCTCCTCATACATTTTCTCAAAAAAACCAGGAGAGAAAGTTACTATTTCTGGGCCTTTTGGTGAATTTTTCATCAACCCTTCAGAGTCTGAAATGCTTTATGTTGGAGGTGGTGCTGGGATGGCACCAATGCGATCACACCTGTATGAACTTTTTAGAACTTTAAGAACTGGTCGTAAGGTTACGTTTTGGTATGGAGGACGTTCAAAGAGAGAACTTTTCTATTTAGAACATTTCCGTGCTCTTGAAAAAGATTTCCCTAATTTTAAATTTTATGTGGCTTTATCCGAACCTCTTGAAGAGGATAACTGGAAAGTTAAAGAAGGATTAGATGGAGAAGGTGATGGCTTTAGAGGCTTTGTTCACCAAGTAGTAATAGATAACTACTTATCAAAACATGAAGCTCCAGAGGATATCGAAGTATACTTCTGTGGACCACCACTTATGAACCAAGCGGTAGAGCGGATGTCTGACGATTTTGGAATCCCACCTGAAAATGTTCGTTTTGACGATTTTGGAGGTTAATACTAAAAAAAAGGTTGTTCTCATGTGAGCAACCTTTTTTTAAATGTAAATTTATGACTGAACAAGAGCTACACAACTTAGCGATGGAAGTTGTTGGGAAAAGAATGGAAGAAGAAGGTTTTGAGTTTATGACCGTCAATTCAGAACTCAAAAAAGACCCTCAATTCGTTTGCCTAAAGGATAAAAAATTACACTTTGTAATTGTGCGTTCAGTTTCTTACCCCAACAATCCTTTAGAATATGATAAAGCCTTGATGGAAACAGTTCATTCTCATGCAGAGAAGTTCGAGGCTACAACATATTATGCAGGAGTAGGGTTGGCTCACGCAGACAACTATGAACTGCCCTTGACCAAAAAAGATCCTTATGCAATTAATTTTCAAGGACTTCAAAAAATAGAACCTCATGCGTAATCTTATTTTCTTATTTTTTTTTGTAGTTGGTTGCAAAGACAGTCAGCAGATAATAAAGCATCAAGGTTTCGCTTTGGGGACAACATATTCGGTTCAATATGGTGAAATCAATGTAAGTTCCGATCTGATTCAAATGGGAATAGATTCTCTGTTTACAGTCATCAACTCTTCCATGTCTACCTACCTTCCCGATTCAGACATCTCTAGAATAAATAAAGGAGATTCATTGTTATCTGTAGATATTCATTTTAAAAGAGTTTTCGAAAAAAGTACTGAAGTATGGAACAAGACAGAAGGTTATTTTGATCCCACAGTTGGATCCTGGGTAAATGCCTATGGCTTTGGTCCCCAAAATAAACCAGAAATACTTACCGATCAAAAGAAAGCTTTTTTACAGAGCATAACAGGTTGGGATAAAGTGAAATTGACTCCAGATGGCACTGTATTAAAAAACAATATTGCAACTTATCTCGATTTTAACGCGCTGGCAAAAGGGTACTCCGTTGACCTTTTGGCTAGTTATTTGGAACTTCAAGGCGCAACAGATTTTTTGATAGAAATTGGCGGCGAAATTGTTGCTCGAGGGAAAAACCCAAAATCGTCAACTCCTTGGCGAATTGCCATAGTTGACCCAAATCATAATGAGGAACGAAAATTGATTCAAACTTTAACTTTAAAAAATCAAGCAATTGCTACATCTGGAAATTATCGAAAATTTAAAATCGATGAGGTCACGGGTGAACGCCATGTCCATTCAATAAATCCTCTAAGGGGTACTGCTGTTAAATCAACTATTTTGAGTGCATCCGTAATTGCCTCAGATTGTTTGACAGCAGATGCATATGCCACTGCTTTGATGGTAATGCCATTAGATAAAAGTATCAAAATGATCGAGTCTATACCCAACACAGAAGCCTACTGGATTACCGCAACCCAAGACTCCATAAAGCAATATTTTTCTAAAGGATGGAAGAAGTAATTTAACTTTTTTTGACTACAGGTATCCGCTCATCTTTGGGCAATCCAAATTTTTCTTGTTCGTTTTCTGATAATGTATTTATAAAATCAACAGCAGTTGCCTCAAAACCTGTAGATATTAATCGATCATAATAATCTTTTCCATAAATTCTAACATGATCATATTGTCCAAAAATTTTTGCACGTTCTTTGGGATCCACGATGCTATTTTCCTCAAATGTGGTATTTCTGTTTTTATCTAAAGGAACCTGAAGAATTGCTGTTCCTCCTGGTTTTAAAATCCTGTAAATTTCTTTTATTGCTTTTTCATCATTTGGAATATGTTCCAGAACATGATTGCAGAGTATTAAGTCATAGGTATTTGATTTAAAAGGGAGATCGCATAGATCAGCTTTCACATCTGCCAAGGGAGAAAAAAGATCGGTTGTTGTGTAATCCCAATGTGAAAAGGACTTGAATTTTTTGTAAAAAACCTGTTCGGGAGCTACGTGTAAAACTTTGATGGAATCATCGAGAAAAGAAGTCTCTCGTTCTAAATAAAGCCACAAAAGACGATGTCGCTCCAGCGATAAGGTTCCGGGACAGAGTGCGTTCTTACGTAATTCTTGATATCCGTAGGGTAAAAATTTGCGGTAGCTGCTACCGTCAATGGGATCTGTAAAGCGATTACCAATGAAATAAAGTTTAATAAGTGGACGAAATAAGATACTTAGTTGTATCAACCAAGTTCTGGGCACAAGATTGAGAATCAACTTCATAAAATCAAGGCTTCTTTTCGAAAGGGAGTCTCTTCATCACCCTCAATTCCGAGAGTTTCATAAATGTATTGAAAGGTAGAGAGCAGCTCGGGTTTTCCATCTATCAAAGCTACATCATGTTCAAAATGTGCACTAGGTAAACCGTCAGCAGTTAAAATAGTCCATCCATCATTAAGCTGTTTGATTCGGTGGGTTCCTCTGTTGATCATAGGTTCAATAGCCAGAACCATTCCATCTAAGAATTTTTTACCACTTCCTCTTTTTCCATAATTGGGAACTTCTGGACCTTCGTGCATTTCTGTACCTAAACCATGTCCAATTAATTCTCGAACTACACCATAACCCTCAGCCTCTGCATGGTTTTGAATTGCAAAAGCAAGATCTCCAATGCGATTTCCATTTTTAAATTCGGCAATTCCTTTATACAAAGACTCTTTAGTAATGCGTAAAAGTTTTTCTGTTTTAGGATCAATTTCGCCTACTGCAAAGGTGTAGGCATGATCTCCATAAAAACCATTTTTGAGCGAGCCACAATCGATCGAAATAATATCTCCTTCTTGTAAAGGATTTTTATTTGGAATTCCATGCACTACTTGTGAATTTGGACTCATGCAAAGTGTATTGGGAAAATCATAGAGCCCTAAAAACCCCGGAACTGCTCCATGATCTCTAATAAAATCCTCCGCTTTTGCATCCAATTCTAAACTACTTATTCCAGGTTTAATTTCACCAGCAAGCATTCCTAGTGTCATAGAAACAATCAATGCACTTTCTCGCATCAATTCAATTTCCTCTCTATTCTTTAGAACAATAGCACTCATTTTGCATATGCGTTTTTGTAGCCATCATCTTTCAAAATACTCAGCATATCCTGCTCCAAAGTTTCGATAGGAAATTCTACAATTCGATTCAATTCTTTATTGTACTTATAAAAAATTAAAGTGGGGACATTTAAGAGCTCATATTTTTTTTCGAGACCAGTAGGTGTATCTTTATCCTCTGAAAGAGCAATGAGTTCCATATCCTCGATTGCAAATCCTGATTCTTTTAATATTTTAAACATTGGCGCAACTTCTCGTTGACTATCCTCGCACCAAGTTCCCAAAAGTAAAGTTATCTGAACATCTTTCAATAGAGATTTCAGTTCTTCAACTTGAGATGTATTTAACTTATAAAAATCATACTCCTTTTGATACCATGGTGAAAATAGTTTTAATTGGGCTAAGGTTATTTTTCCTAAAAGAATTTCTTCGCCTTCAAGTGTTAAACTTTTTAAGGAATTTGGAATTGTAACTTCAGTTGTTTTTTGTGCAGGTACCTTTTTCACTTCATCACAACTGATGAAAAGTACTAAAGTTAGGAATGTTAAAATTATTTTCATAGGAGTAATGATTTTTGTGTCATTGCCTCTGGCTGTTCAATGTCTATTAAATCAAGGATAGTAGGAGCTAAGTCTGCTAAAACACCAGAAGCTATTTTTTTCTTGTGATTATCTACTAAAATAATTGGAACCGGATTGGTTGTGTGAGCTGTATTTGGACTTCCATCAGGATTTATCATGGTTTCACAATTTCCATGATCAGCGATAACTAAAGTAGCGTAATCTTGAGTCAATGCAGCTTCGATAACCGCCTGAGTACAACTATCGACGGTTTCACAGGCCTTAATCGCCGCATCAAGATCTCCAGTATGTCCCACCATATCTGGATTTGCAAAATTCAAACAAATAAAATCCGCAGTTTCTTTTTGAATCTCAGGAACGATTGCATCTCGAATTTCAAATGCACTCATTTCGGGTTGCAAATCATAAGTAGCTACTTTTGGGGAAGGGCAAAGAATACGCTCTTCTCCAGCAAAAGGTTCCTCTCTACCACCGTTAAAAAAGAAAGTAACGTGAGGATACTTTTCAGTTTCAGCAATTCGAATTTGGATTTTACCAGCCTTAGACAAGGTTTCTCCCAAAGTATCTTTTAGATTCTCTTTGTCAAAAATAACATTTACATTTTTAAAAGAATTATCATAATTGGTGAGGGTGACATAATGTAAATTTAATGGCTTCATTCCCTGATCTACAAATGCTTTTTGTGAAAGTGCCTGAGACAATTCACGTCCTCGATCAGTTCTAAAGTTGAAGAAAATCACTACATCATCTTCTTCCAATGAAGCTAGGGCATTTCCCTCTTTATTTCTTGCAATCAAAGGAGCGATAAACTCGTCGGTTATGTTTTGATCATACGAATCTTGAATTGCATTGGCAAAGTCATTGACGGCAGTTCCCTTTCCACGAACAATAAGATCATATGCTTTTTGAACACGTTCCCATCGTTGATCCCTGTCCATAGCATAATAACGCCCAATTACAGAAGCTATTTTCCCTGTAGTTTTGGACATAGTTTCTTCGATGTTTTTAATGAACTTTTTTCCGGACATTGGATCAACATCCCTACCATCGGTAAAAGCATGCAGATAAACTTCATCCATTTTTTCTTCGGCTAAAATATCCAGTAAAGCAATAATGTGATTTAAGTGAGAATGAACACCTCCGTCAGAAATCAAACCCATCAAATGAATTTTTTTCTCATTAACCTTAGCATATGCAATGGCTTCTTTTAAAACGATTTCATCTTTTAGCGTATTGTTTTCAATTGCTAAATTGATTTTTGCCAAGTCTTGATACACGATACGACCAGCTCCAAGATTTACATGACCAACCTCGCTATTACCCATTTGTCCGTCTGGAAGTCCAACATGCATTCCGTCGGTTCGAAGACTGTTACTGGAGTAATTTTCATACAAACTATCGATAAAAGGAGTTTGTGCTTGATCGATAGCGGAAACCAAAGGGTTTGGAGATTTTCCCCAGCCATCGAGAATTATCAAAATTGCTTTTTGAGCCATGAATTATTTTTCCATAAAGATAGCAAATATGTCAATGAAATTGTCGCATAAAGATTTCTATCCTATCTTTAAACTTTCTAAATTGTTAAATTGAATAAAGGAATTGTTTATCGTTCAACAGGTAGTTGGTATCTTGTAAAAGATACTAGTGGAGAATTTTATTCATGCAGAATAAAAGGGAAGTTTAGAATACAAGGAATAAAGAGTACCAATCCCATTGCAGTTGGAGATAGAGTTGATTTTGAAGTAGAGAAACAAGTAGAATCACTAGGAATAATTACTGCAATTGAACCTCGTGATAACTACATTGTTAGAAAATCCGTGAATTTATCGAAACAAACCCATATTATTGCATCCAATATTGATCAAGCTTTTTTATTGATTACTTTAAATAATCCACCAACGTTTGTTTCTTTTATTGATCGTTTTTTAATCACTTCCGAAGCATACCAAATTCAAGCTATTTTATTGTTTAATAAAATGGATACGTATTCTGATGAAGAAAAACTAGAGATCAATTACATGCAAAGTATTTATAAAAAGATAGGATACACTTGTTATCAGATTTCAAGTTTTAAAAAAGAAGACGTAGACTTTGTTTCAAGATTAATGGAGGGCAAATCTTCGATGTTTTCGGGACATAGTGGCGTAGGTAAATCTACTTTAATTAATTCGATAGCTCCAAATTTAAACTTAAAAACAAAAATCATTTCTGAACAACATCAGCAAGGACAGCACACAACCACTTATGCCGAAATGTTTGATTTGGATGGAAATACCAGAATAATAGATACTCCAGGGATCAAGGGTTTTGGAGTTGTTGATATGGAATCAGAAGAATTGGGGAATTATTTCCCTGAATTTTTAAAAATAAAAAACTCTTGTAAATTTAATAATTGTCTTCATGTAGATGAACCTAAATGTGCGGTAAAAGATGGCGTTGAAAATAAAATGATTGCTGCATCTCGATATAAAAGTTATCTTCAACTCTTGGAGGAAGACACCCCCTACAGAAATTAAATATGCGTGTAGTAATTCAAAGAGTAAAAAATGCCAAAGTAGAGGTTATCAAAAAAAACGTTGGATCCATTAAACAAGGCTTGGTCGTTTTGTTGGGAATTGAAATGGCAGATACTATTGAAGATGTCAATTGGATCGTCAAAAAAACAACACAACTTAGGATTTTCTCAGATTCAAATGGAATTATGAATCGTTCTCTTCTCGACAATAATGGAGAACTCCTTTTGGTCAGTCAGTTTACTTTAATGGCTGCTACTAAAAAAGGAAACCGACCTTCATACATACGTGCAGCAAAACATGAGCATGCAATTCCTTTGTATGAAGCTTTTATCGTAGAAGCAGGAAAAGTTTTGAACAAACCCATAGCAACTGGAATTTTTGGTGAAGATATGCAGGTTTCATTGTGTAACGATGGACCAGTAACTCTACAACTCGACTCTAAGAATAAGGAGTAATTAATAGATATTTACCTCAATTTTTAAATCAATATTAAAGGTCTCTTTTACTTTTTTTTGAATTTCTTGTGATAATTCTAGAATTTCTTGACCCGAGGCATTACCATAGTTTACCAGAACAAGTGCTTGACCTTTGTGAACACCAGCGTCACCTTTTTTGTATCCTTTGTATCCAAGAGATTCGATTAGCCATCCCGCCGGAATTTTGACATCAGAATTATTGGTTTTGTAAAACGGTATGTTGGGATATTTTTTTAGTAAGATTTTAAATTCTTCTTTTTTGATTATTGGATTTTTAAAGAAACTACCACTATTCCCAATAATTTTGGGATCTGGAAGTTTACGTTCTCGAATTGAAATCACTGCTTCAGAAATGCTTTTTGGAGTTATAGCTTTACTTCCTAGTTCCTTTTGAATAGCTCCGTAACTTGTTTTGAGTTTATGTTTTTTTTTGGTTAATTGAAATTGAACAGAAGTGATCACATATTTTCCTTTCAGAGTTGTTTTGAAAATAGAAGTTCGGTAACCAAAAGCTACATCTTGAAGATTGAATTCACGTATTTCTGCAGATTCCATATCCACAGCCTTACAGCTTACAAAATTGTTTTTTAATTCAACACCATAAGCACCAATGTTTTGAATAGGGGCTGTGCCGGTATTTCCAGGAATTAGCGATAGGTTTTCCAAACCACCGTATCCTTGATAGATTGTCCAAACTACAAATTCATGCCAGTTCTCACCCGCCTGAACTTCTAGGACAACATAATCTTCATTTTCAACAACAACAGTAATTCCTCTTAGATCGATTTGAATGCATAGTCCCAATATGTTCTTGGTAAATAGTAAATTACTTCCACCTCCTAAAATGAACTTCTTTGTAAAACTTTTTTTCAAAAGTATCTCCTGAAGCTCTTCTTCCGTATTTACACGAGTGAAATACTCACTAAAACATTCTACACCAAAGGTGTTGTATGCTTTTATGGATTTATTTTCATCAATGGTTTTCAATTGTGTTTTTTAGAATATGCAAGATAGAAAACTCAATTCAATTGGAATAAGCCTTCAATGCTTTTTCTAAAATTGTAGCGGAACGTAACAACTTCTGTTGGTTGAGAACAAAACCGATTCGAATCTGTTTTTTCCCATACCCAGATGTAGAATAAAACCCAGCTGCAGGGGCAAGCATTATAGTTTCGTTTTGATAGGTAAAATCAGTTAACAACCATTTAGAAAATTCTTCTGCATCCTCAACGGGTAATTCCACAATACAGTAAAATGCTCCCTTTGGATTGGATACCCGAACACCATCGATTTTTTCAAGGGCTTCAATTAGGGTTTTTTTTCGTGCCGAATATTCATTTTTTACTTGAATCAAATATTCTGGATCAGAATTGATAGCGGCTTCACTGGCCATAAGAGCTAATGTAGCTGGTGATAAACGGAGGTGTGCAAATTTTAGAGCAGTTGCTATTAGATTTTTATTTTTTGAAACCATACATCCCACTCGAGCTCCGCAAAGACTGTATCGCTTCGATACCGAATCTATCATAACTGCATGATCTTTCAACTTTTCATATTGTAAAACCGAGTAATGTTTGTTTACTTCATCATGAATAAATTCTCGATAAACTTCATCTACGATTAAAAAAATATTATACTTGAGGGCAAGATCTCCAAGCAATTCGATTTCCTCTTGTGAGTATAAATATCCAGTTGGGTTACTGGGGTTACAGATTAAAATCGCCTTAGTCTTTAAAGTTACTTTTTCTTCAATGGTTGAGATTGGAGGAAGGCAAAATTGATCATCAAATAAAGAAATTACAGGTTCAACTTTTACACTTGAAGCAGCTGCAAAACCATTGTAGTTAGCATAAAAAGGTTCTGGTATGATGATTTCATCACCTGCATCACAAATGCAATTTAGGGTAAATGCCACTGCTTCACTAGCACCAGTTGTAACAATAATATCTTTTGGAAGAACATCAATCTCATTTCTTTTGTAATAAGCACAAAGTGATTTCCTAAAACTTAACGAACCTTCAGAAGACTCATAAGGGAGTAGTTTTAGCTTGCTCTTACGAACTACATCAATAGAACCCTGTGGAGATGCAATATCGGGTTGTCCGATGTTGAGGTGAAATACATAAATCCCTTTGGACTCAGCTTCCGCAGCAAAAGAACTAAGTTTTCTGATGGGAGATTCTGGAAGGTTTCTTCCTTTATTGGATAAAACGGGCATATTGAAATTAAAAATTTTATAAATATCTAAAAAAAAAAAACATCATATTTATTGGAATGTTTTTTATTGTATTTAATGTGAATTCTGTTTTTTTTGGAGTACTTTTTTACGAATTAAATTAAAATTAAAATTAAAATAGAATACGAAATTAATTGCCACACCATGAAGTATTCTTTTTTTGTTGAAGTATTTATATTTTCTTTTTATTGCCCCTTTTATGCGTTTACACAATCCAGTATTTAGTTCCCTGAAGAGTAATAAAAAGAACTTTTTCTTTTGAATTAATCAATAACCTCATATTATTACCAGTTCAAATAAATGTGGTTTCCTTAAGTTTTTTAATAGATTATGGTGTTAATAAAACCATTTTATTTAACAACGATTTGATTTCTGTACATGATTTTGAAAACATAGCTTCAATTAATTTAAGGGGTTTTTTCGATGCAGCATCGATAAGCGCTTTCTGGGTAGAGTCAGATCTTTTCAAATTGATTGCATGAGCAGCGTAAATCGTGAAATATTATCACTGGAGGAAGAGAATTTTAAGTTTAGTAAACGAATGGGTGCTTAAATTGATGTTACTGTTGGTGCATCACTTTTCAAAGATTTTAAAATCACAGTTAATCATGTAACTAAACTAATACGCACAGAACCTTGCATTAAATAGCTATTTCATTAAGGAAATAAAGTATTCTCTTCATCCAATTTAAAAACAAAAAATCCTTGGTTAATGGTTTTGTTGCTCAAGAGAATAAAGAGGTAATTGAAAGATTTTTTTAATTGATAGTGGCTCAATTGATGTACTTTGACTTTTTGATCAACATAAAAAAATTGTAAAAACATCTTCTTTTTCTCCCAACTTTTTGGGAATAGGAATCAATGGTGACGTATTTGGTGATCGTGGTAAAAATCCCTTCATTTCGATTGGGATCATTTAACTTGAAAAAAATAAAAGTTGCATATCCCGATAGTGTAAGTGGTTATTAAACATTAATTGATGGCAATCGAATTGGAAGTATTGGAGGCGAACTATTAAGACGTTTCAAAGTAACTTTTAATTATCCAAATAAGTAATTAATCTTAAAAAGAAATTCTAAAACATTTTGCCTTTTTATCACAATTTAAGTGGAATTGAATTGCTATGTACATTCGAAAATTTAATCAAAGAAAAAATTAGTTTTGTAGCTGATGATCTTCATATAATCAAAGAGGAAAGACAGAATAACGGTGTTAAGATATTTTTGATAGAAGTTTAACGCTTGCGATTTCAATCCATAATCGAAATATCAAATCTAGGAACAGGTTCTCTGGCAGAATCAACAGGTTTGAAAGTAGGAGATGTAATAGTTTCAATCAATGGTAAAAAGGCAATAGACTTAAAACTGCGGTATATGGCTCACTTATTGAAAAGGAAGCCTGGGATTAAAATAAATTTAGCAGTCATAATAAATGGAGTAAAACTTATTTACCTGTTTTTTTTAAAATCTTTGTTGTAAATACTAATGAACAACTCCTTTAATTTTTAAAGAGACAATGGGAGTTTCTGTAGAATTTGAATTTACCGTAATTGTTTTACGAATTGGACCCAATCTGTTGGTATCATACTTAACTTGTATTTTCCCAGTTTTCCCTGGCGCAATTGGAGCCTCTGGCTTTTTAGGAATAGTACAGCCACAAGAAGAGTAAACTTTGGTTATTTCGAGGGGCTTATTACCTGTGTTAACAAAATTAAAAACACGTATTCCATCACTGCCTCTAGGGATTTCTCCATAATCAACAACACTGTTTTCAAACTCAATTTTTGGCCCATTGGTTTGAGCAAAGCTTCCAAAATTGAACGCTAAAAAAAAACTGAAAGCGGTAATTAAATTTTTCATAAGCTTTTGATTTGTCAATGCAATATACATAATTTTAGTTCACAGAAAAAAGCAAGACAAAAGTGATCTGATTCCTTTTGTAATCCCTTTAAGAAAATTACTTTTGTTACTGATAACAATAATCAGATCAATTATGTCGATTTCCTCGAAATTTGAAGCCGCAACTGTCGAAAAGAAATGGTACGACTACTGGCTTAGAAATAAATATTTTGCATCTACTCCAGACGAAAGTCCTTCATATTCAATAGTGATACCACCTCCAAATGTAACAGGTGTACTCCACATGGGACATATGTTGAATGTTTCTTTGCAAGACATTTTGATTCGAAGAGCACGAATGCAGGGTTTTAATGCCTGTTGGGTTCCGGGTACCGATCATGCATCGATTGCAACAGAGGCCAAGGTCGTAGCTCGATTGAAGGAACAGGGAATTACCAAAAATGATTTAACTCGAGAAGAGTTTCTGAAACACTCTTGGGACTGGACAGAAGAATATGGAGGAGTAATTTTAAACCAACTTCAAAAACTAGGGGCTTCTTGTGATTGGGACAGAACCAAGTTTACCCTTGATGATGAAATGTCAGAATCTGTAATTCAAGTGTTTGTTGACCTATTCAATAAAGGATTGATTTACAAGGGGTACCGCATGGTTAATTGGGATCCAGAAGCTCAAACAACCTTATCTGATGAAGAAGTTGTTTATGAAGAAAAAGCAGGGTTTTTATATCATATTGCCTATGAAGTAGAGGGTATTGAAAAACCCTTAATAGTAGCTACAACTCGTCCTGAAACTATTTTTGGAGATACAGCAATTTGCATTCATCCGGAAGATGAGCGTTTTGTTCACTTGAAAGAGAAAAAGGCAAAAGTCCCAATAGCCAATCGCTGGATACCAATTATCGAAGATGATTATGTTGAAATAGAATTTGGAACGGGTTGTTTAAAGGTAACCCCAGCACATGATTTAAATGATAAGAGTTTGGGAGAAAAACACGGGTTAGATATTATTGATATTTTTAATTCAGATGCTACCCTAAATTCCCATGGGCTTCATTATGAGGCTATGGATCGATTTGAAGTTCGAAAAGCTGTCTCAAAAGAATTAGAAGATTTAGGCGCACTGGTTAAAAAAGAAGATTATCTCCACAAAGTAGGAGCTTCTGAACGAACCAAAGTAGTTATCGAACCACGTTTATCTGACCAGTGGTTCTTAAAAATGGAGGAACTTGCTAAACCAGCAATCAAAGCCGTACTTGAATCTGATGATGTTACTTTGGTTCCGTCCAAATTCAAGAATACCTATCGGCATTGGATGGAAAATATTCGAGATTGGAACATATCCCGACAATTATGGTGGGGTCAACAAATACCAGCTTATTATTACAGCAATAATCCAGATGATTTTGTAGTGGCTACTTCAATTGGGGAAGCATTAGAAATGGCAAAGTTAAAATCAGGAAATAAAAATTTAAAAGCCTGTGATCTTCGCCAAGATAATGATGTTTTGGATACTTGGTTCTCCTCTTGGTTGTGGCCAATTTCTGTTTTTGATGGAATCCGTAACCCCGATAATAAAGAGATAAACTATTATTATCCAACCAAAGATCTGGTAACGGGACCGGACATATTGTTTTTCTGGGTTGCCCGTATGATAATTTCGGGATATGAATACCGCAAAGAACAACCTTTTTCGAAAGTTTATTTAACAGGACTTGTTCGAGACAAGCAAGGCAGAAAAATGTCTAAACAATTAGGTAATTCTCCAGATGCCCTCAAACTAATAGAGGATTTTGGTGCTGATGCTGTTCGTGTTGGATTATTGTTTAGTTCAGCAGCTGGAAATGATTTGTTGTTTGACGAAAGCTTGTGTCAACAAGGAAAAAGTTTTGCGAATAAAATATGGAATGCGTATCGTCTAATTGACGGTTGGGAGGTTGATGAAAACAGAAACCAATTCACAGTAAATCAAGAAGCACTTCAATGGTACGGTCATAGATTTCATCAAACTTTAGAAACAATCAACGATCATTTTGATAAATACCGTTTATCAGATGCTTTGATGACTTCTTACAAACTTATTTGGGATGATTTTTGTTCTTGGTTGTTGGAAGCAATAAAACCAGCCTATGGAGATCCAATTGATGGGAAAACCCTTCGCGAAATTCGCACTTTATTTGAACAGAATTTAAAGCTATTACACCCATTCATGCCTTTTCTTACGGAAGAACTTTGGCAAGATTTGGCTGATCGATCCCAAAACGAGGCATTGATTATAAGTGATTGGCCAGAATTTAAATCGTTTGATTTAGAAATTATCAATCGTTTTGATAAAGCAAAGTCGGTAATTGGTGGAATCCGAAATTTTAGAAAAGAAAAACAAATCGGATTTAAGGAAGCATTGACACTTCAGGTAATCGGCTTTTCAGAAGAAATTCCTTTTGAATCTCTGGTTCAGAAAATGGGACGGCTTGCTCGAGTAGATTATCTAGAATCATCATCTGAAAAAGCAGGGGGGGCTTTTCGTGCAAATGGCTTAGAATTTTTTATTCCTCTTGAAGGTAAAGTAGATATTGAAAAAGAGCGACAAAAACTGGATGAAGAACTTAAATACCTCAACGGTTTTTTAGTTTCTGTTCAAAAGAAATTAGCTAACGAGCGTTTTGTCACTAATGCACCAGAACAAGTACTTGCTAATGAGCGGAAAAAAGAAACAGATGCTTTAGAAAAAATAGAAGTTTTGCAGAAAGGCTTGGCTGCTTTGTAAAGAGTAAATTATTTTTTAGCGATACAATCGATTCCGCCTTTTACAATTTGATTCAACTCCACGTCTACCTTAGTGCCAATGGAAAAGTATAGATCTACTCGCGAACCAAATTTGATGAATCCAGCGTCGGCTCCTTGAATTACTTCTTGACCTTTTTTCGCATAATTCACAATTCTTCTTGCCAGCGCACCAGCAATTTGACGGTAAAGGACTTCTCCAAAAGGCTTATTTTCAACAACAACTGTTGTTCGTTCATTTTCTTCAGAGGCTTTTGGGTGCCATGCAACAAGATATTTTCCCGGATGATATTTGCTGAACAAAACTTTTCCGCTCATGCAATACCGTGTTACATGAACATTTATTGGTGACATAAATATTGACACCATCAAACGCTGGTCTTTAAAGTATTCTTTTTCATATACCTCTTCAATCACAACTACTTTCCCATCAACTGGGGCGATTATGTGATCTAGGTTTATGATTGTATTTCGTTTTGGATTTCTAAAAAACTGTAAAACCAGTACTAGTAAACCAAAAGCAAGTATTTGGAGGGCTAATTTTAACCAAAAAATTGGAATAAAGTAATCTGCACCAAGTGTAATTCCAGCTGTAAAAATAAATGTAAAAACAATGATTAAGTGTCCTTCTTTATGAAACATCTTATATGAATTTTAAAAGTAAATAATAATAGGGTGCAACAAAGATAACACTATCCATGCGATCATAAAACCCTCCGTGTCCTGGAATTAGACTTCCACTATCTTTTACCTTGGCAATTCTCTTGAAATAAGATTGAATAAAATCACCTAGAGTAGCTAACATTGGAACTATAATGGCAAACACAATCCATAATTCATTTTCAAAAAGGTTTAACTTTTTTTCAATGAAATATATAAATAAAACAGTAGCTATCATACCTCCAGAGAATCCTTCCCACGATTTTTTTGGGGATATGCTTGGGAGTAATTTATGTTTTCCAAATTTTGAACCAAAGAGATATGCGAATGAATTGTTTGCCCAAATTGATAAGTAGAGTAATGCGAGTAGCCATGGAGAATAAATTAACTCTTCGTAGGCCGATCGACAAATGAAATAGGAGGAAAAAACTAAATATCCAATACTAAGAATGAGTTTTATTGGATAGCTGTAGTTTATTTTTTTTGAAGAAAAGAGAACTATGATGAGAACTGTATTAAGAATCAATGCAGTGTAGAGCATTATGTCCTCCGTTTGATTTGTTATCAGTCCAAATAAGGCACCCCCCATTGAAAGTGCCAGGGCAAAAAAAGGGATAATACTTTTGAATTGAATTAATCGTTGGAATTCCCACAAAGCTAATCCAGAAAAAATAAAAATAATTGCTGTCAATGCATAGGGAGAAAAGAATATTGCTCCTATCAATGATGCTGAATAAAGGGATCCAGAGATAGCACGAATTTTAATGTCTTTCATTTAGGAGTCTTCTTGAACAAGTAAATATAAGTTTTTTGTGCTACTTCCATAAGAAAGAAAGTTTTCTTCCTTATTTGGGTCGAAGGCATTGAGTGTAGTAATATTCGAGGGTAGATCTTCTTTGTATCGGGTATTTATTAATGACATTGCTTCACTAACGTCTTCAATAAATTGAGCTGAACTTGCTAGAACAATTAAATTTTCGGGAAGTTCATTTAATTTCAAGTCTTTTATTTGATGGCTACAAATCAATATGGCTCCCTTATTTGCAATTAAATATTCGCAACCTAAAATCTGTGTAACAGCAATTTTATTTTCAGAAGACTCTTGATTTAGATTGAGTTTAAAAAAATTATTTAGGCTTTTTGAATCACTTTTTAAATCTAAACTTCCCCATCCGTTTTCAGCTAATATTTGGTGGAAGTGCTTTAAAGTATCGTTTCTATTTTCACTGAAAATAAATTTACCACCTTTCTCAGTAAATTTTTTGGCGAATTCTATTTCTATAGGATCTTTTTTGGGAGACAAGTAGGGGCTGTCTTCTTTAATTGTTTCTTTTTTTTTTTTTCCGAAAATGTTTTTAAAGAGATTCACAAAAAAAGTTATTCAGTTGCTGTTTTTTTCTCATCCACAATTACTTCTTGATCAAAGGGTCTTTTCCCAAGAATATTCAAAAGGTCATCTTTGAATAAAACTTCTTTCTCTAGAAGACGTTCCGCAAGTTTCGTTAGCTTTTCGATATTATCGGCAACAAGTTTACAAGCTCTTTCATATTGACCTTCAATCAATATGGATATCTCTTTATCAATTTTTTGCGCTGTGTCTTCAGAATAGGGTTTGGAAAAGCTGTAATCGGATTGACCACTGGAGTCGTAATAGGTAAGGTTTCCAATTTTATCGTTGAGTCCATAGATGGTTACCATAGCCTTTGCTTGACGGGTTACTTTTTCTAAATCGCTAAGAGCTCCTGTAGAAATTTTGTCAAAAACCATTTTTTCTGCTGCACGACCTCCAAGGGTTGCACACATTTCATCAAGCATTTGCTCAGTTCTTACAATCATACGCTCTTCTGGAAGGTACCATGCAGCTCCTAAAGATTGTCCTCGAGGCACAATAGTTACCTTTACCAAAGGTGCAGCATGTTCAAGTAACCAGCTTACCATAGCATGTCCTGCTTCGTGAAATGCAATGGTTTTTTTCTCCGCTGGAGTAATGATTTTATTTTTCTTCTCTAGACCTCCTACAATTCGATCAACTGCATCTAAAAAGTCTTGTTTTCCTACTGACTTTTTGTTTTTTCGGGCTGCAATTAATGCAGCTTCGTTACAAACATTTGCAATATCAGCTCCAGAGAAACCAGGAGTTTGTTTGGATAAGAAATCGATATCTAACGTTTTGATTGTTTTTAGAGGTGCAATATGTACAGAAAAAATTTGTTTACGCTCTCTGACGTCTGGAAGATCAACATAGATTTGTCGGTCAAAACGACCAGCTCGCATTAATGCTTTATCCAAGACATCAGCGCGGTTTGTTGCAGCTAAAACAATTACATTGGTATTGGTTCCAAAACCATCCATTTCAGTTAATAATTGATTCAACGTATTTTCACGTTCATCATTAGAACCTGTCATATTACTTTTCCCACGTGCTCTACCAATGGCATCAATTTCATCAATAAAAATAATGGCAGGTGATTTTTCTTTAGCTTGTTTGAAAAGATCTCTAACCCTAGATGCACCTACTCCCACAAACATTTCTACAAAATCAGATCCTGATAAGGAAAAGAAAGGAACTTTTGCTTCTCCCGCTACAGCTTTAGCTAGTAAGGTTTTACCAGTTCCTGGTTGTCCTACAAGAAGTGCTCCTTTAGGAATTTTACCACCCAGTTTGGTGTATTTCATAGGGTTTTTGAGAAAATCAACAATTTCTTGAACCTCTTCTTTGGCTCCTTCGAGTCCAGCAACATCTTTGAAGGTTGTTTTGACATCTGCTTTCTCATCAAAAAGCTTTGCTTTAGATTTCCCAATATTAAAAATTTGACTTCCTCCGGCACCGCCACCACCACCTGACATTTTTCTCATCAAGAAAATCCATATTCCTATGATTACTATTATGGGTAGGAAGCTCAGTAAAACATCAAGCCACTTATTTTCAATTGTAGTAAAATCGTATTTGAAAACAACACCATTGGATTCTGCTTTTTCTAATTTTCGTTGAAACAATTCTAGGTTTCCTACTTCAAATTGATAGTGAGGTCCTTTGATATTCTCTTGGCCTAAAATGTTTTTGGTTTTAACAGCAGCATGAATCGATTTCTCTAATGCAGATTGTGTTAATGAAACTTTCGCAAGATTTTTGTTGTAAACAACAACATTAATAACATCTCCATCGTTTAGGAAACGTTCAAATTCAGATATATTTGTCTTCTTTAGTGAATGTGAACTTCCATCACCAAAAATACTCAGTCCCAAAAGTAGAATGATTACGATTCCATAAATCCAGTAAGTATTGAATTTTGGTTTTTTTGGTACGTTTTCATTTGCCATAATTTTTTTATTGATTTGAAGCGATTAAAGTTGTTTTTGCATCACCCCAGAGTTCTTCAATATTGTAATATTCTCTAATCTGTTTTTGAAATACATGAACAACAACGTCTATATAGTCCATCAAGACCCATTCTCCATTGTCTTGTCCTTCTGTATGATAAGGTTTTTCGTGTAATACTTTGCTTACTGTTTTTTGAACTGATCCAATGATTGCAGATACATGTGTATTTGATGTTCCTGAACAAATAATGAAATAATCACAAACTGTATTTTCTATGTTTCTCAAATCGAGTAGATTGACTTCTAAACCTTTAACCTGGTCTATTCCTAGGATTATCTGTGTGATAAGATTATCAGCAGCATTGGAAGCTTTTGTCATTAAGTTTTTTTCTTTAATACAAATTTATTATATTAATGGGAGAAGAAAGTATTTTTAATATGCATTATTTTAATTTAATCAAAATTGATGCCACGGATTCAACGAATTCTTGGATGAAAAAACGTTATTCCACAAATAAAAGCTCTGATGGTGATGTTGTTTGGGCACAAACTCAGAAGATTGGAAGGGGACAAGGCAATTCTGTTTGGGTGTCAGAAAAAGGTAAAAATCTAACGTTCAGTATCTATAAGGAGTTTAGTGGCTTTTCAATTAAGAATCCTTTTTTATTGAGTACCATCGTTTCTCTGGCAGTTGAGGCTACCTTGAATTTTTTTAGGATTCCTAAAGTACGAGTAAAATGGCCAAACGACATTATGTCAGGTGACAAAAAGATTTGTGGAATTTTGATTGAAAACATATTTAAAATATCTACTCTTCATGCAAGCATAATTGGAGTAGGACTCAATGTAAATCAAAATCATTTTGAAAACCTTTTTCAAGCGAGCTCCATGTCCCAAATTTCGGGGTTGTTATATGACTTAGATGAGGTTATGAATTGTTTTCTTAATCAATTAAATCAAAAATTTGAACTTTTAAATCAACCACAAGAACAAATAATAGAAATTTATGAAACCTCACTTTATCGAAGAAATAAACCTAGCACTTTTGAATCAAAAAGTTCTATGTTTTCTGGAGTTATCAAGGGGGTAACCTCTCAGGGGTTATTGAAAGTCGAACAAGAAGATCATAAAATTTATTCTTATAATTTGAAACAAATTAAATTAAAAAATTAAGGGCTCCATCCTGAAGGGTCTTTTCTCCAATTGACAAGAGTGTCTTGTTCACTTTTTTCTATTATTTTATTTTCTTTAGCGTGTTCAATCAGGTGATCATAGTTACTTAAAGTATGAAGTTGAACTCCAGCTTTTTCAAAATTATGATCGGCAAGATTAAATCCGTATGAAAACAAAGCAATCATTCCCAAAACTTCAATACCCTCTGCTTTAATTGCGGCTACTGCATTCAAACTACTCATGCCCGTACTTATCAGATCTTCAATAACTACAACAGCTTGCCCTTCTTGTACAATCCCTTCAATTTGATTTTTGCGACCGTGTTTTTTGGGTTCTGGACGAACATACACAAACGGTAAGTCTAGTTTTTGAGCAACCAGCGCTCCAATACCAATTGCACCAGTAGCTACTCCTGCAATGTTTACATCAGTACCATACAAAGACTTAACTTGCTTGGCTATAGCATCCGCCAGAAAATCTCTAATCTTTGGGTATGATAGCGTTAAGCGATTGTCACAATAGATTGGAGACTTCCATCCACTTGCCCAGGTAAAGGGATTTTTTGGTTCCAATTTTATTGCATTAATTTGTAGTAAATGAGCAGCTGTTTTGTAGGCTATTTGTTTGTTGTAAATCATACACAAATGTATAAAGTATTTTTCAATCAAAAACCAATTTTCTTAATAACTGAATTGGTTCCTCAAACTAATGAAATTCCAGTTTTTTTCATCAAATTTTCATCACCTGAGGGTATTGTAAAAGCCCTGAAGGTTAAAAAAATAAAATCCCTGTATTTGTACCATCCATCTGAAGATAAACTATGGATGCATTTTTTAAAATATTTTCCAGTTGTTGAAGCTGCTGGGGGTCTTGTTCGAAATCAAAATCAAGGTTTATTGTTTATTTATAGAAATAATAAATGGGACTTACCCAAAGGGAGAATAGAAAAAAATGAGTCTGTTAAACTTGCAGCAATAAGAGAGGTAGAGGAGGAAACAGGAGTTGATGGTTTAGAAATTATTAGACCTTTAATCAACACCTTACATATTTTCAGTAGAAATGGAAAGTATAAACTAAAAAAAACGTTTTGGTTTGAAATGAAGACATCCTCACAAAAAGATTTAATTCCTCAAACAAAAGAGGGCATAGAGCAAGCGGTTTGGATAAGTGAGTTAGAAATTCCTGAAAAGTTTGAGAATGCCTATGAGAACATCAAGTTAGTTTATCAAAACCTTTAAGATTGGACTACAGACTTAGGAACAAGGTGTCTATAGCTTCCTTGATTATGAATTACATCACGAACAATACTGCTACTGATAAAAGAAGTTTCTGTTGAAGTTAATAAGAAAATGGTTTCAATTTTTGAAAGGCTTCGATTTGTATGTGCTATTGCTTTTTCAAATTCAAAGTCTGCTGGGTTTCTCAGCCCTCTCAAAATAAAGGAAGCGTCAATATTTCGGCAAAAATCTACTGTCAGTCCCTTGTAGATTTGAACAGATACACCACTTTTATTCTCAAAGGTTTTTTCGATAAAACGTTTGCGATCTTCTAAAGAAAACATGTATTTTTTGTTTGAATTAATTCCAATTGCGATAACTATTTCGTCAAATAAAGGAATTGCTCGTTGAATAATATCAACGTGTCCTCTGGTAATAGGATCAAACGAGCCTGGAAAAATTGCTTTCTTCATAATCCTAAAGATATTCTTTTTTTTTCATTGTTTCGGAAATGAGTTCTTCGAGGAAGTCTGTTAATGAAATCCCGCTGGCTTTCAATTGTTGTGGAATCAAACTTTCTAGAGTCATTCCGGGAATTGTATTGATTTCGAGCAGGTGGGGGGTTCCATTTTCAAAAATAAATTCACTTCGAACTACTCCTTCGAGTCCCATTTGTTTGTAAATTTTTGTAGATAAATCGATTAAAGCTTCTTTCCAAACTTCAGGAATTTTAGCAGGAGTTATCTCTTGAGATTTTCCTTTATATTTTGCCTGGTAGTCAAAAAAGTCATTTTCACTGATGATTTCTGTGATGGGTAGCACATGTATTTTATTTTTCCATTTGTATACTCCAACACTAACCTCCCTTCCTTCTAAGGCAGTTTCAATGAGTAACTGGTTGTCTTCTTCAAATGCTTTTTGAATAGCAGTAGGAAGTTCTTCTGGAGTGTAAACTTTGTAAACTCCAAAACTACTTCCAGCTCTGTTCGCTTTAACAAAACAAGGAAATCCAACTGCCTTTTCGATTTTTTCAATTGTAAAGTCATCTCCTTGATCTAAAGTAAAAAAACGAGCAGTGGGTATTTTATTTGAGCGAGCAACTGCTAAGCAATCTCTTTTATTGTGGGTTAGTGCAGCGACATAGCTGGAGCAGCTTGTTTGAGGTATTTTTAGTAATTCCAACATTCCGGTAAGCTGTCCGTTTTCTCCTGGAGCACCGTGAATCATGTTTACAATTACATCAAAAACTATCGATACTCCTTCTTTTATAAAAGAAAAATCTTCTCTATTAAGCTTGTAAATTTTTCCTGAGACATCCGAAACCGACCATTCGTTTTTTGTAATATGTATTTTGTAGACTTCAAATGGACTCGTTTGGAGTGCACTGAAAACGGCATCACCACTTTTTTTGGAAATATTATATTCTGAAGTAAATCCACCCCAGGCTACACCAACCACTGCACTCATTTTTTTAAAATTAAAAAGATTTAAAAATTAAACTTTAAACGTTACTTAAGTAAAGGTAATTGTTTTCCATCGTTTCAAAACAAGTCGGATTTATTATATTTACTTGATATTAAAATTATGATAAATTTCTTGCGTTTCTTTTTGAGTAAACTATTTGTAAAGCAACTGCTTTGGGCTTTGCTTCTCATTATGTTATTTGTAGGCCTTAGCTTTTATGGATTAAACAAGTTAACGCAACACGGAGAAAACATTCAAGTTCCCGATTTAGAGGCACTTGATGTTGAAACTATTGCTTCGGTTTTAGATCAACATGAATTGCGTTTTGAAGTTTTGGATTCTACAAAATTTAATCCTTCATACCCCGCTTTTGCTGTAATTGAACAGTTTCCTTTAGCTGGATCTGATGTCAAAAAGGGAAGAAAAATATATTTAACAATCAATCCGTCGGGTTACAGAAAATTGAGTGTACCTGATGTGATACAAATCACTAAAAGAAACGCTGAAACCAGACTTACTGCTGTAGGGTTTGAGTTGGGTGAGATTACTTACCGCAACAACATAGGAAAGGATATGGTTCTTGAAATTCGCTATCAAGGCAAATCAATTGAGCCGGGAACTATTTTGCCTAAAACATCAAAAATTGACTTAGTATTGGGGAATGGAAAACGATAATTTAGAGCCTGAATTTCAAGAGGAACAAGTACTTCACGAACATTTTTCTTTTTCTGCCGATCCCGGTCAAGAACCCTTAAGAATAGACAAATATTTGATGAATCGGGTTGAAAATGCTACCCGTAACAAAATTCAAAAGGCAGCTAAAGAGGGAAGTATCTTTGTGAATGATGCAGTCGTAAAGTCCAACTACAAAGTAAAAGGGGGGGATACTGTACGCGTATTTTTTGGACATCCTCCCCCAGAGAATTTACTGGTAGGTGAGGATCTTCCCCTTAATATTTTGTTCGAAGACGATAGTTTAATATTGGTTAACAAAGCAGCAGGAATGGTTGTCCATCCCGGTCACGGAAACTATTCAGGCACTTTGATAAATGCCTTGATGTTTCATTTCGAAAATTTACCCAAAAACGAGCAACATCGTCCGGGTCTTGTTCATCGAATAGACAAAGACACTTCGGGTCTTTTGGTAATTGCAAAAACAGAGACTGTAATGACTCATCTTTCTAAACAATTTTTTGATAAAAGCTCCAAACGAAAATATCGTGCTTTGGTTTGGGGGGATGTTAAAGAAGATAGTGGAACAATAGAGGGTAATATTGGACGTCATCCAAAGAATCGTTTGCAAATGACTGTTTTTGACGACGATGAAGCGGGAAAACCTGCAATTACCCATTTCAAAGTTTTGGAACGTTTGGGATATGTTACTTTTTTAGAATGTGAATTGGAAACGGGTCGTACTCATCAAATACGAGCCCATATGAAACACATTGGGCATACGCTTTTTAACGATGAACGCTATGGAGGCGACGCTATTTTAAAGGGAACCAGCTTCACAAAATACAAACAATTTGTAGACAATTGCTTCAAGCTTATTCCCAGACAAGCCCTACATGCAAAAACCTTAGGTTTTGAACACCCCAAAACTGGGAAGTGGATGGAATTTGATTCCGATATACCAAGCGATATGAAAAACGCACTGGATAAGTGGAGGCAATACGCCGTACATAAAAATTTGTAATGTGGGTATAAGATGTTAAAATCCAGTTGATTTGTGATTTTCGACTAACCCGCTTATTTTTGAATAAAATAAATGTTTTATGAAAATGATTATTTCTCCTGCAAAGTCTCTGAATTTAGAAAAAAAATTACCAACATCAACGTTTACACTCCCTCTGTTTTTGGATGAAGCTGAGCGTATCAATAAACTATTGAAGAAAAAATCAGTAAAAAGTTTGGGTAAACTTATGGGGATTTCTGAAAACCTATCTAAATTGAGTTGGGACAGAAACCAAGTCTTTGAATTGCCCTTTACAAATCAAAACGCACGACCTGCTGTTTATACTTTTGATGGTGATGTTTACACAGGTTTAGATGTTTACAGCCTTGCATCAGATAAAATAGAACATCTTCAAAGCCAACTCCGAATTTTATCTGGTTTGTTCGGTTTACTCAAACCTTTGGATTTGATTCAGGCTTACCGCTTGGAGATGGGAACAAAATTCGCGGTTGGTACTAAAAAAAATCTCCCTGACTTTTGGAAACAAAAGGTTACAAAAATTTTGAATGAAGAAATGGGAAAAAACGAGAATCTGATCAACCTAGCAAGTAATGAATACTTTAATGCAATCGATACTAAATCATTAAATGCTGAAATAATTACCCCACAGTTCAAAGATTTTAAAAACGGAAAACTCAAAATGATTTCTTTTTTCGCCAAAAAAGCTCGGGGTATGATGGTGCGTTATGTTATTGACAATGAATGTAATAATAAGTCGGATATCTTAGGCTTTAATACCGATGGATATCAATACAGCGAGGAGTACACCTTGAATGAAAATCAGCCTGTTTTTATTCGTTAAAAAGATTAGTTTTTCTCAAGCTGACCGAATCCTTCTAACACTTATTGTGATCAGTAAGTTGTTTTTTTATCTCCTTTTCCCATAAGTATTTGATTTACTTTCCTCTAAAATATTTATTTTATAATAAAAGTAAATATGTGGTTTCATAAACATCCTTATCTTCCCTAAATTCCCGAAACTGCTGCTCGTTTGATTACAGGAACATACCCCTCCACGTTTTTCTAATGGTGAATTGAACGATCAGGATGACGATTTTTGTTATAGGATTAGCAACGGGATGCTTTGGAAGATATCGTATCACTTGTACGATTTATAATTAGTATTTGAAAACACTCACTTTGCCATAGAACAATGAAAAGCCTTTTTGAAACGTGAGCGGTTTGGAATTTGTGACATTGTAGGAGGAGCTTATCGTAACAAAATTGATGCCTCGGACATAGGAATGCAAGGTGTTCAGTCTCGAAATATTCTTTCTATTTTGGAACAAAACTCATAAGTTGAGACACTAATTTTTACGGGAGGGAATAGTAAGAACGGGACGAAGAATTTTTTTCGTAAAATTTTAAAAAGTTTAAAGATTCCTTTCAATTGTCTAGACGATAATGTCCCCAGAGTGCATCAGTTTAATTGGGCCTGGAGAAACATAAAAACACACAACCTAACCGCACCTTCTGGTACTGCTAATCCTGCTATTCGTGGTATGAAAGAATACAAGGAGGCAAAACAACGCAATCCGAAATACAAAACTCTAGATTTTCGAGTGCAGCAATATGGGAATGTTTTTTTAACTTACTAGTAGTATTATCTAAATAGGACATGTAAACAAAATAACTAAAAAAACTACTACCTAATCTCCGCAACAAAGTCGTGAATTTGATCGACTCCTTTTTCTTTTAAAAATTTAATGAATGCAGAACCGATTATTGCGCCTTTGGAGTGGGTAGTGACGGCGGTGTAGGTCTCAGCATTACTGATTCCAAAACCAACAACTGTTGGGGTGTTGAGGTTCATGTTGGCAATACGTTCAAAATATGAGGTTTGTGAAGCTCCAAAGGTACTTTGGGCACCTGTAACTGCTGCGCTCGAAACCATGTAAATGAAACCATTCGATACCCGATCGATGAAGCGGATTCGTTCCTTGGGGGTTTGGGGGGTTATCAAAAACATATTGTAGAGTCCGTGTTGGTCGAACAGGTTTTTGTATTGCTCGTGATACACATCTACGGGCAAATCGGGAATGATGAGACCATCGATTCCGATGGCTTCACAGCGTTGGCAAAACTTTTCAATTCCGTATTGCATCATGGGATTGAAATACCCCATAAGTACTAGGGGAATATCGATGTGTTCCCGAATCCCTTCCAATTGATTAAAGAGTTTTTCTGTGGTCATTCCGTTGCGTAAAGCCTGAGTAGAGCTTTCTTGTATTGTAGGTCCATCTGCAAGGGGATCCGAAAAAGGGAGCCCTATTTCCACCATATCAACCCCAGCAGCTTGAAGGTTTTTGAGAATGGGAACGGTATCTTCCAGATTTGGATATCCTGCTGAAAAATAAAGGGATAATAGTTTTTTGTCTTCTTGGAATTTTTGGTCAATTCTATTCATTACAACTTAAAATAATCTATGTAGGTTTCTAAATCTTTATCTCCACGTCCAGAGCAATTAAAAACAACAACTTCGTCTGTTTTGAATTTTCGAACATCAAGAACTGCAAAAGCATGGGCTGTTTCTATGGCGGGAATAATACCTTCCATCTGGGAGAGTTTAAGTCCCCAGTCCATTGCTTCTTGGTCGGGAACAGAGATAAATTCAGCGCGTTTGGTTCTAAACAAATGTGCATGCATGGGTCCAACACCAGGGTAGTCGAGCCCAGCAGAAATGGAATAAGGTTCTGAAATTTGTCCATCATCTGTTTGCATCAACAGGGTTTTACTTCCATGAATGATGCCCTCTTTTCCCAAAACAGATGTAGCGGCACTTTCTCCAGTATCAATTCCTTTTCCGGCAGCTTCAACAGCAATGATATTGACACGTTTGTCATTCAAGTAGTGGTAATACAAACCTGCAGCATTACTACCGCCACCAACACAAGCAATCACGTGATCGGGATAATCCCTCCCTTCTGTTTCTAGCAATTGATTTTTGACTTCTTCACTTATGACGGACTGAAAACGAGCTACCATATCGGGGTAGGGGTGTGGCCCTACAACCGATCCAATGATGTAGTGCGTATCAATAGGGTTGTTTATCCAGTCTCGGATCGCCTCGTTGGTTGCGTCTTTTAGGGTTTTACTTCCCGATAAGGCTGGACGGACATTTGCCCCTAATATTTTCATTCTAGCTACATTGGGGGCTTGACGCTTGATGTCCAGCTCACCCATGTAAATAACACACTCAATTCCCATCAAAGCACAAACTGTTGCAGTTGCAACTCCGTGTTGACCTGCTCCAGTTTCAGCAATTATTCTATTTTTACCCAAGCGTTTAGCCAATAGGATTTGACCGATGGTGTTGTTTACTTTGTGGGCACCCGTATGACACAAATCTTCTCGTTTGAGATAAATTTTAGTATTGTATTTTCCGGACAATCGTTTTGCAAAATAAAGGGGAGTTGGGCGACCTACATAATCTTTCAGCAAGTTGTTGAACTCCTCCTTAAATTTAGGTTCTGATGAAATCTTCAAATAATTCTCTCGCAGTTCTGCTACATTAGGGTAAAGCATTTCGGGAATGAATGCACCCCCAAAATCACCGTAATATCCTTTTTCATTTACATTAAAATTCATTCAACTCGCTTTTAAATTGCTTTAATTCGTTAACTTTTTTTATGCCCGGAGCACTTTCAAATTTACTGTTTACATCAATTGCATAAAGGGGTAAATTTGTTTTTAATAATTTTTTAAGATCTTCAACGTTTTCGATCCCAATTCCTCCACTAAGGAAAAAAGGTTTTTTTGAGGGATAGGTTTTTAGTATGGACCAATCAAAGCAGTATCCATTTCCACCCGGGAGTTCTCCTTTGGTATCAAAAAGGAAAAAGTCACAACAGTTTTCATAAGCCTCCAATTCAGAAAAGTCAAAATCATCTTGAATACTGAATGCTTTGATTACTTCAACTTCCAAAGACTGAATATGTTTGCAGTACGCAGAAGTTTCATTTCCGTGTAATTGAACAGCGTGGAGTTGATGTTCTTTGATGATTGTTTCGATGTAGTCAAGTGTTGCATCAACAAATACCCCCGTTTTTTTAATTTCTTCAGCCAATGAAGGGGTACTCTGTTTTACGTAACGAGAAGAAGATACCCAAAAAATAAATCCCAGATAATCGGGAGCTAAAGCAGCTATGGCCTCAATATTTTTGGGTTCACGCATGCCGCAAATTTTAAGCTTCATAATCAATGGTTTTTATGAATTCAACTGCACTCTTACCGGGATCATCCGTTTTCATAAAGTTTTCGCCAATCAAAAATCCTTGGTAACCGTAATTTTTAAGATCCTTTATGGATTCTGTTGTACTGATTCCACTCTCAGAAACTTTTACAAAGTCTGAGGGAATCATCTCGGCTAATTTTCTACTGGTATTCAGATCTACTTCAAAGGTTTTTAGGTTTCTATTGTTCACACCCAACAAATCTAAAGAGGGCATTATTGACTTTTCGATTTCTTCTAAACTATGAACTTCCAACAAAACTTCTAACCCAAGAGACTGTGCAAAAGCAGAAAGCATTTCAATTTCTTTTCTAGAAAGCACTGCGGCAATGAGTAAAATTAAATCAGCTCCGTGTGCCTTAGCTTCTAGAAGTTGATATTCGTCTATAATAAATTCTTTCCTCAACAAAGGCAGCTTGGTTGTTGCTCGAGCCAAGGTCAGATCTTCGAGAGATCCTCCAAAATACTTTCCATCGGTCAATACAGACATTCCAGAAACTCCGGCGGCTTCATATCCTTTTGCAACATCAATTAACGATAAAGAGCTGTTAATGTTTTGTTTAGATGGGGAACGTCTTTTGTGTTCGGCAATAATTCCTGAGGTACTGGATTGTAAAGAAGAAGTAATGGAATAGGTATCGCTTTCGAAAAGGGGTGATTTTTCCCAGTAATGGACGGGGAAAAGTTTTTTTCTCAGATCAACTTCAACTTTCTTGTCTGCTATGATTTTATCTAAGATAGTCATTATTTACTTAGTTTTTGAAGGTTCTTTAATGCTTCAAATGCTTTGCCAGAAAGAAGCGATTCTTTCGCTTTTTCAAAACCGTCTTTTGGAGTTGATTGTAACGCTGTGGCAATAGCCATCCCTGCATTGGCACAAATTACATTGGTTTGGGCTTTTGTTCCTTTGTTTTGAATTACATTCATAAAAATCTCAGCAGAAGATACCACGTTTTCCCCTCCACTGATTTCATCAGGACGAACTGGTTTTACTCCAAAATCAGCAGGAGTTAATATTTGTTCACGATGATTACTGAATGCTTTTGTTGGCCCCGTCAGTGATATTTCATCATATCCTTCTAAGGCATACAATACGGTAAAATTTTGATCTGTTTTTTGAAACAGGTAATGGTAAAGTCGAGCTAATTCTAAATTGAAAACACCCGTCAATTGATTTTTCGGGAAGGAGGGATTTACCAGAGGCCCCAGCATATTAAAAAAAGTTTTTATTTCTAAATCTTTTCGAACAGGAGCAACTTTTTTCATTGCTGGATGAAAAAGTGGAGCATGTAAAACACAAATTCCTGCCAGATCAACACAGCGTTTCAAAAAATCTTCTTCATTTGAAAAACGGATTCCCAAAAACTCCAAAACATTGCTCGACCCACAACCAGAAGAGACCCCGTAATTTCCGTGTTTAGCTACTTTTATGCCAGCGCCCGCAGTAACAAAAGAAGAGAGCGTTGAAATGTTAAACGTATCTTTTCCATCTCCTCCAGTACCACACAAGTCAACGGTTTCAAATTCACTCAAATCAATAGCAATGCACAGTTCTAACAATGCAGATCTAAAACCTTCAAGTTCCTCCAAACCAATGCTCCGCATCATGAACACTGTCAGGAAAGAAGCGATTTGACTGCTATTGTATTTTCCGTCCGCAATGTTGATGATCATCTGTCGTGCCTCTTCTTTTGAAAGTTGCTCGTGTTTGATTAATCTATTCAATACTGATTTCATAAGATTATGAATTTATCCAGTTTTCAATTATTTTTTTTCCGTGTGGGGTTAGTACAGATTCAGGGTGATATTGAACAGCACTTACGTTGTAGGTTTTATGGCGTAAAGACATTAACTGTCCTTCCGAATCAAAAGATGTTGGGATCAATACTTCGGGCAAAGGTAGGTCCACAACCCATGAGTGATAACGACCTACTTCAAAACTCTCCGGAATTCCTTCGAAAAGTGGATCTTCTTTTGAAACACTAACTGGGGTTGCAATACCGTGATAAACTTTATCTAGATTTTTTAATTTCGCTCCAAAAACTTCTCCTATGGCTTGTTGTCCCAAGCAGACTCCAAGGATGTTTTTGGAAGGTGCATAGCGTTCTATTGCCGCTTTTAGCAAACCAGATTCTTCTGGAATTCCTGGACCTGGTGAAAGAAGGATGTATTCAAAACTTTCTAGTTGATCTAGATCAAATTGATCATTGCGTTTGACGGTTACTTCACATTCTAGTTCTTCTAGGTAATGAACCAAATTGTATGTAAACGAGTCGTAATTGTCGATGACGAATATTTTTCTCATATTAAATTTTTTCGGCTAAGGATAGTGCTTTATCCAAAGCACCTAATTTATTGTAAACTTCTTGAAGTTCTTTTTCGGGTACAGAATCGGCAACAATTCCTGCCCCTGCTTGGTAATGTAACTCTCGATTTTTTGATAAGAAAGAGCGAATAATTATTGCATGATTAAAATTCCCATTGAAATCCATGTAACCAATAGCACCTCCGTAAAAATTTCTTTTTGTTTTTTCATAGCGATCAATCAGTTTTAGGGCACTGTGCTTGGGAGCTCCGCTCAAAGTTCCTGCTGGAAAAGTATCAGCAACCACCTGAAAGGTTTTGGCGTTTTTTTTCATGGTACAAGTAACTTTGGAAACCAAGTGAATTACATGAGAGAAAAATTGAATTTCTCTGTTTCTTTCTACCACTACATTGGATCCGTTTCGACTTAAATCATTTCGAGCTAGATCAACAAGCATTACGTGTTCGCTGTTTTCTTTTGGGTCTTTTGCAAGCTCTAGAGCAGCTAGCTTGTCTTGTTCATCATTTCCTGTGCGTCTAAAAGTCCCGGCAATAGGGTGAATTTCTGCCTTCCCTTGATCTATGATAATTTGAGCTTCGGGAGAACTCCCAAAAATTTTAAAATCTCCGTAGTCAAAAAAGAAAAGATAAGGAGAAGGATTGATGGATCGTAAGGTTCGATAAACATTGAACTCATCTCCTTTGAATTTTTGTGAAAAACGTCGCGAGAGAACCAATTGAAAAACATCACCACGAAAACAATGTTGTTTTCCTTTATCCACAAAATCAAGAAATTCTTCGTCCGTTAAATTCGATGTCTTAGAGCCTCTTTTTTCAAAAGAAAAACGAGTGCTGTTTTTTGCTTGAACAAGTTGTTCAATTTCTTTTAGATTGTGATCTCCTTTGTAAAGATGAGAAAACAAATGTGCCTCATGGTTGAACAAGCTTATTGCAATTATGTTTTGATACACGGCATAAAATATTTCGGGTATGTCGAGCCCTTCTTTTTTTGGATTGAGTGCCAGATTTTCAAAGTGTTCAACAGCATCGTGGGCGATGTATCCAAAAATTCCGTTGCTGATAAACTTAAAAGGAAAGTCTTCACTTCTGAACTGCTGCGAAAATTGATCTAAGCGTTCCGGGATGTTTGTGTTTTCATCCAAGCTTTCAACCAAAACCTTCCCATCGGGATAATGAATGGTGAGTTGTTTATTTTTTAGTGCTATAGAAGCGATGGGATTACAGCAGATGTATGAATAGTTTTTGTTGTTTGCATCATATTCACTACTCTCCAGGAGTAAACTGTGTGGAAAAACATCCCTAATTTTTAGGTATGCACTAACTGGAGTAAGGGTATCTGCTAAAATTTTTTTATGTTGGGAATGCAATTTAAATGTTTCCATAGTTCTAAAATTAAAAAAGGCTTGTCGTCATGACAAGCCTTTTTTATGTTGAAATAGAGGTGATCACGAATAATTGATTTATTCGTTCCACCATACTTTTATATTTGTAAGAAATTTCATTTATTCAAAGATAGATGAAAATAAATTTTTATTACAAAATAATTTGAAATTATTTGTTGACGTGAGACCCATCACAATATCCGTCAGGATTTTGAGTATTTCCACATCCACATTTTGGTCTGTTGATTCGCATAAGATTATAGTTTTAAGGTTACATCTAATTCAAAATCATCATAAATCATTTTATTACCTAAATTGTCAAAAAATGATTTGGAACCGTAACGAATGTCATAAAGGGAACGATTGATAATCACTTTGGCAGTTGCCGTTTGATCATTTATTTGAAAATCAAAGGTTGCTGGATTCGTTTTTCCTTTGATTGTAAAATCTCCAGTTACGGTGTAAAGTCCATTTCCTTTCGTTTTTATGTCTGTAAAAGTCAATGAAGCTTGAGGATGCTCGGCAACACCAAAGAAATCGTCAGACTTTAAGTGTCCTTCTAGTTTTCCTTTGTATTCCCCTTCAAGGTCAGCACAGTTGATAGAATTCATGTCAACAACAAAAGAACCTCCAGTTAAAACTCTATTATCCATAGTTAAATAACCAGAAGAAATATTAATATTTCCATCATGCTGTCCCGTTACTTTTTTGCCTAACCAATGGATTGAACTTTCAGTTAAATTGATTACTTTTTTTTGTGCTTCTGCATTCTGAAAATTAAAAAGGATCGCAGTTAATAAAAATAAGAATGTAATTGTTTTTTTCATTTGTTTTGATTGTTTAAGGTTAATTTTTATTCATTTTACTAAGAAGTTTTTATTTTAGAAAGAATTCGAATTAATTCTTTTTTTTCTTCAAGATTTAGGTTTTCTAGGATAAAACTTTCTTTGTTATCTAGTTTATTGTCAATTGATTCTAACAGATTAAGTCCACTATTGGCTATGTAAATTTCGATTTTACGACGGTTGTTTTCGCAAATGTTTCTTTCTACAAATCCTTTCTGAATCAGTTTATCAATCAATCGAGTGGTATTACTCATTTTATGGATCATACGTTCTTGTACTGTCGATAGATTCGCTGGTTTTCCTTTCTGACCCCTAAGAATACGTAGAACATTGAATTGAGGTAATGACAAATGAAATTTTTTTAATAGTGTGGATAACATATCATTGATTTTGTATCCGCTAGTTAGGATACTAATTACCGTATCTCGAGTCGTTTCTTGTCCCATTTGTTGTAGTTACAATATTTGTATGTACAAATTTATTAAAAATATTGAATCTACCAATTATTTTTAAAATAAAAACATTTTGATGATAGTTTAAATCCAATTACATTTGATCAAAACAGACTCGCATGATTAATTTAAATCAAAAAGAATGGGTTGCTTTAATAAAAGACACAGAAGGTTCAGTTCTTTTGGATGTCCGAACAGAAGAGGAATTTGAATCAGGCTACATTAAAGGCGCTCAATTGATGAATATTCAAGAGCCTCATGAATTTATGGCTACTGCTCAAGCACTGGATAAAAGTAAATCGTACTTTATTTATTGTCGTTCTGGAGCTCGAAGTGGTCAAGCATGTCAGCTACTAAGCCAAGTGGGAGTCAAAGCTGCTTACAATCTAGACGGAGGAATTTTAGCGTGGGAAGGTGATGTAATTTCCTAAATTAATTTCTTGTCACTTATGTGCCCCAAGCTCTAGATTCACAAATTTTATTTCAGTTAAAAAATAAATTATTGCGATTTAAAAAAATGTTTAGATTGCAACACTAGATAATATATTAAAGGAGCAAGACAATAAATATGGATAAAATAAGACATTGGTTCGAAAAGTATGGTTTTGAGGTGAGTAATCGCTTGGCAGATCGTCTGGGGATGAAAGTTAAAAACGTGCGTTTGTTTTTTATCTATGCCTCTTTCGCCACTTTCGGTGGTTTTTTTGGACTTTATTTGACTTTGGCTTTTTGGATGAAATTGAAAGATATGATTTACTCCAAAAGGACATCAGTTTTTGATTTGTAGTTACCTCAACTCAATGTTCAGAAACCCAATTATTAAATTGAAAAATGTAATAAAATTTCACACATTGTTAATTTGTGAAAGTTCCAGAGATGAAACCATAAAATTTTCTTGATTTAAAAAATTCATTTTAGTTCGTGTTTTTCAAAATCAGTACCCCATAAATTTGTTATGTTAAGGAATTTTTAGATATTAGACTCTTATCTAAAAATTGATAATTATTCTTTATGGAACCTGTAACAACAAAACCTAAACTTCTTACAACACTTTTATTTCTCTTTTATTCTCCTTTAATCTTTGCTCAAGAAAAAGGACTGGACGAGCAAATTAATGAAGCATTTACCCCAATAGCCAACTGGTGGGAAGATTTAGTTCTGCATAATTTTCCTGGAACAGAAATTCCAACAATTATTTTTTTGTTGGTTGGAGGAGCTTTGTTTTTTACCATTTATTTTGGTTTTATAAACATCAGAAAATTTCCTATGGCAATAAATACGGTCCGTGGTAAATATGATTCTATTGATCAACACAGTGCAGAAAATTCTGATTTCGCTCTTGATGGTGATATAAAAAACACTATTACTGATGAAAGTGAAGACGGAGAGGTTAGCCACTTTCAGGCATTAGCTACAGCTGTATCGGGAACGGTTGGGAATGGAAACATAGCAGGTGTAGCTCTAGCAATTGCAGTTGGTGGCCCTGGTGCTACTTTTTGGATGATCCTTTGTGGTCTGATTGGTATGTCTACAAAGTTTGTTGAATGCACCTTGGGAGTAAAATACAGAGATATTGGTGAAGATGGAACCGTTTACGGGGGTCCAATGTATTATTTGACCAGAGGATTAGAAGAAAAAGGTTTTGCAAAATTAGGGAAGTTTTTAGCTGTAGTTTTTGCACTTCTTTGTATTGGTGCTTCTTTTGGAGGTGGAAATGCGGCTCAGTCGAATCAAGCTGCTATGCAACTCGTTGATTCTTTTGGAATGACAGGTGGAAATTCTAGAACTATTATTGGTGTAATTATGATGGTTATTGTTGGGGTAATAATCATAGGAGGAATAAAAAGGATTGCCTCAGTTACCGAAAAAGTAGTACCCTTTATGGCACTCATGTACATCATTGCCTGTATTTACATAATCTTGATCAATTTCTCATCTATTGATGATGCTTTTGGTATGATATTTTCACAAGCATTCAATCCCCAAGCTGGACTTGGTGGTCTTTTGGGTGTATTGATTACTGGATTTAGGCGAGCAGCATTTTCTAATGAGGCAGGAGCTGGTTCTGCATCCATTGCACATTCAGCAGTAAAAACAAAATACGCAGCTTCTGAAGGTCTAGTAGCACTTTTAGAACCTTTTATTGATACCGTTGTTATCTGTACTATGACTGCCTTGGTAATCATCATATTTAATGGAGACAGTACTGTTTTTAACTATGGAGGAGAGGGAGGTAAGGTTCTTATCGACGGACTCGAAGTAGAAGGTGCTGGAATTACCGCAGCAGCTTTTGCAAAATATATTTCATTTTCTGGACCTTTCTTAACTATTGCCGTAGTTTTATTTGCCGTGTCAACCATGATTTCATGGTCTTATTATGGTCTACAGTCTTGGATGTTTGTTTTTGGGAAAAGTAAAATTTCAGATTTAACATACAAGTCTTTATTTTTAATTTTTATTGTGATCGGTGCTGCTGGAGATATGTCCTCTGTATGGGCATTTTCCGACGCTATGATACTTGCATTGGTATTTCCAAATATGATAGGACTGTTGATTCTTTTCCCCAAAGTGAAGGAAGAGTTGAATCGATATTTAAAAGCTACAGAAAGCATTACCAGTTAAATTTTTTTGATGTTCAAAAAAAGATGATTCATTTTTAATTCTTTTCGAAAACAATGGGTTGTCCTTTTTTTTATCGATGCTAATTATCGATTTTCAGTTTATTAAGAATATAGATTTCCCAGCAAAATCGAATTCATATCGTAAATTTCGATTCTGCTTTATAAAGTTATATCGATTTTCTAAAGTAAATCGATCAGAAAGAAGTTATTTATCATTTTAATCCAAATTATATTTTTTTCCTAAAGGAAACCAGCTTGAACTTTCAGAAGAGCAAATCAAAAAAATCCTTCAGTATCGGGAGTTGGAAAAATTTATTAATTCAACTCTGCGAATTTTACAGATTAGACTCTTTGGTTGCTAAGAGAATTTTTGAATAATTCAATATCCAAATTCCAATAAATCGGATAAAGAAGAAAATTAACAAAACTTATTTAGAAGAGCTTCAAGCGATCCCATATTTATGATATTAGGAGGCAAAAAAAATTATACGGATTCGAACCAGAAAACCGAATTTAAGTTTTAAAAGAATTCTTTTTTGAGATGGATTTTGATTCCTTGAAAATTGAAAGATTAACCATATATTTGTATTAAATATTATTTATGAATCCAACTACCTTTTCACACGAAACCTTAGGAACTTTAGATTTGATTGCAGAGTCGGCAAGGGATTTCGCGCATCAATACATAAAGCCATATGTTCGAGAGTGGGATGAAGCACAACACTTTCCTCTTGATCTTATGCGAAAAGCAGGTGAGTTAGGTTTTCTTGGAGTTTTAATTCCAGAAGAATACGGAGGTTCAGGTTTGGGTTACCATGAATACATAGCGGTAATAGAACAAATTTCAATTGTAGATCCCTCCATTGGTTTATCGATAGCTGCACACAATTCACTTTGCACAAATCACATTTATCTTTTTGGAAATGAAACCCAGCGTTCAAAATGGTTACCCAAATTATGTTCAGGAGAATTTATTGGAGCATGGGGGCTAACTGAGCACAATACAGGTTCTGATGCAAAAGAAATGAATACTACTTCAAGAAAACAAGGAAATTCTTGGGTATTGAATGGAACAAAAAACTTCATTACCCACGGTAAAAGTGGTCATATTGCTGTGGTAATTGCTCGAAACGGAGAAAAAGGGGAAAGCAGAGGAATGACTGCTTTTGTTGTAGAGCGCTCTAGTCCTGGATTTGGTTATGGAAAAAAAGAAGATAAATTAGGAATGCGTGCCTCAGAAACAGCAGAAATGATTTTTGATAATTGTATTATTCCTGATGAAAATAGACTTGGAGAAGTAGGAGAAGGTTTTATACAATCCATGAAAATATTGGATGGTGGTCGAATATCTATTGGAGCCCTTTCCTTGGGTGTTGCAAAAGGTGCATATGAAGCCTCTCTTCAGTATTCAAAAGAAAGAAAACAGTTTGGAAAGCCCATCAGTTCTTTTCAAGGGATTTCCTTCAAACTTGCAGAAATTGCTACACAAATTGAAGCTTCAGAGTTACTCTTACACAAAGCGGCTTCTGATAAGATAAAAGGTAAAAACATCACGAAAATTGGAGCTATGGCAAAGATGTACGCTTCCGAAGTTTGTGTAAAAGTTGCCAGTGAAGCCGTCCAGATACATGGAGGATATGGATTTACTAAAGATTTTCCAGTAGAAAAGTTTTATCGCGATTCAAAACTCTGCACAATAGGAGAAGGAACTACAGAAATCCAAAAAATTGTAATTTCCAGAGAACTCCTCAGAGATTAAATTAATAAAAGTTAGATATATCTAAAAGGTTATCTATATTTGTGACTTATTTTGACGAAAGGAGGTGCATTATTATGTTAATCATACCAATTAAAGAAGGAGAAAATATCGATAGAGCGTTAAAGCGCTTTAAGCGAAAGTTTGATAAAACTGGCGGAATGCGACAGTTACGTTCGCGCAAGCAGTTTGCAAAACCTTCTGTAAAAAACAGAGTAAAAATTCAAAAAGCACAATACATCCAGAAACTTAGAGACGCCGAAAGCATCTAACTAAAATGTTGCTAAAAAAATAAACGTTGTTGTTCAAAGTTTTTTAACTTTGAGTGATAACGTTTCTTTATGTCCATATCTCAGTATATCGATTACATAACTCTTGAAAGAAATTATTCGATTCATACTCAAAACACCTATTCCTCTGACTTAAAAAATTTTCAACTATTTTGTTCAGACAATTTTGAAGATCAGGATATCAATCATGTCTCTTATGCTATAATCCGTTCTTGGATTGTCAGTTTGGTAGAACAGGGTTTGAGTAACCGAACAGTAAACAGAAAGATTTCGGTATTGCGGTCTTATTACAATTTTTTATTGCGTTTAGAAATCATCAGTGTTTCTCCCTTACAAAAACACCTTGCCTTAAAAGAAAAAAAGAAAGTACAAATACCGTTTTCGGAAAATGAAATGAAACTTTTATTTGAAGGGGACCATTTTGAAGACAGTTACAAGGGGATTTTGCAAAAAACAATTATTGAACTTTTGTATTCTACAGGTATGAGGAGAGCAGAACTGATAGCACTAAAAAGCAGTGATATATCCTTCAGCTCAAAAACCATTTGTGTACTTGGCAAACGAAACAAAGAACGTTTGATACCTCTTTTGAGTAGCCTTGAAAATACACTAAAAAAATACATGCATTTTACCAATGAGCATGAAAATTATATTAAAAAAAGTTTTTTTTTACAATCAGAAAAGGGCAACAAAGTATCGGAGAATTTTGTTTACAAAACAGTAAATAACTATATTAGTCTAGTATCCACAAAGGTAAAAAGGAGTCCGCATATGCTTCGTCACAGCTTTGCTACTCATTTGCTGAATCAAGGAGCAAATTTAAATGCGGTTAAAGAATTATTAGGGCATACCTCCCTAGCATCCACTCAAATATACACGCATACCAGTATTGAGAAGATGAAAAAGGTTTATGCAAAAGCCCATCCTAGGGGAACCGAAAAATAGTATTTAACATAAAATCTCGTATTATGACAATTGACATTCAATCCATCAACTTTTCAGCCGACGCCAAATTAGTTAACTTTGCTAAAAGGCGAATTGAAAAATTAGAACAGTTTTACGATAAGATTTTAAGTGCTGACGTTACTTTTAAAGTAGAAAATGCTTCAAATAGAATCAACAAGTTTGCCGAGATTAAATTAAGGATTTTTGGGGATGATGTTGTTGTCAAAAAAACATGTAAAACCTTTGAAGAGGCAATTGATTTGAATGTTAGAGCTGCTGAACGTATTTTGAAAAAGCACAAAGAAATAGTTCGATAGTGAAGAGGCTATCATCAAATCCATTCAAAAAAAATATATCATTTTCCTGCCATATTTAATACTCGTATGCAATGAAATTAGTTATTCAATGTTTTTTTTTATTTCTTTCACTTTTGGTCAATTCACAAAATCTGGCTCAAAAACTTGGTTATGCCCCCGACAGTAAATTACTGATTATTCATGCTGATGACATCGGTGTTGCACAAGGGGTAAATAGTGCTAGCTTTTCCGCATTCCAAAAAGGAACAATTAACTCTGGAAGTGTTATGGTTCCCTGCCCTTGGTTTTTGGAAGTTGCTCAATTTGCTCAAAGGAACCCTAATTATGATTTAGGGTTACATCTAACTTTAACAGCAGAATGGAAAAATTACAAATGGGATGGTATTTCATCATCAAACGAAATTTCATCCTTATTAAATGAAAAAGGACATTTTTATCCTACCACAGAAGAGGTAAAAGTCAACGCAACTTATGAGGATGTTAAAAAAGAATTACGGGCACAAGTGAATTATGCAAAGAATTTTGGATTCGAACCCACACATTTGGATACACATATGGGGGCTGTTTTGGTGCGGAAAGACTTCACGAAAGCTTATTTTGAGGTAGGTGAAGAATTTCTACTTCCTGTTCTTGCTCCGATTGCTTTTGAAGAACTCATAGATTTGGATGGAATCGATGAATCTAAAATTGTTTGGGTTGAAAGAATATATCAAAAATCAGATGACACTCCGATTGATAGAGAAAACTGGGATGTTTTTTACACCAATGCCATAAAAAATATTCAACCCGGATTAAATGTTCTTTTGGTTCACTTAGGGGATGATACCCCAGAACTTCAGCAAATGATGATTGATCATCCCGGGTGGGGAGTAAAATGGAGATCTCTAGATTCAGAAATCTTGGAGAGTAGTGGCTTTAAAGAATTATTGAAGAAAGAAAACATTCAACTTGTACAATGGAACCAGATTAAGAAAGTGATCTATCCTTAGGTAAATTATTCAATCTCAGTTATTCCCTGTCGAAGTAATTTTTTACGTTTTTTTGGGATTATTTTCTTGAATTGAGTTTTGCGAGTAATCTGAGTATTTCTAAATAAAGCCAAATTAAGGTTACCAATAAACCAAATGCTCCATACCACTCCATGTATTTTGGAGCACCTTTTTCAGCACCCTCCTCAATAAAATCAAAATCTAGCACTAAATTCAACGCAGCAATCACAACAACGACTAGACTAAAACCTACACTCATCAAAGACGCGTTTTCAATATTCATAATACCCATTCCTGAGCCAAAAAAGCCGATTATAAAATTGATCAAATAGACAATTGCAATCCCGCCTGTAGCGGCAACAATTCCTAGCTTGAAATTTTCAGTCGGTTTTATTAAGCCAGAACGATAAGCCATTAGTAAAGTGAGAAGTATTCCAATGGTTAAAAAAACAGCATTGCTAACAATCCCTTCATACATGCTATTGTATATAAAAGAAATTCCTCCAAGTAAACCGCCCTCCAATACCGCATAAATAGGAACCGTAATAGCTGACCACTCCTTCTTGAATATAGTAATAAGTGCTACAATAAAACCTCCGATTGCACAGCTAACTAAAAGAATTGAATTCATCACGTCAAAGGTTAAATAACCTGTGCCTACAAGTAAAAAAAGACAAATTGCAGTTTTGTTAACCGTTCCCTCAATGGTCATTGTTCCGGTAACATTTACTGCACTGCTAAAAGTACTTTTTGATAAAACTGGGTTTCCAGATCGTAAAGAAAGGTGTTTGCTCATTTTATGTATTTTGAAGTAAAAGGCATTAATAAAAACAGATAACAAGATAAGCTATTGTTTTCAAAAAGGAAAAATTATTTATAAATCTGCTCCTTTAAATACAAGATAAATTATTTTATGCTCAACGATTTTTTAGAAAATAATTTTTCATTAAAATCAAAGACAAAATTTACAATAATCTCTAAATGGGGGAGTCAAATGAGGTGACTTCTAACCCAAACAAACAATTAGATTTTACCAACCTTTAATATTCTTACATTATTTTCATATGAATGCTTTTTTTTAAGTGAAATCCTTTTATATTTGCACTCAGTTTGTCAGAAAACTGAAGCTAGTACTTCAAGAGACATTCTTATTTTAATGATAATTAACAAAAAAATAAACAGTAAATTCTTGTTTCTGGAAGTCAAGAAAAAAGTCAAACGCCGATGTAGCTCAGCTGGCTAGAGCAGCTGATTTGTAATCAGCAGGTCGTGGGTTCGAGTCCCTCCATCGGCTCAAAAAAAAATCGAATATGTTTCGATTCATCCAAGAGTTTAATATCTTGTTTATTGAAATACTATTGGGGAGATACTCAAGCG
>MDSY01023851.1_pt1 | contig 85404 bp, 87 predicted proteins | sample 811131 | NCBI WGS metagenome assembly MDSY01 (sample SAMN05326643, study PRJNA326480) | marine metagenome | isolation source: seawater | place: Atlantic Ocean: South West | collected 2010 | reverse complement strand
TCAGCGACCACCTGCGCGCGCTGCGCCCGGACGATGACGCGGTCAATCAGCTGCGCGCCGAAGCCCTGCGCCGGCTGGGCGAGGTGGAAGCCAACCCCAACGCCCGCAACTACTACTTCACCGCCGCCCGGGAAGAAGCGGACGGTCTGAACCCCGGCTTCCGCACCGAGCCACCGGAAGGCTTTCTCGACACCCTGCCGATCGACAACTTCCTGGCCGCCATGCCGGCCTTCCTGAAGGCGGAAGACACCCTCGATGTGCACGAGAAGCTCGGCTTCCAGTTCGCCGACAGCGACCGCCGCTTCACCCTGGAAATCCGCCGGGGCGTGGCCCAGGTGCGCCCGGGCCTGGCGGAAGACACCGTGGCGGTACTGCACACCCGCGAACCGGTCTGGAAGGCGATCGCCGCCGGCAACCGCAGCGCGGTGACCGCCCTGGCCGGCGACGACCTGGATATCGACGGCGACAAGATCGCCGCCCTGCGCCTGCTCGGCTATTTCGAAAAAGTGGACTGAAAACGGTTTCGGCACGGCTTCCCGGGTTGCCCGGTAACGGGCAATCAGGGCATGCTCGGTGGCTGTCCACGACGGACCCGCCACTCACTCAGGAAGCTGTCATGCCGGAACGCCGCTGCAACGTATTATCCCCCTGGTTACGAGCCGGCGCGCTGGCCGCGCTGCTGGCCCTGAGCGCCTGTGACAACGGCCCGGAGCAACCCGAAGGCGAGAAGCAGCCGGCTCCGGCCGATAACGGCGCCGCGCAGCAGAGCGAGCCGCCGGCAACGACGGCGCCCGAGGGCAAGCTGGAAACCCGCCAGGAAACCCTGCGCCGCCGCGCCGACAACTGCAGCGGCGACGACTGCGCCAAAGTGGCCGTGGACCTGGAGCTCTACGAAGGCCACCCGGAGCTGAACCAGGCGGTGCGCCGCCGCATGATCCGGCAGCTGGGCGGTAACGGCGAGGACCAGGGGGCCCCGCCGAAAACCCTGGAAGAGGCCGCCGACCGCTTTCTCACCACCGCCGCCGAGATTCCCGGCGACGGTGCCCGGGGCTGGGAGCTCAGCGGTGAAAGCCGCCAGCTGGGCCGCTGGAAGGACCTGCTGACGGTGGCCATCGACAGCTACGAATTCACCGGCGGCGCCCATGGCCTGCCGGTGACACGCTGGCTGAACTGGGATCTGGCCGCACACCGCCCGGTGTCCCTGGGGCAGGTAATTAATCCGGGCCAGGAAGACGCCTTCGAAGCGGCCGCGCGCCGCGCCCACGAACGCTGGCTGGAAAAGGAAGTGGATTCCGACGAGGACTTCCGCCAGGCCTGGCCGTTCCAGGAGAGCAGCGACTTCCGGCTCACCCGCAAGGGCCTGGTGCTGCATTACGACGTCTATTCCATCGCCCCCTATGTGATGGGCCAGCCGACCCTGACGCTGCCGTGGAAAGACCTGGAAGGGGTGATCCGCGAAGAATACCGGCCGGACGGCGGCCAGTAGCCCTCAGCCCTGGTCGCGGGATTCCCGGCACAGTTGCAGCCAGCGCTCCACCCCCGGGCTGCGGTACTTTTGCCGGTGCAGCACGAAATAGAACTCGCGGCTGAAATCCCGGTGCGGCACCGCCAGGGGCACCAGCGACCCGCGCCGGAAGGCCTCGCGCAGTGACACCCGCGACAGGCAGCTGATGCCCAGGCCGGTTTCCACCGCCCGCTTGATCGCCTCGGTGTGCTCCAGCTCCAGCAGCAGGTTGAGATCCGGCAGGATGCCATGCATGCCGCGCTCAAAGGTCTGCCGCGTGCCGGAGCCGGACTCGCGGACGATCCAGGTGGCGGCTTTCAAATCATGGTCGTCCAGGCGCGGCTTGCCGGCCAGGGGGTGGTCCGGGGCGCAGAACACCACCAGCTCGTCCTCGCGCCAGGGCAGCAGCTCCAGGTCGCGGTGGTTCATTTCCCCCTCGATCAGCCCCAGATCCAGATCAAACCCCAGCACCCGGTCGACGATGGCGCGGGTGTTGGCCACCTCCAGTTGCACCCGGGCGCCGGGCTGTTCGGCCATATAACGGGCCATAATACTCACCGCCAGGTAGTTGCCGATGGTCAGGGTCGCCCCCACATTAAGTTGCCCCAGCTCCTGATGGGCCAGCAGCCCGGCCTCCAGATCACGGGCCTGGCCCAGCAGGGCCTCGGCCCGGGGCCACAGCTGGCGGCCCAGCTCGTTGAGGCGCAGGCGCTTGCCGGCGCGCTCGAACAGCTTGATCTCGAACTGCGACTCAAGCTCCTTGAGCGCCCCGGAGGCGGCGGACTGGGACATGCTGAGGTGATCCGCGGCGCGGCTGACGTTTTCGAAGTGCGCGGTGGCGAGGAACACCTCGAGCTGGCGGAGGGTGTAGCGCATAGCGGCCTCATCGGTATAATCGATATCAAATATCGGAATAACCCATTTTACCGATATCTCCCGGGTGATTATATTCTCACCAACTGGATATTTCGGAATAAAAGCGTATTAGCATATGTCAAATTTGAATACTGAAACCGTCACCAGCGTTCGCCACTGGAATGAAACCCTGTTCAGTTTCACCACCAGTCGCGATCCCGGCTTCCGCTTCAAGAACGGTCATTTCACCATGATCGGCCTGGAGCAGGATGGCGGCCGTCCGCTGCTGCGCGCTTATTCCATCGCCAGCGCCAACTATGAGGAAGAGCTGGAGTTCTTCAGCATCAAGGTGCCGGACGGCCCGCTCACCTCGCGGCTGCAGAAAATTCAGCCCGGCGACAAGATCTATGTGAGCCGCAAGCCCACCGGCACCCTGGTGGCGGACCATCTGCTGCCCGGCAAACGCCTGTGGCTGCTGTCCACCGGCACCGGCCTGGCGCCGTTCCTGAGCATCATCAAGGATCCGGAGATCTACGAGCAGTTCGACCAGGTGATCCTCACTCACGGGGTGCGCTACACCTCGGAGCTGGCTTACCGCGACGTGATCGAGAACGAGCTGCCGGACAACGAATTCTTCGGCGATATTATCCGCAACCAGTTGCTCTATTATCCGACGGTGACCCGCGAGCCGTACCGCAACAAGGGCCGGCTCACCGATCTGATGACCAGCGGCAAGCTGTTCGACGATCTGGAGCTGCCCAAGCCCAATCTGGAAGAAGACCGTTTCATGCTGTGCGGCAGCCCCGCCATGCTGAAGGACTTCACCAACATTCTGGATGACTGGGGCTTCCGCGAATCCCGTGGCGGTCACATGCACGAGTACGTGATCGAGCGCGCCTTCGTCGAGAAATAACCGGACGCGGCGCGCCGGCCTTGAGAGCGGCCCGACAATAAAAAACCCGGCGAAGGCCGGGTTTTTTATTGCCTCGGGTTATCAGCAAAACGGGCTCACGCCTTGGCGCGTTCAGCGTCACGCAGTGCTTTTATCTTGTCGTGGTTGTCCTTCACACCCTGGTACTGCTTTTCCACCACGGCACGCACCGTCTCCGGCAGCTCTTCATCGAGCGCCTTCTGGTAGTTGTGCTTGGCCACATCCTCACCGCGTTCGCATTCGTTGAGCACGGTTTCGTCGGTGCGGTCCATCAGCTTCGCTTTCAGATCCACCCAGCGGCGGTGCAGCGTGCCGGCCACGCTGGTGCTGTCTTCCGGATCGCCGCCCTGGGCGCGCACCAGTTCTTGCAGCTCCTGGGCCGCCGTGGCGCAGCTCTGGGCGCGGTCTCTGCAAATCTGTTGCAGTTCGGGTTTTTCCATTTGTTCGGCGCAAGTGCGAAAACCTTCTTCGCCGTCCCGGCAGGTTTCAATCAAGGCGTTAAGTACTTTGGTTACCTTATCGTCGGACATGAGAGAACTCCTTTCTCATCGGTTTCGCTCACCATGAGAATCACGGTGGGAAAATCATAGTGCGCCCTGCGGGGCGGACTTGCCGACCCCCAATCACACCGCTTTACCTTCTTTTGCATCGGGTGGGAATCGGCCGCCGCGGAACTGTGACCGCCGGCCGGGACAATCACCGCCGACAACGCTAACGTGGCCGCCTTTGATTATCAGGGGGCCGCATGCCGCAATATCTGAGCACCATCATCAACCTTCTGCCCGTTGTTATACCGGCCATTGTCGGCCTGGTGCTGGGCATCGTCTTCAGAAGCCGGGCGCGCAAAGCGTCCCTGCTGGTGATACTCGCCAGCGTGGTGTTACTGCTTCAGGCCGTGTTCCAGGTGGTGACCAATCATTTTCTGGTGCCACTCAGCGGCAACGGGCTACTTTCCTGGGAAGCCTATTCGATGATTGTGTCGGCGGGTTATTTCGTGTTCGGCGCGACCACTCTGGGGCTGCTGCTGGCCGCCGCTTTCGTTGAGCGCGACCCCTACCGGCCGGCGGTGCCGGCCGCCGAAGCGACACGGACCGGGGAAGCGGTGCAGCCGCATCGCGGCACCCTGGTACTGACACTGGGCCTGATCAGCATGCTGCTGTTCTCGCCGCTGGGGGTGGTCGCCTGGGTATTGGGGGTGCTGGAGCTGAAAGCCATGGACCGGGGCGAGCGTGACCCCGGCGGGCGGGGCACCGCCATCGCGGGCATGATTTTCGGCATCATCGCCACTGTGATGATGGTGGTGTTCCTGGTCGCCGCCGCGGTGTTCGTCTACGCCTACTTGAGCTCACCGGGTTGGCGTTACTGATACCTAACGCCGGGGCTTTAGCGTCACCGTCTGCTCATTGGCGTCGGTGGCGTCCGCCGCCGCGGGTGGCTGGTCCAGGTCGCGGACCAGCCCGCAGGCGACACACTCCATCCAGGTACTGTCGTCGTCACTGCAACGCTGGATACGGTCCATGGCGCCGCAGCCGGGGCAGGTCGCCCCGGCGATGAACTGACGTTTAACCATAATCGGCTAACCTTCGATGCCGCTGTGGCGAAGCAACGGCTCGACACTGGGTTCGCGGCCGCGGAAATCCACGAACAGTTCCATCGGCTCGCGGCTGCCGCCACGGGCGAGGATCTTGTCGCGGAAATCGCGACCGGTGGCTTCGTTGAACGGGCCTTCCTCCTCGAAGCGGGCATAGGCGTCACAGGAGAGCACTTCCGCCCACTTGTAGCTGTAGTAACCCGCCGCGTAACCGCCGGCGAAGATGTGCCCGAAGCCGTTCTGGAAGCGGTTGAAGGCCGGCGGCTTGATCACCGACACCTGCTCGCGCACTTCATCCAGCACCTGCTGGATATCCAGGCCTTCGCGGTATTCCGCGTGCAGGCGCATGTCGAACAGCGAGAATTCCAGTTGGCGCATCATGCCCATGGCGCTCTGGAAGTTCTTGGCGGCGAGCATCTTGTCCAGGGTTTCCCGGGGCAGCGGTTCACCGGTTTCGTAGTGGCCGGAAATCAGCGCCAGGCCCTCTTCGGTCCAGCACCAGTTTTCCAGGAACTGGCTGGGCAGCTCCACCGCGTCCCAGGCCACGCCGTTAATACCGGAGATGCCGGCCACTTCCTGCTCGGTGAGCATGTGGTGCAGCCCATGGCCGAACTCGTGGAACAGGGTGACCACTTCGTCGTGGGTGAGCAGGCCGGGCTTGCCGCCGGCCGGCGGCGCGAAGTTGCAGGTCAGGTAGGCGACCGGGGTCTGCAGTTCGCCGTCCAGACGGCGGCGGCGCACCCGGGCGTCGTCCATCCAGGCCCCGCCGCGCTTGCCGTTGCGTGCGTACATATCGAGGTAGAAAGCGGCGCGCACGCTGCCGTCGTCGTCCACCAGTTCAAAGAAGCGCACGTCCGGGTGCCAGGTGTCCACGTCGTCACGCTGGCGGAAGCGGATGCCGAACAGCTTGCCGACCACCTGGAACATGCCGTCGATCACTTTCTCCGCCGGGAACCAGGGGCGCAGCGCTTCGTCGGAAAGGTCGTAGCGGGCTTCGCGCAGACGCTCGCTCCAGTAGCCCAGGTCCCAGGGCTGCAGATCGTCGGCGCCCTGCTCGGCGGCGAACGCCTTCAAGGCCGCCACTTCCCGTTCCGCCTGGGGTTTGGCGCGGCGGGCCAGGTCGTCGAGAAAGCCGATCACCTCATCCACGTCGCGGGCCATTTTGGTGGCCAGGGATTTGTCCGCGTAGTTGGCGAAACCGAGCAGGTTAGCCTGCTCGTGGCGCAGCTTGAGGATCTCGTCCATCACCGCGCCGTTGTCGTATTCACCGGCCTGCGGGCCCTGGTCGGAGGCGCGGGTGGTGAAGGCCCGGTACATCTCTTCGCGCAGGGCGCGGTTCTCGGCGTGGCTCATCACCGCGAAGAACACCGGGAAGTCGAGGGTCAGCAGCCAGCCCTGTTCCAGGCCCTCGGCGCGGGCGCGGTCGGCGGCGCCGGCCAGGGCGGTGTCCGGCAGCCCGGCCAGTTCCGCTTCATCGGTAACGTGCTTCTTCCAGGCCTGGGTGGCGTCCAGCAGGTTGTTCTCGAAGCGGGTGGTCAGCTCCGACAGCCGCTTGGCGTTCTCCATGTATTGCGCCTTCTGCGCTTCGGGCAGGGCCACGCCGGAGAGGCGGAAGTCGCGCAGCGTGTTGTCGATGTCTTTCTGCTGGGCCGGTGTCAGGGTGTTGAATTCGTCGCTGTCGCGCAGCGCCTGGTAGGCGGCGAACAGCTCGCTGTTCTGGCCCACTTCGGTGCTGTACTCGCTGATCAGCGGCAGGCAGGCGTTGTACGCTTCGCGCAGCGCTTCGTCCTGGGCCACGGCATTCAGATGCCCCACCGGGCCGAAGGCCTTTTCCAGGCGCTCGTCTTCCTCGGCCAGGGTCAATTCCAGAGCCCGGTAGCTGAAGTCACCGTCGGCCAGCACCTTGCGGATGCGCTCGCGGCCCGCTTCCACCAACTGTTCCACCGCCGGTTTCACATGCTCCGGGCGGATTTCGGAGAAGGGCGGCAGGTCCGGGTAATCAATCAGCGGGTTGTGACTCATGGTGCCTCTCGTTATAACGGGTCTGATTCGTCTTGATGAATGGGTGTGAGATGGGGATTCGAAGCTTCCAGAACAAGGTGCCAAGCCAGGGTGAACGGGTTTTCGTCGACCCGGCCTCCACCGTGATCGGCGAGGTAACCCTCGGCAACGACAGCTCCGTGTGGCCCGGCGCCGTGGTGCGCGGCGACATGCACCACATCGTTATCGGCGCCCGTACCAGTGTGCAGGATAACACCGTGCTGCACATCACCCACGACTCCGCCTTCAACCCCGGCGGCTTCCCGCTGACCCTGGGCGACGACGTCACCGTGGGCCATCAGGCGATGCTGCACGGCTGCACCATCGGCGACCGGGTGATGATCGGCATGCAGACCATGATCATGGACGGCGCGGTGGTGGAAAGTGACGTGATGCTGGCCGCCGGCAGCCTGGTCAGCCCCGGCAAACGGCTGGCCTCCGGCTGGCTGTACCGGGGCCGGCCGGCACGGGCCGTGCGCGAGCTCACCGCCAAGGAAATCGAGTTCCTGCCCTATGTGGCCGGCAACTATGTGAAGCTGAAGGACCAGTACCTGGACGAGGCTTAGATGGCCCACATAAAGGACATGTTGCCGAAGCTCAGCGGGTCGTTGTTATCCCGCACCGGCGAGGTGGAGGTCTGCACCGTCATGGTGAAGCTGAACTCGCCGGAGCGCACCCCGAAGCCGGTGATCACCGCGCCGACGGCATCGCGGGCCTCGATGTTATAGCGGCCGGCGTTCTCTTCCAGGTAGGAATAGCCCACGTACTGACCGCTCAAACCGAAGAACACTTCCCAGCCGAACCCCGGGTTATCAAACAGGCCCACCAGCGAGCCGGCGGTGCCGAGGCCGGCGTAGTCGGGAATGAAGTTGCCGGGCAGGTTGCGGCCGAAGCGGATAAAGCCGCCGACCTGGGCGCCGCCGTCGAAGTTGTTGGCGTCGATGCCCCAGGCGGCGCCCAGTTCGGTCTGGTAGCCGGCGTCGTTGGTGGTGCGGAACAGACGGTGGGCGTGCAGGAAATAAACGCCGCCGATGGCGTCGTGACCGAGCTGGTCGTCCCAGCCCTGGGGCTCGTTGGCGCCGACCACCTTATGCACGAACTTCTGCGACTGCTCGGCACCGGAATCCGGCCCGACGATGCCGGCGCGCACGCCATAGCCGAACAGGTTCTTCTTGTCCCAGCTGAACAGACCCAGTTCCAGGTTGGAATAACCCACATAGGGCAGGTCGTTGTAATCCGGCGTCGTCCGTTTGATGTCGGACGGCGTGATCATGATCTGCTGCAGGCTGACGGTGAGCGCGTGCCGCTCATCGGAGGCCGACACCCCCGGCAGCGGGTCCAGCGCCCGGGCCACGCCACAGGTCAGGCCGCCGTTGGCCTGGCAATCCGACTGACCGTCACCGACCCAGCTGAAACGGGCGCCGTTGGTGTAGTTTTTGTCCTGGCCCAGGAAAGCGTCGTTATCCCAGGAAAAACCGAAGGTGTTGGCCTGAACCAGACCACAGACAAGACTCGCGGCAAGCAATACCACCAAGCGTGGCAAAAACATGAGTTTTCCTCAGCGCATAAAAGACAAAAAGGCCAGCCCAGGCAGGGGCGGCAATTGGCGAATATTTCAGCGGGTTTCGGCCAGCACCGCCAGCCGCAACGCGACAAAGTTTGTAAAATGGCGCCTGGGGTCACTCAGGCGCCGCGCAGCCCGGCCAGCACCGGCGCGGTATCCGGGCGCCAGCCGCGCCACACCTGGAAGGCTTCCGCCGCCTGCTCCACCAGCATGCCCAGACCGTCGCACACCGCCGCCGCCTCATGGCGTTGCGCCCAGCGCATGAACGGGGTGGGCTGGGCGCCGTACACCATGTCGTAGGCCACCGACCCCGGCGCCACCAGGGCCGGATCAAGCGCCGGCATGTCGCCGTGCAGCCCGGCGGAGATCGCATTGATCAGCACGTCGAACGGTTGTTGCAGCTGGTCCAGGGCGGCTGCGTGCATCGGCACGCCCTGGCCGGCGAAGCGCTCCACCAGCGCTTCCGCGCGGCCCAGCGTGCGGTTGGCGATTACCACCTCCGCCGGGCCCTGGGCCAGCAGCGGGCCGAGCACGCCGCGCACCGCGCCACCGGCGCCGAGCACCAGCCCCCGGCGGCCCGCCAGGGCCCAGCCCTGGTTGCCGCGCAGGTCGGCCACCAGGCCGGCGCCGTCGGTGTTGTCGCCGTGCAGGGCGCCGTCGACCCGCCACAGGGTGTTCACGGCGCCGGCCTGGCGGGCCCGCTCGGTGAGCCGCTCGCACAGGTCGAAGGCCTGCTCCTTGAACGGCACGGTGACGTTGGCGCCGCGTCCGCCGGCGTCAAAGAACGCCGCCAGCGCCGCCGGGAAGCCGTCCACCGGCGCTTCGATGCGCTCATAGACCAGGTCCTCGCCGCGCTGGGCGGCGAAGGCGTGGTGGATGTCCGGCGAACGGCTGTGGCTCACCGGATTGCCGAATACCGCGTAACGGTCGCTCATAGCCACTCCCGGTGGATCAGGAATTTCTCATGCAGCTCGGCTTCCGGCGAACCGGGCTCCGGCCGCCAGTCGTAGTCCCAGCGCACCAGCGGCGGCAGCGACATCAGGATCGACTCGGTGCGGCCGCCGGACTGCAGGCCGAACAGGGTGCCCCGGTCGTAGACCAGGTTGAATTCCACATAGCGGCCGCGGCGATAGAGCTGGAAGTCGCGCTCGCGCTGGCCATAGGGCAGCGCCTTGCGGCGCGCCATGATCGGCCGGTAGGCGCCGATAAAGCCGTCGCCGATGCTGCGCATCAGCGCGAAGCTGTGCTCGAAGTCGAGGCGGTTGAAGTCATCGAAGAACAGCCCGCCCACGCCGCGCGGCTCGTCGCGGTGCTTGATATAGAAGTAGTCGTCGCACCAGCGCTTGAACTCCCCGTAGAGGTCGTCGCCGAACGGCGCGCAGGCGTCCCGGGCGGCCCGGTGCCAGGCCACCGCGTCCTCCTCGAAGCCGTAAAAGGGGGTCAGGTCGAAGCCGCCGCCGAACCACCACACCGGCGCTTCGCCTTCTTTTTCCGCGACGAAGAAGCGCACATTGGCGTGGCTGGTGGGCACATAGGGGTTGTGCGGGTGAATCACCAGCGACACGCCCATGGCCTGGAACGAACGCCCGGCCAGCTCCGGCCGGTGGGCGGTGGCGGAGGGCGGCATCCGCTCGCCGAACACATGGGAGAAATTGACCCCGCCTTTCTCGATCACCGCGCCCTCGGTGAGCACGCGGCTACGGCCACCGCCGCCTTCCGCCCGGTCCCAGGCGTCTTCCTCGAAGCGGCCCTGGCCGTCCTCGCTCTCCAGTTCCGCGCAGATGCGGTCCTGCAGATCGAGCAGATAGTCCTTCACCGCCTGGGGGGATACGTCATTCATGTCAGTCTCGCAGGGTACGGCCGCTTTGCAGATCAATGATGGTGGACGGCTTGCCGCGCGGGTCGCAATCGCCGGTGACGATAAAATCCAGATCGCCACCCAGCGCCTTGCCGACCTGGAACCGGTTGCGCCCGGGCGGCCGCCCGGCCCGGTTGGCGCTGGTGGACACGATCGGCGTGCCCACCGCCGCCGCCAGCGCCCGCGCCAGCGGGTGGGCGCTGACCCGCACCGCCACCTTGGGGTGGACGCCGCGAATCCACGCCGGCACCCGCTCGGTGGCATCCAGCAGGTAGGTCACCGGCGCCGGCCAGGCCTGGCGCAGCCGTTCCCGCTGGGCGTCGTCCAGGTGCACCAGGCCGTCGAGCTGGTCCAGGTCCGAGGCGACCAGAATCAGGCCTTTCTCCACCGGCCGCTGTTTGATCGCCAGCAGCCGCCGCACCGCGTCCTCATCAAAGGGGTCGCAGCCCAGGCCGTAGACGGTCTCGGTGGGGTAGGCGATCACTCCGCCGGCGCGAATAATGTGCGCGGCACTGAGCAGATGCTGGCCGGACGCCGTTGTTTGCGGGGTCATCACCGTTCCTCGTGTGGTTACTGGCCGCGAAGGTACCCAAGCCCGGACGGTCAGGCAAGCCCGCGATGGCGGCTGTAGCCGCCGGCGACCCGCTTGATCCTGCCTTCCAGCTCCAGGTCGGCGAGCTGTTCCGCCAGTTCGGTCATCGGCAGGCCGCTGCGGCTGGCGAGATCGTCCAGGCCGTTGATGCCGGTGGTGAAGTGCGCCAGCAGACCCTGGGTGTCGTCCGGGCGGCGGGCCGCCGACAGCGCCGGGCTGTCCTCCAGGGTGCGGCGGAAGTCGCCGAAGGCGTGCAGCACATCGTCGACGCTCTCCAGCCAGTTGGCGCCGTCGCGCAGCAGCCGGTGGCAGCCCTTGCTGAGCGGGTTGTGCAGCGAGCCGGGAATGGCGAACACCTCGCGGCCCTGCTCGGCGGCGGTGCGGGCGGTGATCAGCGAGCCGCTGCGCAGCGCCGCTTCCACCACGATGGTGCCGAAGCTGAGGCCGCTGATAATCCGGTTACGCGCCGGAAAGTACTCCCTGCGCGGCTGGCTGCCGGGGGCGAACTCGGTGACCAGAACACCGCCCCCTTCGATGATCTGCTGCGCCAGCTTGCGGTGGTGGGGCGGGTAGATCCGGTCCGGGCCGTTGCCGAGCACCGCCACCGTGGTGCCACCGGCGGCCAGGGCGCCCCGGTGGGCGGCGGCGTCCACGCCCAGCGCCAGGCCACTGGTGATGGCGAAGCCGGCGGCGGCCAGCGAGCGGGCAAAGCGGAAGGCGTTGTCGGTGCCGTCGGCGGAGGCCGCGCGGGCGCCCACCATGGCCAGCTGCGGGCCGGCGAGCACCGCCGGGTCACCGCGTACCGCCAGCACCCCCGGCGCGTCCGGCAGGTCCGCCAGCAGCGGCGGGTAGTCGTCGTCGCCCAGGGCCAGCCAGCGCCAGCCGAGCCCCGACAGGGCCGTCAGAGGGCCGTGCAGGTCCTCCGGGTGCCGCAGCCGCCGATCCGGCAAGCGGTTTTTATTGGGCAGCCAGGACCGGAAGCGGTCCAGCGGGGTATCGTCGGGGGCGTGTTCACGCAATATCCGGCCGAGGAGGGCCGAATAGGGTGAAAAGGCGGCGCACAGCACCAGCCGTTTGAGTTGGGCATCCATCGCGCACCTCCCTGTGCGCCGTGCTAGACGGTTATCAGAATCGAATCAGTAGCTGCCTTCCGGGCTCTCCACGATGTCCTGCATGTAGATCGGCCGGGTGGACTCCATGATCAGGCCGTAGCTGACCTTTTCATGGACCCGGAACAGCACCAGGGTGCCGGCCTTGGTGCGCGGCAGACGCACCATTTCATCCTGCTGGCGGTCGCGCACCAGCTCGCCCTGCTGGAAGATTTCCAGCACATGGCCGGGTTCCATGCCCTCGCGCTCGCCCTTGTTGATCACCACCACGTCGTTGCGCGCCACACTGTTGATGCGGTCGAAGAAACGAATGATGTTGCCGGTGATTTTCTCGTCGGGGGCATGGGGGTACAGCACCGCGCGCACTTCCCGGTCCGGCTGCTGGAACAGGCGGTCGTCCACGCGCACGTCCTCGGAGGAGCGGATCACTTCCAGGGTGGTCATGTCCTCTTCCTGATCGCGGACGCTGGCCAGGCCGATGCGGCGGGCTTCGTAGCCGAGCACTTCCTGGGTCTGCGGGTCCACGTATTCCTCGCCCACCCGGTAGATGCCGTAGCGGCGCTGCAGGTCGGCGAAGCGGTCTTCCGGGTCGCGGGCGTAGACGGTGTCGCCCATGCCGAACCCCACCCGGCGGTCCTGTCCGCCGATCAGGTAGGGGGCGGCGAGAATCTCGTCGCGGTCCATCACCAGGGCGTCCTTCAGGTAGCTCTGGATGGCGCTCATGGGAATCGCGGGGATGGCGCTGTCGCGGTCCACTTCACGGACGCGGGGGGTCAGCTTGACGGTGCCGTCGGAGAGTTTGGTGCGCTTCACGTTATCCCGGTTAACCGCCAGGCGCGGCTCGCCATCCTGCCAGAATAGGCGGATTTCATCGCCGGGATAGATCAAATGCGGGTTGTCGATATCCGGGTTGTCGTGCCAGAGTTCCGGCCACTGCCAGGGGTTCTCGAGAAAACGACCGCTGATGTCCCAAAGGGTGTCGCCCTTTTTGACGTAATACACATTAGGATGGTCGTCTCGTAGCGCGATGGTGTCGGCCATGACGGCGGACGTCACCACCAGCAACCCCACGTACAGGATTCGCTGCAGCGATTTCATCATCAGCGGATTCCTTTTATCATTATTGGTGTCCGCGGAACGGCGAACACACCCCCGGATCGAGCACAGTCGTTTTTGGATATTAGCAACGCTATCATATATTTAGCAACCGACTTTAAAGCACCTTCCCAAGTGTTTGAAAACTCAGGAGCCCCATGGCCAAGCTTGAGATACTCGAATTCCCAGACCCACGCCTTCGCACGGTAGCAAAACCGGTCGAGACGGTGGATGACGCGCTTCGCAAACTGATCGACGACATGATTGAAACCATGTACGAGGCGTCGGGAATCGGGCTGGCGGCGTCCCAGGTGAACGTGCACAAGCGGGTTCTGGTGATCGACGTGTCGGAGACCCGTGACCAGCCGCAGGTGTTCATCAACCCGGAGATCACGCCCCTCACCGAGGATCTGGCCCCCTATGAAGAGGGCTGTCTGTCGGTGCCCGGCTTCTACGAGAAGGTGGAGCGCCCCTCGCGGGTGCGCATCAACGCCCTGGACCGCAACGGCGAGCCGTTCGAGATCGAGACCGACGGGCTGCTGGCCACCTGCATTCAGCATGAGATCGACCACCTCAACGGCAAGCTCTTTGTCGACTATGTGTCCCGCCTGAAGCGTGATCGGATCAAGAAGAAGCTTCAGAAAGTACACCGCCAACAGGCCTGAGAACTGATTTGAAACCGCTTCGCCTTGCCTTCGCCGGCACCCCGGATTTCGCCGCCGTCAGCCTGCAAGCGCTGCTCGACGGCCCGCACACCGTTGCCGCGGTGCTCACCCAGCCGGATCGCGGCGCCGGCCGCGGTAAGAAAGTGCAGCCCGGGCCGGTGAAAAAACTGGCCCTGGCACACGACCTGCCGGTGCTGCAGCCGGACACCCTCAAAACCGACGAGATTCAGAACCAGCTGCGCGATCTGGCGCTGGACGCGCTGATCGTGGTGGCCTACGGCCTGATCATCCCCCGCGCGGTGCTGGCCCTGCCCCGGCTCGGCTGCGTCAACGTGCACGGCTCGCTGCTGCCGCGCTGGCGCGGCGCCGCCCCGATCCAGTGGGCGATTCAGGCCGGCGACCGGGAAACCGGCACCACCATCATGCAGATGGACGCCGGCCTGGACACCGGCCCGATGCTGCTCAGCGAGTCGCTGACCATCGGCGCCCGCGAGACCGGTGGCGAGCTGCACGACCGCCTGGCCGAGCAGGGCGCCCGCCTCCTGAGCACCGTGCTCGAGGATCTGCCCGGCTACCTGGAAAAGGCCCGGCCGCAGCCGGAGGACGGCGTCACCTACGCCGCCAAACTGACCAAGGCCGGCGCCCGGCTGGACTTCCGCCTGCCCGGCGCCGCCCTGGTCAACCGGGTGCGCGCCTTCAATCCCTGGCCGGTGGCCTGGGTGGACTTCGACGGCCAGCCCCTGCGGATCTGGGACGCCGAGGAAGTGCCGGACACCGGCGAACCGGAACCCGGCCGCATCGTCACCGTCAGCGACGATGGCCTGACCGTGGCCTGCGGCGACGGCGCCGTTCTCTTGAGTCGGGTACAGCTGCCCGGCAAACGCCCCATGACCGTGGCCGAGGTACGACGCGGCCACCCGGAGCTGTTCCAGCCGGGGGCCACCCTTGAGTAAGGCGCCGCATCCCCGGCTGGCGGCGGTGCGCGCCCTGGAGCGGGTACTGCCCGGCGAGGGGGACGGCGCCAGCCTCCGCGAAGTGCTTGCCCGGGGCGTGCCCGACGGCGCCGCCGGCGGCCTGATGCGCGACCTCTGCTTCGGCGTCTGCCGCCACCTGCGGCCGCTCAATCAGTGGCTCAACGGCCAGCTCGACAAGCCCCTCAAGCCCAAGGCCCAGGCGGTGCGCCTGGCGGTGCTGTGCGGCCTCTATGAACTGTGGTTCACGGAGCGCCCGGCCCACGCGGTGGTGAACGCCTACCCGGAGCTCTGCCGCCAGTTGAAAGCGGGCTGGGCCAGCGGCCTGATCAACGCCCTGCTGCGCAAGGCCGACGGCCTGGACCCGGCGCGGGTGTTCGCCGACTACGACCCGGCGGTGCGCTATTCACTGCCCGGCTGGCTGTGGCGGTCGTTCCAGCAGGACTGGCCGGAACAGGCCGACGACTTGGCCCGGGCGGCCCTGGCGCCGCCGCCGTTCACCCTGCGCGTAAACCGTCGCCAGCAGAGTCGCGAACAGGCTCTGGCCGCGCTCGGCGACGGCGCCCGCCCCGGCGATCTGTCGCCGTGGAGCCTTTACCTGTCGCCGCCGCGCCCGGTGTCGCAGCTGCCCGGTTTCGACAGCGGCGGCTTCTCGGTGCAGGACGAGGCCGCCCAGCTGCCGGTGGAACAGCTGGCGGCGCCGGACGGCGGCCGGGTGCTGGACGCCTGCGCCGCCCCCGGCGGCAAGACCGGCCAGATTCTGGAAGCCTTCCCCGGTGCCCGGGTTACCGCCCTGGACCTGTCCGCGCGCCGCCTGGACCGGGTGCGCGACGCGCTGCGCCGCATCGGCGCCGAGGCCGAACTGGTACAGGGCGACGCCGCCGAGCCGGCCGCCTGGTGGGACGGCGAACCCTTCGACGCCATCCTGCTCGACGCGCCCTGTTCCGCCAGCGGTATTTTGCGCCGCCAGCCGGACGTGAAATGGCACCGCCGGCGCACCGACCTGCCACCCTTGGTGGATTTACAAGCGCGCATGCTGGATGCACTATGGCCGCTTCTGCGCCCCGGCGGCCGGCTGGTGTACGCCACCTGCTCGGTGCTGCGCGACGAGAACGACCGCCAGATCGCGGCGTTCCTGGCGCGCACCGACGACGCCGAGGACCGCACCGAGCGGCCGGCCGACGCCGCCCCGGTGGCGGCGGGATGGCAACTGCTGACACGGGATAACGGGCCCGACGGCTTTTATCTGGCCTGCCTGCATAAACGCAAGGCGGCCGACGACAACAAGGTGACCGACCAGCGATCATGAAGATCATCATTCTCGGTGCCGGCCAGGTGGGCGGCACCCTGGCGGAGAACCTGGCGGGGGAACGCAACGACATCACCGTCATCGACATCGACGGCGAGCGCTTGCGGGAACTGGGGGACCGTCTGGACATTGGCACCGTGCTCGGCATGGGCTGCTATCCCTGGGTGCTCAAGGAAGCCGGCGCCGAAGACGCCGACATGCTGATCGCCGTCACCAACTCCGACGAGGTCAACATGGTCGCCTGCCAGGTGGCCTACACCCTGTTCCGCACCCCCACCAAAATCGCCCGTATCCGCACCGCCCACTACACCAGCCGCGCGGACAAGCTGTTCAACGAAAACGCCATTCCCATCGACGTGATCATCAGCCCGGAGCAGGTGGTCACCGACTACATCAAGCGGCTGATCGAGCACCCCGGCGCCCTGCAGGTGGTCAACTTCGCCACCGGCCGCGTGCAGCTGGTGGCGGTGCGCGCCTATTACGGCGGCCCGCTGGTGGGCAACGAGCTGCGCGAGCTGCGCAAGCACATGCCCAACGTGGACACCCGGGTTGCGGCGATCTTCCGCCGCAACCGGCCGATCATTCCCGAGGGCAACACCGTCATCGAAGCCGATGACGAAGTGTTCTTCATCGCCGCCAAGAACGACATCCGCGCGGTGATGAGCGAGCTGCGCCGCCTCGAGCACAACTACAAGCGGGTGCTGATCGCCGGCGGCGGCAACATCGGCTACCGGCTGGCGAAGAGCATCCAGCACCGCTACAACGTGAAAATCATCGAGCGCTCGCCGCAGCGGGCCGAATGGCTCGGCGAGCGGCTGGGCCACACCGTGGTGCTGCAGGGCCTGGCCACCGACCGCGACGAGCTGCTCAAGGCCAACATCGAGAACACCGACGTGTTCTGCGCGCTGACCAACGACGACGAGGCCAACATCATGGCGTCGCTGCTGGCCAAGCGCCTCGGCGCACGCAAGGTGATGACGCTGATCGCCAACCCGGCCTACGTGGACCTGGTGCAGGGCCACGACATCGACATCGCGATCTCGCCGCAGCAGTCCACCATCGGCAGCCTGCTCACTCATGTGCGGCGCGGCGACGTGGTCAACGTCTACTCCCTGCGCCGGGGCGCGGCGGAAGCCATCGAGGCGATCGCCCACGGCGACGCCAAGTCCTCCAAGGTGGTGGGCCGCGCCATTGAGGACATCGACCTGCCCGAGGGCACCACCATCGGCGCCGTGGTGCGCGGCGAGAAAGTGCTGATCGCCCATGACGACATCGTCATCGAGCCGGACGACCACGTGATTCTGTTCCTGATCGACAAACGCCGCATTCGGGACGTGGAAAAACTGTTCCAAGTTGGTTTCACGTTCTTCTAGGGGACCCTGCCCATGCACTTCGCGCTGATCTCGAAGATTCTGGGCCTGCTGCTGGTGGTCTTCAGCTTCACCATGATGCCGCCGGTGGCGGTGGCCTATCTGTACCGGGACGGCAGCGAAGGGCCCTTCCTGGTGTCGTTCACCATCTCCATGCTGCTGGGGCTGGCGCTGTGGCTGCCGTTCTTCCGCCAGCGCGCGGAGCTGCAGGTGCGCGACGGCTTCCTGGTGGTGACCCTGTTCTGGTCGGTGCTGGGGGTGATCGGCGCGCTGCCGATGCTGATTTCCGACGCGGTGCCGGTGGGCTTCACCGACGCGGTGTTCGAATCCGTGTCCGGCCTGACCACCACCGGCGCCACGGTGCTCTCGGGCCTGGACGACCTGCCCAGATCAATGCTGTTCTACCGCCAGCAGCTGCAGTGGCTGGGCGGCATGGGCGTTATCGTGCTGGCGGTGGCGATCCTGCCGATGCTGGGCATTGGTGGCATGCAGCTGTACAAGGCGGAAATCCCCGGCCCGATGAAGGAGTCCAAGCTGACGCCGCGCATCGCCGAAACCGCCAAGGCGCTGTGGTACGTCTACCTGGCCATCACCATCGCCTGCGCGCTGGCCTACTGGCTGGCCGGCATGACTGTGTTCGATGCCATTTGCCACAGTTTCAGCACTGTTTCCACCGGCGGCTTCTCCACCCACGATGCGTCCATGGCGTACTGGAACAGCACGCCCATCGACATTATCGCCACCGTGTTCATGCTGATCGGCGGTATTAGTTTCGCGCTGCATTTCGCGGTGTGGCGCGGCAAGAGCCTGCTCGCCTACATGCGCGACCCGGAATGCCGTTTCTTTCTCGGCCTGATGCTCCTCTACATGCTGATGGTGGGCGGCGGCCTGCTGGTTTTCGGCGTTCATGAAGCCCCCGGGGAAGCCACCCGCCACGCGGCGTTCCAGGTGGCGTCGTTCGGCACCGGCACCGGCTTGACCAGCACCAACGCCGCGGCCTGGCCGGGTTTTATTCCGCTCTTGCTGGTATTCACCAGCTTTATCGGGGGCTGCGCCGGCTCCACGGCGGCGGGCATGAAAGTGGTCCGCGCCGCGCTGGTATTCCGCCACAGCATCCGCGAACTGCGCCGGTTGATTTACCCCAACGGCGTGTTCGCGCTGCGTTTTGGCAAGCATGTGGTCAACGATCGGGTGCTGCAGGCGGTGTGGGGGTTTGTCGGCGTGTATATTACCCTGTCGGTGATCTTCACCCTGCTGTTCACCACGACCGGCATGGACCTGACCACCGCGGTGAGCGCGGTGGCCGCGTCGATCAACAACCTGGGCGTGGGCATCGGTCAGGTGGGCGGCGGCTTCGCCAACATCACCGACGAAGCCAAGTGGATGATGACCCTGCTGATGCTGCTCGGCCGCCTGGAGATCTTCACCTTCCTGGTGCTGTTCACGCCGCTGTTCTGGCGCCAGTAGCTCAGGGCACGTCGAGCCGGTAGACGCGCTTGGCGGTGTCGTAAAACAGCGCCTGCTTCTCCGCCTCGGAGCACGCCCCGGCCAGCCGTTTAAAGGCGTTCCACAGCACCGCGTAGGAACAGGACAGCTGGTCCACCGGGAAATTGCTCTCGAACATGGCGCGCTCCACGCCGAAGGCGTCCACGCACACCTGGAACCAGGGCCGCCAAAGGTCGGCCAGTTCCCGGGAAGAGGGCGGCCGGGGCCGCTGATCCAGTTCGAAGCCGCAGCTGTGCATGCCCAGCCCGCCCAGCTTCACCGACACATTGGGGCAGGCGGCCAGCGCCTCGATGGCGCGGCGCCACGCACTGAACACCTGCTCGCCCCGGCCGGCGTAATCGCCCACGCCCAGCACGCCGCCGACATGGTCGAGCACGATATTGGTTTCTGGAAAGGCCCGCGCCAGGTCAGTCAGGTCGTCGATCTGGTGGAAGTAGTTCCAGCAATCAAAGCTCAGCCCCAGCGGCGCCAGCTCGGCGAAACCGCGTCGCAGATCCTGGTCCAGCAGCAGGCCCGCCGGCAGCACCCGCCGGGTGGTGCGGATGTTGGGGTCCGGGTCCCAGACGCTGGACTGGCGGATGCCCCGGAAGCGCCCCTTGCCGGCTTCCAGGTGGGCCTCCAGCACGCCTTTCACCGCCGCACCCTGGCGCAGATCCGTGTAGCCGACAATGCCGGTGCACACCCGCCCGCCGGTGGCGGCGGCCACGCTCTCGGCGAATACGGTTTCGCCCACCGGGCGCAGCGCCTCGTCGCCATCGCTGTAGTACCCTTCGGAACACTCCACGAACACCGTGGCGCGCACGTCGTGGCCGGCGGCCAGGTCGCGCTCGATGTCATCGCGCAGGTAGCGCGGGCGCGGCGCGTCCCAAAGATGGTGGTGCGGGTCGATGATGGCCCGCTCCGGTTCCAGAATCGGCTCCTGGTGCAGGGCCAGCCAGTCGAGGTCCGGGGCGGGCAGGATCACCCGGCCGGTGGAGGAGGCAGACGTATCGCGGCTCATTGAATTAGGCTCTCCCGATGGGTCGTTATTATTTACCCATCCAACATTAGCATGGAGTTCCCATGAGCGAATTGATCCAGTACCAGCGCGACGACGGCATCGTCACCCTCACCCTCAACAGCCCGGAGACCCGCAACCCGATCTCCGACGACGACATGATCGAGGCGCTGCTGGCCGCCCTGGAGCGGCTGGAAACCGACCCGGACGCCCGCGTGGCGATCCTCACCGGCGCCGGCAGCGCCTTCTCCAGCGGCGGCAACGTCAAGAAGATGGGCGCCGCCGGCGGCCTCAACGACGCCCGCCCGGCCAAGACCCGGCTCAACTACAAGCAGGGCATCCAGCGCATTCCGCTGGCGTTCGAGAAGCTGGAAGTGCCGGTGATCGCGGCGGTGAACGGCCCGGCGGTGGGCGCCGGCTGCGACCTGGCCTGCATGTGCGACCTGCGCATCGCCGGCGAAAGCGCCTGGTTCGCGGAGAGCTTCGTGAAGCTGGGCATCATTCCCGGCGACGGCGGCGCCTGGCTGCTGCAGCGGGTGGTGGGCTTTTCCAAGGCGGCGGAGATGGCGCTCACCGGCGACCGCGTTAAAGCGGACGAAGCGCTGGCCTGCGGCCTGGTGTCCCGGGTGGTGCCCGACGACCAGCTTCTCGACGAAGCCCGCGCCCTGGCGCAACGCATCGCCGTGAACCCCACCCAGGCGGTGCGCATGACCAAACGCCTGCTGTGGGCCGGCCGCTCCCTGCGCCTGGACGCTCTGCTGGAAATGTCCGCCGCCATGCAGGCGCTGGCGCACTCCACCTCGGACCATCAGGAAGCGGTGCAGGCCTTTATCGACAAGCGCGCGCCGGACTTCACCGGCCACTGAACGCGTAAAAGGCATCCCCAAAAAAAGCCCCGCGGGGTGGCGGGGCAAAAGGGGTCGATTCGCTCATCCCGAGCAGAAATCAGGCGATGTTGTTGACCCGCCGTTCGCCACGGAACAGCTGGTCCATCTCCCCCTCGTAGTAGGCTTCCACACGGGGGTTCATCACTTTCTTCCACAGCGGCGGCACCAGCGCCAGCACGTACATGGCGGCGTACCCGCCCGGCAGCTGCGGGCTCTCTTCGTAGTGACGCAGCACCTGGTAGCGGCGCTTGGCATAGGCGTGGTGGTCGCTGTGACGCTGCAGCTGGAACAGCGCCAGGTTGGTGAGCAGGTAGTTGGAGTTCCAGCTGTGCGCCGGGGTCACCCGCTCGTAGCGGCCCTTGTCGGTGACCCGGCGGTGCAGGCCGTAGTGCTCGATGTAGTTGATCACTTCCAGGGTAAAGGCGGCCACGAAGCTCTGCGCCAGGAAGAACAGCACGCCCATCCAGCCGAACGCGAGACCGAACGCCACCGCGAACAGCGCGGAGATCGAGTACCACCAGATCAGCTCGTTGTGGCGGCTGAAGTTCTTCTTACCCTTGCGCTCCAGATACTGCTTCTCCAGCTTCCAGGCGTTCAGGAAGTTGTGCTTGAAGGCGCGCGGCAGGAATTCGTACAGGCCCTGGTTGTACTGGGACGAGGACGCGTCTTCCGGGGTGGACACATGCACGTGGTGGCCACGGACGTGCTCCACCTTGAAGCCGGCGTAGGTCACCGAGGAGAGCAGCAGGCCGCCCATCCAGTTCTCCAGCTTGGGGTCCTTGTGCACGAACTCATGGCCCAGGTTGATGGCGATGATACCGCCCACGGTGCCGATGGAGACAATCCAGCCCAGCTGGCCGAGCAGGGAGTAGTCGTTATTCACGAACACCCAGCCGGCGAAAAACAACACGCCCAGCCAGATAAAGCCCATCAGGAACAGCGCGCTGGTGTAGATGCGCTCCTGGCTCATGGAAGGCACCTGCTGGTGCTCGTCCGGGTTGGACGGGTCCTTGCCGATGATGTAATCGAGCACCGGAATGATGCCGAACACCACGAAATACAGGAACCAGGCCCAATAGTCCTGGGTGCCCGACTCGCGGCCGATGAAGGCGCTCAGGGGCAGCAACGGCAGCACCGCCGCCCAGAAGGCCAGATAACCCCACTTCTTAAGCTTCAGCATCGTATCGGAATGCATTTTCGCGAACATGGTTCGTCTCCTCCCTGGCCGTGGTCCTCGCCAGGCTCTGTCTTTAGCCAGCAGGCGGTCGAGCGGACGGATCCGGCCGACTCAGCCGTTACTTTGTCATTCTTCGATGGCAACATTAACAGCAATTCTTGAATTGTCAAACAACTCAATTCGTGACACAGAAGGAAAGTGCGCGGATAATAGCCGCCAGAACCCGGAGGAGCCCCATGTCGCTGAAAGCAGTGAGTCTCAGTGAACAGATTGCCGAGCACCTGAGCGAGCGCATCGTGCGCGGCGACCTCGCGCCCGGCGAAAAGCTGCCGGAAGCGGAGCTCGCCAAAGAGCTGGATGTGAGCACTAACTCACTTCGAGAGGCCTTCAGACTGCTGGAAAAGCGTCACCTGATCCGGCTTCAACCGCGCCGGGGCGCGCGGGTGTGCGAGGTCACGGAAAGCGAGGTCCGCGACCTGTATAACTTCCTGTTTCTGCTGCTCTCCCACCTGGCCGCCCAGGCCGCCCGGGACTGGAAACCCGGCGAGATCGAGGATCTGGCCATGATGCTGCCCGAGCTGGAGCGCCACTACCGCAACGCCGACATGCCCGGCGCCCACCAGGTCGCCTTCCGCTTCGTGGAGATGGCCACCGCCCGCTTCGCCCGCAACCGCTACCTGGCCGACGATATCGAAGACCTGGTGCCCCTGCTCAAGCGCTTCTCGTTCATCGCCCTGCAGGAAGACACCACCGAATTCGACATGTCACTGAAGATCTTCCAGCGGCTGCTGGAAAACGTGCTCGCCCGCAACGCCGAGCAAGCCGCCGCCGACATCCGCGAGTACGGCGACAACCAGTGCCGGCTGGTGCTGCGGGCTATTGCTAAGCGGGATGCGGCTTAGGGCTGGCGGCTTCCCAGCATGTAGGCCCGAAGCTGCTGCTCCTCGCGCATGACGTAGAGGACCAGAATCCGCGCCCCCTCCTCGCGATATAAAACGCGACACGGCGGCACCACGACTTCCCGGTACACGGAATTGGGCAGCTCAGGAGGGAGGCGTCCGGACTGAGGAAATTCGTTGAGTCGCTCGACATTATCGAGCACGGCGTTGACCAGATCGCTGGCCGCAGCAGGATTGTCCAGAGCAATGTACTCAGCGACAGCGTCCAATTGCTGAAGCGCGGGTTCCGTCCAAACTACCTCAGCCATTTACTCATTTTCTCCCTGGCCTCACTTTGGCTGTACGTTCTTCCCTCGAGTACAGCCCGCTCTCCCCGTGAGAGCCCCTCAAGCAACTCAAGCCGACGCTGCATGAACTCGTAATCCTGCACGTCGACGAGATAGGCGGATGGCTGACCGTGTTCCGTAATCAGTACCGGCTCCTTGGAGAGGTGCAAATCCGCAAGAATCTTTGTGGCTTGACGCTTCAGGTTGGTCACCAACTCAACTTTCATGGTCTCACCTTGGACCGAACCAATAGTGCCACTAAAGTATCACTTTTTGGCCGGGGCAGCCACATTGGACGGTTCGACGCCTTGTACGGGTATTGCCCCATAAAGGAGACCTCACTCGTTATTGGCCATCGGTGATCGTTCTGTATGCAACCATGCTGGCGTACTCACTGCGTGCATCGGCATCGAGTCTGCGGCCCTCTGATTTACACCAACTGGAAAACGACTCGGGGTCGATGTCGACACAAACAACCCGGATACCCTTTGATTCTATTTCTCTCCTAAGCGAATTGGCGGAGGCAAGCCACTCAGGGTAGGTATCATGGAGCTTGTGGCCGTCATCAAATAATTTGACTAACTCGTTAAAGTTCTCTCTTTTGTACCAGGGTATGCCTATGGCCTGTAATTCCATACTTACTCTCCATCAACAGTCGCTCAACACGCGCGGCCACGAAACAGAGGCAGAAGCACAGGACCCAGGGTAACGCCATTATTAATCCAGAAGCCTTTCGGGCGCATCCATGTCCTCGTGCAGAACACGAACAACACGCACCTCCGGCTCAAGCACCTGATAAAAAACAGCGTGATGCTCCACCTGCAATCTGCGATACCCGGGAAGAACGTGGGCATAACCCGTACCGAGTGACGGATAATTGATGAGCTGTTTCATCCCGGCCGCCAGCTGATCCAGGTATGTATCCGCCTGATCCGCACCCCATTCTTCGCCGGCGTACATCCAAATCCCGATGAGGTCCGACTCGGCCTTCGGCGTGACGCTCAGCTCAAGCACTAATCAGACACCTTCACTCGTTTACGGCCAGCTGCCTTGATGGCGGCTACATCAAGCGGCTTGGGTTGCCCACTGGACTCACCCTCAGCTAGGGCCTGCCTCAGCATGGCAAGGCGCTCCTTGGCCTGCTGGTCCCTGCGGATAAGATCGCGGATATACTCACTATCATTGCCGAAGTGACCGCTTTCAATCTGGCCTTTCACCCAATCGTCTTGCTGTTCCGTCAGCGTGATGGTTTTCCGATGCATGCTCATGGCTGGTGCTCCTGACACAGCTAAGTATGACAATATCATACCGCCTCTTTGTGCCGGATCAATGGCCTGACCCTGGAGTTCAAAATCAACTACATGAAGGCGGCTACCGGCACCATCATGGCGCCGACAGCCGCTAGGGGTTAAGTGCCTTCAAGCAAGACTGTCCCAGTCATTACTCATTCGCCCCACCTCATCTTAGCTGTATGCCCTCAGGCGTCAGACCATTTGGCATCATGTCGAATATGACATATACTCGCCAACATGAGCCCGAAGGATAAGCCACTGGTCTGGCTACATGGACAAGTAAAGACGCCGCCTTTTTCGGCAGCCGCCAGATTAGAAGCAGGTTATCTTTTGCGCGAGCTGCAACGAGGCGTTTCGCTTGCCATGCCGCATTCCAGGCCCATGCCTTCAATCGGCTCGCACTGCCACGAACTACGCATCACGGACGGCGACAAGATCTGGCGCATTTTTTACCGAATAGACAGGGATGCCATTGTCATAGCCGAGGCTGTTAAGAAGAAGACGGGCAAAACCCCAAAATCGGTAATCGATACATGTAAAGCTAGATTCAGGATGTATGATGATGCATGCAAATAAGCGTAAGAAGGTTGAGGAAAACGGCTGGAAAGTCGGCAACGCCGATGATTTCCTGGGCTTGACGCCTGAGGAGTCCGCCTACATTGAGATGAAGCTGGCTCTCAGCCACTCCCTCAAAGAAAATCGGCGTAAGAAAGATCTGAGCCAAGTCGAGCTCGCCAAGCTGATCAAATCCAGTCAGTCTCGAGTCGCCAAGATGGAAGCAGGGGACCCCGGCGTTTCTATCGATTTACTCATGCGGGCTTTACTGGCGCTTGGCGCTTCTTCAGAAGAAGTCGGCAAAGTTATTTCGTCAGGAAAACCCCAAGCGGCATAGGCTCTAAGTCTGGTTGAAACCGTTACACTTCAACCAGCCAGATTGTGTACGTTGACTGCGAACAACGGCTAGACGTCATGCTCAATCCTACTGCCATCAGTACGGCTCACGTCAAAAAATCACCGATCTTGACTCCGTCAGTACCGTAATAGGCATAGGTGTAGATTGCCCCGTACTGGAGTGACGGCTTCATACCGGCGCTGGCGCACACATTGCCTTGAACATGAGCTTTAAGCGATGTTTTAATCCAGTCCTCATCAATCTCGTCGGACCTGTAGCCAACGAATGTGTTGTGGTAAACCATCCGAGGTCCAGGCCCAACAGTGGCTTTATCGAGGCGAGTTTCTTCATCGACCATTGTAGGAAGCCCCGCATTTACTTTATCCGCAGTCTCCCGGAAGGCTTCGATCAACACAGCTTCTAAATCCGCCTTTGCTGGCTTTGAAGAAGCCAGATTCTCGCCAACTTCTCTACCCACAAGTTTCCCTACGCCCCCGCCAATTGCCATTGCGATAACCACCGCAGCGAGCCCCAACGCAGATAGAAGTTCTTTAAGTATGTTCTTCCCCTAACGCCGAAGCTCAGCCGCCGGCTGCCCGCGTCAGCGGGTTGCCGGTCGGCTGCAGCGCCTTGTTGGGCTTTCTTAGCCAGGTAGCTTGGCCGCGAGAACGTCAACTTTCTCGATGGACGGCGGTGTGGAGAACAACTCACCCGCCTTTGCCATAAGAGCCTCGGCGACTTTGCCAGAGAGGTGCGCTTGTCGGCCCGCCTCGTCCGGAAAAGCATCGAATATCCCAAAAGTGCTTGGACCGAGACGGATGCCGAACCAAGCAGTAGTGGCTGACTCCTCCATCACGAGAGGCAGCCCATCAAGTAGAAAACTCTCGACGTCCTTCTCCTTGCCAGGTTTTGCCTCTAAACGAACAAACAACGCTACTTTGACCATGACATGTCTCCTTTTGTAACAACGACAGCACTATACAGCTCGATTTCTAGGGGGCCCCAACGACCAAACTCAGGGGGCGCCGTTTATGGCGTCCCCTGGAGTGTAGCATAGTAAATAGTCGGCCCTGAACAATCCGCAACCTTCTGATTTCATTGGTGAATTGGTGAATTGGTGAATTGGTGAATTGGTCCTGATAGGCTATCTGGAATCGCCAGAACCTGTGTTTTAACGGTTCGTTTTCTTGCAATATCGAAGAGGGTTTTCGATGACGCACCGCCGCTGCCCCGCCGAAGGCCATGAGAACCAGGAGCGCGATCTGTTCCGCGCCCGTCTGGATGAAATGATCGATATGAGTCACCCCTTGGTCCGAGTGAGCGAAGCGATGCCTTGGGAAACGTTGATTGAATCGGTGGGCGAATCGTTGCCGCTGGTGCCGGTGGGCCCGGGTCGTCGTCCGTTGCCGGCCCGGTTGGTGCTGGGCCTGCTGTACTTGAAGCACGCCTACGATCTGTCCGACGAGGCGGTGTGTGCCCGCTGGCTGGAGAATCCCTATTACCAGTATTTCTGTGGCGAAGTGTTCTTTCAGACGCAGCTACCGTGCGACCCGTCGTCGTTGACGCGGTATCGCAAGCGTCTGGGCGAAGCGGGGGTGGAAGAGCTGCTGTCGCAGACCATCGAGGCGGCAAAGCTACGCCCGGGTGGGGCCGAAACGGGCGATCCAGGCTGGGCGTTACGCCCACGCGAAGCAGTTCAAGCGGATGCGGAAGGTGCTGCGCAAGCAGCGTACGACCCTGGGCCGGTTGCTACGAGACATCGGTCGCAAGGCGAGCCTGGAGGCGTTGGAACGGCTGGCGCCGACGCTGTTGAAAGCCGAACGTCTGCGCAGCCAGACGCCGAAAGACAAAAACAAACTCTACGCCTGGCACGCGCCGGAAGTGGAATGCATCGGTAAGGGCAAAGCCCGCCAGCCTTACGAGTTTGGGGTGAAGGTTGGCATTGCGATCACCGCGAAAAGGGGATTGATCGTGGGAGCCAGAAGCTTCCCTGGCAATCCGTACGATGGCGATACGCTGGCGGAGCACTGGGAACAAACCGGCATCCTCACCGGTGTGGAACCGGAGATGCTGATCGTGGACTTGGGCTACCGGGGCCGGGAGCTGGATAACACGCGCGTGTTGCACAAGGGAAAACGGAAAAGCCTGACAGCGAGCGACTGGCGCTGGCTGAAACGACGTCAGTCGGTGGAGCCGACGATTGGCCATCTGAAGTCGGAACACCGGATGCGGCGTTGCCACCTGAAAGGCCAACTCGGAGATGCCCTGAACGCGGTCCTCGCGGCGGCGGGTTACAACCTGCGATGGCTGATGCGATGGTTGTTGGTTTTTTATGGCTGGATATTGGCGTCTCTCCTGGGCCCGGACGACCGTGGAGATCATGAGACCTTGCTATTACCAGCCTGAATCCAATCCGCCGATGACTGGCATCAGCGGAGCTATCCATAACTGGGCTTTGTTCAGGGCCGACTAAGATACTCATGAGGCTGGCTGTAGTCGGGTTTTAACCACCTAGTATTCTTGTCAATGCAACTGTATAGAATACCTACGGCAACCAAAAGCCAGAACCCTTTTAGGAGTATGCCAGCAATTTTATCGCCCATACTTTCTGATTGCTCCTGGCTCATATTTTCCTCTAACAGGTATTAGGCCGCGCGCTCATTCATTGGATAAAGACGCGCGCGTCATATCCTGTAAACCCGATTTCAATTGCCTGAAATAGAAGCAGAAATTCTCGGGCGTGACAAACCGATCAAATCGCTGGCGCACAAACACAAAAAAACGCGGCCGAAGCCGCGTTCTTGATACGATTGAAGCTGAGGCTTGCGGTCAGCAAGCCCCGACCGATCACCGCCCCAGAATGTCCCGAGCGATAATCTCCTTCATAATCTCACTGGTGCCGCCGTAGATGCGCTGGATGCGCGCGTCGACGAAGTCGCGGGAGATCGGGTATTCCTGCATGTAGCCGTAGCCGCCGAAGAGCTGCAGGCACTGGTCCGCCACTTTGCCTTGCAGCTCGGTGGTGGTGAGCTTGGCGATGGAGGCGTTGGTGGTGCTGAGTTCGCCGCGGTCGTACTGCTCGATGGATTGTTCGCAGAACGCTTTGTTGACCTGCACCTGGGCGTGCAGGTCGGCGAGTACGAAGCGGGTGTTCTGGAATTTGCTGATCGACTGGCCGAAGGCCTGGCGTTCCTGGGTGTAGGCGATGGTGCGCTCGATCATGCCTTCGCAGGCGGCGACGGCGCCGAGCGCCAGGATCAGGCGTTCGCGGGGCAGTTCGTTCATCAGGTTGGCGAAGCCGCGCCCTTCCCCGCCGAGGATCTGGTCGGCGCCGACTTTGACGTTCTCGAAGAACAGCTCGGAGGTGTCGGCGGCGTGGTGGCCCATCTTTTCCAGGTTCCGGCCGCGGGCGAAGCCGGGCAGGCTGGTGTCGACGGTGAACAGAGTCATGCCTTTGGAGCCGGCGTTGGGGTCGGTTTTGGTGGCGAGCACGATGACGTCGCAGTGCTGGCCGTTGGTGATGAAGGTTTTCTGGCCGTTGATCACGTAGCCGTCGCCGTCTTTTTCGGCGCGGGTTTTCATGCCCTGCAGGTCGGAGCCGGCGCCGGGCTCGGTCATGCCGATGGCGCCCACGGCTTCGCCGCTGACCATCTTCGGCAGCCAGGTTTGCTTCTGTTCTTCGCTGCCCAGGTGGAGGATGTAGGGCGCGACGATGTCCGAGTGCACCGACAGGTTGGAGGCGAGGGCGCCGAAGCCCATGCGCGAGGCTTCTTCCACCATGATCGCGGAGAGGCGGAAGTCCGCGCCGAAACCGCCGTACTGTTCCGGAACGTCGACGCACAGCAGGCCGTTTTCGCCCATGCGGTTCCAGAGGTCGCGGGGGAGTTTTTCGTCCTTTTCCCACTGGTCGTAGTGGGGCGCCACTTCCTTTTCGAGGAATTTGCGGACGTTATCGCGGAACAGATCGATTTCGTTCTGATCGAGCATGACTGACCCTTTTGGCTGGACACAAAAGGGTATTTTAACCGCTCCCGCCCCGGGGGTCGCCGTCCGGCCGTGGCCGGCCGGTCACGGCGTTCCCGGGCCGGAACTCAGGATTCCGGTTCGACGGTGACTTCCGAGCGCAGCGAGTTGGCGACGAAGCAGTTGCGGTGGGCGCTTTCGTGGAGCTTGGCCAGGGCGGCGGCGTCCACGTCTTCCTCGAACACCACCTTGGGGCGCAGGTTGATGCGGGTGATCGCGAAGCGGCCTTCGGCGTTCTTCTCCACCACACCGTGGGGCCGGTCCACATAGCTGAGCACGCGCAGGCGCTGCTTGGCGGCGATCGACAGGAAGGTGAGCATGTGGCAGCTGGCGGTGGCGGCGATCACCGCTTCGTCCGGGTTCACCCGCGAGGCGGTGCCGAAGTATTCCGGTGAGCCGGAAGCCTGTACCACCTCGCCGCCGGCGAAGGTCCATTCATGGGAACGGTCGAAGGTTTCGTAGTCGAAGCTGGCCTGCGGCGGCAAGTGCCAGGCAACGGTGGCGCCATATTCACTCATGGTGGACTCCTTCTGCGTGTTGTCCTTATACCATGCTACCGAAGCGCGCCGGGGGCAATATTGAGCAGGATCAATAATGCTTTTAATCCGCCTTCAGGCGCTCGCACACGGCCCGCGCCACCCGCGGGCTGTAGAGCAAAGCGCAATGGCCCAGGTAGGGCAGGTGCAGGTTCTCCTCCGCGTCCGCCAGGGTGGCGGTGGAGGCGGGCATCACGAAGTTGTCCAGCTCTGAGTAGAGGCAATAGAAGCGTGCCTCGCCCGGGCACTGGCCGCCTTCCGCCAGTTCCTCGAGGAAGGGGCTGCGGTAACGCATCTGCGCGGCCGCGCCCCGGGCCGGGAACAGCGAGGAAATGCGCGTGCCGTAGTGGGGGCTGCCCAGAGTGATCACCTTGTTCACCTTGCCGGCCAGGCCCAGGTTCTTCAGGGCATAGCGGGTCAGCGGCCCGCCCATGGAGTGGCACACCAGGTCCACTTGCTCGGCGCCGGTGCGGGCCAGCACGTTTTCCACGTGGCGGGCGACCTGGGCGGCGAGCTTGCGGGCGTTGATGTGCGGCGGCGTGTAGCTCACCGCGTAGACGTTGCGGAAGCCTTGGCGCCGCAGCCGCCACTGCATCCACAGAAAGTTGGCGCTGTTGCCGCCGTAGCCGTGCACCAGGATCACCGGGCGGTGATCGCAGGCGCGCGCCCGCTTGGGCGAGGCGTCGTGGAGCAGACGCAATGGATAGGTGCCGCTGAGGAAGGTGAGGCTGGCCGCTTCCACCAGAATCGCCCGGGCCACCGCGCTACCGCGCAACGGGTCGCGCTCGCCCTCCGCCGGGGGCGCCTGGAAGTTACGCCGGTCGTAATGCCAGACCAGATAGAACGCCAGCGTTACGTAGGTGGGGATCAGTATCACCACCACCAGAATCAGCGAAAGAATCCAAATCATCGTCGTGCTCCCTGGTCCCCGGGGTCGTGCCGGTATGGAAAACGCTCTGACACTAACCAGCGGCCATCCTGGACACAACGCACCCTGCCCGATTGTCGGACCAGCCCGGCCATTGACTTCCCGGCGGCGGCGCGCCCCGGATGCAGCGGACCCGCCGCCGTGGCACACTTCCGTTCCTTCACTCTTCACGACGGGCAAGGCATGAAAGACAGGGCGATCGTTAATGAAGTGGGGCTGCGCGACGGCCTGCAGAATCAACCGGTGACGGTGGGCACCGAGGCCAAGGCGGCCATCGCACGGGCACTGGTGGGCGCCGGTGTGCGCTACCTGGAGCCGGTCAGTTTCGTCAGCCCCAAGGCGATACCGCAGATGGCCGACGCGGCGGCGCTGACGCCGCTGCTGCCCCGGGACGAGGGCCTGCACTACACCGCCCTGGTGCCCAACCTGAAGGGCTACCAGCTGGCCCGCGACGCCGGCTACCCGACCGTGGCGCTGGTGCTCTCCACCACCGACACCTTCAACCAGCGCAACCTGAACATGAGCCTGGAGCAGGCGACGGCCAGTTGCGAGGCGATCATCCAGGCCGCCCGCGCCGACGGCGTGGCCACCCGCACCTATATCTCCGGCGCCTTCGCCTGCCCCTACGACGGCCCCGTGCCGGTGACGCTGCCACAGCGACTCACCGAGCGCATGTTCGAAGCCGGCAGCGACGAGGTAGCCATCGCCGACACCATCGGCGCCGGCAACCCGCAGCAGATGAAAGACATCATGGCGCCGCTGATCCGCGACTTCGGGGCGGAACGGTTCTACGTGCACCTGCACGACACCCGTGGCCTGGCGGCGGCCATGGCCTGGGCCGCCCTGGATCTGGGCGTGCGCCGCTTCGACGCGTCGCTGGGCGGCCTGGGCGGCTGCCCGTTCGCGCCGGGCGCCACCGGCAACGTGGCCACCGAGGATCTGGTCTACCTGCTGGAAAGCTGCGGCCTGGATACCGGCATCGAAATCCAGGCGCTGCGTGAAGCGGTGGCGCTGGCCGCCGAGGCCACCGAGCGGCCGCTGGGCGGGCGCATTCTCACCTGGATCGAGAGTCAGGAAGCGCGCGGCAAACAGATCACGCTGTAGGCGGCTGCAGCACCGCCATCTCGGCGCGCAGCGCGTCGGGCACCGGGGTGGGTCGGTGGGTGTCGCGGTCGATCAGCACCATCACGCTTTCCGCCATGGCCACCGGGCGGCCGTCCACGGCGGCGCGCCCGCGCAGCACGAAGGAGCTGTTGCCGATGCCGGCCAGCTCGGAGCTCAACGCCACCTCGCCCATGCCGGTGTCCCAGCGCTGGTAGCGGATGTCGATGCGCGCCACCAGCAGCCCCAGGTTCGGCTGCCGCAGCATGGTCACCGAACCGGCCCGGGCCTGCTCCAGGTAGCGCGCCTGGGCCAGCTCGGAGAGCCGCCGGTCCGGGTCCAGGTCCGCGTAGCGGGCGGTCAGGGCCACCTGGCGCGGCCCCGGCTCGAAGGTTTCGGTCTCTTCCGGCAGCTCCGGCCAGGGCAGTAGTGGCTGACCGTCCACCTGTTCGGCGGCCAGGGCCCGGCGCGCCGCCTCCGGCAGCGCCACCCAGCCGGCTTCCCCCCAGGCGCCCATCAGGCACTCCTGCACGCCCACGCATTCGCCATTCTGGAACAGCGCCTGCACCAGACGGTAGCTGTCGTCCTCCACCGCCACCAGGCGCACGGCGGCGGTGACTTCGTGGGGGTAGTGGGTCTCGCGCAGAAAGTGGGTCACGGTGCGGCGCGGGCGCAGCAGCACGTCGTCGGAATACCAGGCCCGGTCGCCGAGCACCGCCATGTGGAAGCGGGTGCGCGCTTCGGTGTGAAAGCTCTGCACCGCCACGTTGTTTACGTGCCGTTCGGTGTCCAGGTGGCTGTAATGCGGGTTGAATCGGATCGAGAACGGGTAGGCGCCGGTCTCCAACTGCCAGGGCTGTGTTTTCACTCGAGGGCTCCACGACTGCGTTTCACGGATCAAACGCGCATCAAAGGGCAAAGCCCGGCGCCGCGCAACCCCGGTGTCCGAAGCCGCCGGCTTTTCGTCGCAAACGGTGGTTGCGGGTACCGGCCCGGCCCCGAATGATGGTCGCAAACAACACAACGAGGAGCCCGACAATGAGCGAACCGCAAACCCGTAGCGTGCAGCAACTGATGGATCTGAGCGGCCGTACCGCCCTGGTTACCGGCGGGTCCCGGGGGCTGGGGCTGCAGATGGCCCAGGCCCTGGGCGAAGCCGGGGCGCGGCTGGTGATCAGCTCACGCAAGGCGAACGAGCTCGAAGAAGCCGCTGAACAACTGCGCGCCGCCGGTATCGACGTGACCCCGCTGGCGGTGGACCTGGCCGACGAGGACGCGGTGATGGGTCTGGCGGACCGGGCGCTGGAGGTGCTGGGCCGGGTGGACATTCTGGTCAACAACGCCGGCGCCTCCTGGGGCGCGCCCGCCGAGGATTACCCGCTGGAAGGCTGGGACAAGGTGATGACGCTGAACGTGCGCAACCTGTTCCTGCTGACCCGGGAAATCGGCCGGCGCAGCATGATCCCCAACGGCGGCGGCCGGGTGGTGAACGTGGCCTCCAACGCGGCCCTGGGCGGCAACCGGGACTTCATGCAGGCGGTGGGCTACAACACCAGCAAGGGCGCGGTGGTGACCTTCACCCGCGCGCTGGCGGCGGAATGGGGCGCCTACAACATCACCGTCAACGCCATCGGCCCGGGCGTGTTTCCCAGCAAGATGTCGCGCTATCTCACCGACCGGCACGGCGTCGAGGCGCTGGCCGCGCGGGTGCCGCTCAACCGGGTCGGCGACGAGGAGGATCTGAAAGGCACGGTGCTGCTGTTCGCGTCCGACGCCGGCAAGCACATCACCGGGCAGTTCCTGGTGGTGGACGGTGGCGCCAGCGCCATGATCGCCGGCTGAACCGGCGCCCGGGGAGGGCGCCGGCGAGTCCGGTCAGTGCAGCTGGAACAGAATCTTCAGCAGCTGCACGCCGAGCAGCACGATCAGCGGGCTCAGGTCGAGCCCGCCCATGTCCGGCAGCAGGCGGCGCACCGGCGCCATCAGCGGCTCGGTGATCTGGATCACCACCCGCACCACCGGGTTGGAGGGGTCCGGCGCCACCCAGCTCAGGATCACCCGGACCAGCACCGCCCAGAACACGTAATCCAGTATCAGCGAGGCCAGTTCCCTGAGCGTGTAGACGAGCAGTTGCGGCCCGATACCCGCCGGCAGGCCGCCGGTCTGGATGGTCAGCAGCATCAGCGCCTTGGCCACGATCAGAATCAGGATCAGCACCAGGGAGGCGATATCCAGGCCCCGGTAGCCGGGAATGATGCGGCGCAGCGGTGCCAGCAACGGGTTGGTGGCGCGCAACACGAATTGCGAAATGGGGTTGTAGAAGTCCGCGCGCGCCAGTTGCAGCACGAAACGGGTCAGAACGATGAAGATGTATACGCTGAATGCGAAATCAATCAGGAAGACCGCGGCGCCCTGAGGATTCATGACGACTCCAGACTGTTCGTGTGGCGACAGAGTATTGGGGTAAAGGCGGCCGGTTTCAAATTTTTGGCCGGGCGGCGCCCGCCCGACCCCCGGGCATCAGCCGGAAAGCTGCTCGGAGCGCTCGCGGGCGGCGGCCACGGCGGCCTGCACCTGCTCGCGCAGGCCCGCCTCTTCGAACACCTGCAGGGCGGCGGCGGTGGTGCCGCCAGGGCTGGTGACCCGCTGGCGCAGCACGTCGGGGCCGTCCTCGCTGGTGATCGCCAGCTGGGAGGCGCCCCAGGCGGTCTGCAGCACCAGCTGCCGGGCGGTGGTGGCGGACAGCCCCTGGGCCCGGGCGGCGTCGATCAGCGCCTCCATGAGCAGGAAGAAGTAGGCCGGGCCGGAGCCGGACACCGCGGTGACCGCATCCAGCTCGCCTTCGGTCTCGAACCAGAAGGTCAGGCCAACGGCGCTGAGAATCTGGCCGGCCATCTCTTTCTGCTCGGCGCTCACGTCCGGCGCGGCGTACAGCCCGGTGGCGCCGGCCTGCACCAGCGACGGGGTGTTCGGCATGCAGCGCACGATGGGCGCCTCGCCGAGCCAGTTGCGCAGGTTGTCCACGGTGACGCCGGCGGCGATTGAGATGATCAGCGGCTGGCGCTCTTCGATGATCTCGCGCAGGGCGGCGCAGGCGTCGCCCATCACCTGGGGCTTCACCGCCAGCACCAGCACGTCCACGCGGCGCGCCACGTCCAGATTGTCGCGGCTGACATGAACGCGGTGCAACTGGGCCACTTCGTTGAGGCGGTCCTGGGAGGGGTCGCTCATCCAGATGCGGGCCGGGCGGATTCCCTTGGCGATCATGCCGCCCGCCAGACTGTTCGCCATGTTACCGGCGCCGATGAAGCCGATCAGTTGTTGTGCCATAAGCTGCGTCGTCCTTTCAGCGAGTGTCCTTGGGCGGACGCGGGCCGAACAGGGCGGTGCCCAGCCGCACCAGGGTGGCGCCTTCTTCGATGGCCACCGTGTAGTCCGCGCTCATACCCATGGAGAGGGTGTCGAGGGCCGGCATTGTATTGCGCAATTGTGACAGTGTCATGGCGAGGGCGTGGAAAGCGGCGCGGTTGTGGTCGTCGCTGTCGGCGCGGGGAATCGCCATCAGCCCGCGCAGGCGCAGGCGCGGCCAGTCGGCGAACCCGGCGGCCAGCGCTTCCACCTGATCCAGGGCGACCCCGCTTTTGCTGGCTTCGTCGTCCACATTGACCTGGATGCAGACGTTGAGCGGCGGCAGGTGGTCCGGGCGCTGCTCGTTGAGCCGGCGCGCCACCTTGGCGCGGTCCACGGTGTGCACCCAGTCGAAATGAGCGGCGATGTCGCGGGTCTTGTTGGACTGGATCGGGCCGATGAAATGCCACTCCAGCCCCCGGTCCGCCAGGGCGGGCATCTTGTCGAGGGCTTCCTGGAGGTAGTTTTCGCCGAAATGGCGCTGGCCCTGGTCGGCGAGCGCGGCGATCTCGTCGGCGCCGCGGGTCTTGCTGACCGCCAGCAGGGTAACGCTTTGCGGGGCCCGGCCGGCGCCGGCGCAGGCGGCGTCGATCCGTGCGCGAATCGAGGTTAGCGGGGTATCGGTTTCGGGCATGATTGAATGGCTCACGGCGAGCGGTTAGTTTAAGGACCTATACCGTCCTGCGAAATTTTACTGAGAAGAATACATAAACCCATGGATATCACCGAACTGCTTGCCTTCAGCGCCAAAAACGGCGCCTCGGATTTGCACCTTTCCGCCGGCCTGCCCCCGATGATCCGGGTGGACGGCGACGTGCGCCGTATCAATCTGCCGGCCATGGAGCACAAGGAAGTGCACGCGCTCGTTTATGACATCATGAACGACAAGCAGCGCAAGGATTACGAGGAATTCCTGGAGACCGACTTCTCGTTCGACGTGCCCGGCGTGGCCCGTTTCCGGGTCAACGCCTTCAACCAGAACCGCGGCGCCGGCGCCGTGTTCCGGACCATTCCCTCCAAGGTGCTGACCATGGAGGACCTGGGCATGGGCAAGGTGTTCCAGAAGATATCCGATTTCCCGCGCGGCATCGTGCTGGTGACCGGGCCCACCGGCTCGGGTAAATCCACCACCCTGGCGGCGATGATGGACTACATCAACGAGAGCCGCTACGAGCACATCCTCACCATCGAGGACCCGATCGAATTCGTGCACGAATCCAAGAAGTGCCTGGTCAACCAGCGGGAAGTGCACCGCGACACCCTGGGCTTCGCCGAGGCGCTGCGCTCCGCCCTGCGGGAAGACCCGGACATTATTCTGGTGGGCGAATTGCGCGATCTGGAAACCATCCGGCTGGCGCTCACCGCCGCCGAGACCGGGCACCTGGTGTTCGGCACCCTGCACACCACCTCGGCGGCCAAGACCATCGACCGGGTGGTGGACGTGTTCCCGGCGGAAGAGAAATCCATGGTCCGCTCGATGTTGTCGGAATCCCTGCAGGCGGTGATCTCGCAGACGCTAATGAAGAAGAACGGCGGCGGGCGGATCGCCGCCCACGAGATCATGATCGGCACCGCCGCGATCCGGAACCTGATCCGCGAGGACAAGGTGGCGCAGATGTACTCCGCCATCCAGACCGGCGGCGCCCTGGGCATGCAGACCCTGGACCAGTGCCTGCAGGGCCTGGTGAAGAAAGGCCTGGTGGCCCGTCAGGCGGCCCAGGAAAAAGCCAAGAACCCGGACGCCATCTGATTGGGGCAAGCGCATGGAATTTGAAGATCTTCTTAAATTAATGGTGCAGAAAGGCGGCTCGGACCTGTTCATCACCGCCGGCGTGCCACCGAGCATGAAAATTCACGGCAAGGTGCTGCCGGTGACGCGCAACGCCCTGACCCCGGACATGACCCGGGACATCGTGCTCAGCACCATGAACGAAAAGCAGCGCAAGGAATTCCTCGAACACCACGAGTGCAACTTCGCGATTTCCGCCCGCGGCATCGGCCGGTTCCGGGCCAGCGCCTTTTACCAGCGCAACCTGGTGGGCATGGTGCTGCGCCGCATCGAGACCAAGATTCCCAACGTGGACGAGCTGCGCCTGCCGCCGGTGATCAAGGACCTGGCGATGACCAAGCGCGGCCTGGTGATTTTCGTCGGCGCCACCGGCACCGGTAAATCCACCTCGCTGGCGTCGATGATCGGCCACCGCAACAAGAACTCCAAAGGGCACATCATTTCCATCGAGGACCCGATCGAATTCATCCACCAGCACCAGGGCTGCATCGTCACGCAACGGGAAGTGGGCATCGACACGGAATCCTTCGAGGTGGCGCTGAAGAACACCCTGCGCCAGGCGCCGGACGTGATTCTGATCGGCGAGGTGCGCAGCCGCGAGGTGATGGACCACGCCATCGCGTTCGCCGAGACCGGCCACCTCTGCCTGGCCACCCTGCACGCCAACAACGCCAACCAGGCGCTGGACCGCATCATTCACTTCTTCCCGGCGGATCGCCATAACCAGCTTTACATGGACCTGTCGCTGAACCTGCGCGGCATCGTCGCCCAGCAGTTGATCCCCACGCCCGACGGCAAGGGTCGGCGCGCCGCCATCGAAGTGCTGCTCAACACGCCGCTGGTGTCCGACCATATCCGCAAGGGCGAGATTCACCTGCTGAAAGCGTTGATGAGCAAGTCCCGGGAACAGGGCATGCAGACCTTCGACCAGGCGCTCTACGATCTGTACGACGCCGGCGAGATCACCTACGAGGACGCCATCGCCCATGCCGACTCGCCCAACGACCTGCGCCTGATGATCAAGCTCGGCAACGAAACCGACGCCACCAGCCTGGATCACGCCACCCGCGGCCTGACCATCGAAGGCGACCACGACTAGCCGGCGTTTATCCTTCTTTTACGGTCGGCCGGGCAAGAGTGCACCTATCCTTCACGGACGGGCTCCCACTCTTGCCCGGACATTCGTATCGGGAGGCAACGTCATGAACAAGTTCGCATCCGCCCACTGGGAAGGCGATATCAAGAAGGGCAAAGGCACCATTTCCACGCAAAGCGGTGCCCTCAAGGAACAGCCCTACGGTTTCAACACCCGCTTCGAGGACGAGCCCGGCACCAACCCGGAAGAGCTGATCGGCGCCGCCCACGCCGGTTGTTTCTCGATGGCGTTTTCGCTGGAGCTGGGTAACGCCGGCTACACCGCCGACAGCATCGACACCAAGGCGAAAGTGACCCTGGATAAAGACGGCGACGGCTTCAGCATCACCAGGATTCATCTGGATATGAACGCGAAGATTCCCGGCATCGACGACGCCGAGTTTCAGAAAATCGCCAACGGCGCCAAGGAAGGGTGTCCGGTGTCCAAGGTGCTCAACGCTGAGATCACCCTGGACGCCAAACTCGGCTGAAGGACTGTGGGAGCGAGCCCTCAGGCCGGCTCAGCCAGCGTGCCGGCCCGGTAGTCCCGCAGCGCCTGCTCGATCTCTTCCTGCGTGTTCATCACGAAGGGACCGTACTGGGCCACCGGCTCGCCGATCGGCTTGCCCGCCAGCAACAACAGCCGGGCACCGTCCTCACCGGCGGCGAGCGTCACACGATCGCCGTCGCTCAGCGTGCCGGTGTGCTCCAAACGCAGCGTCTCGCCGTTCACCGTCAGGCTCCCTTCGAACAGATACAGCAGCGCGTTGTAGCCGCTTTTCACCGGCACGGTCAGGCTTTCGCCGCCGCGCAGCACCACGTCCAGGTAGAGCGGATCGGTGCTGCCACCGACCACCGGGGCGGTGATCGTCTCACCGTTGAGCGTCACCTCGCCGGCCACCGCCTTGACCTGCCCGCCGCCGGGCAGATCCAGACGCGGCATTTCGGTGTCGGCCACGTCCCGGTAACCGGCCGGCTTCATCTTCTCCGCCGCGGGCAGGTTGATCCACAGCTGGAAGCCGCGCAGCAAACCGTCCTGCTGCTGGGGCATTTCCTCGTGGATGATGCCGCGCCCGGCGGTCATCCACTGCACGCCGCCCTGCTTGAGATCGCCTTCGTTACCCAGGTGATCACGGTGCTTCATGTGCCCTTCCACCAGGTAGGTGACGGTCTCGAAGCCACGGTGCGGATGGGCCGGGAAGCCGGCCACGTAGTCGTCCGGATTGTCGGAGGAGAACGCGTCCAGCATCAGGAACGGATCCAGCCGCACCGCCGGGTTGTGGCCCAGCGCGCGCTTCAGGCGCACGCCGGCGCCATCGGATGTATCCAGGGCACGGAACGTATTGAGTATGCGACGCTCTTTCATGGTTGCCTCCTGTTGGCTGTCCTCCGGGGCGCCCTCAGACGCCCCGGATCTCCCGTTCGCCCAGCCGGTCGCGGTCGTGGGCGGCGGAAAGATCCTGCTCCGGGCCGATCGAGATGATCCCGTGGGGGTTCACCGTCGGGTGGCTGCGGAAATAATGGTTGCGGATATGATCCATATCCACGCTGCCGGCCACGCCGGGCAGCTGGTAGAGCTCGCGCAGCAGACCGCTCAGGTTGGGGTAGTCGGCGATCCGCCGGCGGTCGCACTTGAAGTGCGTAACGTAAACCGGATCGAACCGCACCAACGTGGTCCACAGGCGCAGATCCGCCTCGGTGAGCGTGTTGCCCACCAGATAGCGGCTTTTACCGAGCCGCTCTTCCAATTCGTCGAGGGTGCCGAACAACGCCTGCACCGCCTCGTCGTAGGCCTGCTGGCCGGTGGCGAAGCCGGCCTTGTAAACGCCGTTGTTCACCTTCTCGTAGACCGGGCTGTTAACCGCCTCGATCTGGTCACGCAAATCACTCGGGTAGTAATCCCCCGGCCGCGCACCGACCCCGTCAAAGGCACTGTTGAACATGCGGATAATGTCGGCGGACTCGTTGCTGACAATGGTTTCGCGCTGCTTGTCCCACAGCACCGGCACGGTGACGCGCCCGGTGTACTTACCGTCGGCCTTCAAATACAGCTGATACAGCTTATCCAGGCCGTACAGCGGATCGCCGGTGGCCCCGGGAAAGTCCTCGCGCAGTTCCCAGCCGTGCTCCAGCATCAGCGGATGCACCACCGACACGCCGATATGCTTCTCAAGGCCTTTCCAGGCGCGCATCACCAGCGCCCGATGGGCCCAGGGGCAGGCGTAGGACACATACAGGTGGTAACGGCCGCTCTCCGCCGGGAAACCGCCCTCGCCGGTGGGGCCGGCTTCGCCGTCGGCGGTCACCCAGTTACGAAACTGGCTTTCCGAGCGCTTGAAATGGCCACCGGTGCTCTTGGTGTCGTACCACTTGTCTTGCCACTGTCCTTCTACCAGCAGTCCCATGGGACCTCCTTGGAATCATTGCTTGAAGCTGACCTCTATTATTGATTCTGAAAAGGCGATATAAAACAGCACATATTTGTGAAATATGGTCAATTGATTCGATATGTCGACGAAAATCACCCTGGACCAATGGCAGGCCCTGATCGCCGTGGTGGACGAGGGCGGCTACGCCGCCGCCGCCGAGGCGCTGGACAAAAGCCAGTCCGCGATCAGCTACGCGGTGCAGAAAATCGAGACCGAGCTGGGCGTGCGCGCCTTCGCCCTGGAGGGCCGCCGCGCCAAACTCACCGAGACCGGCAGCCTGTTGTACCGCCAGGCCAAGGTGCTGGTGGACGAGGCGGGCCGCATCGAGAACACCGCGATCCGCTTCGGCCACGGCTGGGAGCCGCTGGTGCGGCTCACCGCCGACGGCCTGTTCCCCCAGGATCAGGTACTCTGCGCCCTGGTGCGGCTGGCCAGCGAAAGCCCGCTGACCCGGGTGGAGTTCCAGGAAACCGTGCTGTCCGGTTCCGAGGAAGCGCTGCTGCGCCATGAGGCGGACGTGGTAATCACCGGCCGGGTGCCGCCCGGCTTCATGGGCGATCATCTGTCGCGGATCCGCTTCGTGGCGGTGGCGGCGCCGGAGCACGCGTTGCACCATCAGGGGCCGCTGGAGCTGGACCACCTGCGCCCGCACCGCCAGCTGGTGATCCGCGATTCCGGCAAGCGCCGGGTGGACTCGGGCTGGCTGGGCGCCGAGCAGCGCTGGACCTTTTCCCACGGCAGCGCGCGCCGCCAGGCGTTGCTGCGAGGCCTGGGTTTCGCCTGGGTGCCGGAGACCGAAATCGCCGCCGATCTGGCCGAAGGCCGCCTGCTGCCGCTGCCGCTTAAAGAGGGCGTGGAGCGCTTCCACGACCTCTATCTGGTCTACGCCGACGGTCAGTACGCCGGCCGGGCCGCACGCTTTCTCGGCGAATGCCTGAGGGCGGAAGCCGAACCCGTTTAACTGGTAGGAAAGAGAACACCATGACACCGAACACCACCGCGATTCGCATTGAGAACCGCTATAACGGCCCGCCGGGCTCTGCCAACGGCGGCTATATTTGCGGCCGCATGGCCGAGCACGCCGGCACGGCGTGCGTGGAAACCCGCCTGATGGCGCCGCCGCCGCTGGATACCGACATGCCGCTGCGGCTGGACAACGCGCAGTGGTTCGCCCTGCACGACGACCAGCCGGTGGCCCGCGCCCGCCAGGCCAGCCTGCCGGAACTGAACGTGCCGGCCCCGGCCACCGTGGACGAAGCGCGGGAGGCGGAAACCCGCTTCAGCGGTTTCGTCGACCATCCTTTCCCTGGCTGCTACGTGTGCGGCCCGGACCGGGACGACGGCCTGCGGCTGTTCCCCGGTTGGCTGGACGACCGCCGCGCGGTGGCCTGCCCGTGGACACCGGCGGCCAGCCACGGCGACGACCGGGGCCGGGTGACGCTGCCGCAGGTGTACGCGGCGCTGGACTGCCCGGGCTCGTTCACCCTGGAGAAAGACCCGGACACCTGGGTGGTGCTGGGCAGTTTCACGGTGCAGGTGGACGCGCTGCCGAACGTGGGCGAGACCTATGTGGTGAGTGGCTGGCCGCTGGGCCGCGACGGGCGCAAACACTTCGCCGGCACCGCGGTGCACGACGCCGCCGGTCGCTGTCTGGCCCGCGCCCATGCGGTCTGGGTGCAGATTCCGGCCGGTTCCCGTTGACGTCACCCTCGCGGAAGCGCTCTATACTGTTTGAGAATGATTCCCAGGGAGTTGTCCAATGCGAGCCTTACACAGCCTGCCCTTGATCGCCGCGCTCGCCCTGTTGCTGGGCGGGTGCGTGTCGCCGGTGGTGATCGACCATCGCGCCGGCACCGATTTCAGTCAGTACCGCAGTTACGCCATTGAGGCGCCGGACGCCGACCAGGAGGCGCTCAGCCTGAACGGCCAGCGGGTGCAGGAAGCCGTACACCGCGAACTGGCGGACGGACCGCTGACCCGTGCCGACCTGGATCAGGCGGACCTGGCGGTGCGCTACGCCTTCGTGCCGGTGGAGAAATTCCAGGGCAGCACCCTGCAATTCGGCTTCGGCTGGTTCAACCGGGGCTACGGCATCGGCGCCACCACCCCGGTGGAAGGCGAGACCTACGAAGAGCACAAGCTGCAAATCGCCCTGGTCGAACGCAGCAGCAGCGAAGTGGTCTGGGAAGCCACCAGCCGCGACACGCTCTACGAATCGATGAGCAGCGAACGCCGCAAGGAACGCATCGACGCGATGGTGGCGGAGATGTTCAATCGCTTCCCGCCGGGCGCGGCGAACTAAGCCACCGCAGGGTCACGCGCAGGCCGCCGCTGTCGGCGGCGTCCAGCGCAATGGTACCGCCGGTGCGCGCCATCACCGAGGCGACGATGGCCAGGCCCAGCCCCTGGCCCTCGCCACCGCCGCGCCAGCCCCGGTCCAGGGCGCGGGCGCGCTGATCCGGGGCCAGCCCGGGGCCCTGATCCTCGACGGCCACGGCAATGTCTTCGCCGTTGTGTCCGCTCTCTACCCGCACCCCTATCTCACCGCCGACCGGGCTGTGCCGGACCGCGTTCTCCAGCACATTGCGCAGCGCGATCCGCATCAGGCCCGGTCCGGCCGGAGCGGCCCGCCGCAACGCCCGGTCATCGTCCGCGTCCAGGTGAACGGTGAGACGCTTTTCGAGGCTGGCGGGCCGCAGTTCTTCCAGCACCGTGGCGAGCAGATCGCCGAGCGCTTCCGGCGGCTCCCGGCGCCGGCTTTCCGCGCCCTCTTCCCGGGCCAGGGCCAGCAGCTGATCCAGGTTGTTGGCCAGCCGCAGCACCGCCTGCCGGGCCTGCGCCCGGGCGTGGGCGGCGCGCTCGCCGTCGGTCATATCGGCGACCTGAAGCTGGGTGCGGATCGCCGCCAGCGGCGTGCGCAGTTCATGGGCCAGGTCGTCGGTGAGGCGCCGTTCGCGCATCAGGGCATCGCGGGCGTTGCCGAGCCAGTGGTTGAGGGTGTCGACCATGGGCGCCAGTTCCACCCCGCCTTCCGGCACACTCAGAGGCGCTTCGTCGGTGACGCGGCGCCGGGACAGGTCGGCACGCAGCACGGCCAGCGGCGCCAGGGCGCGCCCCACCGCCCACCACACCAACGCCAGGCTGGCCAGCAGGCCCAGGCCCAGGGTCACCAGCAGCACCAGCGCCACCTGGCGCATAAAGGCGGTGCGCCCGGCCATGCGTTCCGCCGAGGTGACGCGCAACTCGCCGTCGCTGACGGTGAACACCCGCCAGGTTTCGCCCTCGACCTGTTGCTCGCCGAAGCCGTCCTCGGGCAGCGCCAGTCCGGCGTTGGGGGCGCCGCCGGAACGGGCCAGCACCTCGCCGCGCAGGCTGCTGATTTCACAGGCGATGCCGCCCAGGGGCAGGGCGCCGGACTCCTGCAGTTTCAGGTCGCCGGCGGCGTCGCTTTCCAGCAGCGACACCACCATGCGCGCGGACGCCGCCAGGCGCTGGTCCAGCACCCGCGCGACCCGGTCACGGACCTCGCCGTGCAGCCACACCGCCAGCACCAGCCACAGCACCGACAGCCCCAGCCCCATGCACAGCAGCAAGCGGCCGCGCAAACTGGCGGGCCCGATCACGGCGGGGTCCCCAGCCGGTAGCCCTCGCCACGCACGGTTTCGATCAGGGCATCGCCGAGTTTGCGGCGCAGGTTGTGGATGTGCACCGCCAGGGCGTTGCTCTCCACGCCGTCGGTCCAGCCGTAGACCCGGTCGGCGAGCTGAACCGGGGTCAGCACCTGGCCACGGCTTTGCAGCAGCGCCTGCAGCAGGGCGCGCTCGCGGCGCGGCAGGGAGACCGTCTCGCCGTGCAGCCAGAGCCGCTGGGCGGCCGGTTCGAACCGCAGGCCGCCGTACTCGATCACCGGCGCGGCGCGGCCGGCGGCGCGGCGCATCAGGGCGTGCAGGCGGGCCACCAATTCGTCCAGATCAAAGGGCTTCACCAGGTAGTCGTCGGCGCCGGCGTTCAAGCCCGTCACCCGGTGCTCGACCCCGTCGCGGGCGGTGAGTACCAGCACCGGCTCGTCCCGCCCCAAACGGCGCCAGCGTGCCAACAGCGACAGCCCGTCCTGATCGGGCAGCCCCAGATCGAGCACCACCAGATCAAAAGCGGTACTGTCCAGGGCGGCGTCGGCATCGGCGGCGCGGGTCACCCAGGCCACGGAAAAGCCATGCGCCTGAAGGCCGGCTTGCACGCCATCGCCGAGCAGGGCGTCGTCTTCGATCAGTAGTACATGCATAGGAAACCAGAATGCGGGCGCCGGATTAACCCGGCGTTAATCATGGTCGGGAATGCTGGGCCCGGCAACCAGGACACCCAAGAGGCCCCATGAACGCTTTGCAACTCGGACCCTTCGCGCTACCGCTCGCCCTGCTGCCCTGGCTGGTGGGCCTGATCGCCGCCTGGCTGGTGGCCTGGTACCGCCGCCGCCGTGGCCACGGGGACGCCGAACCGCTGCTGTGGCGCCTCGGCCTGCTGGCACTGATCGGCGCCCGCGTGGCGTTCGTGGCGCGCTACCACGACCGCTTCGCCGGACCGCTGGAGATGATCGACCTGCGCGACGGCGGCCTCTGGTGGCCCGGTGCCGTGGTCGGCGCCGGCCTGGCCCTGGCCTGGGCGCTGCGCGACCGGGCCGGACGGGACGAGGACGCGCCGCTGTCCGAGAGCTGGCGCGCCCTGCTCACCGGTGCAGTGGCGGCGGTGCTCACCGCCAGCGTGACGCTGGCCGTAAGCAGCACCGCCCAGCCGGCGCCGGAGGTGACCCTGCACCGGCTGGACGGCACCCCGGTGACGCTTTCCGCGTTGTCCGAAGACCGCCTCACTCTGGTCAATCTATGGGCCAGCTGGTGCCCGCCCTGCCGGCGCGAGATGCCGGTGCTGGAACAGGGCCAGAGCGATTATCCGGCGGTGCGTTTTGTGTACGCCAATCAGGGGGAGTCCGCCGAGATCATCCGCGGCTATTTACTGGAAGAGGGGTTGCGTCTGGATAACGTGGTATTGGACCCGCACAGCGATCTGGCCCGGGCCCTGGGCGGCAGCGGTCTGCCCACCACCGTGCTGATCGGCCGCGACGGCACCCTGGTCAACAGCCATGTGGGGCCGCTTTCCCGGGCCAGCCTTCATCATTTTATTAACCCGCACCTTCAGGAGTAGCCCATGCACACTCGACCGACCGTCCGACAGACCCTGGCGCTGGTGGCGCCGCTGCTGATGGCGCTGACGGCGGCGCTGTTCAGCCCGCCGGCCAGCGCCCAGATCAGCGAGGAGCAGGCCCGGCAGGTACGGTCGCTGCTGGCGGACAGCCACTGGGTGGCGGAAGGGCCGGAAAATCCGGAGCGGGTCGCCTACATGTTCACCGACATGGAATGCCCGTACTGCGCGCGCCAGTGGGAGGCGATGCGGCCCTTTATCAATGATGCGGACAACGTCACCCAGGTGCGCCACGTCATTGTCGGCATTCTCAAGCCGCAGAGCCACGCCAAGGGCGCCGCGGTGCTCGCCGCCGACGACCCGCTGGCGGCCCTGGAGAAAGGGCAAAAAGAGTTCGACGCCGGCGGCCTGGCACCGTTGCGCAATATACCGAATGACATCAGCCGGGCGCTGGGGGAGAACCGGCGGCTGATGCAGCAGCTGGGCATTCGCGGCACCCCGGCGACGATCTTCACCGATACCCGGGGGCAACTGCAGTTCGCCCCGGGTTTGATGGGCGAGTCGTTGCTGGCGACCCATCTGTTCCAGATGGAAGCGGACGCCGGCGTCAGTCGCTGAGCCAGCTGACCTTGCCCTGGCAGACGGTGAGCTTGACCACCCCGGGCAGGGTGGCGTTGCGCCAGGGCGAGTTACGGCCCGCCGACAGCCAGTGGCTGGCCAGGCCACGGCTTTCATCGGCGGCCAGCACGCACAGGCTGGCCGGGCGGCCGGCTTCCAGCTGCCCCGCCTGAATACCCAGGCAGCGGGCCGGCGCGGCGGTGACCGCGTCCAGCGCCCGGTGCAGTGGCAAGGCGCCTTCCGCCACCAGCTTGAGGATCAGCGGCAGCAGGCTGTCCAGGCCGGAGATGCCCGGTTTGGAGGCCGGGAACGGCGCCGCCTTGCTCGACGACCCCACCGGCTGGTGCTGGGAGCAGATGGCGTCGATGGTACCGTCCGCCACCGCCGCCAGCAGCGCTTCCCGGTCGGCGGCGCCGCGCAGCGGCGGAATCACGTGGCAGTGGCTGTTGAAGCCTTCGATGGCGGACTCGTCCAGCAGCAGATGGTGAATGCTCACATCGGCGGTGACCGGCAGGCCCCGGGCCTTGGCTTCGCGCAGCAGCCACAGGGATTCACGGCTGGAGATCTGCTGGAAGTGGGCGCGCACGCCGGTGGCTTCCACCAGCAGCAGGTCGCGGGCCAGGTCCACCGACTCCGCCACGGCGGGGATGCCGGGCAGACCCAGGCGGGTGGCCACCGGTCCGTCATGGGCGCAACCGCCGCCGGCCAGGGCCGCGTCCTGGGGACGGAACATCACCGGCAGATCAAAGGTGGCGGCGTACTCCAGGCCGCGCTTGAGCACCAGGGCGTCGACCACACGGGCGCCGGCCTGGCCCACGGCGATGCAGCCGGCCCGGGCCAGCGTCGCCATCTCCGCCAGCTGATTGCCTTCCAGCCCCTGGGTGAGCGCGGCCACCGGCAGCACCCGGGCGAAGCCGGCCTGGCCGGCCTGCTCGCGGATCAGCCGCACCACCGCGGTGGAGTCCACCGGACCGCAGTCCGGCTGCGCCGCCATGTGGGTGATGCCGCCGCCGGCGGCGGCGCGGGTTTCCGAGGCGATGTCGCCGGCGCGGCCGCTGCCGGGCAGGGACAGGTGCACGCAGGCGTCCACCAGACCGGGGATCACCCAGTGGCCCTCGGCGTCGATAAGCTCGGCGCCGGGGGCGTCCAGGCTGGCGCCGATGCGCACCAGCCGGCCGTCTTCCACCAGCAGGTCGGCCACTTCGTCACGGCCGGAGAGCGGGTCGATCACCCGGCCCTTGCGGATCAGCAGATGGGCTCTAGCGGCCATGGTCGCCTCCGTGGTCCGGGTTGCTTTCCTGGCCGCTGATGGTCATCGACATCACCGCCATACGCACCGCGATGCCGAACGTCACCTGGTTGAGAATCACCGAGCGCGGGCCGTCGGCCACTTCCGAGGCGATCTCCACGCCCCGGTTGATCGGCCCCGGGTGCATGACGATGGCGTCCGGGCGGGCGTGGCGCAGCTTCTCGTTGTTGAGGCCGTAGAGGCGGAAGAATTCGCCCTCGCTGGGCAGCAGCGCGGAATCCATGCGCTCCTTCTGCAGGCGCAACATGATCACCACGTCCACGTCCTTGAGGCCCTGGGCCATGTCGGTGAACACGGTGACGCCGAGCTGCTCCACGTCGGTGGGCAGCAGGGTGCGCGGGCCGATCAGCCGCACTTCCTCGGCGCCGAGAATATTCAGCGCGTGGATCTGCGAGCGCGCCACCCGCGAATGCAGGATGTCGCCGACGATCGCCACCCGCAGGCCGGCGAAGCCGCCCTTGTAGTGGCGGATGGTGTACATATCCAGCATCGCCTGGGTGGGGTGGGCGTGGCGGCCGTCACCGGCGTTGATCACCGCCACTCTCGGCGTCACCTCGTTGGCGATGAAGAAGGGCGCGCCGGAATCCTGATGGCGCACCACGAACATGTCGGCGGCCATTGCCTCCAGGTTGCGCAGGGTGTCGAGCAGGGTTTCGCCCTTGCTGGTGGCCGACTTGGCGATGTCCAGGTTGAGCACGTCGGCGCTGAGCCGCTTGGCGGCCAGCTCGAAGGTGCTGCGGGTGCGGGTGCTGGATTCGAAGAACAGATTGACCACCGTCTTGCCGCGCAGCAGCGGCACTTTTTTGATCGCGCGTCCGCCCACATCAACGAAGCTGGCGGCGGTATCAAGAATGTCTTCAAGCAGGGAACGGGGCAGGTGTTCAACGGAAAGAAAGTGTCGCAGCTTTCCGTCTTCGGTGAGCTGCACGCGGGAGGAGGGCGGCGGCGCAAGCGTCATTCTTCGGGCCTTATGTCTCGAATCTCCGCAGTCAAAGGCGCGGGCCCGAACAATTCTACCCGCTGATGGGGCGGCAATGCCAAAGTTTCCCCGCAAATATCGGCGCGGATCGGCAATTGCCGGTGGCCGATATCGAACAGCACCGCCAGACGGATGGACGCCGGGCGGCCGAAATCGAACAGTTCATTCATGGCAGCGCGGATGGTGCGGCCGGTCATCAGCACGTCATCGACCAGGACCAGATTGGCGCCGTCCACGTCGAACGGCAGGTCGGAAGGCTTCACCGAACGCTTCAGGCCGCGGGTGTCGAAGTCGTCCCGGTAGAAGCTCACGTCCAGACGCCCCAGCGGCAGGGGCGTGGGCAGCCGCTGGTTGAGGGCTTCCGCCACCCAGGCGCCGCCGGACTGAATGCCCACCAGTGACGGCGGGGGCTCGCCGCTGTCCAGGGCCAGCGCCTCGGCCATGCCGTCCAGCAGGCTGTCTATTTGTGCTTGGTTCCAGCGCAACGCGGTTCTCCCCAGCGGTTCAGAGCGACAGAATATCAGGCGCCCCGGAGTGGGCAACACTACAGTTTTTTCGATCTAACAGCACTAATCGACACGCTGGCCCGTTCACGTTCACTGGGCCACTCTTCGGTTATGAAACTACGCAATGACAAGGCTCGCTACGGCTGGGTCGCGATCGGCCTGCACTGGCTGGTGGCGCTGGCGGTGTTCGCGCTGTTCGGGCTGTTCGAGGTGCCGTCGCTGACCGGGCGTCAAAACGGACTGGAAGACAGCGCCGGCCTGGTGCACTACTGGAGCACCTGGGCGCTGGTGGTGCTGGCCGGGCTGCACGGCCTGGCGGCGCTGAAACATCACTTTATCGACCGGGATGCGACACTCAAACGGATGTTGCGCCCGTAACCCTGCGACCAAGACCGGAAAGGAGAACACCATGCTGAAACACCGAATCCTGATCCCGCTGCTGGCGGTGCTGCTGAGCACCCCGGCGTTCGCCGACAAACCCGGCGGCACCTACCAGTTCGATACCGAGGGGCAGCACCAGTTCATCCTGTTCAAGATTTCCCACCTGGGCTACAGCTGGCTGTACGGCAACTTCAACGAATTCACCGGCAGCTTCACGGTGGACGAGGAGAACCCGGAGAACAGCAAGGTGCGCGCGGAGATCCAGACCGCCAGCATCGACAGCAACCACGCCGAGCGCGACAAGCACCTGCGCAGCGACGACTTTCTGGATGTGAGCGAATACCCCACCGCCACCTTCGAGAGCACCCGCATCGAACAAACCGGCGAACGCACCGCCAAAATCACCGGTGACTTCACCCTGCACGGCGTCACCAAGCCGGTGACCCTGGACGCGAAGATGATCGGCTACGGCGACGATCCCTGGGGCGGTTACCGCATGGGTCTGGAAGCCAGCACCACGCTGAAGCTGGCGGACTTCGGCATCACCAAGGACCTGGGCCCGGCGTCCGAAACCGTGGAGATCATTATTTCCGTGGAAGGCGTGCGCCAATAACCGCGGGGATCACCAGCTAAGGCGCCACCGGCGTGGCGCCGCCCAGGTAGCCCTCGGCGATCACCGCCGCCGCCATGGAATCCACTTTGGGATCGGCGCGGCGGGTGCCGGTGCGCTCCCGGGCTTCCCGGGTGGAAAGCCGTTCGTCGATCATCCATACCCGGATGCCGAAGCGGCCGTGCAGCCGGCGGGCGAATTTGCGCGCCCGCTGGCTGGATTCGCTTTCACTGCCGTCCATGTTCAGCGGCAGCCCCACCACCAGCGTCTCCGGGCGCCACTCTTCCAACAGGGCCGTCATCTGGTCCCAGTCCGGCTGACCGTCACGGCAGGGTAACGCCGGCAGAGGGGTGGCGGTGCCGGTGATGGCGTTGCCGCTGGCGACGCCGATCTTATGGGTACCGTGGTCGAACGCGATCAGGGTCAATCAGGCCTCGCCATCAGCCGTGGCCGACCTGGGTGGCGATCAGGCTCATATCCACGCCCAGGCGGGCGGCGGCGGCGTGCCAGCGCTGATCGAAGGGGGTGTCGAGCACCAGTTCGGGGGTGCTGGCCACGCTCAGCCAGACGTTGTCCGCCAGCTCCTGTTCCAGCTGGCCGTCGTCCCAGCCGGCGTAGCCCAGGCACACCAGCGTGGCCTCCGGGCCCTCGCCGATGGCGATCGCTTCCATGATGTCCCGGGAGGTGGTCAGGCACAGGCCGTCCGCCAGCGTCACGGTGCTGTCCCAGTGGCGGGCGGTGGCGCGGTGCAGCACGAAGCCGGCGTCCTGCTGGATCGGGCCGCCGGCCACCACCTGGTGCTGCTCGGAGGGCGGCACCTCCACCTCGATGTCCATGTCCACCAGGATATCGAGCAGGCTCAGCGACACCGGGCGGTTGAGCGTCAGGCCCATGGCGCCGTCGTCGCCGTGCTCCACCACATAGGTGACGGTGTGCTCGAAGTTGGGATCGTCCATCTGTGGCATGGCGATCAAAAGCTGATGTTTGAGGCTGGCGTTGTCCATGGCCCCAGTATCCGGGGGCGGCCCGGCGAGGGCAAGGGACAGGCGGCCAGGAAGTGGTTTTAGGGGCGCTTACTTGGAGGAAACCCGCCGGTTGGCGTCGAATTTCCAGGTGCGGATGATTTCCAGCACGTCCATGCGCTCGCGCATGTCCTGCGTGAAGGGCTCGAACGGGGCCGCCAGGCGCACGCTCTGCACCGCCGCCTGGTCGAGGAAGTCATGGCCGGAGGATTGCAGCACCTCGACCTCCTCGATGCCGCCGTCGCGGCGCAGCGCCACCATCAGCCGCACGCCGCCGAAGGTGTTGCTGTCCAGCGCCCGGCGCGGGAAATGGCGGGTGCCGGTGGCTTCCACCTTGCGGCGGAACGCCTCGATGTAGGCGGCCTCGTAGTGGGCCTTGGCGGACACCGAGGTGAGCCGGCGCACCCGGGGGCGTTTGGCGTAGGCCTGCTTCTGCTTGTCCAGGCGCGCCTGCAGGCTGGCGATCTCACGGCTGAGCTCGTCCACGTTGTCCTGGTCCGCCTTGCGGCGCGGGTCGTCCTGGTTGCGGTCCTGCTGTTCGCTGGCGATGTCGCGCTCGCTGCGCGCCCGGGTGACGATGATCTTCTGGCGGGTGACCGGCGTCGGCTGGCGCGCGGTGGGCTCCTGGAGCTGCACCTGGCGGCTGTCCGGGTCGCTGAAGGGGGCTTCCTCGGTGGTGGTCAGCTCGCTTTTGTCCTCTTCGGTGCCGGAGCCCACCTGGTTCGCCTGGGCGATGAAATCCGCCTCCTCGGGGGCGTCGTCGGCGCGGTGCATGGCCAGGGTCACATCCAGGCTGTTGGGCGCCGCGCGGGGCTCTTCCGGCGCGAAGCCGACGCCGAACAGCAGCACGCCGTGTACCGCCAGGGCGAGAAACAGTGTGAAGCCAAGCCGGTCGCCGGCGGTTACCTGAGGTGCTGCCATGGTGTCGTTATTTTAGTTCCAGCAGGGCGTCGAACAACTGTCCGGCAATGTTGATGCCGAAGATCTGATCCAGCTCGCGCACGCAGGTGGGGCTGGTGACGTTGATCTCGGTGAGATAATCACCGATCACGTCCAGGCCCACGAAGTATAGGCCCTTGCGCTTGAGGGTGGGGCCCACCTGTTCACAAATCCAGCGGTCGCGGTCGGTGAGCTCGCGCCCTTCGCCGGTGCCGCCGGCGGCCAGGTTACCGCGGAATTCGCCCTCCTTGGGAATGCGCGCCAGGGCGTAGGGCACCGGCTCGCCGTTGATCATCAGGATGCGCTTGTCGCCCTGCTTGATCTCGGGCACGAAGCGCTGGGCCATGATCGGCGTTTTGCCGTCCTCGGTGAGCACGTCGATGATCACGCTCAGGTTGGAGCTGCCCGGCTCGATGCGGAACACATTGGTGCCGCCCATGGCGTCGAGCGGTTTCATCACGGTGTCACCCTGCTCCTTTACAAACTCCCGCAGCAGGGCGGCACGGCCGGACACCAGGGTCGGCACGCAACACTGGGGGAAGTCGGTGGCGAACAGCTTTTCGTTGCTGTCGCGGACACTGGCCGGGCGGTTGGCCACCAGCACGCCTTCGCGCTCCACTTTCTCGAGCAGGTAGGTGGCGTACAGGTAGGCGGCGTCGAAGGGCGGATCCTGGCGCATCAGGATCATGTCCATGCCGGTGAGGTCCCGGGGGGCCGGCTCGCCCAGGGTGAACCAGTCCTGGTTGTCGTCGCGCACCGTCAGGTCGGAGGTCACGGCGAACACCCGGCCGTCGCGGACGTAGAGGTCGGCGGGCTCCATGTAGTGCAGGTTCCAGCCGCGTCGCTGCGCTTCCAGCAGCATCGCCAGGGTGGTGTCTTTCCAGGGCTTGATCTGGGCGATGGGATCCATCACCACGCCGATGTTGAGGCTCATGGTTGCTCCAGGACGACCGGGGAAGGGGATTGCCCGGCAATGTTAGCAGTGCGTCGCCCGCCCCGCTACGGGACGCTTTTCTCAGGTCTCACAGGGCCTTATAGATTGAATGTAGAATCTGTGTTAAAACCTCGGCTTGGGCTGTTTCACCCATAAGGTCCTCGGAAGAACCCCTTAGAAAAGGGGCGGTGGCATGTAGTGGGGGGAACACGAAGGATCGCGGGCCCTGCCTATCGCATGACAACAAAGGCTCATAATTAAAAGACGTTGCGGCCTGTAACGGTTCACGGTTTAAAGGCAGTTCTCCATGACTGACAATTTCCAAGACCTCAAGGTGATGGTGATCGACGACTCCAAGACCATTCGTCGCACCGCCGAGACCTTGTTGAAAAAAGCGGGTTGCGAAGTGATCACCGCCACCGACGGCTTCGATGCCCTGGCCAAGATCGCCGACAGCAAACCCAGTATTATCTTCGTGGACATCATGATGCCGCGACTGGATGGCTACCAGACCTGCGCGCTGATCAAGAACAACAGCGCATTCAAGGCGACCCCCGTCATTATGCTCTCTTCCAAGGACGGTCTGTTTGACAAGGCCAAGGGTCGAATCGTGGGCTCTGACGAGTACCTGACCAAGCCGTTCTCCAAAGACGAGCTGTTGGGGGCGATTCGCCAGCACGTCTAGCGCTCGCCGCGGGGCGTATCCCGCGGGCGGTCGCGGTGCTCAACCTGAAGAGGAAAAGATGGCACGCATTCTTATTGTCGATGACTCTCCCACCGAGTGTTACAAACTGCGGGAGATTCTGGAAAAGCACGGCCACCACGTACTGGAGGCCGCCAATGGCGCCGACGGCGTGGCCATGGCACGCTCGGAGCTGCCGGACCTGGTGCTGATGGACGTGGTGATGCCGGGGCTGAACGGCTTCCAGGCCACCCGACAGCTCACCAAAGGCGCCGATACCGCCCATATTCCGATCATTATCGTGACCACCAAGGATCAGGAAACCGACCGGGTCTGGGGCAAGCGCCAGGGCGCCAAGGATTATCTGACCAAACCGGTGCATGAAGACGTACTGTTGAAAACCGTGGATCGGCAACTGGCCGACCAATGAACACAGAGGTGTCATGAGCGCAGCCGCATCCGCCGCCTTCATCAAGCTGGCGGACTACTTCGTCCGCTGCCGTCGGCAGGCCGCCAGCCTGCCGATGCAGGAAGACGCGGTCCAATACTGGAGCGGCGTCGGCTTTACGCTGGACGAGCGCTTTTACGTGGCGCCCATGGATGAAGTCTCGGAAATTCTCTCGGTGCCGGCCTATACCCGGGTGCCGGGGGTGCTGAACTGGATGAAGGGCGTCGCCAATGTGCGCGGGCGCCTGATGACGGTGATGGATCTCAGCCGCTTTCTCGGCAAGACCTCGGAATTGCAGGAGAAGCGGCGCCGTCTGCTGGTGCTGGATCAGGACGATCTGTACACCGGCGTGATCGTGGACGAAGTGCTGGGGATGCAGCACTTCCCCATTGAGGCGTATCAGGAGCAATCGCCGCTCGCGGAACAGGATGTGGGTCCGTATCTGCGTGGCGGTTATCAGAGGGACGGGGAATTCTGGTCCGTGTTCAGCCTTTCCCGGCTGGCACAGGACCCGCGCTTCATGCAGGCGGCCCGAATGGGCTGAGCGGCGTGCCGCGCAGGGGAGATAAGAACAGAGCCAGGCCAGGAGCCAGTTATGAAGTTCAAACCGGGAAACGTGTTCAGCAAGGTGCGGGGGGGCGCGGGCAGCAACCCGTTGAATATTGCGCTTTATATCGGGCTGGCCATTTTTGTTGCCCTAGCGCTGGCCAACTTCCTGTTGTCGGCCACCACCGCGAACCAGGCGCAGGAAAACATTACCGAAGCCTCGGAATTGCGCGTGGTCTCGCAGCAGATCGCCAAAAACGCCCTGGAGGCGGCGTCCGGTAACGCCGACGCCTTCGAGCTGCTGGAAGCCTCGCGCGCCGACTTCCAGTCGGCCTGGGACGGGCTCAAGCAGGAGCCGGTGGCCAACGACCAGGTCAAACAGCTGCTGCAGGCCCTGTGGGATCAGGTGCGCCAGGACACCGGCACCATTCTGAACGGGCAGGACACGGTGCTCGACCTCCACGAGGTGGCCGACACCCTGGCCCAGGCCATCCCGCAGCTGCAGTCCGAGTATCAGGCGGTGGTCGACATCCTGGTGGACACCGGCGCGCCGCCGGAGCAGGTGGCCTTCGCCCAGCGCCAGATCTGGCTCACCGAACGTATTCTGCGCTCCATCTCCCGGGTGCTGGAAGGCGACGACAGCGCGGTAATCGCGGCGGACAACTTCGGCCGCGACGCCACCGAATTCGGCCGCGTGCTCAACGGCATGCTGGCCGGCGACGAAGCCATGGGCGTGCAGCAGATCGTCAACCCGCAGGCGCTCAACTATCTGGACCGCACCTCACGGCTGTTCGACGAGTTCGTTAACCAGTCCGTGGACGAGATTCTCGAGACCGCCCCGGAACTGTTCCAGGTGGCCAGCGCGGCGGACTCCATCTTCCGTAACTCCCAGGACCTGCTGCAGGAATCCACCAACCTCAACGCCCAGTTCGAGCAGACCACCACCGGCCTGTTCCCGTCGCTGTGGTTGGGGGCGGTGAGCGCCGCCATCGCCGTATTGCTGTTCTTCCTGATCATGCTGCAGCGTAACCGTGAGGCGGCCCGCCGCCGGAACGAACTGGAGAGCGAGAACCAGCGTAACCAGGCGGCGATTCTGCGCCTGCTGGACGAGCTGGGCGACCTGGCGGACGGGGACCTGACCGTGGAAGCGACGGTGACCGAGGACTTCACCGGCGCCATCGCCGACTCCATCAACTACTCCATCGACCAGCTGCGCAGCCTGGTACAGACCATCAACAACTCCGCCGTGCAGGTGGCCTCGGCCGCCCAGGAAACCCAGTCCACGGCGATGCACCTGGCGGAAGCCTCCGAGCACCAGGCCCAGGAAATCGCCGGCGCCTCCGCCGCTGTGAACGAAATGGCGGTGTCCATTGACCAGGTATCCGCCAACGCCGCCGAATCCGCCGCGGTGGCGGAAAAAGCGGTGGCGATCGCCAACAAGGGCGCCGAGGTGGTGCAGGCCACCATCCACGGCATGGACACCATCCGCGAGCAGATTCAGGAAACCTCCAAGCGGATCAAGCGCCTGGGTGAATCCTCCCAGGAGATCGGCGACATCGTGAGCCTGATTAACGACATCGCCGACCAGACCAACATTCTGGCACTGAACGCGGCGATCCAGGCCTCCATGGCCGGGGAAGCGGGCCGCGGCTTCGCGGTGGTGGCGGACGAAGTACAACGCCTGGCGGAACGCTCCGCCGCCGCCACCAAGCAAATCGAAACCCTGGTGAAAACCATTCAGACCGACACCAACGAGGCGGTGATCTCCATGGAAGCCACCACCGCCGAGGTGGTGAAGGGGGCGCGCCTGGCCCAGGACGCCGGTGTGGCCCTGGAAGAGATCGAGAACGTATCCAAGAACCTGGCGGATCTGATCCAGAACATTTCCAACGCGGCGCGCCAGCAGGCGGCCTCGGCGGGGCACATCTCCAACACCATGAACGTGATCCAGGAAATTACCTCGCAGACTTCCGCCGGTACCACCGCCACCGCCCGCTCCATTGGCGACCTGGCGGAAATGGCGCAGGAAATGCGGAATTCAGTCGCCGGCTTCCGCCTGCCGGAGCATTCCTGAACCGGCGTAAGCCGGTTCCGGAGACGGAACCATGGGTTTTGCAGTGACAGATCGCTGGTCGATCAAGAGCGCCCCCGCCATGGATGCCGAGCAGTTCCAGCTCTGGCAGGCCCTGCTGGAGGAGCGCACCGGCATGACGCTGGCGCCGGAGCGCAAGCAATTCCTGGAAAGCAGCCTCAATATCCGCATGCGCGAGCTGGGGCTGGACGACTACGACACCTACTACCAGCAGCTGGTCACCGGGGCCACCGAGTCCCGCGCCATGGAGTGGTCCACCCTGGTGGACCGGCTGACGGTGCAGGAAACCAGCTTCTTCCGTCACCCCGGCTCTTTCGCGCTGGTGGAAGACTACCTCGGCCAGTTCGCCGCCGAGCGGGGCACCGGCGCCACCCTCAACGCCTGGAGCGTGGGCTGCTCCACCGGCGAGGAAGCCTACTCCCTGGCGATGTTGATCAGCGAGCGGTTCCGTGCCCACGGCAAAGCGCTGTTCTACGGCATCACGGGCACCGACATCAGCCTGCCGACGCTGGCCAAGGCGCGCCGCGGGCTGTTTCCCCGGCGCCGTGTGGAGCAGATCGACCCGGCGCTGCGCGAACGCTATTTCAAGGACGCGGACACCCACACCATGCAGGTGGCGGACAGTCTGCGCGAGCGGGTCTGCTTCGCCCATCTGAACGTGCTGAATCTGGATCAGGCACCGATGGACGACATGGACCTGATTTTTTGCCAGAACATGCTGATTTACTTCCGCCGCTGGCGGAAGCGACAGATCGTTAACCAGTTGGCCGGGCGCCTGGCGCCCGGCGGATTGCTGGTGCTGGGCCCCGGCGAAATCACCGATTGGCACGACCCGCGCCTGGAAAGGGTGCACTTCGCCGACACTCTGGCGTTCCGGCGCCGGCAATGAGAGGCCTGAGTTCCATGGGGGAAAGGGCATGAGCGACCGTCACGACTATCTGGCGCTGGACTGGGTCCGGGGGGAAATTCAGGAGACACTGAATCAAGCCCAGCAGGCCCTGGAAGCGTTCGTGGACAATCCCAACGATTCCACGCGCATGCGCTTTTGCCAGACCCACCTGCACCAGGTGTGCGGCACCCTGCAGATGGTGGAATTCTACGGCGCAGCCCTGCTCGCCGAGGAAATGGAAAAGCTGGCCCGGGCACTGGTGGACCAGCGCGTCGGCAACGTGGCCGACAGCCAGGAAACCCTGATGCGGGCGATCCTGCAGCTGCCGCCCTACCTGGACCGGGTGGCCAGCAGCCGGCGCGACCTGCCGCTGGTGCTGCTGCCGCTGCTCAACGACCTGCGCGCCGCCCGCGGCGAAGCGCTGCTGTCCGAGACCGCGCTGTTCAAACCCGACCTGCAGCACGCCCAGGGCGACGGCCGCCTCTCCGACGCGGTGCTCAACGACCCGCGCTTCGCGCAATTGGCCCGCAAGATACGGCAGATGTTCCAGCTCGCCCTGGTGGGGGTGATGCGCAACGAGGACATGGACCGCAACCTGGCCTATATGCGCAAGGTGTTCGCCAAGCTTGAGCAGGTCACCGGGGAAGCCGCCCGCGGGCCGCTGTGGCGGATCGCCGACGCCCTGGTGGAGGGCCTGCAGGAGAACGCCATCGCGCTGGGCACCTCGGTGAAACAGATGCTCGGCCAGATCGACCGCACCCTGCGCGAGCTGGCCGCCGACGGCGTCGACAGCCTGGAACGCCCGGCGCCCACGGAACTGCTCAAGAACCTGCTGTATTACGTCGCCAAGGCCGACCACGACAGCCCGCGCATCCGTGAAGTGCGCGCCGGTTTCCGGCTCGACGACGCGCTGCCGTCGGAAGACCTGGTCAACGCCGAACGCGAGCGCCTCACCGGCCCGGACTCCATGGCCATGAGCTCGGTGGTCACGGCGCTGTCCGAGGAGCTCACCAAGATCAAGGACGCCCTGGAGCAGTTCGTCCACCAGGGCGATTCCGACCCGGCCACGCTGGCGCCGGAGGCGATCCGCCTGAAACAGGTGTCCGACACCGTGGCCATGCTCGGCCTCGGCCAGCCGCGCACCCTGGTGGAAGAGCAGCTCAAGGTGATGGAGGCGATCGTCGACGGCCGCCGGCCCCCGCACCGCGACACCCTGATGGACGTGGCCGGCGCGCTGCTCTACGTGGAAGCGACCCTGGCCGGCATCGGCGGCGACAACCGCCGGCCGGCCCCGGCCACCGGCGCAGACCTGCCCCGCCATGTGGGCCAGGCCCTAGACGCGGTGCTGCGCGAATGCCGCGCCGGCCTGGAAGAGGCCAAGGACGGCATCATCGAATTCATCGCCTCGCACTGGGACCACCAGCACCTGAAAACGGTACCCGACCGTCTCAACGCGGTGCGCGGCGGGCTGGAGGTGGTTCAGCTCGACCGCCCGGCGGACATTCTTCGCCAGTGCGTGCGCTTTATCCAAGAGCAGCTGATGGCGGAGCAGTCCAAGCCGGACTGGCGCAGCATGGACACCCTGGCCGACGCCATCACCTCGGTGGAGTACTACCTGGAGCGTCTCAGCGACGACCCGGAAACCCGCGATGACATCCTCGGCCTGGCGCGGGCCAGCGTCAGCGACCTGGGCTACCCGTTGCCGGAGCCCGTCGACGAGGCGGAAACCGAAGAGCCGGATTACGCCGATCAGCCGGACGACGTCGAGGACGCGCCGGCCGATTCGCTGGATGAACCGCTTGATGAGCCGCTTGATGAGCCGCTGAATGCGCCACTGGACGAACCGCCGGTGCTGCTCACCGAGGACGCCCCCCAGGACGATGACGCGCTCGAAGCGTCGCCCGACGAAGCGGCGGCGCCGGAGCCTGCCGACCAGGGCGGCATCGAGGAACACGACGAAGAGCTGATCGACGACGAAATCATCGAGATCTTCGTCGAGGAAGCCGAAGAAGTGCTCGAGGCCCTGGATCAGTATTTCCCGCGCTGGGCGGCCAACACCGGCGACGAAACCGCGCTGGTGGAATTCCGCCGCGCCTTCCACACCCTCAAAGGCTCCGGCCGCATGGTGGGCGCCACCACCGTCGGGGAGCTGGCCTGGTCGATCGAGAACATGATGAACCGGGTGATCGACGGCGCCATCGAGCCCGACGCCACCCTGATCGAGCTGGTGCGCACCGTGCACGGCCTGATCCCGGATCTGGTGGACGCCTTCGCCCACCGCCGGCCGATGCCCTACGACGTGACGCCGCTGCAGGAAGCCGCGTTCGCGCTCGCCGACGGCCAGCACCTGGACGCGGTGCCGAGCATTGACCGCCCGGACGCGCCCCGGGAGCCGCAAACCGACACCGGGCCGGAGTCCGAACAAGCCCCCGACGCGACGCCGCCCCTGGACGACGACCCGCTGGCGGACCTGGATGCCCTGGATTTCCAGATCCCCGAGGAGACCGAAGCCGCCGGCGACGCGGTCGACCCGGTGCTGCTGGATATCTTCCGCAGCGAGGCGGCGCGCAACCTCGGACTGGTGCGCGAGTGGCTGGACCAGATCGACCCGGACTTCGCCGAGCACCCCCTGGACGACCAGGTGCACCGCGCCCTGCACACCCTGAAGGGCAGCGCCCGCATGGCCGAGATCAACGCCATGGCGGAGCTGGCGGAACCGGCGGAGAAGCTGGTCAAGGAGCTGGTCAACGGCGGGCGCCGTGCCGACGCCGACACCGTGGAAATGATCGACCAGACCCACCGGCTGCTGGACGCCGGCCTGGCCCGGCTGCACGACGGCGCCCTGACGGAATTGCCCGGCGACGCCGCCACCCTGATCGAACGCCTGATGCAGGCCCGCGAAGCGCTCAACGAGCACCGCGACGGCGCCGACCCGCATATTCTTTCGGTGTTCCTGTCCGAAGGCATGGACCTGATCATCGACACCGACAACCTGCTGGAACAGTGGGCCGAAGAGCCGGGCCACACCGAGGAGCTGGCGCGCCTGCGCGACGAACTGGAGCTGCTCGCCAACAGCGCCCGCACCGCCAACCTGGATGAAATCCACGGCCTGGCCAAGGCGCTGGCCAGCGTCTATTCCGGCGTCAACCAGGGCCGCCTGCCGTTCAGCGAAGCCTTGCTGGAACTGGCGCGCGAGGGCCACGAAGCCCTGATGAACATGATGGACTGTCTGGCCGCCGGCCAGACCGTGCGCCCGGAACTGGGTCTGGTGGACAGCCTGCGCGACCTGGCTGAAACCCCCGGCCCGGACGGCCCCGGCGGCGGCATGCCGGCCCCCGCGGACCGCGCCGGCGGCGGCGACGACGCGCCCCTGGACCCGGAGCTGGTGCTGCTGTTCCTGGAAGAAGCGGAAGACCTGCTGCTCTCGTCCAGCGAACACCTGACCGCCTGGGAGCACGGCGAAGCCGACAGCCTGGCCGCCCTGCAACGGGACCTGCACACCCTCAAGGGCGGCGCCCGCATGGCCGGCGTCACCGCCGTCGGCGATCTCGCCCACGAGCTGGAAAACCTTTACGAAATGGCCGGCGCCCCCAACCAGCCGGCGCCCGCGCCCTCGCTGTTCGACGTGCTGCACCGGGGCCACGACCGGCTGGCGGACATGATCGACACGCTGCGCAGCGGCGGTAAGCCGGAGCCCGCCCCGGCGGTGATCGAGGCGCTGCGCCAGGCGATGTTGCGCCAGGCCCCGGACCCGGCCGCCGCGCCCGACGCCCCGGCGCCCCCCGACGGCACCCAGGGGGACCCGGAACTGGTGGCGATCTTCCTGGAGGAAGCCCACGACATTCTCGAGTCCGCCGGCCGCAGCCTGGACACCTGGATCACCGACACCGGCAACAGCCTGGAAATCCAGTCCCTGCAGCGCGATCTGCATACCCTCAAAGGCGGCGCCCGCATGGCCGAGGTCCAGCCCCTCGGCGACCTGGGCCATGAACTGGAAACCCTTTACGAAGCTCTGGCCCTGGACCGCCTGCCGGTGCAGCCCGTGCTGTTCGACCTGCTGCACCGTTGCCACGACCGGCTGGCCGAGATGGTCGACCAGCTCGGCGCCGGGCAACCGCTGACCGGCGGCGACGACCTGATCACCGCGCTGCACGATTATCTGCGCGACCCGGGCGCTTTCACGCTGCCCGCCGCCTCCGCCGAACCGGCGCCGTCCCAACCGGCCGGGGCCGACGCCGAGCCCGACACGCCGCTGCCCGATGAAGTGGACCTGGAGATTCTCGACGTCTTCCTGGAAGAGGCCGAGGAGCTCTGCGAAATCATCGACGGCTGCCTGGTGTCCTGGCGCGATCACCCGGAAAGCCGGGATTTCAGTGACGACCTGAAACGGGCCCTGCACACCCTGAAGGGCGGGGCGCGGCTGTCCGGTCTTAATGAGCTGGGGGAGATGAGCCACCGGTTCGAAACGCTGATGCACAACCTGGAAAGCCAGCGGCGCGACCCGGACGAAAACGATTTCCAGGCGATGACGGCGGAATTCGACGCCCTCAACGAGCGCCTGGTGGAACTGCGCCGCGCGGCGGCCGCCCAGCCGCTGCCGGCGCAGCCGCCGGCGACCCGCGAGACCCGCCCGGAAGCCAGCGCGCAACCCGGCGTTAAACGCGAGGAGCGGCGCCCCCAGTCACAGCCCCAGGAAATGGTGCGGGTGGGCGCCGACGTGCTGGAAGCGCTGGTCAACCTGGCCGGCGAGACCTCCATCAACCGCGGCCGGGTGGAACAGAGCATCAGCGAGTTCGGCTTCAACATCGGCGAGATGGGCGCCACCGTGGTGCGCCTCTACGAGCAGCTGCGCCGGCTCGACGCCGAGACCGAAGCACAGATCATGTCCACCTACCAGAAGGGCGTGGACAGCGGCGAAATCGACGGCCGTTTCGACCCGCTGGAAATGGACCAGTATTCGGAGCTGCACCAGATCACCAAACAGCTTTCCGAGTCCGCCTCGGACCTGCTGGACCTGAAGAACACCCTGCTGGATCGCACCCGCGACACGGAAACCCTGCTGCTGCAGCAGCAGCGCATTAACACCGACCTGCAGGAAAAGCTCATGCGCACGCGCATGGTGCCGTTCTCCCGCCTGGTGCCGCGCCTGCGGCGCATCGTGCGGCAGGTGTCCGGCGAAGTGGGCAAGCGCGTCGCCTTCGACGTGATCAACCCGGAAGGGGAGCTGGACCGCACCCTGATGGAGCGCGTGGTGGCGCCGCTGGAGCACATGCTGCGCAACGCCGTGGACCACGGCATCGAGGACCCGGAGCAGCGCCGTGGCGCCGGCAAGGAGGAGAGCGGCCACGTCAGCCTGGAGCTCTCCCGCGAAGGCGGCGAAGTGGTGATCACCCTGGCCGACGACGGCAAGGGCATCGATACCGACGCGGTACGCCGCAAGGCCATCGAGCGCGGGCTGATGGCGGAGAACACCCCGCTGCCCGACCACGAAGTGCAGCAGTTCATCTTCCACGCCGGCTTCTCCACCGCCAGCCAGGTGACCCAGCTGTCCGGCCGGGGCGTGGGCATGGACGTGGTGGCCAGCGAGATCAAACAACTGGGCGGCTCGGTGACCATCGACTCGCGGCCCGGGCAGGGCACCCGCTTCGTGGTGCGTCTGCCGTTCACCCTGGCCATGAACCGGGCGCTGATGGTGCGCGTCGGCGAGGACGCCTACGCCATCCCGCTGAACCAGATCGAAGGCATCGTGCGGGTCAGCCCCTACGAGCTGAGCGACTATTTCCAGGCCCGCCAGGAAGGCGGCCTGCCGGCCTACCGCTACGCCGGCCAGGAGTACGACCTGCACTATCTGGGCCGGTTCGTGCACGACGTGGCCCAGCCGCACCTGGACAGCCACAGCCAGCCGATGCCGGTGCTGCTGATCCGCAGTGCGGATCACACCGTGGCGCTGGTGGTGGACAACCTGATCGGTTCGCGGGAAGTGGTGGTCAAGTCCGTGGGGCCGCAGCTGGCCAGCGTGGCCGGCATCAGCGGCGCCACCATCCTCGGCGACGGCGCGGTGGTGATCATTCTCGATATCCACTCGCTGATCCGCGCCGCCCAGGCCCAGCAGGCGGCCCTGCCGCAGGCTCAGGAAGCGCTGCCCGCCGAGCCGGAAACGCCGGATTACGAGCACGAGCGCCGCGTGGCACCGCTGGTGATGGTGGTGGACGATTCGGTGACGGTGCGCAAGGTGACCGGCCGCCTGCTGGAACGCAGCGGCTTCGAGGTGATCACCGCCAAGGACGGTATCGACGCCATCGCCACCCTGGAAGAGCACACCCCCGCCGCCATGCTGCTGGACATCGAGATGCCGCGCATGGACGGCTTCGAAGTGGCCACCCACGTGCGCCACGACGAACGCCTCAAAGACGTGCCGATCATCATGATCACCTCGCGCACCGGCGAGAAACACCGGGAGCGGGCCTTCGACATCGGCGTGAACTGCTATCTGGGCAAACCGTTCCAGGAGAGCGAGCTGCTGGTCACCCTGCGTGAGCTGCTCGGCGAGACCCGGGAGACCAGCCACTGATGGCCGCCCCGGGCCGGGTCGGCGTGATCGCCGACGATACCCTGCAGGGGCATCTGCTGGCGGGCGCCATCAAGGGCCAGGGCTACCGGGTGGTGGTCAACACCGACCCGGAACATCTGGAAGACCGCTGGCTGGCCGCCGACGCCCTGGACCTGTGGGTGGTGGACCTGTCCCGGGAGGACCGCTGGCAGCGCTTTCTCGACGGCCTGCTGGAAAACGCCGCCGCGCCCCTGCTGTTCTGCGACGGCCAGGCCCCGGCCCGCACCGCCGACCATTACCCGCGCTGGGAACGGCGCCTGATGACCAAGCTGGTGGGCTATATCGGCGCACCGGGGCTGGAGGAAAACCTGGCCGCGGTGCCGCAAACCCCGCTGGCGGCGCCGATTCCCGAACCGCGCGAGTTCCGCGCCCTGGCCGGCGACACCACGGCGCAAAGGGTGTGGGTGCTGGGCGCCAGCCTGGGCGGCCCGGCGGCGGTGAAACAGTTTCTCGACTGTCTGCCGGAACACCTGCCGGTGGCGTTCGTGCTCGCCCAGCACATCGACGGCGGCTTCCTGGACACCCTGTGTCAGGTGCTGCGCCGGGACAGCCCGTTCCACTGCCAGGTGGCCGGCGACGGTGACCGGCTCGGCCACGGCCGGGTGCTGGTGGCGCCGGTCACGCAAAGCCTGGTGTTCGACACCGACGGCGTGGCGCGGCTCACCGGCGAGCCCTGGGAAGGCCCCTACGCGCCCTGCATCGACCAGGTGATGAGCAGCCTGGCGCAGGGCTTCGGCCACTGCGACGGCGCCATTCTGTTCTCCGGCATGGGCAACGACGGCGCCATCGCCGCGCCCCGGCTGGCCGCCCAGGGCGCCGCCATCTGGGCGCAGTCAGCGGACAGCTGCGCGGTCAGCAGCCAGCCGGATTCGGTACGCGAAACCGGCTGCGTCGGGTACAGTGGCACACCGGAACAATTGGCGCGGCAACTGGTCGACCGAGTGCGCCGGGAAGTGGCCGAGACGGCCCGTGTTTCCGGTGAACCAAGAATAAGTTGAGGAAGTCGCATGTCCGAGGCGCAAATTCCCGAGTCCCTGCCCAGCCTGCTGATCCCGATGAACGGCCGGCCCTGGCTGATTCCCAACATCGTGGTGGCGGAGGTGATTCCGCTGCGCCAGCCGGACCGGCCCGGTCACGGCCCGGAGTGGCTGCTCGGCTGGATTAACTGGCGCGAGCAGGACCTGCCGCTGATCTCCTATGAAAAGCTGAACGAGTCCGGCCAGGTGGCCATCGGCCCGGACGCGCGCATCGCGGTGATCAACACCGTTTCCGGCGTGTCCCGCTTTTACGCCGTGGTGGTGCAGGGGATTCCCCGCCTGCTGCGCGTGGACAAGGGCGACCCGGTGGAAGAGCCCGGCGACACCGGCCCGGCGGAAGCCATGTACGTTCAGGTGGGCGGCGACCTGGCGGTGATCCCGGATCTGGACGCGGTGGAAGGCGCCGTCGCCGGGCTGTCGCGATGACCGACTGGGCACGCCTGGAACAGCTGGCGGCGGAGCGGCCCCACGACGGGCGGCGCTTTATCAACCGCTATCCCACCCCGCACCACGGCCTGCGCGAGTTCCTGCGCTGGCAGCGCCAAACCGGCGGCCGCTTTCCGCGCCGCCTGCCGTTTCCACTGCGCCGGCCGGACCCGGCGGAGCTGGCGGCGCCGGCGCCGCAACCGCGCTTTACCTGGATCGGCCACGCCACCTATCTGATTCAATACCAGGGCTGGAACCTGCTCACCGACCCGGTGTTCGCGGAACGCTGCTCACCGCTGTCGTTCGCCGGCCCCAAACGCGCCGTCGCCCCGGCGCTGGAGATTGACCAGCTGCCGCCGATCCACGCCGTGCTGGTGTCCCACAATCACTATGATCATCTGGACCGCACCGCCGTGGACGCGCTCAACCGCCGTTTCGGCGACCAGGTGCTGTGGTTCGCGCCCACCGGCGTGGGCGCCTGGCTGCGCCGGCGCGGCATCGGCCGGGTGGTGGAATTGAGCTGGTGGCAGCACCACCGGGAAGGGGAGGTCGACGCCTTCTGTGTTCCGTCCCAGCATTTCAGCGGCCGCGGCGCCCGTGACCGCAACCGTACCCTGTGGTGCGGCTGGCGGCTCAACTGGCCCGACTTCAGCCTGATGTTCGCCGGCGATACCGGCTACGCACCGGTGTTCGAGGAAATCGGCGACGTGCTGGGGCCGGTGGACGCGGCCCTGCTGCCGATCGGCGCCTATGCGCCACGCTGGTTCATGGCGCCGGTGCACATCAATCCGGACGAGGCGGTGCGCATCCATCTGGACCTGCGCGCCCGCCAGTCCCTGGCCATGCACTGGGGCACCTTCGTGCTCACCGACGAGCCCCTGGACGAGCCGCCCAAGGCGCTGGCCGCCGCCCTGGCGCGCCACGGCGTGGCGGCGGACGCTTTCCGCGTACCGGGGCATGGCGATACCCTGACTCTGGAAAGTCTCTGAGCGTGCATTGGGAGGAGCCGCGACCATGAAGACCCAGCGTGGACGACGCCTATGGTGGCTGATCCGCTTGATCGCCTGGCTGCCGCTGCCGCTGGCCGCCGGCCTGGGGGCGATACTCGGTGATCTGATCACCCGGGTACCGCTGCGCTATGCCAGCGCCTACCGGGTGGTGCTGATCAACCTGCTGGCCACCCAGCCGGGCATCAGCTTCGACCAGGCGCGCGCCATCGGCCGGCAGAGCCTGCGCGAGCTGGGCCGCTCCTTCTGCGAATTCGCCCATGTATGGAGCCGGCCGATCGACGAAACCATGGCGCGGATCAGCCACATTCATGGTGAACAGGAATATCTGGACGCCTGCGCCAGCGACCGGCCGGTGCTGCTGCTGTCGCTGCATCTGGGCAGCTGGGAAACCATGAACCCCTATCTGGGACGCCAGGGCACCAACATCATGTATCAGCCGCACCCGGCAACGCTGGTGGACGAATTGGTGAAGCAAGCCCGCGAGCGCAGCGGCTGCCGGCTTATTCCGACCAACAACCAGGGCATCAAACACGGCCTGGCGACGTTGCGGGCCGGCGGCACCCTGGCACTGCTCGCCGATCACAACCCGGGCAACCGCAGTAACCCCTACGCGCCGTTCTTCGGCCATCCGGTGCCGACCCCGGCGCTGGTCGGCAAGCTGGTGCAGCGCTTCCGGCCGCGGGTGTTCGTGGTGTCCTGTTACCGGGGCGAGGGCGGCATCAAGGATGTGGAAATGCACTTCAAACCGGCCCCGGAAATCGAAACCGCCGCCGACACGCACACCCTGCTCTGCGCCATGAACCAGGCCCTGGAGACGTGCATTCAAAGCAACCTGTGCCAGTACCAGTGGACCTATAAACGCTTTAAATGGCGCCCCGGCGGCCGCCGCCTGTGGTACCGCCAATCCTACCCGCTGCTGCGCCGCGCCGCCCGGGGCGAGGACAGTGCGTCCCTCGGCCTGGCGCCGGACACCACCCCGAACCCCTGATCCGGAGACACCCCCCGCATGCCGATTGAAAAAGACAAGGTCGTCACCCTGCACTACACCCTGATCGACGCCGACAACGACCTGACCCTGGAAAAAAGCGGCGCCGACGCGCCGATGGTTTACCTGCACGGCGCCGGCAATATTCTCGCCGGCCTGGAGCAGGCCCTGGAAGGCAAGGACAGCGGCGACCGCCTCACCGTCTCCCTGGACCCGGAGCAGGCCTACGGCCGCCGCGACGAGTCGCTGCGCCAGCGCCTGTCCGCCAAGTACCTCAAGCACGCCGGCAAACTGAAACCCGGCAAGATCGTGCGGGTGCAGACCGAGCAGGGCCCGCGCATGGTGACGGTGCTCAAGGTGGGCCTGAAAACCGTGGACGTGGACGCCAACCACCCGTTCGCCGGGCGTCCCCTGCGTTTCGAACTGGAAGTGATCGATGTCCGTGACGCGGACGCGGACGAAAAAGCCCACGGCCACGTGCACGGGCCGGGCGGACACGCCCACTGACGTCTAAAGGTGCTACTGTTGGCGGCCAATCAAACACTGCGGGGCGATGAAGCATGCCGGAATACAGCTATTGGATTATTTTCGGTCTGATCCTGATCATCGGCGAGTTCGTGGTCTCCGGTCTGGTCCTGATTTTCCTCGGGCTGGCGGCGGTGATCGTTGGCGGCCTGGCCTACTTCGGCCTGATTAACGACCTCACCTGGGAAATCACCCTGTTCGCGGTGCTCAGCCTGGCGCTGCTGGCCGGCGCCCGGCGCTTCCTGCGCGACTGGCTGTTCGGCAAGGAGACCCAGGGCCGCACCAGCGACGACAGCGCCGGCCTGGTGGGCGGGCGTGCCACCGTCGAGGCGGACTTCGTCGACGGTGTCGGCTCGGTGCGCTACCGGGGCGCCCGCTGGCAGGCGCAATCGGACCAGCCTTTGAAAGCCGGCCAGATGGTACGCATCAGCAAACACGAAGGACTCTGGCTCACGGTTCAGGCCTGGTCCGATACTTCTTCCACGGACCAAGAAAAGGACTCTGAACAATGATGGGACTCATTATTCCCGCCCTGCTCGCGCTGGCGGTGATCACGCTGCTGTTCATGACGGTACGCATCGTGCCGCAACGGCAAATTTACGTGGTGGAACGGCTCGGCAAGTACCGCACCTCCCTGGAGGCCGGCCTGCACATCCTGATGCCCTTTATCGACCGCGTCGCCTACCGTCACTCGCTCAAGGAAATCGTCCGCGACGTGCCGCGCCAGAGCTGTATCACCAAGGACAATATCGAAGTGTCCGTGGACGGCGTGATGTATCTGCAGGTGGTGGACGCCAAGGCGGCCAGCTACGGCGTCGACGACTACGTGATGGCGTCGCAGCAACTGGCGCAGACCACCCTGCGTTCGGTGATCGGCAAGATCGACCTGGACAAGACCTTCGAGGAACGCGGCGAGATCAACATGGAAGTGGTCAAGGCCGTGGACGAGGCCGCCCAGCCCTGGGGCGTCAAAGTGTTGCGTTACGAAGTGGCGGACATCAACCTGCCGGCCTCGATCAAGGACGCCATGGAGAAACAGGTGCGCGCCGAGCGGGAGCGCCGTGCGGTGGTGGCGGAATCCGAGGGCGACCGGCAAGCCGCGATCAACCGGTCCGAAGGTGACCGCCAGGCGGCCATCAACCGCTCCGAGGGTGAGAAGCAGGAAATGATCAACATTTCCGAAGGTGAGAAGCTCAAGCAGATCAACGAAGCGGAAGGCCGTGCCCGTCAGATCGAGCTGCTGGCCCAGGCCACCGCCACCGGTCTGCGTGAAGTGGCCCTGGCGGTCAAGGAAGACGGCGGCGACGAAGCGGTGAGCCTGCGCATCGCCGAGCAGTATGTGGCCGCGTTCGAAAAACTGGCCAAGGAATCCACCACCCTGTTGCTGCCTTCCAACCTCAGCGACGTGGGCGGCACCGTCGCCGGCCTGCAGAAAATTCTCAAAAAGATCGACGCCACCGCGCCCTGATAGAAAGGTAATGTTCCATGCCACGTCATTTTGAAAACGCCGAAGGTCTTTGTCAGCAACCCGACGCGGAAACCCAGCGTTATCTGTTCAACCAGACCATGCTGCGGATCAAGGATCCGAAAGTCAGCCTGGACTTCTACACCCGGGTGCTGGGCATGCGCCTGGTGCGTAAACTGGATTTCCCCGAGATGAAGTTCAGTCTCTTTTTCCTCGCCTATCTGGATGACGACGAAGCCATGCGGGTACCCGAGGATGACGCCAAGCGGCTTACCTACACCTTCGGCCGCGAAGCCATGCTGGAACTGACCCACAACTGGGGCAGCGAGGACGACCCGGACTTCCAGTACCACAACGGCAACGACGAACCGCAGGGCTTCGGCCATATCGGTGTCACCGTCCCCGACGTGTACGCCGCCTCACAACGGTTCGAAAAACTTGGCGTCCTGTTCGTGAAAAAACCGGACGACGGCAAGATGAAAGGCCTCGCCTTCATCAAGGATCCGGACGGCTACTGGATCGAAATTATCCAGGCCGACATGATGGAAAAGCAGCAGAAAGGTTAGCAGAACTTCTGGGGAGGGATGGGGGAGCGGGCCATGCCCGCTCCCACCATTCCTGGGTTACAACTCCGGGGTAAAGGTCGGCGCCACCCGCGGCTGGAACTGCTCCTGATAGGCGTACGCCAGCTTGATCAGGGTCTCCTCATCAAACTCGCGGCCCAGCATCTCCATGCCCACCGGCATGGCCGGCTCCAGGTCTTCCGCCATGCCGGCCGGCATGACCAGCGCCGGGAACAGCGAGAACGGGCTCAGACGGTTGTTGCTGCCGGCGGAGGGACTGTTGCCCAGATCGCCGGCCAGACCGGTGATGGCCGGGTAGAGCAGCACATCGTAGGCTTCGCCCAGCGGATTACCGTCCACGTCCAGATTATCCAGCGCCCGCATCAAACGTTCGCGTACGAACACCGGCCGTTCAATCGTGTTCTTTTCGTACACCACCCGTTGCTCGTCGGTCAGGTTGTTCAGGTCGATGCCGCCCCGGAACTCAAGGCCGGACTTGTAGCTGTCGAGGTAACCGCCGCTGGCGACCAGCTCGTCATAATCGAGGATGTGGCCGTCCATGGTGTTCGGCCAGCTGTTGAGGTATTCCTCCAGGTCGTGGCGGAATTCGTAGCTGGACATGGACTGGTAGTCGCCGAGGATGGTGCCGAGGTCGTCGATGGTCACGTCTTCCACCACGGCGCCGGCGGCTTCCATGTTGGCGATCGCCTGATCCATCACCGCCAGCACGCTGTCGTTGGTGCCGAACAGATCACGGACCACGCCGATGCGCGCGCCCTGCAGACCGTCGGCGTCGAGGAATTCCGTGTAGGTTTCCGGTACGCCGGTAACCTGCTGGTATTCCTCTTCGTTGTTGATCAGGCGGGCGTCGATTTCAAAGCTGACCCGCTGGTTGCTGGCCGGTGAGGTGTCGAAGCCGACCATGGCGTCCATCAACAACGCACAGTCTTCCACGGTACGGCACATGGGCCCGCCGGTGTCCTGCCAGGTGGCCAGCGGCATGATGCCGTCCAGGCTTACCAGGCGCAGGCTGGGACGAATGCCGACCAGACCGTTCAAGCTGGAGGGCACGCGCACGGAACCGCCGGTGTCGCTGCCGGTACCCAGCAGGGCCAGGCTGGCGGCGATGGCGGTGCCGGTGCCGGTGGACGAGCCGCCGGAGCCCTTGGTCAGATCGTAGGGGTTTTTGACCAGGCCGCGCACCGAGCTTTCGCCACGGAAACCGAACGCGAATTCATCCATGTTCGCCTTGCCCAGCACAATGGCGCCGGCCTCGCGCATCCGGCGCACCGTGTAGGCGTCCCGGGTGGGCTGATTGTACTGGAACGCCAGCGCACCACCGGAGGTGGGCATCTGCTCCGTATTGAAGTTGTCCTTGGGCAGAATCGGCACGCAGTACAGCGGGCCATCAATGCCGGTGACCGCGAAGTTGAGATCCTTTTCCCGGGCGTCGATGATCGCCTCCGGGTTGATCGCCACCACGCTGTTCAGTTCGGTGGTGGAGCCGGTGTCGTCATAGGCTTCGATACGGTCAATGTAACCCTGAACCACTTCCTCACAGGTGATGCCACCGGTTTCCAGGGAGGTATGCAGGTCGGCGACGGTCGATTCAACGAAAGAAAAGGCGACGCCATCGTCGCCGCCGGCCGGCGGTGTGCCCGCATCGTCGGACGAAGAGGATGAGCCGCCGCAACCGCTAAGCAGCGCCGCGAGCACTGCGGAGCCCACCAGTAATTTGGGATCAAACATGAACATTCCTCAGGCAGAATCAAGACAAGGCATTCCATGAAGGAGGCCGTAAAACACAACAAAAAGCGGGCGTCCGGGCAGAGGATCGGAAACGCCCGAAGCAAATACATCAAGAAACATGCCAGAGTTTGGAAAGGCTTAGACGACGCGGACTTGCAAGACGGTGTGTCTTTTTCCAGGTAATTAAACAGGTAAATTTAGATGTATTTTGGTGCAGCTGATGCCCTGTTCCGAGGCTCCGGCCAGGGCATTCGCATGGCGACCGTGTGCGCCGATTATCGCGGGTTCAGAAACATCCGGTTTCTGCCCTGAACCAGATCCACCGATCTGCCGTCGCTGAATTCCAGGGTAGCGTTGCCGTCGCTGTTGATATCCAGATCAATGGCGCCGGGCAAGCAGCTGTCGGACACATCCACCGTCAGGTGATGGATGTTTTCCAGAGACCCGGACAACGTATTGCCGCCCGGTAAGTCCGCGTCCCGGGTGAGCGTCCGCTGCGTGCTGGCCCAGGGCACCGGGTAAGCACCCAGGCCTGTATCGAAATCGGCGTCGGTGCGCGGTGTACCGCAGCCGTCGCTGTACAGGGAGATGCGGCTGGGGCTGGTCGAGCGGTTGGTGATATTACTCACCCAGTAGGCCCGGTTATGGTCGATGCCGTATTCCGGATAAGCCTGCGCCGGGTCGTAATAGTACTCCACGGTGGCGGGCTGGCTGACGGCGGCGCGGTCGGCGCTGTAGTCCGCCATTTTTTGCCATTCATCCAAAAGAATGTAGGTCAGATGCTCCGCCGGGAGATGCAGATAGAAGACATAGTCCGAGTCCCCGGCGACGAATTTTTCCTGAAGCGCCAGGGCCGTGGTGATATGTACCAGTTCATCGGCCGCGCTGTAGGCATTGGCCATGGGTATGTGTTCAAGATTGCCGAGGTAATCCAGAACATTGTCTTCGGCGCCGATGCTGAACTGTTGCTGAAGCTCCTGGAAGGCACTCAATGGAACATCAAGCAGCTCAATGCCGGTGAGGTCCGCCAGGGAACCCAACAGGGTTCTCTCAAGCGGCAGGTTCAGCAGGCTGCCGGTGAACCCAACCCAGTTCACGCCCGCCGCATAATCCTGGGGATACAACGACGCCAGGCGCAGAGTGCCGTAGCCCCCCATGGAGTAACCGCTCACCTGCACCCGGCGCTCGTCGATTTCATAATGCGCCTGTACGTCCGCTCGCACGTCCAGGACGTCCCGTTCCGACAGGCCGGTATAGAAGCCGCGAGGGCCCCGGCCCAGGGGCGCGGCGAGTATCCGGTTATGGGCGTCGCCGAAGGCGGCCTGGAAATTCGGCTGGTTGATCTGGCTGGCATGGTTGGCTTCGCAGCCATGCAGCACCAGCTGCAGCTCATGGGGCCCGGGCGCCTCCGGCACATAGACGCCGTAGGGCTGGTATTTCCCTAAATAGTGGAAGTACTGATCGCAGGGCAGGCCGGTGTCGCCCTGGCGACCGGGCACGCCGCGCAGGGACACCCCTTCGCCGGGCGGCAGGGTGTAATCGGACGTGTAGACACGCTGCTGGAACCCGGTGACCGGCTCCGCCGGGCGGGTCACCCGCCTTTCCATGTCACTGCGCGCCACCACTTTTCCAAACAGGGAGATGTCGCCGTCACCCAGGGCGCGGGCCTGGCGGTCCTCCCAGAAATTGCCGGCGTCGGGGAGTATCTGTTCCGGCACGGAGGCGGCGCGGGCCAGCTCCCTGGGACCCCGGAACGCGACGTTCATGACCGTGCCATCGCTCTGGGCCACCACGGCCTGCACACGCCATTCGTCGCTTTCCGGGGCGGGGATCCGCCCTTCGATCACGTTATTGATCGGGTCGCCTTCCCTAAAGGTGTGGATGACGTCCCAGCCGTCGCTGTGAATGCCCAGGCCGGGCCAGACGCCCCCACCGGTGCCGCGGTTATTGTCGGTATCGATGGCGATGGCGGCGATGCTGTCGTCATCGCCGTAGAGCGTATTCAGCTCGAAGCGTACCGCCAGCTCATCGCCGTCGAGGGACAACGCCAGCGACACCAGATCCGCGGTGTTCTCCATTCCGCTGGGATAACGCTGGTCACCGGCCGTGGGCGAAAGCAGGCCTGGCGTATTGGCCACCGGGTTAAACAGGCCTCCACCCCGCGATATCAGATTGGCCACCGTCAACGGCGACAGTCCCACCAACCCGACATCGGCGCCGTAGTCATCGTAAATATAGTCGCGGTAGATAAGCGTGCCGTCACAGAGTTCGGTGGTACCCGCTACCCAGCTGGTCTTGTGGCAATCCACCGGAATCACTTCCGGTTCTTCCGGTTGTTCGGGGACACTGGGGGACGGCTGCCGCGCGGCATCCGGGGCTGGTGGCTCACTGTTGGAGCCACCACCACCGCAGGCGCTGAGTAACAGCGCCAGGCCGGCGAGTGACACAATAAACTTGCTCATGATTATTATTCGTCTGGTAAGAGTGGCGATCAGATAATCTGATGTTCAGAGCAAGAGGGTACCGCCGCTCACCGCGATATTTTGTATCGGTCTTGTTGTCCTTCGGCGATCAGGCCATCAACGTCCACAAGGACGCGAGCAAGGCCACCGGCGCGGTTTCGGCGCGCAGCACCCGTTCGCCAAGGGCGAAGCCGACGAAGCCCGCCGCTCGGGCGGCCGCCAGTTCGTCGTCGGAGAAGCCGCCTTCCGGGCCGGTGAGCAAGGCGATGTCGGTGGCGTCGCGCACCGCGCCGGCATCAAGCGGACCCTCGCCGGGATGGGCGATCAGCTTCAGTCCCTGTGCCTGATCCATGAAGGTGTTCAGCGGCAGCACGCCGTCCACCGCCGGCGGCCGGTTCAGGCCGCACTGTTCGCAGGCGCTGATCGCCACCTGCCGCCAGTGCTCCAGCTTCTTGTTTTCACGGTCGCCCTTGAGCCGCACTTCGGTGCGCTCACTCTCCAGTACCCGGATCGCCGCCGCGCCCATTTCCACCGCTTTCTGAATCGCGAAGTCCATGCGGTCCCCTTTGATCAGCGGCAGACCCAGGGTCACCGGGCGGGGCGCGGCGCGGTCGATGTCGACGAAGGTGTGCGGCAGCACGGTGACGGTTTTTTTGTCCACCGCTTCCAGGGTGGCGGACCATTCACCGCCTTCGCCGTTGAACAGGGTCAGGGGGTCGCCGGGACGCATGCGCAGCACCTTGCCGATATGATGGCTGGCGTGCGGGCCCAGCTCGGCGGCGTGGCCGGCCTGGAAACGTTGCGGATCAAAGAAGCGACGGCTCATGGGTTTCGGTCCTGGTCAGCGGGGACGAAGCAGGCGTGAAAGGCTAACATAGGCGGCCGTTGATTCACTGGACAGAGACTCCCAACCCATGGGCGAAATCATTCCGGCCGCCTTCCAGCCGCCGGCCTGGCTGCGCTCGGCGCACCTGCAGACAATGTGGTCGACCTTCTTCCGACGCCCCGAGCCGCTCAGCCGGCGCCGGGAAACCTTGCCGCTGGCGGACGGCGACCATCTGCTGCTGGACTGGGCCGGGCCGGCGCCGGAAACCGGCGCCTTGAGAGTGTTGCTGCTGCACGGCCTGTCCGGTTGCAGCGACTCCCATTATATTCGCGGCACCCAGGCGCGGCTGGCGGCGCTGGGGATCACCTCGGTGGCGATGAACTCGCGCGGCGCGGCGGCGCCCAACGACACCGCCCTGTGCGCCCACGCCGGCGAGATCGAGGACCTGGACGCGGTGATTCAGGCGCTGCGCCAGCGCGACCGGCACGGCCCGCTGATCGCCATGGGCGTGTCCCTGGGCGGCAGCCGCGTGCTCAACTGGCTGGCGCGGGCGGACGACGGCTCGCTCAGCGCGGCGGTGGCGGTGTGCAGCCCGCTGCGACTGGACCTGTGCGCCAACCGCATGGACCAGGGGCTGTCGCGCATCTACCGGCGCCATCTGATCACCAATCTGCTGGCCACGCTGAAACGACAGCGGCGGCACCTGGAGCGGGTCGATCCGGCCCAGGCGAAGCGGCTGGCGGCGCTCAACCTGCACGGCATCCGGTCGTTCTGGACCTTCGACGAACGGGTGATCGCACCGCTCTACGGTTTTCGCGGCGCCGCCCACTACTACGCCGAAGCCTCCGCCGGGCCGCGCCTTCGGGCGATCCGCACCCCGACCCTGATGATCCAGGCCGAGGACGACCCCTTCATGACCCCGGCGATGCTGCCGGCCCATGGCGAGCTGGGCCCCGGCGTCACCCTGGAACTCTCTTCCGGCGGCGGCCATGTGGGCTTTGTCGGCGGCCGCCCCCGGCACCCCGAATACTGGTTGGAGCAGCGGCTGGCGGCGTTCGCCGGCGGCTTTCTGCCGGTCTAGCCCGCCGGCGCCAACAGCAGGGTCAGCAGGGCGCCCAGCCCGCCGGCCACCAGCAGGGCCACGGCCGACAGCGGCCAGTTCCAGCGCAGCGCGCCGATCCGCGCCGGGTAACCGGTGAGGCGTTCCAGCAGCAGGGCATTGGCGGAATAGGGCGTGCCGGCGATGGTCACGCCCCAGCCGCACACCATCGCCAGCGCCAGGCCCAGGGCCGCGCCCTGCGGCCAGATCGGCGCCAGCACGCCGCCCACCAGGGCGCCGGTGACAATCGGATTGAAACCGGCCAGCCCGGCGACGAAAAACAGCCAGGGCACCAGCAGCGCGGCCAGCGGATAGCCCCAGACAGGCAGCACGAAATCAGCGCCCAGCCCGCGCGCCGCGAAGGTGCTCACCAGCGCCCCCAGGAAGGCGGAGCCGCCGACGATCACCAGCTCGTTGGTGACCGGCGCCAGGGACGGCAACGACGGGCGGTGCCCCCGCCAGCGCTCCACCAGCAGCCCCAGCACCACGGTGGCCAGACAGCTCAGGGTCACCGCCCGGGAATAGCTGAGCCCGGCGAGACCGCTCAACCCGAAGGTGGCGGCGCAGATAGCGGCGATCACCGCGGCGAACCGCAGCCAGGGGCCCCACCCGGGGGACGGCGCCGGCTCACCGTCGGCGGCGGCCGGCTCCGGGTCCCGCAGAAGCGCGCCGCCCAGCAGGTACAGCAACGCCAGCGGCAGGCTGCAGGCGATCAGCTGCCAGCCCGGCAGGTCGGGCAGGAAGGTGAGGGTCACCACCACCGAAATCGACAGCGGCGAGCAGATCGGCGACGCGCCGAAACCGCGCAGGGTGGCGCGGGCGGCGTTGCGGGTCACGGCGGAATCGCCGCGCTCGCTGATGCGGCCGCCCACCAGGGTCCCGACCACTCCCACCGAGCCGAAATTCAACGGCACTGACAAAAAGGCCGTGCCCAGGGAAAGGCTGAAGTAGCGGCCCAAGGGCCGGCCCGCGAACAGGCTGCCGGAGATCCGGCCCAGATCCGGAAAGCGGCCCAGCACCGAGGACAGCAGCATCACGGTGAGAATCAGCGCGGTCAGCCGGGTCATGGCGTCGGCGGCGTCGACCAGCACCGCCGGGCCGTCCGGCAAGGCCGGCACGGCGGCGACGACAACCAGCACAAAGATCACCCGCGCCATCCGGCGCAGATCGCGCCAGCCCAGGATAATGGCCGCGAACACGGCGGCGGCGCCCACCACGCCGGCACCGGGCAGCGGCGCCAGCACCCCCGCCGCCAGCGCCAACCAGGCCAGCGCCGAGCGGGGCCGGGCCAGAGCGGTGACCGGCGCCGTCATGCGCGCCGCGCCGGTGGCGCCTCCGCCGCCGCGAACAGCAGGTCCATGGTGGTGTCGCCGGTGCGGAACTCCTGCTTCATGGCGTCCAGATGATCAAGCGCCTCGCCGCGCAGGTAGGGCGCCTCCAGACAGATAATCTGGTAAATGCCCTGGCGCAGCAGGGTGCGGTCCAGCGCCTCGTCGCCGGTGGCGTCCGGGTTCAGGCCGTGGGTGAAACCGGGCCACGACGCCGCCAGCACCCAGGTATTGACCAGCAGGCCGCGCAGCTCTTCGTCGCTGGCCTCGATCAGGCCGCTGTCGCGCAGGCTGCGGTAGATCACCAGGCCGCGCTCCAGGCTGTCCTGGACGAACACCTTGTAGCGCCGGCGCAGCTCCCCGTCCTGATGGAGAAAGTGGGCCAGGTCCCGGTGCAGGAAGCGGGCCTGCCACATGGACTCCAGGATGCCCTCGAAATAGCGCATCTTGTCCTGCCAGGTGAGCGGCCCTTCCGGCACCGTCAGCAGATCGCGGATCTGCTCCTGGTAGCGTTCGAACAGCGCCGCCACGATCGCCGCCTTGTTGCGGTAGTGGTAGTAGAGGTTGCCCGGGCTGATGCCCAGATCCTCGGCGATGTGGTTGGTGGTGACGTTGCGCTCGCCGGCGCGGTTGAACAGGTTCAGGGCGGTATCCAGGATGCGCGTTTTCGTGTCGGTCATAACGGGCCAAATCAAAGCGTACTGCGGGGACGATGAAACAGTCTGTTGACTCCTAGAGTAATTACTCTAAAAATCGAGGACAGTCTAATAAACAAACGCCCAGGGAGGCGCATTATGGTCGCCGAGATCAAAGAACTCCAAACCGAGCATGCGCAGATCGAGCGCATGAAGCGCATTTTCGCCGCCCAGAAAGCGGCGTACCGCCGCCAGCCCTACCCCACCGCCGAGCAGCGCCATGAGCATATTCAGCAGCTCAAGCCGATGCTGCTGGACAACATGGACGCCTGGGTGGAGGCGCTGAACGCCGACTTCGGCAACCGCTCCGCCGACGAGACCAAGCTGGCGGAAATGCTTACCAGCGTGGAAGGCATCAAGTACCACGCCAAGCATCTGCGCAAATGGATGAAGCCCTCCAAGCGCAAGGTCGGCGCCGCGCAATGGCCCGGCAAAGTGTGGGTGGAATACCAGCCGCTGGGCGTGGTGGGCATTATCGTGCCCTGGAACTACCCGCTGTATCTGGCCATCGGGCCGATGCTGGCGGCGCTGGCCGCCGGCAACCGGGTGATGATCAAGATGAGCGAGTCCACGCCGCGCACCGGTGAACTGCTCGAGGAACTGATCGGCAAGACCTTCGCCGAGGATCACGTGGCCGTGGTCAACGGCGAAGTGGACGTGGCGGCGGCGTTCTCCAGCCTGCCGTTCGACCATCTGCTGTTCACCGGCTCCACCACCGTGGGCAAGCACATCATGCGCGCCGCGGCGGAAAACCTGACCCCGGTGACCCTGGAGCTGGGTGGCAAGAGCCCCTGCATCATCGGCGAGGACTTCCCGATGAAGGACGCGGTGGAGCGCATCGCCTTCGGCAAGTGTCTCAACAGCGGCCAGACCTGCGTGGCGCCGGACTACATCATGGTGCCGGAAAACCGCGTGCGGGAATTCGTCGACGCCTGGAAAGCCCAGGTCACTGAACTCTACCCGACGCTGCGCGACAACCCGGACTTCACCAGCATCATCAACGAGCGCCAGTACCGCCGACTCAACAGCTACCTGGACGACGCCCGGGAAAAAGGCGCCGAGGTGATCACCATCAACCCGGCGGAGGAGAACCTGGACGGCAGCCGCAAGATTCCCCACACCCTGGTGCTCAATGTCACCGACGACATGAAGATCGCCGAGGACGAAATCTTCGGCCCGCTGATGCTGGTGGTGCCCTACAAGACCCTCGACGACGCCATTGATTACGTCAACGACCGGCCGCGCCCGCTGGCGCTCTACTACTTCGACTGGAACGCCCGCAACGGCGAGCACGTGCTGCACCACACCCATTCCGGCGGTGTCTGCCTGAACGACACCATCACCCAGGTGGGCGTGGACGACATGCCGTTCGGCGGGGTGGGCCCCTCCGGCATGGGTCACTACCACGGCCCGGAAGGGTTCCTGACCTTCTCCAAGGCCAAGGGCGTGTACAAGAAGGGCAAGATGAACGCCACCAAGCACATCCTGCCGCCCTACGGCCGTGGCATGCATAAGTTCATCTACAAGTTCATGTTGAAGTAAAAACCGCTGACATAACCGGCGCCCCGTCAGGGCGGGGACGGTCCGCCAGCCAACAACAAGAAGACAGGCCAGCCGAGGATCCGTGAATGGACCAGGACAACATGCCAGGCTCCGGTGTCGACCGCCGGGGCTTTCTGAAACTCAGCGTCTGGGGCGGGGCGGCACTGGCCGTCGGCGCCGGCGCCAGCACACTGCTTACCGGCTGCAGCTCGGACCCGGGCCCGGCCGGCGGCTACAAACACCTCCGCGATAAAGACGTCACCCTGCTGCGCCCGCTGATGGCGCCGCTGCTGGGCGGCGGCCTGGAAGCGGTGGACGGCGCCGGGCCGGACCAGGCCCTGCAGGCGTTCGACCGCCTGCTGCAGGGCGGCACCGACGGCCAGCGCGGCCAGCTGTTCCAGCTTCTGGATTTACTGCAGCTGGGCGCGGCGCGCTGGTGGATCACCGGCACCTGGGCGCACTTCGAGGAGCAGGGCGACGCGCAACTGCGCGACACCCTCGCCCACTGGGCCAACAACGACGGCGGCTTCCCCAAGCTCGCCTTCAAGGGCCTGACCCAGCCGATCGTGATGGCCTGGTACGTTACCCCGGAAGCGGGCCGGACCACCGGTTACCCCGGCCCGCCCGTGGTCGGGTCCGGCACCGCCAGCGCCTGACAGCGCCCGTTCCCCTGACAAAACAATAAGGAGCCGGGTCATGCAGGACCTGTCCACACTTAAGATTCAGAATATCGCCGACCCCTGGGACAACGCCGGGGAAAAATGGAACCTGATCGACGGCGCCACCGTCAGCGACGACCGCACCCTGGAGGCCGATGTGGTGATCATCGGCACCGGCGCCGGCGGCGGGGTGAGCGCGGAAATACTCAGCGCCGCCGGCCTCAAGGTGATCCTGGTGGAGGCCGGACGCCTCACCAGCTCCCGGGATTTCAATCTCAATGAAGGCGACGCCTACCGGCAGCTGTACCAGGAGGGCGCCATGCGCGCCACCAAGGACGGCGCCATCACCATTCTGCAGGGCCGCACCGTGGGCGGCACCACGGTGGTCAACTGGACCTCCAGCTTCCGCACCCCCAAGGAAACCCTCAACCACTGGCGTGAGCGCTTCGGCGTCGACAACACCAGCCGCGCGGACCTGGACCCCTATTTCCAGCGCATGGAAAAGCAGCTCGGCATCGAGCCCTGGGCGATGCCCGCCAACGCCAACAACGACGTGATCAAACGCGGCTGCGAAAAACTCGGCTGGGACTGGTCGGTGATTCCGAGAAACGTGCGCGGCTGCTGGAATATCGGCTACTGCGGCATGGGCTGCCCCACCAACGCCAAGCAGTCGATGCTGGTGACCACGCTGCCCGCCGCCATGGAGGCCGGCGCCACCCTGATCCACAGCGCCCGCGCCGACAAGCTGGTGCACGACGGCACCCGGGTCAGCGCGGTGCAGGTGACGCCCCTGAACCACGACCGCAACCCCACCGGCGCCACCGTGACCCTGAAAGCGCCCACCATCATCGCCGCCGGCGGCGGCATCCAGACCCCGGCGCTGCTGCTGCGCTCGGAGGTGCCGGACCCGGACGGCCGGGTGGGCAAGCGCACCTTCCTGCACGTCACCAGCTTCGCCTTCGGCCGCTACGACCGGGAGATCGCCCCCTACTACGGCGCGCCCCAGTCGCTGCACTCGGACCAGTTCACCTTCACCGGCGGCGTGGACGGCCCGATCGGCTACAAGCTGGAGATGATGCCGCTGCACCCCGGCCTCACCGGGGCGCTGCTGGGCGGCTTCGGCGAGCAGGCCCGCGAGCACATCACCGCGCTGCCCAACACCGCCGCCTCCATCGCCCTGATGCGCGACGGCTTCCACGAAGAGAGCCCCGGCGGCACCGTGGAGCTGCGCGACAACGGCGAGCCGGTACTCGATTACCCGGTCACCGACTATCTGCTCGACGGCGCCCGCCGCAGCCTGTACAGCCAAGTGGAAATGCAGTTCGCCGCCGGCGCCCGGGCGGTACGGCCCGGCCACATCCGCGCGCCGTTCTATACCAGCTGGGCGCAGGCCCGCGAGGCCATGGCGGACCTCAGCTACCAGGCCCTGGACGTGCCGCTGGGCAGCGCCCATGTGATGGGCGGTTGCCCCATGGGCGACAAGGACCGCGGTCTGGTGGACGCCCAGGGGCGCTACCGCCATCTGGAGAATCTGTATGTGTTCGACGGCTCGGTGTTCCCCACCAGCCTGGGGGTGAACCCTCAGTTGAGCATCTACGGGTTGAGCGCCCGCAACGCCACCGCTCTGGCGGAGCGGCTGCGGGCCTGAATCGTAAACCGAGTTGCGTTATGCTTGGCGCCCGATCTCTGGAGAAAGCGAGCCGAGCATGACCAACCGTGTTGTTTATCCGGGCACCTTCGACCCCATCACCAACGGCCATAAGGACCTGATCGAACGGGCCGCCAGTATGTTTGACGAGGTGGTGGTGGCCATCGCGGCCAGCGAGAAGAAGGGCCCGCTGTTCTCCCTGAACGAGCGGGTCAAGCTGGTCGAAGACAGCATCGGCCATCTGGACAACGTCAAGGTGACCGGCTTTTCCAAGCTGCTGGCCCATTTCTGCCGGGACCAGGAAGCCAATATCCTGCTGCGCGGCCTGCGCGCGGTGAGCGACTTCGAATACGAATTCCAGCTCGCCAACATGAACCGCCAGCTGGCCCCGGAACTGGAAACCGTGTTCCTGACGCCGGCCGAGCATTTGTCCTTTATCTCCAGCTCCCTGGTCCGCGAGATCGCGCTGCTCGACGGCGATGTGCGCAATTTCGTGCCGCCCCATGTGGTGGAAGCGCTGGACCTGAAGAAGCAGCAGCGGGGCGGCTGACCGTTTCTCGCCCCTGATACCCCGTTCGCCAGAAGGAGGCCGCCATGCGCTGGTTTTTCCCGCTTTTGTTGCTGTTCGCCGTCACCGCCCAGGCCGCCGGACCGGGCAAGGCGGCGATCGCCAGTGCCCACCCGCTGGCCACCGACGCCGGCTTCCAGATGCTCGAGCAGGGCGGTAACGCCTACGACGCGGCGGTGGCCGTGGCGGCGGCGCTGTCGGTGGTGGAGCCCTATTCCGCCGGCATGGGCGGCGGCGGTTTCTGGCTGCTGCACCGCGAAAAGGACGACCTGCAGACCATGCTGGACGCCCGCGAGACGGCGCCGGCGGCGGCCACCGAGGACATGTACCAGGACCAGGACGGCCAGGTGGTGCGCGACCGCGCCGTCAACGGCGCCCTGGCGGCGGGCATTCCAGGCCAGGCGGCGGCCTTCGCCTACCTCGCCGAACACTACGGCGAGCTGCCCCTGAAAACCACGCTGGCGCCGGCCATCAAGCTGGCGCGCCAGGGTTTCGAGGTGGAAGACCACTACCGGGCGCTGGCCGGCTACCGCCAGGACGTGCTCAACCGCTACCCCACCGCCGCCTCGGTGTTCCTGGATGACGGCGAAATACCGGCCAACGGCACCCTGATCCGGCAGCCGGATCTGGCCCGGGTTCTGGAGGCCCTGGCCGAGCAGGGGCGAGACGGTTTTTACCAGGGCCCGGTGGCGGAAAAACTGGTACGCGGGGTGCGCGAGGCCGGCGGCATTTGGACAAAACAGGACCTGAACAACTATCGGGTCAAGGAGCGGGCGCCGGTGGTGGGCCACTACCGAGGCGCCCGCATCGTCACGGCCCCACCGCCGTCCGCCGGCGGGCTGGTGATGCTGGAAGCGTTGAACATTCTCAATGAATTCAACGGCGGCGAGATTAGTGAGGACTTACTTCCTCACCTCACCGTGGAAGCCTGGCGGCGCGCCTATCAGGACCGGGGCCGCTATATGGGCGACCCGGATTTTGTTTCCATACCTGTGGATAACCTGTTGAGTAAATCCTACGCCGAGCAGCGGGCCGCCTCCATAAAGCTGGATAAGGCCACCCCCAGCAGCGAGCTGGGCGAACCCGTGGCCACCGGCGAAGGCTTCCATACCACCCACTTTTCGGTGCTCGACGGCGCCGGCAACCGGGTGGCCGCCACGCTCAGTATCAACCTGCCGTTCGGCAGCGGCTTCATGCCCGCCGGCACCGGCGTGATCCTCAATAACGAGATGGACGATTTCTCCGCCAAGCCGGGCAGCCCCAACGCCTATGGCCTAGTGGGCAGCAAGGCCAACGCGGTGGCGCCGGGCAAGCGGCCGTTGTCCTCGATGACGCCCACCTTCGTGGAGTTCGACGACCGGGTGGCGATTCTCGGCACGCCGGGCGGCAGCCGTATCATCACCATGGTGATGCTGGGTGTGCTCGAGGCGGCCAATGACGCCCCGGTGGACGACTGGGTGAGCCGGGTGCGCTTTCACCACCAGTTCCTGCCCGATCAGGTTCAGGCGGAACCCGCCTTCCTCGACACCGAAGCGGCGAAAAGCCTGCGCCTGCGCGGCCACGACGTGGTCTCCGTAGACCGCGAGTACGGCAACATGCAGGCGATTCTCTGGCGGCACAAAGACAACAGCGTCACCGCCGCCAGCGACCTGCGCGGCATCGGCGCGGCGCGGGTCGGCGCCGACGCGGACTGACCCCGGTGACGGCCGCCACGGGGTGTGCTCCACTATGCCCATGGACACCACCTTCGCGGCCCAGACTCTGCACTGCTATCCGCCGGCGCCGGCCCTGCGCGGGCTGGTCAGCCATTACTGGCTGAGCCGCGACGGCGGCGGCGACCGCCACCGGGTGCTGCCGGACGGCTGCGTGGACCTGGTGCTGCGCCTGCGCGACGGCGATGGCGCCTGGCAGGCGTTCGGCACCAGCACCCGGCCATCGGACGTGCCGGTGGAGCCCGGCTGTGTCTATTTCGGCATCCGCTTCCAGCCCGGCCAGAGCCGCCATTTCCTGCCCCTGCCCGGGCGTTTGCTCACCGACACCGCCCAGCCTCTGGCCCGGCCCGCCGACTTGTCGGCGGAGCGCCTCGCCGAATTGATCGCCCGCCCCGACCCCGCCTTTGCCGTGGACCGGCTGCTTTCCCGGTGGCTCGCCGGGCAGCCGCCCCAACCAAGACGCCTGGACGGCGCCCTGGCGCTGCTTTCCCGTGCCGCCCCCGGCGTCACCGTGACCGCCCTGTCGGCGCGCCTGAACCTGAGCCGCCGGCAACTGGAGCGCGACTTCC
>MDSY01061393.1_pt1 | contig 85954 bp, 110 predicted proteins | sample 811131 | NCBI WGS metagenome assembly MDSY01 (sample SAMN05326643, study PRJNA326480) | marine metagenome | isolation source: seawater | place: Atlantic Ocean: South West | collected 2010 | reverse complement strand
TGTACCAATGGACTTCTCTATAATTATTATTCGAAGTCTGGGGTAACCACATCACACTTCCGCCATTAGGGTGAGACATTAGATGCTTTACAGATTTCAAGTCATTCGCATCAGTATCAGAAAGGCCTGAAGCAGAAAACACTCTGACATCCTTGAACTTACCAGGGAAGTTATATTGGGAGTTTGGGTTATAGCCTAAAAAAGGCATCTTGGACTGATTAGCACCAAATGAAGCCCTTGTTATCTGTTGCCCAGAACCATACAAAACACCATCAACATAAAAATAAACATCACCTGTCATTAAAACTTCTAAATCAATATTAGATGCAGGGTCTGAGTATGTATCTTCCTGTCCAGAATCACGATAAACAACAGCTATATGATGCCACTTGCCATCATTTAAACTAGGGCAGGATGCTGGTGCCTGTAAAACCTTATTCTCTAAAATGCCAGGGATAGACCATCTGACTTGAGAATTATGTATTACATTACCTGTGTTTGTACCCATAACGTGCTTGGATTTAACAATAATCTTTTCATTATAATCTAAAATCCAAGCCAAAGAACTGTTGTTATAAAAAATAACATTACTGTCTGAAGTATTGGTAACAGGCACAAACTGAGATGCTAACAAAGTGTCATTGGTTCCATTTCTAATCCAAACCGAAATGTGCCTAACTGAATTAATTGCTGTCCCTGACAAATTAACAGTAACACTACTAATAGCATTTATTTCCCCTGAAGTAGTCTGCTCATAAGTCAAAATATCTTCAGTACTTCCTGTGAAATTAGTACTAGTATAAGATGCGTTTGCCTGACTGTAAGTAGGCGGATTGTCTAATCTGTTATACTTAAGCACTGGTTTAGAATTTGCATCAAAAGCAACCCCCCAACCTATACCTTGACCAGATGATGCACCCACACTAGATATCAAATAATACTTGTCATCCAAGGTGGCATTTGCATGATTCAATAAATCAGAAGAAATGTTAGTATCAATATTAACCCATGCCGTGACAGCTAAATCATGAGTAGCCGCACTTGGAGTCATCATATATGGTGCACTTAACCTCGCATACCAGTCCCCACCAGTACCAGGTGTAGTAGAAACACCATCCATCTTAGCATGTACACCAATTTCATCTGGGGCAGCAGTTTCACCTACACCAGGAATGTCATCCGACAAAAGCAAAGAGTCATTATATATGTTTTTTAAAGTTAAACTACTTGTACTTTTACCAGAAACTTCAAAAGAACCACGCATCCCTGTATTATCATACATCATTACATTGGATGGAATTGAAGAACTATGAACATCAAAGTCTTGAGAAGTATTTAAAGTGCTAAGGTTAACTGTAAAAGAATCACGGCTTGCATAATCAGAACCAGAAATAGCTGTTCGTGTAACATATTGAGTTGGCAAATACCGTTCATTATCATCAGCAATAACAGTATCAATACCAGTAGCCCCCTCAGAGGCATCAGTACCTATGTGAGACTGTATATGCTGTGGTGCTATAGACTTAGGATTAGCACCTGACCTGAGAGTATCCTGTTCAGAACTAGTTAAAGGCCTATTCCATATGACAATCTCGTCAATATAACCATTAAAACTGTTTGAACCAGAACTATCGGAGCCGACAAAAACATATTGGTCAGGAGTATGTAGCTGAATAGGAGTAAATTGAGCAGATGATGTACTGGAACCATCATAAACGCTAACAACAACCAACGGGACTGTAAGAAAAGCGTCCCAGCTTACTTGTATGTTGTAAAAATCAGTAGTGCTTAGAGTCTTGTTAACATAATATCCAGACCCAGCAAACATAACCCATAGATAATCATTACTATCATCATAATAAACTTTAAGGTTATTATTAGCACCAAAATCAATAATATAAGCAGTGTTAGAGTCTGTTACATTCCTTTTTACCCATGTACTTAAATGCCCTTGATTGTAGTTGATAGTAGTATAACTGTCAGTATCAGATTGATTAGAAGAAAACCTACTAGAAAGAAACTTAGCTTCGGCACCTGACTCAATATACATTGAGCCATTACCCGTTACCGATTCGTTTCTTAGTTCTAAGGTCTGCCTATTTCCAGAAGTGGAAGTTACTGCCACTTCTTGATTAGTGATATTCTTATAATTAGCATCACCATTAAAATTAGACAGAAAATTATGTCTAACTGTATATATCTTAGGACTAGATAAAGACTGGGTTGTTGGTATAGTAAACTGAGGTTCAAATCCAGCATTCCCAATACCATCAATTACATGGAAATTAGTCTGACTAGAAACTGTAATATCACTTCTTTTGGCAGAACCTAACCAGTAAGGTTCATCTGTGTAAAAAGATATTGTCACATCACGAACAATAGGTTTCCTAGATGTAGACAATCTATCCCTTAAAAAGGGTGCTGGAACTGGAGAGGAATGAGAACTAGAACCAGAGTACCTAGCCTTTAAATACCTTCTTCTGTACAAATTATAAGCAACACCACTAGCACTTCCTGACGGGGATTCATAAAGCGTAATTGAAGTGTTGGAGGTGACAGACTTGATATGATACTTCTTAGAATCTCCCGCAAACTTTATCAAATCACCATTTGCACCAAAGTCTTTAAACCTAGTCCCAGAACCAGTAATGCTTGTAGTACCTGTATGAGAAACAGTCCCTTCATCACTGACCAAATAGAGTGAAGGGAATTCTACAATCACAGGCTGAACATAAGAAGAATTTCTTCTTTGTTGTTCATTAGCAAGAAAAGAAAGCAAATCAGTAATCTTTTGATTTAAATCTGTTGGTGTCAAACCAACCATCTGAAATGTTAAATCAAAATTAAAACCAGTATATAAATCTCTAGCATACTGGGCATGATTTCTATCTGATAAATCAATAGTTTGTTGACGGGTACCAGGAAGAGCAATATCAGGAAGGGAAACTAATTCTGCACCAAATGAACGTGCATCGATGCCATTTATTAATACCTGAGGGTCAGCATTGATAGGCACCTCATAGCTTGACTGAGCATAGGCAAATGAGTGTGGCATAACTACCTAAAGTGTGGTTGATAAGTTATATTTAATTGTTCTATAGTAGTACTGGAGTTGGTGGTTACATATATGTTCTCTTTCTCATTATCACCACCATAAAGGTAAGGGGCATTGCCAGAAAAAGTTGAATAACAATTGATTTTCGCACCCAAGCTAGAATCATAAAGCTCAGATGAAGTGTCCTTAGAATTATATCTTACAATATCACCACTAGCTAATGCCGCATTGTAATTTAATGTATTGTTATTATTTTTTGCTAATTTGGAAAAATGTAACTCACGAAGTTCTTCATCAGTTAAGCTGTAATTAAATACATGCAAACAACCAATCGTTGAACGCCTAATCGCTAAGAACAAATGGTCATACAAAGCAGTTAGATTATGTGTAAATGAAGAGCTTGTTGTTCCTATTATTTCTCCATCAAGCAATATTTTAGAATAATAAGTATTGGAATCTTTGGAATCTACTGAACCATTTTTGTTAACCCAATATGAAAGAGTATGGTAGCCTTCAGTAATAACAGTATCTGATGAGGCTGCAATTATGTCTCCATTCTCATTGGAAACTGACAGCTGATTACTTCCATCAATTTTTAATTCAATTTTTTTTGAAGTTTGCGATGAAGCAGTTGTGTTAAATGAAATCAAATCAATAGCACCTGCAACATAATCAAACTCTAAAAAAACAGAAAATTCATCTTGATTAATACTAAGATTTTCATATTTCAAATAAAAAGCATCATCAGCACTTCCGTTAACACCAAACTTTGTCGTAGTTGTCAATGGGGCAAACTTCATATCAGACTGGGTGCCAGCCGTTTTGCTATTATCCAACAAACTAGGTGTAACTAAAGATTGGTTTTTAGTTTCAGAAGCCTTGGTCTGACCATCATAGTTAGAATTAAATGCCGTTTTACCTGCAGTAATAGATGGATTGTCTGTAGTCCCACTATGACCTGTAATGAAATACACAGGGTTACTAGGTGCATTACCAACATACTCTAAAGTATTAATTGTATTGTTAGACAAAGAACTGAATGTTTTGGTAAAAGTATCACCAACCCAATAAGGATAGACTGTATAAAAGCCAAAAGTGAAATTGTAACCAAGCCTAACTATATCGCCCACACCACCCTGTTTGTTAAACCCTCTGTCAGCGATTGGGCTAATACTACTACTTCCATCATAACTAACCAAAAGGTATCTTCTTCTTTCAACCCTATAAGACAGTGAGGAACCTGTAGCTCTGGTAATGGAAGGATTGACAATAATTGAGGTGTCAGAAGGGACTGACTCTATAGTGTATATAGTAGAATCACCAGCAACTTCAAATGTGGCACCAGGCTTAGCATAAGCAGTAAACAAAGTACCAACACCTGTCACTGACTTCTGATTGGAAGTTACATTAACAGTTCCTTTATCAGCAAACAAAGGAGCACCACTAAGCTCAAACCTAAGACCAGTATAGTTCTGTTCACCTATAGCAAAATCTTGGTCACGCTCTATATCAAGAAATCTTAACAGTTTGTGTTGTTTCTGAACTACATCCTCTAAGTTCTGACCTACTATTTGCCCATCGATGCTGAAGTTCCAGTTCTCATACAAATCACCAAAAGACAGCTGTCCATGCCTACCCGTTAAAGTTGTAGTCCTTTGTCTAGTAGGTGGTAATAGTATGTCAGGTAATCCTGTTAATTCAAAACCATAAACCCTTAAGTTTACACCGTTTATAGTTATTGATGGTCTTGCCTTGACAGGAACTTCATACTTAGATGAATCAAGAAGGTCTTCAAATGCCATTAGCCGAATATGCCAAACAATTTATCTTTCAAATTAGGTTCGCCCTTTTTAAACCAACGCTTCTTCGCTAATTCTAACTCACGCTTGGTAAAAAGTAAACCATTACATTCTAACATTTCCCTTACATCTTTTTCAGGGTAAATTCCAATATACTCAGCCAATTCACCAAACTGTCTCGTTTCATTCTTGTATATCATATTTTTCTCCTTATTATGACTTTTTAGCACCCCAAGTCACGAGTTCCCTGTTTGCATCGGGTTCATCCCCATTACGATTAAGAGTAGATGGGATTGCAACCCCACCACCCATATTCTGGGCTAATGCCATCTGAGGCAAGAAATCCGTATTAGTAGCAATACGGGCCAAGTAATTAACTTGTCTTGTCATCATAACTAACATGTTGTTGGCTTGAGGTTCCGTTACCGCACTAAAGGTTGCTGTAGGTACACCATATTGTCCTGTAGCAGATGCTGCGGAATCCGTATCTATACCAAATGCTTGTAACACACTATCTAGAACAGGTCTCATTCCAGATTCGATGTCTTCTACTTGCCTAGTCAAATTAGCAGCATCAAATCCAGCCCCCATACCTTCCCTTCTTCTAGCTTCACCTCTAGCAAATAACCTGATGATATTCTCTGGACCTAAGTCCAAAGCCGCATTACGCCAAAGGTTAGCATCAGAACCAGTATAAGCAAGGTCATCCCAACTGAATCCAACATCAAGACCTATACCTGCCAAAAGTTCTGCTATGTTCTCAGGAGAGCCAACTTTCCTTAAGCCTTTTAAATCCTTCTCTAACTGTACCCTTGCTTGAGCTTCAGCACCTGCCACCTTTCCAGCCGCAACGTCTTTTACCAAATCATCTGTTAACTGCTGTATCCCTTTCCTTCCTTGGGCTCCAAAAATAGCACCCTGTAAAGCTTGGGTTGCTTCCTGCATTGGCTTACCTAATGCCGCACCTAAAACTTCTGAAGCACTATCAAGAAACTGCTTTTTGAGGAATTCTTGCACTAAACTCCTTGGGTCTATAACCAACCCTTCTGATATAGACTGGCCTATAGAACTGCCTATTTCTTTCCCTTGCTCTATAAGAGCACGCTTCTGACGCTCTATCGCTTCACGGGTCTCTTTAGAGATTCTTCTTATATTCTCAAGCCAATTGGTATAAAGTCCATAAAAAGTAGTTCCAAGCATCAGCAACCCACCAACTACTCCAGAACCAACTCCGCCACCTAGGAATGTCCCCAAAGTCCCTACAGCACCCTCAACCTGAGAAAAAGCTTTGCCGAAGTTTTCAATATCTGACCTTATAGACTTAAACCCACTAATAAAAGATAAAGCCTTACTAAGTGATTCATTTGGAAACATCTGCCCCATAGATGATGCAATCTTGAGTGAGGCATCTAGCCTGTCTTGAGTAGACTGTTCATCTATGGCTTCTTCTTCGATTCTACCTTTTTGGAATATAGCCCTTATTTTCTGGTCAGTAATCCCTGCTTGATTCTCTGCTTCTGTTGCCCTATCTCTTATAGCCTGAACATCATCCTCTAACTGTTCAGCCCTCATCCTTCTAAGCAAATCAGATTCTTGAGCAGTAAGCACCTCTTTTTCTTTCAATCTTTGTGTATCATACTCCCTAGACAACTTTCTTTCTTGACGATTAATGTCATTTATAAATTTAGTCCCAGCAATACCAGCTTCTAACTCAGACTCTTTCCTATACTTTTCTCTCGCTTTACTAATCAATTGAGCGGCTCGACCATTCCCTTTAACTTCTTCACTCAACCTTAATAAAGTTGCATCTAACTGCTGGTATTGAGCCCTAACAGCATCTTCCACCGATTCTCTTGTGTTCTTTTTCCTGGCACTATTCCTTTTATCCATCAACTTGATGTCTGTCTCAACCATGTCAACCTGGCGGCCTCTAGCCACATCAATTGATGTCTTTATTCTAGTAAACAGCTCATCCCTCCCACCGCCAGAATCCATCCCAAAAACAGCACTCCATAAACTTATAAAGTTACTGGAAAAATCACCATCACCCATGCCACTATCAAACCTTGCTTTATCAAGGCGGTTTATCAATGACTGCAACTGTTTAGGCCTAGCTGTACCTAAATCAATAATTGTGTCTTCTATACCTTCAATACCCTTTTTAAAATCTGACTTGATTTTTTCCTTGGTCAAATCCGTAAAATTGACTGCCTGTTTAGTCGCCCTATCCATTCTCTCCTTGGCTTGTTTTGCACCAGGACTATCATCCTCCACATTGCCTGGTACAGGAATTGACAACGTTTGCAACTCTGCCCACAAATCAATCAAACCTTTCTTAGATGCTTTTAACAAAGATATACCATTCTTGTAAGTGTTTATAGATTCAATATGGGAATTAACAACACTCCTAACCTCTTCACTAGCAATATCTCTTGTAATGGCATCACGAGCTTTAAGCTTGCGTACCTGAAGCTCCTTTACAAGCTCAAGTTCTTGATTGCCAGTCATCAACACCTGACCAGCTTCGGCACCTAAACCCAATAAAGTCTGAATCCTATATTGACCCAATGCCCCTTGCTTTTCTGCCAAGCTCTTTACATAATTTAAGTTTACCTTTCCGCCTTGTGTGACACTATCAATTATCTTGATGGCATCTTCATTTGAAACACCAATTAAACTGTCTCTAACTATATCTCCAACTTCTCTTGCATAGTCACTTTGAGCTGCAGATTGCTTTCTAATTAGTCTCGACTGGGCATCTTTTTCTGTTTTTTCACGAGCCCTTTTTTCAGCCTCTTCTTTCAACCTCGACATGCGACCTGATATCACTTCAATTCGAGATTCATAAATATCAATTTGTTTTTGCAGTTCGCTGTTTATTCTTTGGTTTAAGGAACTATCTTCAGTGTGAGGGATGTTTAGCAATCTAGTCAAAAAATCGACCTGCCTATTCAGAATAGATTTTTTAGCTTCATCAGGGCTTAACCCAGCCTCATTCCCTTTAACAATCTTGCCCTCATCATTAGCATCAGAAATATATTGACGAGACAAATTAGAGGCAACTTTTTCAAAAGTTGTCTCAGTCCTACTCAGAGCACCCTGCATTAAACTTCTGAGTTCATCAAAAGTCTCTTTTGACATCCAATTTTTTAATTCATCAGAAAAAGCCGCAGAATCAGAGGATTTCAATAAAGCAATTAAATCATCTTCATTTTCCTTTCTAGAATACCCAGTTGTTTTTAATGTTTTCCTAATCTCGTCTTCAACACGTTTCTGGTATCCTAAAACAGCACTTACAGATTTAACCACACCATCATTTCTTACATTGTCAGACAAGCCTTTAGTAGCATTATCCATTTCTGTTGCCATCGATGAAACTCTTTTAGCAAAATCTTTAGTAGACTCAGTTACATAAAGTCCACTTTCTGTCATTGCTGGAGAAACCAGAGCATCGTAAAACATCGACATAAGGGCTTCTTTGTCCTGCCCTTCATATTCCAGGAATCTTTCAGGGTCATACCTCATATGAGCCCCACCGTAAAAATCTGGAATTTTCAAGCTCTCCTCGAACGGTTTCATCATCAGTTCTCTTACTTTATCTTCAACCTCCTCAGAAAACTCATCAAACTGACGACCTTCCATTGCAGCTTGATATGAAACTTCTTTCAGAACTCTCTGACGAATCTCTTGGTGCATTTTTTTCACCCCTTCAGCATTAAGAGGCTCGCCATTAGAGTCAGTAATACCACCCATATGAAGAGTCATCACGTCTTCAACTAATTTGTTATATTCATCACTGCTACTCTTCCTAGCTCTTTTTAATCCGTCATGAGTATCTTTCAATCTCTTAACTCGTTCATCTTCAGTCAAACGGTAATTAGGGCCAAACGCTTTTCCAATCCCAAACCCAGCAGCCCCACCACCTAAAGCCATCAAAGCTAAAGCAGCTGGTGTCCCAAATCCCGTCAAAGCCAAAGCACCAACAAGACCTGTACCTACAGCATACCCTGCAGCCCCTCCAGCAGCTGTATAGGCCGTTAATCCTAAAAGTGTAGAATTACCTTCTTCAGCTTCTTTAATCGCATCCTTCCTAATCTTAGAATCATTCTTTAGGAAATTTTCATGGTTTTCGGACGCTTCCTCAAGATTTTGCCTTTGATTTGCCAACACCTTCCTGTTATCTCTGTCTTTCCCAAAAAGAATATCAGAGTAGCTTTCCTCATTTTCTAACTGGCTTTTAATTTCCTCTCTAAAAGCTCTTAATTCAATGGCAAAATCTTTATGGCCTTTCCCCAAACTGTTTAAATATGCACCCAACTCTGGTGCATACTTCCTGAACCTTAAAACATAATTTTCTAATTCTTCTTTACTGTCAGCGTACTCTCTACTCAGAGGGTCAATGCTGTCTAATTTTTCCGCTATTGCTATAGCTGCATCAATAGCACTCACTCCACCAGATGCAGGTGCGTTAACCAATTCATTAATGCTGGAAATACTATTCCTGACACTATTAAGTGCGGCTAAAAAATCATCAGCTTTTGCTGATTCAGTTCTCCAAGCATTCCCAATACCCCTAATCCATTGGGTCAACCCTTGCAAGCTACTAGCAAATAAATCATTTTCACGAATCAAATCACCAATCTGGAGTCTGACATTCCTAATCGCCTTGTCATACTCTATAAACATTCTTTGATTAGATTCCACTGCACCACCTAATGATGCAACTTTCATCTCAACAGCTTCTAATGTCCCTTCTAAAAAAGCCGCTTGCTTTTGCTGTGCCGTCATTGCTGAAGTGGCAAGATTGTGCTTTTCTGCATAATCTTGATACAAATCGTTTGCCCTTACGACTATACCCAACTCATCAAGCAACCTTCTTTCCTGTTTGGCTATAGCATTAGTCAACCTGTTAAAAGATTCTGTAGCATCCCTACCAGTTACTGATGCAAGAGTCCTAGCGGCCGAAACAATTGGTGCGATTTTATCAGGCGAAATACCTGACAATGCCGCCTGAGTCGCAGACTGCATTAACCCCATCTCATCAATTGTCCCACCAGCAGCATTTTTAATTTCAGCAAGCAGAACACCAGAATTAACATAAGCAGCATTAGTTGCAGTTATGCTAGTAACAAGCTTACCAAAACCATCTGTTTGGTCAGCATATTCAGCAGATGCTTGCCCTAATTGCACCATAGCTTGACCAGCTTGTACCAACTCTCTCGAAAAACCAGTTAGAGCCCCACTTATTTGGCGAAATATACCAATCTGAAATGCAAGCTTTCCAAAGAAAGCCATATTTTTGGTAAAGAATGTTGTACTTTCTTTAGTAGCAGCTTTAACTGCAACCTCAAAATTACCAGTAGCTTCAATTACTTCATTAAACTCTTTCTCAAACCTTTGAAGGCCAGCTTGCCCTTTTGCCCCAAAAACCCTATCCATAGCATCACTCAAAAGGCGATGTTGCTTAGTAAGTTCTTTAACATTCTTAGGGTTAACCATCCCTTGACCTTCGCCAATTCGGAATGAACCAGACCCTTGCCCTGTCCCTCTCTGAAAAATAGAACTTAACTGACTTCCATAAGTCCTGTCACCAGCAAGAAATTCAACCTCTTCACCAGCCTTTTCACCATCTTGCGCTATCTGTTTTACACTGTCAGTAAAAAACTTTACAGCCTTTCGCATCATAGCAGGAGTCGAACCAGGCTTAGTCCTATCCCAATGCTGCCCCATCCTTGAAAGTGCTACGCTTATGTCCTCTTGACTGTATTTCTGTATCTTACTCGCTTTGTCTATTTCTATATTTAATAACTTGTTAGCTTCAGCTAAATCTTTTTGCTGCTTTACACCAACCCTAGCACTTTTGGCTCTTTGGGTTATCCCTTTTTGTTCTGACTCAAAATAAGATTTAGCGAGAAGCCTAGCCTCTGAATGCTTGCCTTGATTGTCTTTTAAAGCCTGGACATATATTTTGATTCCTTTCTCTAATTGTGATTCACTCAGTCCAGCTTCTTTATATTGGCGAAATAGTATCTTTCTTCTGTTTTCACCCTCTTGATTCCTTTGTTTGGTTGCTATCTGAGATTTGGCTAAATTCAAATCATTCTTTCTTAGCCTTTCTCTTTCAGCCAGATAAGCTTCTTCTTGTAAACCAGCAAGTTTGTTGCTATTTATTCTTACCTGTCGATACCATTTTTCTTGAGCTTTTTGAAGACGTTCCTGACTCTTAGCGTCTCCCTGTGCCTGAGAAGCAAAACGCCTAGCTTGTGCCCCACTAACCGAAGATTCAACGAGTGGCGCAGTAGATGAACTTGTATATTGCCCTCCTGAACCTTTTGTTAACCCCAACTGCCTAAGCACATCATCACGAATGCCAGCCATCCCTAACATGCCCAAAGGTTTATCTGGGCCTGATGCTGCGATACTAGCAGTTACAGCTTTTTGAGCTTTCCCAATAATGTTTTCTAGTATCTCTTTTTGTAAAGCATCTCCATGAATAGATATTTCTCTACGAGCAATTTCAAAATTCTTTTTGAATACATCTTGTAGCGACTTTTTCCACTCATTAGTACCAGCAGAACCTTTTATATTCTTAGGAAGTGTAAAAAGGTCTTTTAATATATCTTTATTATCAACCTTTAAGCCTTGAGAGAATTCGCCTTTTATTATTTTTTCTAAAGTACTCTTAGCATTCTTTAAATCATCAGCTATATTACTTTCATCAATATCAATACCGAGTACTATAGCAAGCCTATCTCTGTTAGCATTCATCACTTTTACCTATATTGGTTTGGGTCTGATATTACATCTCTAGCGAAATTATCATCTAGTGGGGTAGGTTCATTCCTACTGGAAATCAAATTGGACTGTTCTTTAGATTCTTCCGCAGCTAATCTTTGCTGTTCTATCACAGCGTCAACAACCATCATCATTGGAACAAAGGGGGAGTCAAGGACAGTATTTATGTCCCATTTTCCCCATTCTACAACATTGGCAATTAGCTTTACAAGAGAATTGTTGGCGTCCTCAGGGTTCTCAGGCTCTAGAACTTCCTTGACCTGAGGACTTTTTGGAAAAAATTTTGGGCGCTGCATTTCTCGTTGTACCCATCGAGAATCTGTTCACCCACACCTCCATCCATCAAATCTATATTGTCCATTATCCACTCTTTATCAAATTCAGGATTTTTTGAATCACGATTTATTATCAAAAACAAAACCTCAAATGTTGACTCATAATACGAATCTTGCAAAGCATCTATTTCCTCCCAAAAGTTTTCACCTTCCTGTATATCAAGAGTCTCCCTCTTGTACTGAACTTTCAAAAGTTCCATAATAGCTTTATCTATTCTAACCATTTCCCTGGCTGACTTACTATGCAACTCAATCATTCTTCCATTAACTTCAAAGCTTTCAGGTATATTAGCAAGTGCTTCATTAACCTGTTGCTGTGCTTCCATCTCTTCCATTCCATCAGTCATTGCTTCCGAAACAGCTTCTTCTTTAATGTCTTTAACTTTTTCTTGTGCTTCCGCCTGACCTATTTCTTCAGCATTTGGTAATTTTATTTCTCTCATGACTGAATTCTTATCTCCTCTTTCCTTAAAGGTTCTCCACGCAAACATTGACCAGAAATATACTCACTACCGCTCCAATTATCTGAGAAAAACTGAACCTTGTCTGTGTTGTTATATGCAGTACTTCCTTCTGGTTTATCATCCCTCAATTCGTGTTTAACAGCAGTCTCATTAGTAAAAACAGCATGAAGGCCTAATTTTTCCCTACACCTAGCAAAATAATCATCAAGATAATATGAATAATCAAAATATTCTTTTTTGAAACCACCAACCTTTTTAAAAGCTGAAACATTTAAAGCATAAAATTTATCATCAAAAGAAATACATCTCTGAAATTCACCAAAAGACTCTCTCAAAGGAAATGAAGCCTTAAAGCCTGTATACAAAGAAGCAATATTAGATTTTCCAGTCACGGTTCTGATACCATAAATAATAAAAGAATCAGAATCCGACTGATTATTAAGAACACCTTTACCAGTACCTAGTGAATAACAGCTAATACCAGCAATATTATCATTATCAGAAATGTAAAAACCCAATACGCTTACAGGGTCAAGAAACTTAACATTTGCATTGTTGCAACTAAGCTTGGTATCAGCATGTGACACCAAAACATTCTCAGCTTCACAATCCATCAGGAAATTATGAATCAAATTTATATAACCAACACGCTCAACTTCATAGACCTTCAAAGGTAAAAATTTTGAATACTCAGAACAAACTGTAACAAAATCATCAGAAGCTTCACCATCATTAACAATATGTATTTTTTCAGGTTTCCACTTTCTGTTAGTTGTTATCAAATCATGCAATAACTCAGAAATATGAGCCTCATCCTGATAATGAGGTATCAACATGTCAAAGCTAATCATTATACCTATTATTAGCCTCCACCATTACACCGCTAATATCTATGTCCCCGTTAGACTCAAGACCCCTAACCCTACTTATGATAATATCTAAAAGCAACGATTTTGAAACAGTCTGCTCATTACTTTTACTATGTAACCAGTTATAATTTTCAGGACTTATAGAAGCATAAAGCTTCTTCATATCCATACCTCTCCTATTCCTTTTCATATTATTATATTATGATATGCCCTTATTGCAAATAAAAATGTTACTAAGATTCACCATAATAATTAGAACGCTCAAAATCATTAGGTGTAATGTACTGACCAACCACATCTACATTATTTCCGAGACAATGAACAGTTACAGGGTATGTAACAACTCCATTCCTGTCATAATCTATAGAACCATTGTATATAAACTTGCATTTATAAAAATGCCACTCTGAAACAGTTTTTTTACCAGACGAGTCATCACCGCCCTCAACACGTATCATTACAGAACGATAATCAGATTGGCTATCAGAACCAAAGACCAACCTTGTAGTCATGTCTACATAACCCAAAGTTATATCATCAGAAAAATCAGTTGACTCATACAAAACAGAAGATGAAACTGATTGTCCTGTGTCAAACTCACAGTTAAACCCTGCCGTATCTTTAGCATATATCCTAACCATATTACCTTCAAGTATTTCCAACAAGTTAACACTCGAAGAACCTATAGTTGGTGCGCTCGTATGACTAACACCTCTTAAGGTCACATAATCACCAACCTTAAAATCAGAAGAATCATCTGTTTCTGATATGTTAAACCTAACAATAGGTACACTTCCATTAAGCCCAAAACTAACTGAGTCTAATGCATAAACCCTTCTCAGTCGACCAAGACCTGAAGTATAAGTCCCAGCCCTAATATCAACACTTGACTGAGCTACATCAAAAAACCCAGCCAACCCTGAATTCGGAGTAGATGTAACTGTTATTTCATCAGCAGGAGCAGCAGGTTCACCTGAACTTACCTTTAAAACCCTTTCATTAAAACCTGTTATCCCTGAAGCTGTGACCCCAGACAAAACAACCCAATCTGGAGAATTAGCTGTAGTATCAATCCCATCCAAAACACTACTATTAGTACCTACACTTATAGTCGCACTATCTAAAGAGACTCCATCCGTTACAACAATTGAATGTATAGAATCATTTCCAGTGTTTGCTGTTGGATGAGCAAAGGCTGAATGCAACACACCATGATGACCACTAGTGTTTGAATTATACCCACCAGTAATATCATCAAAATCTTCACTCTTAGTAAAATAACCAGTCGCTAATGCTAAATTAAAGACATCCACTTCTTGCAAGCTAAGCGAAAGCTGAACATCATAACCTGTTTCCAAAAGACCGTAAGGACTTTGAGAGTCATTAGTATTTAGTTTTAAGATACTGGGATTCACATTGACTGACAATATGCCCTCACAGGCACCCACAGAATACATAGAAGAAGAAAGGGCTGAATATGAAGGTGTTGTTCCACCAACATAAACAGCCCCTCTACCTACAACTGTGTTATCAATATTAACTGAAGACCCAATAAAAGACATAAATAAAATCTTATTGGACTAAATAATATTAAGATTCACCATAATAACTAGTTCTAACAAAGTTACTAGGTGTAATAAACTGCCCGACAACATCATTAGAATTACCAAGACAGTGCGCTGTAACAGGGTATGTAACTGCACCCGTCCTGTCATAATCCACAGAACCGCCATATACAAGTTTAGCCTTATAAAATTGCCATTCTGCAACCTGTCTTGCACCAGACGTGTTTTTCCCACCTTCAGTACGAATCATAAGTGAACGGTATCCAGCTTGACTGTCAGAACCAAGAACCAGTTTCCGAGTTAAGTCAACATAACCCAACTCAATTTGCTGAAGAGTGTTATCCGTACCAATAGCTGTTTGGTTGCCAGTTTCAGTGGATAACTCTTTTATGTTCACAGTAATTGTATTAGAACTAACATTAGTTATTTTTAAAGGGTATCCATTTATTTCTTGCAAGAACTTCAGAGAAGTAGAAGAAAGTAATGACTGAGTACCACGGAGACTTAAATGGTCTCCTTCTTCAAACCCTTCAGTTTCCACAAAATCAAAAACCAAGTTCCCACTCGATGCAGTATAAGAAACTGCGTCTGGGTAATAAACCCTTCTTAACCTTCCAGTAGTACCAGACGCATTATAGGTGTCAGCAATCAGTCCATAATCACCTATACCATCATTGCCAAGGTCAAGTACTAACACATCAGGGTTTGCGCCCGTGGGGGCGGTTTCAACAGAAAGAACAACACCATTCAACCCTGTAGCACCAGCAGCAGTAATCCCACTCAGTATCACATAATCCTTTGTACCTTCAGCGTCAACATCTAGACCAGTAAGTATACCTGCAGCACCAGCACTCATCGTTATTGTTGCTGTGTCTGGGGTTGCAGCAGTAATCACTATTTCGTCTATATAAGGGTGAGCAGCTGTTTCAACATTAGTAAACTTAGAAAAGTTGGAATGCAGAACACCATGATGACCACTACTTGTACCGTAATCACCAGTACTAACAAATGCTTCATCAGTCACATTGTAACCACATGCAAGAGCTAGATTGAAAATATCCACCTCTTGCATATTGAACGAGACTTGGAAGTCATACGCAGTCTCTAAAACTGCATATGGATTCTGTCCATCAGAGCGTTGGAGCTTTATAACATCTTGGTTGGGACTGATTGAAACAGTCCCATCACAAGCTCCAACAGAATACATTGCTGTAGGCATAGCATTGAAGCCAGCAACAGTATTACCTACATACACCGCAGACCTGCCAGCATTCGATTGGTCAGCATTAATCCCTGCTCCTAAAAAAGACATATAAATATCCTCCTATAAGAATACAAAGATTTAAGATTCTCCGTAAGAATTACTACGTGTGAACGCACTAGGTGTAATGAATTGCCCAACAACATCACTAGAATTACCCAAACAATGTGCAGTAACAGGATAGGTGACAGCACCTGTTCTATCATAATCAATAGAACCAGTAGCTTGAATCTTAACCTTATAGAATTGCCATTCAGCCACTTGCCTTCCACCTGTTGTCCCACCTTCTACACGTATAAGCATGGTACGATAAGGAGATTGATAATCGGAACCTAACTGTAGGGCATAAGTGTTTACAGAATCAGCCAGGTTAGCTTGACTTAATGCGCCAGTAGCAGTACCAGCGGTACCATTGCCATCATACAGGATTGCTCTGTCTGTACCACCATCCGCAGTAGGCTTCGTTTGATAGCTTAAAGATAAACCCAAATTGAAGATATCTGTTTCTTGAACAGAAAAAGACACTTGAAAATCATAAGCAGTTTCTAAGACAGCATATGGGTTTTGACCATCAGAACGTTGGAGTTTAACTATATCCTGATTAGGGCTAATCGAAACAGTTCCGTCCAAAGCACCAACTGGATATACTGGATTTGCAATTGCGTCAAAATCCGTATTACATTGACCTAAATACACTGCAGCTCGACCCGCCACTGATTCTGTTGCGGAAATATTTACGCCTAGAAAAGACATTATTCTTACCTCGCTTTATAATTAATTACCTGAAAGGTTTTTCGCATCATAAAGATAGGTAACTACCAATGAAAGCACCGCTGCCCTATCTTTGTACTGTTCTTCAGAATTACTAAAGACTTCATCAAATTCTGAGCTGTCAGTAACTGATATATTACTAACATATTTGTCTAATATTGTAAAGACTGAATTCCCGTCTTCCAGAAAACCGCCCTTAGAAGTTGCACTCTCGATATCATCGAGAAAGTTCATAAATTGCTCCGAGGTTACATTTCCCATAGAAGCAAATATTGTGTACTCACTAGTTGCCTGTTGCAAATGTGCCCTTTGAGTAGGACTATTTGATTGACCACCATAAAGAACACATATATACGACGCCCTCATATTTGGAGGGACTTTAGCAGAAGGAATCAGTTTGCCTGATATAACCTTTTGAACATTAGTATAATAACCAGAAGCAGTCTTTATAGACTCCATCTGAGTTTTGATGCTATTAAGTATAGTCTGTTTTGGAGACATTATTTCTCCGTCATCCCTTTCCTCCAGCTTGAAAGTATGTTATTCCTATTTATAACAATCTTTCCACCTGTAGGTCTTGCAGTAAACCTTTTATCAAGCTGACCGCTTTTAGTTTTAGGAATTAAATCATCATAGTTGATTTCTAGACCTTCATCAGAGCCAACATTTTTAATAACATTTTGCATATGCCCGTTAGCATCTCCAACACGAACCCTAGAAACAGCAGCAAACAATGGCGTATAACGCCTTATCCCACCCATAGTATACCTACCAGCTGCAGGGTCATTTAAAGATTTAGCTATAGTATCTGCTGAATCTATAATACCAATCGGCATATCAGCTTGCTTTTGGGACTCTAACAACTGTGCATGCCTTCTAGAAGCTTTACTCATATGCTTTGCATAAGAAGAAGTATTAACATCCCCAGTAGTCAAGCTTGCACCTTTTAATACTGTTACAGTGTTTGCTTTCCCATAATTCCTATAACCAATCCTACTAGCTAAACGGTAAGCATTACCAACCCTACGCCTATCATGTTTGTTTACAATATTATTATTGTTACCTTGAATAGAAAAAGTATTAGCTAATGCTGTATCCTGCCAATTAGAAGAACCCCTAAAACCACTAACCGCTGTAACACCATATGATGTCATCAAAAACGAGGTTTCACGGTCAGACCTTTTCCCTATATCTCTTAAAACCCTGTCGTATGTAGGTGCACTGTTGTTCAAAAACGACCTCTGGTTTGCATTACCTTCATGCAAATAATCATTAAGTTTATCACCGCCATCAGAATGAACAGGATGCCCAAAATGAAAAGCATTAACACCAACAGAGACACCAGCCGCTCTTATAATATCCTTTCGTCCATTTTTAATACCCATCGGAAGTTTAGCGTTTTTACCCAAAGCAGTGGAACCCTGGTACTTCTTCCCAAGACTCTCCAAAGACCTGTCCTCCATCTTACTGCCTAGGCCTTTCATGAAACCGCCTTCACCTTTCAATGGGTCATCAACCCTAAAACTTACGTCCGAATCAGAAGGAAGGAATCCTGTGCTTGGTGTTGTCTCATGCCTCAGGTTACCCATAACACCACCAGAAGCCCTTAAGTTAATAGCTTGAAGCATTCTTAATTTGTGAACAACACTTCCACGCTTAAGCTTTGAAGCTTCAGTTCTTCTTATATTATGCTTATTGCCAGAACTATCAACTACCCCTCTCAAAAACTCTATATCACCAGTAGAAACACCTTCATGTGGGTCAGCCAAAAAACCTTCCAACCAAATCTGTGCATCTTCTGGAGTCACATTACTAAATTCATCACCCACTGTCATCTTCCTAACATTACTGGGTAAAAAACTGCCACCACTAAAAACAGAACCAGAACCACTAGTTTCTGTCAATGCCGCCAAATCTGACTGGTCAACACCAGAACCATAAGCTTCTACTGCACTACCAGAAGAATCTACCAAATCATTATCCACGCTTCCACCATTAGCAACAGTAGTCATTGAAGTTCCAGCACTTTTATTGTCAAAAACATGACCGCCGCCCCAGATAGAAAACTCGCCAACACCTTTTTCCCCAACAGCATACAACCTTTCAGTATCAGCAACAAATATAGCTTTCACATAAGGACTGCCTGTAGTTTGCTGAACCCACCTACCAATCCCTCTACCTTTAGCGTCTTTCTGTTGCTCTAGAAACTTATACGCCCTCATCCCTTCACCGAAACTTTTAGAAAGCAAACTTGTGGAAGCCGCACTGTACCTGTATTTAGCTGGCAAAGACTGCCAAACCTCTCTCATTCCTTCAGGTGCATTAACTGCACCACTAGCAATCTGATGCCCTGTTCCATACAAAGGTATAACCATTGCATTCTTTTTTGAGCGAATATGCGTTTTTCCACCAGTGGTTCTTCCAAACTCTCTTTGGTAAGCAACCTCAACACCTACACCACCAGAAGTCCTGTCGTCTGCAAACCCTAAAGATAAACCAAATGTAGTCCTAACAGCAGAAGACTGAACTTGAAAACGACGCCCCCTGAAGCTTCCATCGTAATGGTTTTTAAACGGGGCAGGTAAGGACTCTTTCTTTGCACCAGAAGTTACAAAAAACCTAGGAACTTCTGCCAAAAGAGTATCAGTTCCATGAAAAGACTGGACAGCAAATGTATAACTGTCGCAAAACAACTGCCCCAAATTAGCAAGTTGCATTGACAGGTTTTCTCTAAGTTCCCTACCTGTAGTCGTTCTTAACCTTTCAGCTAAAAATTCCTGTGAGGCTTTATCTAAAATAGATAGCCCCATTGCAGACTTAGCAATAGAAGAACCAGTAACACCCTTTCTGAATGGAGTGCTACTTAAGTCAGAAACTAAAAAACCATTAACAGTTAATCTGCCTGACACGTCAAATCCTTAACCTTCTAAATGGCAAAAACATATCAATAGCATGTGCAGGTAAACCAGAATAGTTAAAAGTGAAACTACCTTCTGATGAAGACTCCGCAACCTTACCAATCCTTCTCTCTCTTATTTCTTCGTATTTGAACCTGACCATAACATTCATGGCTTCAATTAATTGGTCAGGTATCCCTAGCAAAGGGTAATCAGAAACATAATAGCCCTGCCCCGTATCGTCAGTATTAACATTAAATCCTAATAATTTACCAAATTCCTTCTGCCTGGTATCAGTACTTGTCCAAATGATTGAGAAATTACTAGCCGCAGATATAACCATCCTGTGCAAGTCAGAATTATAAGAAACCGTATAAGTCAAAGACAAAGATGAATCATTCAATGCGCTCTGGATAGATACAGCCAAAGCAGAGCCACTATATTTCCCTGAAGGTATATCAACAACAACTTCACCAGACCCTTCATTCAGAATCAGTCTGTCAGCAAAATATTGCATGACCTGAAATGTTGAAAAACCAGAATTATATACAACCTTAAGATTGGAACGACCTTTAGCAAAAATAGAATTATAAAGCCTAATAATTCCACCGTTACCTAACCTGTCTGACTCATCATTATAAATTTCATATTTTTTACTATCCACCAAATAAGATGAAGAGTATGTTCTGTTTTCAGGGTCAGAAGTGTCGTCATGTATTGAAGTTACATCAATTATTGGGTAATTATCAGTAGTTAAATACCTGCTTCCATCACCATCATGATATTCAGTTGTAGACCTATACTTCAGGCTGTCTCGACCTAGAAAAGTTAAAACAAAACCAGTTAAACCATTTATTAAATGGACAAAAATATCACTGTCAGCAGTAGGAAAAGTGGCTGAAGGTGCTAAGTAATCCTCCAGACGATTCAAATCAGTTAAAGCTTCAGGGGTTAAGGTGACCGCCATGTTCATCTACCTCGCCAGATGGAGCTTCAGTTGAAGCTGAAGTCTTATCTTTAAGCTCAAGAGTATAATTCTCTATATTCAAAACATACTCATCATCAGGGTCTAACTGCCCATTCCTAGCAGTTATTACTGTATTCACATAAGATTTCAATGATTGATTAGTTTTTTGTATAGTGTAATTCAATCCTTGTATCTCAGAATTATACTGACTAATCATTTCCAAGTAAACATTAACTTTTTCAATTTCTTTCTGTTCTAAATTTATGGACATCCCCTATCCTTTTTGTACTAAACCTCTAAAACATATTTTTTACTAGTACCTTTTTCATCAGGACTAGAAACAAAAACTACTGGTATCTTGAAAGAAATTCCACTTTCAATCACAGTAACATCATGAGTACCATTGTAAGAAGACTCTCCACAACCTTCAATTACAACCTGGTCACCATCATCAAATTTTGTATCTGAATAAACGATTGTAAGACTTTCATCACTTTCATCAGATTCAAATTTTTGAATTAAATCAGTATCAGGCAAAGAAACATTAGACCCAAATAATGGTTCAACAGCTTCCAAGGCTGAAACTCTAGTGTTGATACCTGACTTCAAATCCTGTAATGCGAATTCTATAGCTTCATTAGTTCCACTAGCCCTTTCATAATTAATAACAGTGTCCACATAAAATGATTGACCATTATTACAGGTTACAGTAAAACCAACACAATTACCTACTGGCTTTTCTGATGGATAAGATTCAAGACGGGTTATTTTAATTGTTGCCATCATCAGACGCACCTCCAGTCCTGCTCACCAAATCATCAAATGAAAATTCTGAAACCGCTTGGCTTGCCAAATCTTTCATATCAACAGACATGTCTCCACCACCAGACCCATAATCTTCAATATACTCACAAAACAAGGTGTATTCAATTAATACTTGTGGGTCAGATACAGCATCAGAATCCACAAAGTTTTTAATCATATCATACCTTTCTTGCACAGAATAACCTGTATCAGAATCAAGGCTTGGAACAAAACAAAAAATCTGATTTACAAGTCGAAATATATATTCATCCGTACCTTTTTCTGGCTTAGACACTTTAACGTAACTCCATTATCTTTTCTTCGATTTTATCCTTTAGTTCCTGACCATTAGTTACAGAATCATCATCCTGATAAAAATCAACCATTAACTCTAAATGTAATCCACATTCTAACCTGACACCATCTGAAGACAAAAACTCTAATGAAACCTTTTTAATATCATCCAAGGAATCACTCTCATCAAAAGCAGAACACAAGTTTAAAACAAATTCATAGTGTTCCAAACTTTGTATAAAATAAGGTGGAATAGATTCTTTACTAATCGGTTCTGGTTGTGGTTTAGATTCCGTATCAATCGAACCGTCATCACGGACTTTACCCATTAACATTTAGATTCAACACTCCTTTTAAGCTTGAGATTCCGTCCAAGTAATTTTACCAGAAACCTCAAAGGGTGTACTAATACCAACATTTGAGCTATCCAGAGGCTTAACAGCTAAAGTTAGAGAATCTGGCCCATCTGGGAAAATCCCATCACCACCTAATATAGAGTTCCCTAACTCCAACAAACTGCTAATATCAAACAAGTGAGAACCAGATGCAAACTTAACCTGATTAACAATAGTACCCTTCCCTATAGTATCACCACTATCGTGATATATAACCTCACAAAGCGAGGGAGAATTAGCCCTCTCCCAAGTATTTGTACTCAATTCAGCATTAAGTAATAATTGCAACTCGACATCATAACTACTATTAATAGAACACTCTTTTAACTTCACAAGCATCCTGTTAATAATTTCTCTTTCACCCAAAGCACCTGTTAACCCACTATCAACTGATGGTGCCAATCTAACACTAACAAGAGGGACTATCTGGTTCAAATCGACTTGGGTAACCTCACCAGCAGTAAAATTGGTACCATTAGGTATCGTAGGATAAGTCGATGGGTCAGGATAATCTTTTGTCAAAGGATAATTAATCCATACATATTGGTTGCCACCTAGTTGAAACGTATAATCAATCACATATCCCTCAGGAATATATGTATTCCCATTATCTCGTATCAATTGCCCTGTTGATATGTTAGAACCAATAGCAGCAGCACCCCTGATTACATAATAATACTTTCCGTTAAAATTTCTGAAACTCGAAGCTTGGTTTGAGGCAAAACTATAACTATTACCACCAGTGAAGGCAAACTGATTAGAAGATGCCGTAAACAAATAAGCTTTATCATCATCAAACTCTCCATCCATAATAATGGAGGTACCCCAGTGCATTAATGTTGGGCTGTTATTAGTCGTATCATCATTTTCAACTTCATATCTACCTGGCATGTTACCAGTTCGCCAATAAGCTTCAGTTTCTTTGTTATTATGCAAAAACTCATGACAATAGAAAACATTGCCTCTTGGCCCCTTGAAACCAAACCTAACCGTGCCAGCACCATACCAACTGTAATCCATATAAACCATCTGTATTTTGTTTATATCTAGATTGTACTTGCTTCTTCCAGAACCATCACAAGGGTCAATATTCCAATTAGACTGAGAAACTTTTTTGTCAACACGTTTGGTTATTTTAATATCTGTGACTGTCTTACCCCTATATGCTGGCTGCACAGTCATTGAAGTGCTACTATCAATACTAACAACAAGATAATTTTGACCACGACAGATAATAGTATCATCAACCTGAAGTTGTGTTAAAAATGATGTGCCTAAACCAGCAATCACTGGGCTGTTCCTTGTCACACTTATCGTTCCAGACAACTGCTGAGTCGAATTACGCCTAACAGCATACAAGTTTTGACCATCATACTCGTAAAACATCCCATTCTGGTCATCAAACATCCCAGCCCTTAACGAAGTACCCGACCAACCATTTCGTGAATACTCAGGAAAACCAGTCGCAGTAGCATTAGAAGGGGTTCCGCTCATTGTATAAGTAAAAGAAAAAACATCAACAATTGAAACTACAGTAAAATCACCTTGATAAAAATTGGTTCCAGAAGTCACACCTGCATCACTAATTTTTATAGCATTGCCAACAGAAAGATTGTGAGGTTCTTGGCAAGTAGCAGTTGCTGTAGTACCACTGGATGTCAGCGATGCCAATGTTCTTGTTGGGCTGAAATTAACAGCAATAGAACACTGAATCCCCTTGCCTGACTGGTACCTAAAGTACCTTCTAGTCTGCCTGGTGATTTTAGAATTAGGACTCGTCCCAGCAGTTATTTCAACACCACCATCATAAGGCCTGTGTAAGTTAAAGCCATCAGGCCTAGGTATAACATCAGTTTTATATGAAAAAGTTGTATCCGTCGCAGCAGATGAAACATTTTCTGCCAAAATCATTTTAGTGTCAGTTAAAACATTTTCAACAGTAAACTTTTGTTGATACCCACCCACAGCAATATAAATCGGGTCAAACCGTTTGAAAGTTGTTTTGAAAACGGTACCAGTCCCAAATATAGTAGAACTTCCCGCTGTTGTTGTTATAGACCCAACCCCACTTATTGCTGAAGTAATAGTGGAAGTTATTAGTTTCTGGTAACCAGAGTCTTGCTCGTGAGGGAATATTGTTGTTGGAACCGCAAAATCATTTAAGTACCTTGCAACACCTGCGGTTATTCTAAACTCTTCCATATAACCAGATAAGTCATTAGCCCCACTATAATCATTCCCAATATACAAGGCCGCATTAACAATACTTCTAGTGTCATCAGCTTCATACTTCATGACACCATCAATATAAAGCCTCAAAATTGATGACTTTCTTACAAGAGCATAATGTTGCCAAGTAGCACTCAATGTGCCAGCAGCTAAACTGAAATCAGTTACTAGCCCAGAATTATTTAGGACATGCAAAGTCTGAGTCCCAGAAGAAGGCTTAGTCACACCTAAATAAACACCATTGACAGAATTAGTGGAAGTCCTAGAATCAAAAATGTCTTGCTTCGAACTTGTCTGGGTGAAATTACCCCAAAACTCTATGGTGTAATCACCAGTACCAACATTACCTTTAGCTGGTTCCATCCCACTACTGCTCATATAGATTTGGTCAGTGGCGGAATCAAACTCAAACGAGCTAGAATTGGTCTTACCATGAGTATTATCAAACTTTTTCTCTACAGTCGCATTAGCTGCTGTCGTCGTGTTTCCGTGAGTACCAGGATGCAAAAAACAAGATGAAGCCACAGTTCCATTAGTAGAATCAGACCTTAAAAGCAGTCGAGTATTGTCAAGGTGTTCATCATTTTTTGCCACCTCATAAAAAGGCTTATTAGGTGGTATAAACCCGCTTGAGTAACTTGAAGCATAAGGCCATCTTGCAGTATTAGAGACCCTAAAATCTTCTATATACTGACCGTTAAAATAAGAAGAATGACCTATTTGAACATTTCCTGTACCTGTATAACTACCAGCAGTGGCTGGCGAATGAGTATGCCTTGCGACCCCATCAACATAAAATGTTATGTAATTTGTTGAACCTGAACTTTCCTTTACAATCGCATTATGATGCCAATCATACAGGTCAGTCACATTAAACGCAGTTTCATATGCAAGCTCAACGCTTGCCCCAGTATAATCTACTGTACTAGATGTATTGTCATTTAAATAAAAACGTACTGTTTTATTTGGAGAGGTGTTTACGAATTGCCAATTGAAAACCGCTACACCATCTAAAAAAATATAAAACGGAGAGGCATAACTTGCGGAACCATGTCTTTCCCACCAATCTATAGTCCAATCACCTGACCCAAATTCGGCATTAAACTCTTCATTTTTATCAGTTGTGGCAAAATCAGTATATATCCTTGAATATATACCGACGTAAATTGAACTCGTATCCCACTTCTTATGAGCAGTTAGATGTTTAACAGTAGCATCAGCAAGAAGAGGAACTCTGTGAGGGCCAATATCAGTAAAAGCTGTTGAATTATTCGCCATGTCTCTAGAGGGCATGTAAAACTTAGTAGCTTTATCCATACCGATTTGAGACTCGTCAGGCTTTGGTGTTGCCGCCACATCAAAAGTTACTGGCAAACTGGACGAGAAATCACCTGTGTAACGTGCTACTTTAGAATACCTAAAATCTTCATAATAAGCTTCTTTGAAACCATATGGATTGGTAGTCCCTGAATTATAAGCACCATAACCATTTAATTTTATTATCGACGGATTAAAAGCATTAGAAGCACCTGGTTGATGGGTCATCTTTGCAACACCATTAACATAAACAACAAGATTATCACCATACTTTACTAGCGCAATGTGATTCCATTGATTTGCAGGGATAGGCCAAACAGAATTTGAGGTGCTAGTATACCAATTACTAGAAGTACTAGTACCAACGTAATAGAGGCGAAGTCGCCTATAGCTAGAATTTTTTTCCACAGCCACACCAATTCTGCCCTGAGAAGTTGTATCCCACATACTAAAAATCCAAGGCCAACTCTGAGTGCCAAAAACGGTATAATACTGCCAGACCTCCAAAGTGAAATCACCGTTCCCTGCAGAAAAAGCGGAATTAGACCAAACCAAACCAGCACCACTATCATTCCAGTTCCCACCATTATCTGGGAAATAGGCTGAAGTCGAACCAAATTTCGCCTGAGTTGTTGAAAACTTCGGAGCATCAGTACCAGTCGAATCGCCTATCACTGTTGGGCTTCCAAGTGTGTTCGCACTAATATCAGCCCATCCAGCACTAATCAAATCATCATTAGCACCTTCTGCAACAGCAAGAAAAAAGGTGTCAGAATCATTGGGATTAGAGCCAGAATCTTGCCCCGTACTAAGACCTGTTGCTGGCTGAGCCGCACCAAGTGTTAACGCTATATTATTTAAAGCATTATCCCTACTTTGCGCCAATTTAATCTTAGAATTATCTACTGCTATAGCATAAACAGTATCAGAGTAACCTGAAGGTAATATGCTTGACCAACCATTCTTTTTATATGAAAGCTTCTGACCAGTAACAAATCCGTGCCCCAAAGGGTAACTGATTTCAGTACCAGAGACTGTTTGCCCTCCAAACGGAACCTCTCTATCTTTAAATTGAGAAGACATTTTTAAATCAAATGAATCAACGGTAGAGTTCTCTATAGGAAATGGGCCATCAAAAACTCCTCTCTGTGGAGGGGTTTCAAATATATGAGTTCCAGAACCAACAGAATTATCTAAGACTATAGCGGAAGAAACTTCAACATCAAATTTTATTTCCCACCATAACCCACTAGGGTTGCCAGCAGTTATATTTACCCCCACAGAAGGGTCGAAAGTTATCTTGACAGATTTTTTGCCATTATTATCAACAAGAGCATCAGTTATGTCCAGCTCTGTCCACGTTCCAGTCTCCTCATTCCAGACATTGCCAGCACCATAAGTTTGACTTGCCCAATAATTGTCTTGACGTATTGAAGTCGTGCCATCAGCTGCAAAAAAGTTAATGTTAATATATTCAGTTGTATGGTCAATATCACCCCTAGCATACATCTTTTTTAAAACTGCACTAGTGGGTTCAAACCCTGCAGGAGTCTCTATATCTAAATAATAAGTAAAAGCGGCACTACTTGTTTCTCCAATAGCACCACCAGAAGTATCTTTGTCAGCCTCTACAGTTGAAGGTACAGCCACACCAGAACTAAACTGCAACCTGTCGTCATTTACTCTAGTGACATCATATTCTTGACCACTATTCAGACCACCTATAGAAGTTGCGGTATTCTCATACTTTACAGTGGCAGTATCCGTGACAATTCCATGATTCCTAACATAAATAGTGTCTCGTAACGAGTTGGTTGTTGATGCAGCAAAGGTAAGTGTCGTGTCAGGCCAATAAGCTATCTTGGAATAACCACCTGTCTGTGTAGTGATACTAAAAGTATCGTCATCAACTTTCAGCACATCGGCAATAACTGTTTGTCCCACATCAGTTAACGACCCACTGCTTGTAGCAAAAAGCAACCTTTCTGACTGAGCAGCACTATTAGTAGTGATAGTAAGAACATCTCCTGTTTTAAGACCATGACCAGCTTTGTAAATAGTATCACGACTGTCAAGCCTTCTGACATATGTGTAAAAAATCTCATCACTAGCCCTTGCCGTGTAAATGTTGTCATAAAAAACACCAGTGAAAACTCCATCATCGGTATTATAAGCATTAGAACCGTATTCGTAATAAGTGTCTCTATTCGAAAACCTACTGTATTGCCTATTATAAGAATGCTCAGCATTAGGGTCATAATTCCCATAATAACTGCCAGCCCTACTCCTACCACCTATCGCTACACAATAGGTGTTATTAACAGTTCCAGAACCATAAAGACTGCCAAATGTCGAACCGTTCCAAGAACAAAGCCCCCTATACCTTCCAATATTGCTATTAGACCATAATCCCATATACCCAGCATACTCTAAATCAGCACCACTGTAATTTTGATACGAAGTACTTAGTGAATAAGTGTAGTACGGTGTACGCTTGGCTCTATACCAAGGATAACCAGTAGCACCACTACCCGTAGAGCGGTAAACCAAGCTCAGGCAATTGGTATATGTTGGTGATGTCAGGTTAACAATATTTGAAACAACACTTTGACCAGCATTAGTAGCGTTCAATGTCAAGGTTGTGTATAGCTCAATCGTATTGTCATCTATCTTATTAACATAATAAACAGCCCCATCTTCCAACCCACCATCACTATGATATTCATATGACCCAGCATCATTCTTAGAGTACCCATCTTTGGGCATTGAAAAAAGTAGACAGAATCCTGTTTGTAAATAATGATTAGTCCATGTAATCCTATTAGAACCTGTGTCTACAGCCGCAGAATCAAAATACTTACACCATAAACCTTCATAGTACTTACTTCGAATTGGGTATGTCAAAGCACCCGCCTGCCCTGTTGTTGTGAGTGGGTTTATAGTGAAACTAACTGACGTGCTTGATGAAGTATCAACATAAGGCCTTCCATCTAAAGCGTTAGAACTTGGAGAAGCTGAAAAGGAAACACGATTGGGTGAATACGTGTTTCTCAGATACATCTTGGATTTGTCATTCAAACCGTGGTCATACTTCGTAGACACAGTAACAGTTGACTCTGGCCCCAATCCATTTGTACTAGCTTCGCCCTTTTCTTCATCCAAATTCATGCTTGCACTTGCAAAGAATTTACATGGAATTATTGTCGTATAACTACCAGATACATCTCCAGTAGATGGTTGGTCAAAATCAGACTTGTATACAAAAGTGTTTGTTCCTGTCACTGAATGAACTAAGAAAAAGCCCTCTGCCAATCTTTCACTTAAACCCTGAACAGATATTGGGTCGCCCACAGACAAGCCATGACTTTCTAAGGTGGTAACAATAATCCTAGTTTCACCTGTAACAATTGCCACGGACTGAACATTTTCAAGAGGTGTATCACCAGAAGTCGAATAAAGAGTTGGAATATTATTAACAGTTTCCAACGACTCCCATTTTGTTGCCTGTAAACCATACTCAAAATCAGTATCAATTTGATTTTCAGGGTTAGACACCCTAATCTTACTAACTGGGTCACGATAAGTGTCAGAAGGTGAATACAAGACTTCATTATGCAAATCTGCATAAATCATTAAGGCATCACCAGCAGAGTGAGTTGAGGTGTCAGCCTTCAATGTAATAGTAGTTACGCCATTACTGTCAACATCAGAAAAAGTTGTAGTATCAGCCCCATCATAAGAAATACTTTGCAAACCTGTATTAGCATCAGCAAAATTATAAACCAATGTATTATGGGTAGTATTGGTTATTACCAATAACTCTTTAGCATGAACATTGCCTGGAACCTTTACAGTTCCTGAATTGGAAGCACCAGGCGCAAAAACATAATTTGCAATTATTTCTTTAGCCATTTCTCACTCTCTTAATTAATAACATTTCCATTTTAATAGAACAGCACTTAAATTGTCAAGAATTGACTAACCAAGCGCAACCGCCATTGCTATGTTCATTGCATTAGAAGCTAGGTCTGCTATAGGGTTAATTCCGCTAACTACAGCACCAGTAACAGTCCCGTCAAGGTCATTACCAGAACTGTCTGTCCACTCGCTACTAGTTATACCATCTGGCAAATACTCAGCCACACATCCAATTTGGGTGATAGAGACATCATCTATCAAAAGCTGCCCTGTCGTTACTGTCCCTGACAAGTAGAATGAATATTGAGCCAAGGCGTTAGCACTTGTAAACTCAGCTTCATAAAATGTCCAAGCGTTATTACTAGGTAGATTTATATGAGCATGGTCAGAAACTCCATAACCTGCAGCATAAGAGTATGTTTCTCTGGAAAAAAACTGAGTACCAGAATTATTAAAAACCCAAGCAGAAACACGATAACGCTTGCCCACTGTGAGGCCTGTCATGTTCTGATAGAACTCTTCCCCACTAGCAGTAGACCCATAAATGTTAGCAGAATATGAATCACCACCACCGCTACGAGTAGTTGATGATTGGGTCATAGTTAACCCAGACTCAACATTCCACCCTGTCGTAAGAGCAGACTCCATAGTCCCATTAACTACAAAATCAGTCTGATTAGAACCTACATACTTATAATCAACAGAAGCACCTGAATATAACTGTTTAATTTCATCGTCAGTTAAAGCATTATTAAAAACCCTAACCCTAGATATTTGACCATCGAAAGGACTGTTAAATGCATTATCAGCATCATTCCTGTTAATACCAATATACATCCTTCTATAAGTGTCTGACAAAGTTAAAGATGTTGTATCACTATTAACTTTAACACCATCAATATAAAAAACGTTGCCATTAGTAGTCGTATTCTCATGCGACCAAGCCAAATGATGCCACTCACCGTCATTAATTGTATTTGTCTGAGTTATGGATTTACTAGTACCAGTCGTTTGATATACAGAACAACTTATTGTTCCATCAAGATTAAGAAAAATTCCTGTGTGATTATTAACATTGGCACCAGCATCATGCTTTAACTCTATTAGTTGTGCCCATTGCTGCAAACTGGGAAGAGTTTTAACCCAAAGCGAATAAGTCCAATCTTCCCCATGCCAGGTTTGGCTTGAATCGTCAACAATCACATAATCATTAACACCATCAAATTTATAACTAACACTATCATTGTTAGACGCATTTATCGTTTTAGTAGACAACAAATAATCAGCTTTAACATCGCCTGCCACATGTAGTGTTTGTGATGGCGCAACAGTTCCTATTCCTACGTTGCCATTTGGAAAAGAAACAGAGTCAACAGTATTGGTAGTTCTTTTAACTTCTAGCCAATTATTACCACCTGTATCATTGTCTAAGACTATTTTCCCAACAAAATCTTCACTTTGAGCACCTAATTTCCATATTTTATTATTTGCAGATGCATCACTTTCTTCATAGTAGGCAAGAGTATTAGAGCCTTTCAGGTGTAAAAGACCTAGTGGTGAAGTCTCCCCAATTCCTACGTTGCCAGCATCATCTTCTCTAATATACCTACGACCATCATTTGCACTTGTAGGATTAGAAATCTTATCTCTGAGATACCCATCATCGCCCACCCACATTCTAGTATTAGCAACACCTTGATTTTCCCAATAAATACCAACCCTATCATTATCACTACCTACCAACAGGTTGGACATCTGTAATTGCCTTCCAGCATTACTACCTCTGACACTGAACAGGAAAGTTCCATCTCCAGCACCTGTATTACGAACATCTAAATTAGCATACGGTGTAGCAGTTCCGATTCCTACATTGCCACCAAATATTCCAGGATTATTAGTTTGAACCGCACCATTAGTTACAGTACCACTCAATGAATTACCTGAAGTGTCCAGCCATACTGCGCCACCAATAGATTGTGGAAGGTACTCAGCGATACAGCCAATTCGGGTTAGGGAGACATTATCTATAGAACCACTAAAATCAGAAGACCCTTCAAACTGAACGTTACCACTGTAAGTAGCAACAAATTCATAAGTTTGACCTGTTACTGTCGTTGCAATATTACCTAAATTTTGGTTGCCACCTATCCAAACATTGACACTTCCTGCACTTCTAGTAAGGTCAAGCTTTAGTCTATACGACTGACCTATTGAAATTGTTTTCGTTTGCACTAATGACGAATATCCAGTTTGGCTACCATCACAACTTGCTGTCCCTCCACTGATTGTCCATCCCGTCCCCTTTGTCCAGTCAGAGTCAGTGGCGAATGCTCCATTAGTAATCAACTCCCCACCACTAGCACCCGTATACTCAAAAGGCACAGATTGTCCATTATAAGCAGCTGCAACATCAGAAGCTGACAAGACTCGATTATGATATCTAACCTTGGCTATTTCGCCAGTAAAGTAATCGCCAGAGGAATACCTACCAATGTAAGCAGCGAAATCTCCTGATGACAATTCCCCAGTGAAACTACTAGAAGCTTCCAAAACCCCATTCAAATATAGGTGTTGCCCACCTTTAACGACTGTCCAAACGGCATGTTGCCATTCGCCAAGTGTTATAGTGGATGAGGATACATTGCTCCTGTAATTATTACTAGTGTCCCTGTGTTGGGCATGTAACTTATTGTTAGAATCTCTACCCATCCACCAATAATGACCACTCTTAAAACCAGTAATCATATCAAGACCAGCAACAGGAGATTCAGTACATTTGAATATAGCTTCTATCGAATACGATGTGAAACCATCAGACATAATAGTGGAAGCATCAACACCATCATCAACACCATCAAACCTGTAACTGGCACCACCTTGTAAATCATTGACAGTTTGCGAATCAAGAATCCTATTACCATGATGCTTTTGATTTCCACCGCCTAGTATTGTTAAGTTTGATGTACCAGCTCCCTGAAAAACAGTATCAGAACCCCAAGCATCAAACTTTATCTGACCATGATTACCAATAGAAAAATCATTAGAATTTAACTTAGCCGAAAATGCATACTCAGAACCAGAAGCTATATCTGAATGGTCAGCATATAAAAGGTTAACAGTACCAGCAGCAGAACCAATAAACTTTATACCGTACTCACCAGCTCCATTGTTAATGTGAAACCTAGCAGTTTGCCCACCACCAGTGCTAGAAACATCACCATTGACTGCCATCCTACCATTTGAATCAATCCTGAAGTCTGGCGAGTCCATTCCTGCACCAGCTTTTATTCCAAAGTAAGGTATTGTTTGATTCACACCTAAGCTGAAATTATTTGTCCCAGACGATGTAACAAATTCAATCCAATTCCAAGAACTTGCACCGCTCCCTTTTAATCTTAAGGATGGGTTAGTACCATATATCTCTAACCCCTGATATGTATTAGATGGCGAATCAGTTCCAATCCCTACATTCCCTTGATTAAACTGATTAAAAATCAACTTCCCATCAGATTTGGCTTCAATCGCTGGCAATCCAGAAATGTCATTAGCCCTGAAAAAACTTCCAGTATTCAATTCAGGAGTTATATTAAATACCTGCCCCTCAGAACCAGTAATATCTATACCTTTATTGCCACCACTGACACCATCAGTGACATTCATTGTCATTGGGTCATTTTCATAACCAGTAAAAACAATATTAGGAAGACTGGTAGCTACATTATTATTAGGTGTAATTACTATATTCTTATGGGAATCAGCCATGATTATTCTCCAATCAGTTCAGAGCTACTCCATTCATCTGTTCGCATAATATCCAATATTTCTGAATGGTTATATTCTTGAGTTTTTGTAGTTAGAGCCACAACACTATCGGGCATAGAACCTTCATATTTAACCAAAGCTTTCGTTTCATCAATAGACAGCCTTAAAGTTTCAACAGAATTCTGCATAACTTCATCGAAATCTATGGTTTCAACTTCACTATAATCAAAAATTATATAATTCCTGTTTTCCATTACAATCTATACCTCATTTTGCATATATCACGAGATTATAGGCCAAATCTGCCTCTATTAGCATCATAATTCTGTTTCACTTCAGATGCAGAAAGTGCCTTTGTGTAAAATCTACTTAAAGCAAACTTACCATCAAAATATCTTCCATTAGTAGAATCAGCCCTACCAATCCACTGGAGTAATAACTTTTTATAATCACCAGCACCATTAAAAGAATAAGTTGCATGGTCTCCAGTTTCAGCAGAACCATTAACATAAAATTGATAACCAGTCCCTGAAGTGTTTTCAGACACACAAACAACCTGATACCATGTGCCTACAACTAATGTTGTACTTCCATCTTTCCAAACACCAGGGTCTTTGTTCCAAATGGAAAGCTTAGAAGAAGCACCCCTTATACAAAAGTACCAACCAACAGTTGTTGGGCTCGCATGACCTGCAAAATTAAATAAATTAGAGTTCCCATCAACAGTATCAGGGTTAACCCAATGCTCCATTGTCCAGCCGCCTTCATCCTTCAATTCAACATCACTGCCCAATGTTGAGTAGTCGTCAGTCCCATCCAAAGTAAATATCCCAGAATTTGTAGTGCTAAAAGCTGGAGAATTGGTTAAAGTTGTATCCCTAGAACCAACAACATCTTTCCAAGTTGTACCAGAACCACTATAACTGATAGCATTAGCCGCATCTAAACATACGACTAAATTGTCAGTAACAATATTTGGCCCAAATGAAGAACCCATTATGCATCCACCTCTACCTCTAATTTGCCTACATCTTTACGCTCTGCATGGACTAAATAAAAACAAGCTATTGGCATTTTCGAGCTACCAATCTTGATTTTGTTGTCATATATTTTTTCCACCCACAAATCCTGCCGTGAACCAACAGCTGTCAACTGAACTGTTATTGAATTCTCATCAACCAATCCAGTCCAATGGTCTGGCAAATCTATGGTATCTTCACCAGAAAGCCTACCCCTAGTATAAACACCATGCTCTTCACCTTCAAGAGAACCATAAACTAATCTTTTACCCTCTTTAGTAGGATGCTCTATATTAAATGACTTAGTTGTTGCTGTTAAAGCCCCCTGTATATCTAGTCCAGTACATGCAGTAACTGTGCCTAAAGAGGATATATCTGTAGCCAAATAAGCTTTATCTATTACAGAAGCCGCCCAAGTACCTGTAGTAATAGTGCCGAGGCCAGTAATCTGCGACTGGGAAGCATCCACATCAAGTGTAGAACCAGTTTTTGTTAACCCTGTCCCTCCAGTATCTACAAAAGTAGTTGCATCTTCAAAATAAGCATTAGCAATTGCAGTCCCTTGCCATGTACCTGTAGCAATAGTTCCAACCGTTGTTATGTCTGTTAGATTTCCAGTAGTTACTACTGTACCAGTTGCATCAGGAAGCGTAATTGTTTTATCTGATACTGTTGGGTCAGTTATGGTCAATGTGGTTTCAAATGCGTCTGGTGTAGCACCTTCAAAAACTATAGCGTTTGCTGCCTGCATCTCTACAGTGTCAACTGTAGTTGTAGTACCATTTACTGTTAGGTTAGGAACCCTTAGAGTTCCAGTGTTAGGGTTGTAATAAAACTCACCGTTATCTTCTAGTAACCCATTAACACCATTAGTGAAAGTTACATCATAATTTGCATCATCATTGTTATCTGTAACAACAACACCTTTTTCTATATCAGCAAAGAATTCATCATTAACCGTAGAATAGGGTCTAGATGGCGGTATAAAGCTAGAAGTCCAACGAGCTATCCCCTTAGAAAACCTAACTTCATCAAGGTATCCATTAACATAATGTGTTGAATGGACTGCCCTTCCTATATAAGCACTATTTGTACCTTGCCCAATACTTTGGTTCATTGTCTGTGAGGCTTTCTCAACACCATCAACAAAAATCTTTAATGTGCCGCTAGAACGTATGACAGCTATGTGATACCACTGATTAGCAGTAAGAGTCTCATTAGTATCCAAATTAGAAGATGCACCTGTTCCATGATGGACTCTTAAACCATAACTATCCAAATCAGCAAAAAGCCCAAAACCGACCATACTTTGTGTGGTTGCACTTATATTTCCAAACTCAAAAATACCATCAGTTGTATCAACAGAGGTCGGGTAATACCAGCAATCAAAAGTGTAATCTCCAGCACCTACATCAAAATCTGCACTGTCAGGTAAAGATAAATAATCATCAGTACCATCAAAGAAAATTGACGTTCCACCAAACTTTTTTTGAACACCTTGATGGGATGCGCTATTAGCCGTGACAGTATGACCAGAAGGACTAGAATCTATAAAACTAGTACTATAGGATACTGTGTCTGAGTGTATCAATAGCTTAGTATAAGAGTCCGATTCACCTCTAATTTCCTTAGTAGATATCAAAGGTTTATGAGCAGTAATCGAAGTATCTCCACCTTCTAAAATCGCAGTTCCATTTTCTTCAGTAAAAGTAAATATAGGCTGACCGTCTTCATCATCCAGAAGCAATACTCGGCTTCCATCTAACCCATCAGCATAGAATCCAAGTTGACCATTAGCATTAACACCAAGACCAAACAATTGTCCATTATTGTTAATCTCAATACCATTAACAGAAGCTGTAGCCCAAGCAAGATTGGCGCACTTTACAGAGGTGCCATTGAGTGTAGAGTAAGACCACAACGCTCCCCTTTCCCCACTAGAAGTGACACTCTCGGATTCAGCAATTAATTGAGAATAGTAGGTTAAATTGCCTGCGGCATCATTACCTGAAAATATTATTCTACCCATTGAATCATCATCTGCAGGTGATGATGAATCTCTAAATAATGTCAGGGATGGATTTGCCGCATTACTAGTACTAGTACTTGTTAATGTTAACGAATCACCAAAGCTGGGCGTTGAAGTTGAACCCAAACCTAAATTAGTTAAAGCATCTGAAGCGGTAGTAGCACCCGTACCACCATTAGCTATAGCTAAAGTATTAGTAACTGAAGATAAGTCATTAGTTTCTGAAGTTAAATATCCAGCACCAGAATGGTCACCCCAACCGTGTGCTGTATTCCAATTAGTACTATTCCCCCCAGTGGCAGTTATGACACCATTAACATCTAATTTAGTTGCGGGTGTGCTATCTCCTATTCCTACACTGCCATCATTTACTGTCAATGTAGTGTTTAGGTTATCTAAGTCTGCAACAAACTCATCATTAATGGTCGAGTAAGGTCGATTGGGGGGAGTAAAGGCTGATGTCCAACGGGCAATACCCTTTGAAATCCTAAGTTCATCCAGATACCCTGTAGCACATGTTCCAGTAGACGAGACTCTTCTTCCAACATAAAAAGTATTAACATCGCTTCTCGGTTCAGCAGTAATATTAGTATTAACAGAAATTTGAATTCCATTTTGATAACATGTCCAAGAAGTCCCGCTTCTTACTATGGCATAATGATTCCAATCAGACCCATAAGCACCCATTTGTGCGCCATTAATAACATCCCCACCCGAAGCAACTCCCGTACTCGAATACAGTTCAAGGTTGCTACCATTTTTATATACCAATATGGCTTCATTAGTAGTATAGGTGGAATCATGTCCAATTGAAATAATTCCATCACCATTTGCACTCCCATCATCTTTCCACCAAAATTCAATAGTGAAATCATTTGTATTACCACTAGGAGCACCGAAATTCCAATCTGTAGAATCAGCAACTTCTATCCAATCATCAGTCCCATCAAAATATATAGAAGTACTTCCAAATTTCTTTTGAGTTGAAGAATGAGCAACATTGTTCCTAGTAAGAGCGTGAGACGAAGGGCTGTAATCAGTGAATACTGTAGTGTTTGATGTGTCATCAGAATGAATCAATAGCTTAGTATAAGAATCAGCTTCTGTAGTTATTCCACCCCTAACTTCAAGTTTTTGTTGTGGTGTAGTAGTTCCGATTCCTACATCGCCATCATTATCAATCCTAACTTTTTCATCATTGTCAATCCAGAAACTTAACTCACCTTGAGTGTTTGCACCTACGGTATATGCTTGAATTGCAGCTAAGTTGTCTGCACTATTGTTCCTAAAAGTAATTCTTCCTATATTGTCATTAGTATTATTATTAGTGTGATGGATTGTTATTTCTGTTCCTAAAGTTTCACCTGAAGTATCTCCACCTTTAATGTCCAAAATTGATTGTGGTGAAGCAGTTCCTATTCCTACGTTGCCAGACCCATCAAATGTCATAACAGAACGACTATCTGTTACATCGTAAAACTCTAATTTCCCATTAGTAGTTTGCCCGTCTGCAATCCTCCAATGTTGTGTAGTTGTCCCAGTCTTCTTGATGTCAAACCCAGTAGTTGAATTGGCCGCTGTTTCCGTTCTAACTAAAGTTGTACCAGTTGCCTGATAAACATGATGCGATGTGTCTGGCGAAGCAGTTCCTATCCCTACGTTGCCACTCTCTCTAATTGTCATCCTCTCTACAAGCCCATGAGAATTAGAATCACTGTTACCAGAATCATGAGGTGTAACCAAAAAAGCTAATCTTCCACCAAGCTTGTATTGAGATGGTGGATAATTGGAAATATCAGGTTCATCAACATAAGTGTAAATGCCTGAAGCAATCTTCATTAAACCAGCATTGTCTACACTACCCGCACCATAAATTGCCTTTAACTCATCCCCATCACCAACAGAAGTGATAGCAGCATAAGAGCCAGTATATTTTTTTAACCCATAAGTATGATAAGTACCATAACCTGACGTATTTTCTCTCGTTGCGATTATTCCTGAACCTGTAGACCCACGACCAACAATTTGGAGTCTAGGGACAGCTCCTGCACCAATAGCAACACCTAACCCCAGCTTTCCAAACTGAACATTATCAGTAGTATCTAAATCTATATTAGTTCTAACACCAGCTGCAGTCGTGGCACCTGTACCTCCATTGGCAATGGCAAGAGTACCTGTTACTGAAGACAAATTATTAGTTTCTGAAGTCAAGTAACCAGCTGAAGCATGATTGCCCCATCCATGAGCAGTATCCCAATTGGAACTATTGTCTGTACCAACACTGTACGTGCCAGACCCATTAGTTTTCATCAATCCAGCAGACGAAAAATCACCATCAACCAGAACATCAGCATGTGAAGTCTCTGAGGTCAGGTATGATTGCAAATCACTGATTTGGGATTCGGTTATACTTAATGCCGCCTGATGTTGAGTCACATCAGCCTCTAAAACACCTGTTATGTAAACGCTACTATCTACAGAACCATCAGCCTTTAAAAATTCAGAAGCAGTCCCACTAGTTTTTATGAAAGATGACGCTTCAAAAGATTCGCTAGTTATAAACTTATCATTAGCACTGGAATATGTGATTGATTTAAGCTCTGAAGCGGCAGGTATTACAATGCCACTACCATTAGCAGTAGCATCAGTAGAATCATCAATAGAATGGTATATGGTTCTTGCTGATGCAGAAGCAGATGTTGTTGGTATGGTAAAAGTATCTGCACCTGTGGAAGTAGCAATATAAACACCTGTAGGAACAGTACCATTAGCATCAGCATCAATATACACTGACTCAGTACTGCTAATGGAGTGACCAGTAGAAGTTATAGTTGCTATCGTGCCATTAGTCACACAACTGGCTTCTACCATCCCACCAGGCACACCTAAAGCCAAAGTTTTATCCTTAACTATAGATGAAGTCGTGTCTAGCTGTGTGGTGGCACCCTGTACATCTAAATTGCCAGTTACTGTGAGGTTGGTAAAAGTTGGATTGTCAGCCTGATGGTTTACCCAAGTAAGCACACCAGAACCATTATTAATTAATACCTGATTTGCTGAAGATTGCGCAGCTGGAAACGTTAAACTATAAGCAGTCGTAGTATCATGAGCTTTGATGCTTACACTGTCAGAACTGTTAGAATCACTAAGCTTTAAATACTTACCACCCCGTATATCAAAATCAGCACCAATTATATTTACAGAATCGCCAGTACCATCAAACTCAACACGTTCTTCGGTGCGTGAGATTCCAACAAATCCATCCTCAACAACACGCACTTGTGCTGCTTCGGAAATTCTCTTACCATCAACGATGATAGGCATTAAAACCTCCTATGCACTTCTGCCGACTATTCTCATTGCGAAAGCTATATTATTAGAAGATTGCTGTGTATAAGTAACAACAATCTGGTCTCCAGCTACGCATAATAGTGGCGATTCAGGTATATATATAAAATCTTGTATGGAAGGTGTAGCGGAAGGGTCTAGTTTTGCAAGAACAACATCATAACCTGGCCCTTCATCACTATCAAGTGTCACCAGTATGTCCCCTGAATTAGAAGGTGCAGAGGCAAAAGATATTGTTACATTTTCTAAATAAAACGCAATGTTATTAGTGTAATTAGCATGACTGGTAGGGAACACGTTCCCTAAAGAAATGTTCCCATTTCCAGATGCTGTTACTATTATTGGAGCAGCCATAATTGTTACACAACATGGTACTGACTTTCTGAATTCCTACTTATTTTACCGTCATCCATCAAACCGTTAATTTCAGAACGGATAGACTGCCAAGCAACACCCATCTTTGAGGCTATCTCAGTAATCTTTAAAGTAGCACCATCTGAAAGAATGTCTAAAATTTCTTTTCTATCTTCGGAAGAATCCTCGTCATCAGACGAGGACTCTTCTTCAGAGGATGAGTCTGCTGGAGACTCTTCCGATACAACTTCTGAGTCAGACACGACTTCAAAGTCATCCGAAAAATTCTCCAACAGATAATTGGCCTTATCTTCGGGAACCTCCATCGTAGCACCAGAACCACCAAACCTACCTGCAGCCCCAAAGTAACTAGGACGAGTTTTTCCCAAAAATTTAAGCTTCATTGGGCAACCTCTCAATCTTAAGAGATATTAATAATTTGAGCTACCGACTTAGCAGTATTAGCATACCGACTGGCAAATATAGCTCTAAACGTTAAAACAACATGCCTGCGGTCTGTCTCAATATTTTCTCTGGACTTGACAGTGACGTCACGCTTGATTCCCATGATGAATGCGTTTCTGTTAAAAATAACAGCATTATTTTTAACATTATTAGTCGCAGTACCATCAAGCAATCCAGTAGCAAGTGACGGAGCAAGCAGCTGAGTTTGGATAATAGGTATACCCAAAACAGAAGCAAGCTGTCCACTGTTGATAGTAGCGGCAGCAGCAGAACCAATTTGGTCAGCCTGAATAACATTGCTCATCGTCAACAAGTCTAAATAGACTGCGAGAGGAACGACTAAACGATTGTTAGGAGGGTCAAAAAAGTTTTCATTATCAGAACCACCAGCTAACAATCCAGCAGCACTAGCAATACCAGCGATAGTTAATGCGCCACCGCTCATATCATATATACTACCTGCATAAGCCTCATCTAAAGCAAATCTTCTCAAACCGTCCCAACAACCACGTGGGTCTGTAGCTTCATTGTAAGTACTAGTATCGTCTCCAGCACCTGAGGCTCCAACGATGTTGATTGATTCACCATTCCCGTTAATGATAGCATTATCAACACCCTTAGCGGCCGCATTTTGCATCTCAGGAATAGTTATGTCTTGGATGACATTAACAATCATATCTTCGACAGCTTCTTCCTCGATTTGCACCATAATAGCAAGCTTTTTAGGTGTCAAGGTTATGTTTCTAGAACCTGGGGTTTGCTGTGGAATTGAATTGGCAGTATCAGCGGCAGTAGCATTGACCTGCTGCAAACTGATTCCAGCACCAGCACCAGGAATCTTTAAAGAGTCTACACCTTGCGGGATAGTAATCTTTGGTATGGAACCAGCGAGTTCATACTTTTGCTCCATTCTGTTAATAAAATCAGAACTGAAGGCTTCAGGAACCCACTCTGCACCTCTACCAGCACTAGATGCACCATCAGGAGATAAAGCTTTTTCAAGCTCAGAATTCTTTCTGATGTGCGTATCATAGTATTTCAGCTCTTGAGGTGCCCTTTTCATGACATGTGAAAGCATCAACAGCGTGTCATTGTGCCTCTGAAGCTCCACAGCAAGACCTTCTTGACCAGAAAAACGGTCTGACGGAGTGTCAACCATTTTCTGCATTTTTTGCCTTAGAGTTCCATCACCTTCAATAACATCTTTGCCGTCAGTACTATCATACTCAAATACTGAAGTATGGTCATCACGAACAGACTTCTGCAATTTCTTGCCAAAATCTTTCATATCTTCTGCATGCTTGGTAGTAAACTCTTCTTTAAACTTGTTAAGTTCTTCCAAGGTGTCAGATTTAAATTTAGACACTAATTCCTTTTCACTAAGCTTACGCTTTTCTTCTTTAACGTCATCACTTAGCTTTTGAGAAATTGACTGAATATGCCGTAGGGCATCTAAATGGACTTTTTTGTCAGGCATTACGCCACCTCACTTGCTATAGTTTCTAAAGATTCTAATGCCGACTGAACATCGGACATTTTCTCATCAAACTGTTCCTGAGAGATTTGACCTGACTGTTTTAACTCTCGGTATTCAGTCGCAGATTGATTTAATTTATCCGCCTCTTCCATTATTTGTTCCATAGAAATGACAGATTCATCTTCCACCAACTCTGATTCCGAATCAGTATTATCATCATCAGATTCAGCTTCATCATTAAAACTGAAAGTCGATAAACTCTCAGTATTTTTGTCAACCTGCGACTTAATCTCAGACAGTTGCGCCTTCAATTCATCATTTTGGGTTGACAATTCGTCTAAATGGCTAAAAACACCCTCAATATAAGAGGGAGTGTCGTCACCACCACTTATAACCTCATCAGACACTTCACTTTCCGTTTCAGGTTCTGACGCTTGTTGTTCTTTCTCTAAATCTGTAACCAAACTTTCCAGCTCCTCATTAGTCATATTTTGATGTGGCTGAGTTAACCCCTCAAAACCATTAATAGACAACTGTTGTTCGCCAGATTCACTTTTAACAGTTCTCCAGTTCGCCCTAGGGACAGCAGGGATATCAACCATTGAAACACAATTGCTAACGAGGTTTTTGAGTCTATGTATTAGGCCTTTACGCTCTTCATCTTTTTCTTCAGGTTCCTCGTTTAGCAAAAACAATTTTATCCTATTACGCTTTTCAGCCAAGTCAGACATTTTCTTTTACCCTCTCTGCTAAACCTTCAATTGAATAACCAGTCAACTCACCTTTTTTAATCAAATCCCAAACCTTGTCATTTCCCACATAAACATCAAGTATCCAAGTTCCTTTTTTCAGAACTTCCCCAGTCCCATAATAATCCAAGTCAACTTTCAAAACAGCTGACTCTATTGGAACTATCTCTTTAGCCATATCATTATAATTATTATTATGCATGATATTAATATGCTGGTAGTTCTTCATATAATCATGAGCGGCTTTTTCTATCTCTACAGCAGAAACCACATCACCTTGCTTGTCAACTTCTTCAGGAACCAAAACAGGGCCAGAGACAATACGCTGGTCTTCATCAACATTTTTAATGACAGCATCAAACTTCAAGCTGTTCCAATCCAAATCAGATTGCACTTGATTGGAATAAACCTCATTTACAATAACACAAACATTAGGTTTTTTACAAGAATTTGCCCCTTCTGCTTTAGAAAGGAGGTACTTAATTTCATTAACAGTCCCATTAAAATTCTTTTTCATTCTTCGCCTCCTTTTCTTGTCTTTGTTTTTTCCCCAACCATAATACTTAGAAAACGGACTAACAATACCTTCGTCATCAAACTGGATTGACATCTTCCTGTAATATCTATTGACCAGTCTCTCAATTCTAGAACGAGATTCTTGAGGTATATCAACTCCACCTCTGCCACCTCGCAAAACTGAAGCAATAGCAAAAATAGCTTTTGGAACAGCTTTAAGACGACCATCAATAACATCAAGGTAAGGCAATTTATAAGCAGAAAAGTTATCCTGATTCTCATAATCACAATACATAAAAGCCTGCTTATAGGATTCACTTGGGGACTCTGTTGAATTTGTAAACTTTCTAATTCTCTGTATGGCACCATCAGAATCCCATGACCTGCTTCTTGAAGCCAAAGGATACATTTTTCCAGAACCTGACTTGCTAGTAGCCACCTTTTTCTTCCCCTTAGTAGAAAGGCTGTGTCCTTTGGGCATCAAATCCGTGTCATGCTTTCCACTTCTGAACCTGCCATTCCTAATAGCATACAAAAAAGACTTTATTCTAGCATATGCCCACTGGTCTGCACTTCTAATATGTGGTCTCACGGACTGAGGATTAGTCTTATATGCACCAACACCTCGCCTGAAAACAGACATCAGCATTCTGTAATTAACCTTCTTTTTTGGGTCATCACCATACTTTTCATTATGTTCTTTTACACGATTAGCAACACCCTTTAAGGCTTTTTCAATTCCAGAATCAGACTTTTTCATTTTCTTTTTAGCTTCATTTATAACCTGCTTCATCCCACTGACACCTGAAGCATTTATAGTACCCCACTTGACGTGAGCTATTGCACCATTTAATCCTGTATTCTTGTAATGCCTATTAGCAAAACGCTCTCTTCTTTTAACCCAAGACAATACCGAAGGACTTCTATCACCTTGTCGATATTTTGTCCAATTCCTAAAAGCATCATTTCCAGTAAAACTAGTTGGAGGGTTTCCACCTGTGCCAGCCCTTCTCCACAACTTAGGATAATTTTCTTTTAAATCTTTGGCATAAGCATGACTGAATTGAGGGTACTTACTGTTGGATATAGATATTTTCTCATTATCACCTGATGAAGGAAAATTAGTCTTTTTGTTAGCTTTATTGACACCTTCATTTTTATATCCGAAGTATTTAGGATTCAATTTATCCACCAAATAATCCTCAATCTTCTTTAACTCAGAATAACTAATACCCTTGGCAGAAGAAAACCTAACACAACATTTAGTTTTAGCAAATTCCGCTCTACCTTTTCGGCTAGACAAGTTGTATTTAGCACCAAGCTCTTTGTCACTAGCTAAATCTTCTGCAAATATTGAACCAACAACACTGCCATTGAAATGGCGAGATATCCTACCACGCAACCCTCTACCATAATAATCTCCAGCAATTCCAACCTTTAAACACCTACCCGACTTAAGAAAAATCGCATAACATCCCTGCTCATTTGGTAGTTTGTTTAAGTCAACCACACAGCTACCATTACGTAACTGGGAAGCGTATTTGGAATAACTAGCCATCTATCTACACAGAACCAGACACAACAGTGGTCAAAAGTTGTCTGTCCACCACCGCATGGCTGATAGAAATAATTGGATTGTTAGTAGAATCTAAACTCTCTATGTAAACTTCTAAATCTTTGGGCAACGTGCCCACATCAGCGGTTTCATCTGCTGGTGGCGCACCTGCTTCATGTATAAACGTTTTAACTTTAATCCCAGCATATAATGCCATGTCTATCCTCCAGCATGATTAATATTTACAAATTAACATTATGAACTTTTATTGTCAATAGTATTATTAGTCAACCTAATCTGATTATCTAACTTATCAATTTCATCTGAGCCGACACCTCTAGCCAAACATTCAGTCAGCGCAACCTTTCCCTTATGCATCTTAATAACCAATTGACCATTAAATTTATCCTCGCCCAAACGTGTCAAAAGGTTGGAAATCGATTTTACCTTCTTTCTTTCGTGTTCCTTGTCCATTGTTTGCGACATTGCTTTCACGCCTCCTAGATTCAGCTCTTTCTACTTGCCTTTCGGTTTCAGCTCTCTCTTCATTTGATACAACCCTTGAGACTGCAGGTTCATAACCTAGACCTGGTGTGTCACCACCTTCAACGTCACCCTCTAAACCAAGCTTCCTTCTGACCTCATTAGGTGTCATTATGCCGCCCTGTATAAACCGAAAATAACCCAATGATTCATCCATAAAGTCTTCTCTTAAGCCAGAGACTCCACGAGTATCAAACTCTGCAACAAGATTTTCATCACCATAAAAGGTCAAAAGCTCTTTAGTTATAGTTTGAGCAATATTAGACAGTCTTGGCAACATAGTATCCTGCCAAAACATCTTATAAGCCATCCTAACAGTCTCTCCAGCCTCACCGCCATTGATAGCAACCAAATGATAGCACCCTAAATTATTAAGTATTTCATCCCTCAACATAATCTTAGTACGTGCAAAATCAGCATCAGCAGCACTTCTGGTTGCTAAATCCAAAGGCCTCAAACCACCACCAAGCAACATCATCTGGTGAGAATTTTTTGCACCACGATACTGCCTTTCCATCAATATCTTAAATCTTTCAAACGCAGCATCTGTCAACTCAGTGTCTGTGGTGAAAACCATAGAAGGTGTTATTGCATGCTCATAAAATCTTTTTCCAAATGTAGTAACATACATTTCCATAATCAAACTATCTTGACCAGCAGCAATTGTAGGCATCCCAGTATACATTGAATATGGATTAAAATGCGTAAAGTGCACAACCTCTTCTTGCCTAAACTTAATAGTCTTATCATTAACCTTTCTATTGTAAACAAGCCTTTCTGACTTGTTTTGGCTGTTTGGTTCAACCCTATCAGGTCTTTCAATATGAATTTTTATTGGCATATCACCAAAAACATCTTTGGCTATTGAATCATCGTTAGAAGCCCTCTCCATAAACCAATATGAATTCCCAGCTAATTCCAGATAAGCAAAAGTCTTTACAAAAAGCTCAAATCTTGTATTTAACAAGTTTGGATTATTAAACAAGTCAATAACTGGATGTTCTCGGATTTCTTCTCTAACACCATTTTTTTCAGAATAAATCCTAAGTGGAACCATTGCAGCATTAGTTGCAATAGTGTTAACACCACAGAAAACCCACAATATATTTTGATAGGTATTCATCAAATTAGTCATGCTATCCCTAGGATAATCTTCATAATTTGAAGGGTGCAAATCATAAGTTACATCATCACCAAAAACATAATTGGTATGTTTAACTCTTTTTGCAATCTTAACCAACGAAGTAGCCAGATAATTTCTTACACTCATGACAATTCACCATTAACTGAATCACAATAATATTTCATGTCATTAAAAACCTCAAGGAACTTATCCGCATCAAAATCTGCCACGAAATCATTAGGGTCATCCGAAGGCTTCATATTAGCCTGAATATAACCAACAATCTCTTGATGACTTAAGTCGACTTGATAAGAACCATTATAACTAACTGAATTGCCTATCCTGTAATCAGAAAAAGTAGCCCTTGGCCTACTTTCCATTAAATTCAACAAATCATCCTCATCACTTGACTGATAATTGAAAACCCTAAATTGAATATCCTTCTTCTCTCTACCCTTAGCGGCTTCAGCAGCAAACAGCCAGGACATAAGCATGTCATTACTGGGAAAATCAGGATACATCTTAACTTCCTGCATGAATCTACCCCAGGAGCTATCATCCAAACGCTTACCATCAATAACGTCTTGAATGTTGGATGGATAACAAAAACGCCATCTGTCATTCGACATTTCTAAAGCAAGCCTTTCTAGTTTTGAATGTTTAGCCGCACCAGTAGTATAAGACTTGATAGGAAGCTCACCTCTACCATCAGCTTTGATAGCATCAACAACATCGTCCTGCAATGCATTATTTTCTACAAAAATCAACTCAGGATTATATATTTCAGCATAAGACCTTATGGCCGATATCTTCTCTTTCACATTCCAGGCACCAACTGAAACATCAAGAACGTACTGCTTGCCATGCAACACACCCACTACACAAATTGCTGTACCTTTTCTCTTTTTAGTCGAAAGGTCAACACCCATAAAAATATTACAAGACTTCTTCAGCATTTCAACATCATAATCACGAATGCAAACTTGCTTGAAATCACTTTCAAACATACGCTCTTCAGCACTAGATGTTCTACACCTTCGATTTCTGTTGTAACTTACAATATCATTAGCCTTTTCACGGTCTAACTTATCTTTGCTATGTCTTTCAGGCCAATCAACCCAATGGTAATCATCCAGCTTATCCTCTTCATCGAAAGAATACTTTATACAAGTCCAACCATCTTTTTTCTCTAAATAGTGCATCAAATCTGAACTGTTCCAAGCTGTACCAATACAAACTATCTGACCACCTTCTACTAAACATTTCTCCAAAACATTTGAATACCATTCTATAACTTTATCCATTTCTGTTTTAGAAGATGTATTATGCGGCCCCAAAACGTCATCAAGTATAACCAAATCAAACCTACTGCCCAAAATGCTTTTGCTACCACAGCCATAACAAACCACAGAAGCATCCTTACTAGCCAACGGCCTCTCTATCAATATCTGTTCTGATGCCCACTTTTTAGGTTTCTTAACATTCATTTCATCCATCTGTGGCCGAAGGTTAGGAAACAGTTTTTTCAAGTCAGGGTCAACCATCACATACTGTTTGATTGATTGCAGTATACGCTTAGACTGATGAGAAGCCGCAGAGATTATGGCAATACGAAGATTAGGGTCTAAACCCAACCGCCAAAGCGGATAAGAAACAGAAAACAAACTAGACTTACCTGTTTCACGAGGGCTAAAAACAACTAACCTTGGTTCATTCTCTAAATAACTCGCCCACTCCCAATGAAACCTTTGCAATTCTATCGGCTCGCCAATCCCTGTCTCACGGTCAAACTTCTTTTCATCTTTCATGACCAACTCAGAAAAATGACCAAAATCAGACTTAGCCTTTTTCATCTTGCTTTCTTTAGCATAATGGTCAAGAAACGCAATCTTTTCATTCATGGGTGCATCCACATCCATGATTTGCTTAATTACGTCTTTAGGTATTAATTCAAACGCTGTCTGCATTGCTCACTATATTCATAAAAATTTGCTGGTTCTTTGCTGAAATACCTGGAACCTTAGATTCTTCTTGTGTGCCAACAACCATCCCGCCTTCCAGCTTAGATATAGAATCAACCATATCCTTTAACGCCTTGGCACGCTCCAACTCAGTTATATCATGGTCATTTATAACCTTAGTAACAAGTTCTTGTGTCCTTTCATACAAGCTAACAAGAAGGTTTGCCTTTAATTCAGCCACCTCTGAATTTAATTGGTCTCTAGCTTTTTCATGGACAATATCATAATGCTCTTTCTTGTCCATATCCCAGCCAAGCTGAGTAACCCACTGCCTGATTCTTTTTTCTGGCAAACCTGTATGTTCAGCAGTTTCTTTGGTAGAACCTGAATTTATATATGCACTGTAAGCAAATTCACGTTGCATCTCTACAGACATATCTTTTATATTTTTATTACCACCTACAGGTATTAATTTTTCCATGTTAAAGTTTTGCCCTACTTGCCAATCGCCATTTAAAGCCAAGAACATCAATCATAGATACTGTACACCGCAGTGCAGCTTAGGTCTAAGAAAAAAGCCTTACAATTGCCCAAACTGCAAAGCAGAAAAATTCAAACCATACTCAACTAAAACTCATGCATGCAGTAAACATTGCCATAATATTCTAACTATAACAGATAGAGTTCCAATCAATTGCAGTACATGTAACAAACTATTCTACGTCAAACCACAACAGCAAGACAAAGTTTTCTGCTCTGCAAAGTGCCGAAACAAATACAAAAGACGTTACAGCCAAGAAAAATCAGCCATTGAAGACATTAGAGAAAAAAATAATCAAATGCTACAAAAAGAACACATTAGCCAGCTTGAATCATTTATCAAACAGCTAAACAGTTAACCGTTTTCAGCCTCTTTTTTCTTTTCGAGTATCTCTTCTAATTCTTCAATCGACATTTCATCAATTCTGTCATCAAAGAAATTTGTCAACAACCTTCTAAACCAACCTCTTTGGAATCGATGCTGATTAGTCCTCTCATTAGAAAACCTTGAACCTTTCAGGATTAAATTGGCATACCACATCGATAATTCTGCATACCAATCCCAGTAAGTTAAATTGGCACTGTCAATAGCTCTCCTTGTACCAGCTCCAACAGCACCATCAACATCAATCCACTCTTCAGAATTGCCAGGGTTAAGCCTTGTATTGCAAGCCATTTGCACGACTTTACTTGCTCCACCACGCCCTAAATTTACAGCCGCATCTGAATAACCACGAACCAATGATGCTGGAACGTTGCTAACCCCTAGCTTGCCAAAGAAATCTAAATAAAACTCCCTAGCCTCATCAAGAGTCATCCCTTCAATTTCATCAACAGTTACTTTCCTACCCTTAAACTCAGAAAAACTTTCTTGGGTTATACCAAAGTTTGTCGCACCGCCCTTATCATCAGGGTCGTTAACAAATCCACCCTCATGCTCGATAGTCCTTTCAAACCAACTTTCAAAAACACTTGACATATTATTCCCCTGTACTCCCTAATCCACCAACTCTTTGTTCAAAAGTTTTATACCTATCCAAAGACCCTGTGTTGTGTGACATTAACACAGCCTGTGCAATCCTGTCACCAACCTTAATCAAATACGGTTCATCAGAAAGATTGCAAATGATTTCTTTCCACTCCCCCTGATAATCCATGTCTATTATTCCAGAACCCAAAGCTGTCAAACCTTTTGCCCTTAATGACGACCTTAACTCCAAAAGAAAAAACTGGTTATTACCCGACTCAAACTCTTCTTCACTAAAAACCGAACGAACACCTAAGCCAACAATAACAGTTTTACCTGGCTCTATCTCCACTTGCTCACGACTATAGAAGTCTAAGCCAGCACTATACATTGTTTTTACAATGGGTATCTTCCCATCTGGATGAACTAACTCAAAAACCATAATCTCCTACTTTTTATCATTCCCATTCACCCCCATCCTGTAATCCTGTGCAGACTCAACAAGTTGCTGGTCATCTGATTGACTATTAAACCAAAAATCAACCAACTTCCCTATTGAACCAACAAAACCACCAAGGATAACCAGCATAACCTCTTTCCAGGCATCATCAAGGGTTTTTTGAAAGGCAACCATTAACAATATACCGAGAACAATCGCTAACTTAATTCCTATTAATCCCGCACTTAACAGGAATTTTCTTTGCTGTCTATAAAGAATTATATCTAATAGCTCTTTATTAACCTCATGGGCAAGAGTCTCTTTTTTGATGTTTCCATCTTTGTCCAATATGACACCACTAACTTCATCAGCCATGATATAATACTCTAATGATTGAACATTTATTTGGAATCATTCTTACTATAAGCTTTTCTTCAGCCTATATACCACAAATCACTAAAGTGATTGTTAGGAAAAAGTCATCAGATGTTAGTATATTGATGCTGGCAGTCAATGGGGTTGGATATAGCTGCGGACTAGGCTACATAATATGCTGCCAATCAAATGACATATGGCTATGGGTCAATTACTCTTCAGGACTAATAATGACAATGATATGTATAGCCACTTGCCTGAAATACAAGTGAACTAAAACTTGTCATTCATTATGTTTTGCCCCATATACTTTCCAACACCACGACTAACATTACTGATTTTTTCTTTCTTCCTAGCTAACTCTATTTTCTTCTTAGCCAATTCATCTCTTTGTTTGGCCTGTTTAGCTAACAAGGCTTCTTTTTTTTCTTTGTCTTGAAGCTCATGCATCCTAGCTGTCATTGCCGCCACAATTGTAGCTATCATATATTATCTCCTACTTTTCAATCTGTTTACATTCTACATCATAGAAATCAAATATGTCTAGAGCTTTATCATCACGATGGTAAAGCTCCCTGTAAACGACTTGCTTGATTTCATAACCAGCAATCAAGGTGGCACAACTTGAACATGGCAATAATGTAACCGCCAAAAGCTGGCATTCACCACGATTAAACAAAGAAAGACAGTTTGCTTCAGCATGAATCATATAACTGCGCCTAGCATCCCTATCCTTCCAGAAACCAGATTCAACAATTTTACCTGGTGCCAACCCATTATAACCAACACCAAGAACACGATTGTTATAATCTAAAGCACATGCACCAACCTGCCTGTACGGGTCTTCACTTCGTAACGATGCAGCCTCCGCCAACAGTAAGGCATATTCCGCCCAATCTAATCTTAAGCTCAATACCCACCCCTATAATCTACTGGCTGAGACTTTTTAGTTGTCGACCTTCTGACATAACCCTCTAGGAAAAACATAACTTGCTCTATCATCCAAGCCTCAGATGGTAAGGACTCAATCTTCTCGTTCCAGTTCATATCAGAAAGTTGCTTCTTAAGCTTATACTTCTTAGTCATCTCACCCCTAACCTCTTCTATTAATCTGCCAATTTTATTAGCCAAAACAGTATCAGAAGGATTAATCCTCTCCTCCGAAACCATGTCTCTTAAATTTTGAGCTTGGTCTGGACGGTTTCCCTGAAAGATAGTTTTCCAACTCATCAAAAGCCCCTTTAGTCATCATCATCACGCCCATTCATTCATCCACCATTGCCATTGCCACGACTGTCATACAAAGCCACAACAGCACTGCTCAAAATACCTAACAAAACCAGAAGCAAACGCTCAAAAAAAGCCAGCTCTTTTTCAATTCCAGTTGTACCCTTAGGGCTCCACCATGAAATAACGGACATTCCAACCATGCAACCAATTAAAACTAAGACCCCAACGAAAACAAGTCTGACAACAGCAACCTGACCCTGCAATTTAAGCAAGTTAGCATTCTCACGCTCGGTTCTGTTAAGGCTTTCCCTCAAATCACGTATAGCCTTCTCCTGAGAAACAGTCTGCTCCTCAAGCATCAACACCACTTCGTGGTCAGACTTTCCGTCGTAAACATCCTTACTGAAGGCTGGAGCACTCTTTTGTTTTGACTCTTCAGACATATTATGATATTATAATAGCTCTTATGATGTTTTTATTTAGCCGAGAACATCGTCAGACATTCTTACTTAAGCTAAAATCTAGAGACGACTTCCCGCCAGATGTCGTCTCTTTTTTTTTAACATATAGTTAATATTTTTACAACAAAAAAACCCCTTGCCAGCCAATCTGACAAGGGGCAGTCAAAATCCAAGCAAATTAAATAATCAGTTTTGTTTGATTAATTTAGTTTGAGCTGGAATTATAACTGTATACTCTTGGATTTTCCAGTCAAAAACCTAGGTCATGCAGATATTTACTTTCCTTCCTTTTCCTTCTCCTGACTTTGCTATACCTAATACACTGTGCCCTAAACTCCTTGTCAGACTCTACCATGCTCCTTTCTCTATTAACCTCTTTCTCAGATTCAGACATTAATCCAATAAAAAACATTAATGGAACCCCTATGGTGATTACGGCCGCTCCAGCAACCCATTTGTTCCCTATAAATTCATCCAAAAAATCAAAATCACCCATCAAGACACCAAGTGCCACTATTTTAAATAAAGCAACACTTCTGTTCATGCTCCTACTGATAGGACAGTCAATTTTATTTTCCCTGTCAAACTCTTCTGCCTCTTGGGTGTATTGCGCTTTAGTGTTATGGATAGCCCGATATGCAGATAAAAAAAGCCTAATATTCATTGACTTATCCTACCAATAGGTATATAATCTAATTTCCCAAAAATTGTGGAATTTGACATGAGCGTTGCTGCACCATCCTCTTATCCTTCCCAAGGTTATGCAGTAACGCTTTTTTTATCCATGAAATATCTATAATGAATCCTAACATCATCATGGACTTTTTCACCAAATATCTGAAGAATTCTCTCTAAGTCATAACCTTCATCAATAAATTCGCCTACAAACCTTTTCCTGTCGTCCTGAACCCTTTGGTCATCATCATCCAAATGCATACCCATCCTAGATGAACCATAATGCCTAACACCCCTACGGTAAGCACGCCTATTGTCCAACAAGCCAGAATCCCTATCAACCCTAATACTCCAACGCCTACCGCAAGTACTACCTTTGCAAAGTAAAACTATATTAACCTCTCCATTAGAAACGTCCGTGTAACCTGAACGCTCCCAATCTTTACAACCGCACCTTGGGCAAGACTGGCTTTCTAACTCCTCTTCAGTTGATATCCCCTTATAAGTAGTTTGAGAATGCACCCTAACTTCAGAATGCAAACTAACATTCCTCAAATCATCAACATCAACGTACCACCTACCCTCATGCTTCCAACTTTTAACACGACCATCCCTTAACCATTGCCTAACGGTTGTGAGCGGCCTACCAACCTCATGGCAAGCCTCTTTGACCTCTAAAAAGTTATCATTCGACATCTGTCGCCTCTATCTCCTCTTTCTTTTTATTAAACTCTCTTTTCAGTTCTAAGTAATAACCCTTAACTTCATCTCTCAGCTTTGGCCCAAATACTGATAAGACCATCCTCATGTTCAAGCCCTTATCTATGAACTCCTTGACATACAGCTTCCTATCCGAAACAACTCTTTCTGGCGTATCCGTAGCATCCACCTCAGACTTCCTAGAAACCAGCTTTACCTTTTTGGCCTTCCTCCTGCTCTTATCCTCTTCCTGCATACTGTCTGGCATGGGAACAGACCAGTACCTACCACAAATATTGTCACCACACTGCAACTTTATTTTCCTAAAACCTGATGACAACTCCATATACCCTGACCGCCTCCAGTTTCGACTGCCACAGACAGGACACTTCTCATCAGACAGAAAATCAACACCCTTATAGGTATTCCTTACCCTGAACTTTTTGTGGGACTTATTGCTAATATCTTCCAGAGTGTCAACCACCACATACCACTTGTTTTTCCTCTTTTCAGAGATAACACCTGGGTATGACAACCAACTGTTTATCGTGGAAACACCTCTATCATACCTTCTCGCAGCCTCACTCAGCGTAACCCACTCTCTTTTACCCTCAGTAGCCATCAACACCCTCCTTGACCTTAATGTCAAAATATATTATACTACAAATGGGTCAAGATTAGGCTAAACAAAACTACTGGCTGTGGTTCATTAATGGCTGAAAAATCCTTCATCTTGACCCCTATCTTCTTGACATTATATATCACCATGATATAATAAAAAAATCAGGCAATCGGATAAGCGAATCTGATGCACCTAGTTGTATGCTTCTCAGCTTTTAGGTGTTCTGTAGCGACGGAAAATCTCCGACCACTCACTCCTACGTGTATTGCAGAGTGGATAATCTGACATTAATTGACGGGCTTGGACATACCCCGTCATGTCTCCTTAAGGAAGCTTGTGCTATAAACTCCAAATATAGTACAAGCTTTTTTAATTGTTGGCTGATTCAAAAAACTTCTTCAGTGAACCTCTTAACCTACCATCCTCTCTCTCTAAATCCATCACTACATCCAAAACTAAAACCGCTTCACCTTCAGATTGCTTTAAACCGCAACTCTCACAAAAATACTCATACCAACTAGCCATAATGTTCTCTGATTCGCAATCGCACATCCAATAACAATCAGTATACTCATCTCCTGAGACCAAAACACCTTCACTGTAGTCCACAGCCCTTCTGCCTATCACATTCTCACCACGAAGGCTGATACTCATAGAAGAATTACAACTCGGACAAGGATTGTACCTAGGGACATTCTTGGAACCCTCACTCTGAAATTCATTCCACAAATGAGAACACTCATCACATTTATAAATGTAAATTGGCATTACCCTCTCAACTCCTCCCATGAAACTGGAGCTACCGCTGATGCCAAACTATCTATCTCGTCCGAAATAACCCTCGTCTCATATTGAGCATCAGGCTTAGACCTTAAATTACATACCCTCGCAAACGCCATCAATGTCCCACTCCAATACCACTCAGTCATCAATGATTGCGGTAACACCATCCTCGCCTGTTCAGGACAAACATCACTATCCAACATCTTGTCATATAAATTAGTTGCCATTTTTAAAAAATGAGGATACTCATCCGTAAATATATTGACAACCTCTAAATCTGGGTCACTACCCTGCTTCTTATCTTTAACCCTAGCTCGCCAACTCTCAGGCATATGATACTCTGGCTCCGTATCCACATACCTCCTACTTATCTCATTCCAAACCAAACCCACCTGATGCTTAACCAATTGCCTAGCCACAAATATCGGTGCCTTAATGTGAAACTGTAAACTAACATGACCAAACGGTGTCCAATGATTATGCCTCGCCAAATACCTTATCAACCTAGCATCACCATCCGTAAACCTCTTCTTCTTTTTCCCAAAACTAACCCTAGCCGCATTGACAACCGTTAAATCATCCCCCATACTATCCAACAACTTTACCATCCCACTCTTTCCCCTTACTTTTTACTAAATTAAATGATATTATGATATTATAACTAGGTTAATTCTACATATCCAGAACCAAAATATGAATCGAGAAGAACTTTTTAAACTGCATCAAGAGATATGCCAGCAGGCATTAGAAATCATGGAACAAAAAAATCACGATTATACAGGAAGGGATGATAACCCGTTCTCTAACTTCACACGCTCTGAAGCTATGGGTATTTGCACTACAGAACAAGGGTTTCTTGTCAGGATATGCGACAAGCTTTCACGACTCTCCACCTTTGCTAATATCGGTGAACTTAAAGTTGATAACGAATCCTACCAGGATGCAGTACTCGACATTATTAATTACTGCATCCTTTTCTACGCCTACTCATCATCAAAACAACCAACTCCACCACAAGAAGGCCAATAAACCAAAAAATACTATTGTCACACCAACCATCGCAACTTGTGCCACAACCTCTCTCATAAATCAGACTCCTTGCGTAAAGCAACTAAGTAATCATTCAGTATATCCGCAAAATCTAACCTCATCTCTTGAACAGCTAAACCAATCGCTTCCTCCAACTCTTCAATAGAAACATCTTTATAGATTAATTCTCTACGCATAATATGAAATTCCACCCATCTAGATGTAATTGATGTCTCCCTTATTCTTTCCACCCTTAACCCTTCTCCAATAAATCCCTCTCTTTCTCCAATAACTTCCTCTCCCTTAACGGCATGTTCGAACTACTTAACTCCATCTCCAATAACTCCTCTTTCGTTAATGACATAAAATCTTTTAATGATATCGGGTTAAATTCCTTAGAATCATCAGAAGATGATACATTCGATAGTTGATACTCAACTTCCTCATCTGATAAAATCCTTCCATTCCATGTCAATATAGGCAAATTCTTTCCCATAACTTATTTTCCTCCCCTAAAAGGAACCTTGTCTCTTTTAATAGTCACCAAAACCATCCTTGAATGCGGGTCTGGTGGCTCCGCTACATTTTCAACCTCTACATCCTCTAACTTCTTACTCACACCCTCTGACGGTATCAACCTATAACCAATATATTCATCCTCTATATTAGCCAACTGCTCCCTCGCCCTTACCGTCGTATCCGCCCTGTTTATCTGTAAGGCTATACCCTCATACTCCTTATTCTTCCTCTTATTAAATGTTCCAATATGTAAACCCAATACACCCTCATCCTCATTAAAATAAATACAACAACTCTCCGTCCTCTTTATATTTAACTCCCTCCTCAATCGACCAGAAAATGATATCACACCCAAATCGTTTATCGTTATGTAATTACTACCCTTACCCGACTTTACAGCCTCAAAACCTAAACCCCTCATCTTCTGGTTCATAATGAAACCTCATCACCACAAATTACCCACTAATAACATCAGTAATAACGATAATATCACACCTAACACCAGACTGAAAACCCATTTCATCTCACTAATCCTCCCCCAAATCTGATAATATACTCTGACATAAAAATGATATACTCCTCAACCTCATCTCTATTTCCAGTACGTCTAAACGACTATCCACACAATCCTTCAACTCCTTACTCTCCCTCTTCAATAACCTGACAGAACTATGAAGTGTCCCTTCTGCCATCAATCTAACCAATTCATCTTTGTTCACTCCCATTACCAGTGCGCCTCCTGTAAACAAATCTCTATCCCGTGCTGCGACGGTCAACCCCCAACAATAAATCCCATAACGGATTCTCACCCTTCGCCAACTTACCCCTCACCATCCTCGTCATCGCAAAATCCCTCTCCATCCCATAAATACCCAACCCCTGACTCCCAGAACTAACATAGTCCACACACATATAGTTCGCAACCTCTATCGGCAAAAAATATCCACTCGTGTTCCTCGTATTCGCCTCATCAAATATTTCCGTCTGCCACAAACCATCATCACTACCATGCATCATCTGCAAGTCCACCTTCGTAAATAAATAAAAACCCTCATAGTCCCCTATCACCCATAACCACGTATTATCCCTCCTAAATGCACCACTTAACTCCCACCCGTTCCCCTTCTCCTGCCTACACTCAATATACAACCTCCTCGTCCTCCTAAATACACCCTCATACTTTATCTCCACACCATTCAAACTCTCTCCCTTATCCTGATACTTCCTACTCCCATACATCATCACCGCTAAACCTAAACCCCACAACCTCTCACTCACATAATCCTCAAACTCACGACCCCTCTCCAAATCCTTGCCAAACTTCTCCCAACTCATCCAAATAAACCCATCTGCGGCACCTCCCCCTCCACACAACTCTCAACCAAATCCCTACCCTCAGAAAAATTCAACCTCCAACCCTCTCTCTCCACTACCTCTAAACCAAATCTCCCTAACAAAAAATTATCCGCACCCCTCGCAGCATCCTCCTCAATATCAAACACCTCCCTGTATAACGTCCTCCCACTACCCCCACGCTCCTGTATCCTCGCCTGCCAACCATTACTCACCCTACTCACATACCAATAATTACTCGTCCCCACATTCTTATACCCATCTCCTCCATGCCTCCATATCTCCGTTATCCATAAATCCTTCATGCCTTCACCCCTTTTACCATGCTTCCCACCACCTCACACGAAGTAAACATCTCACCACCAAACATCACCTCATCAACCGCCCTCATTACACCCATATGCCCCTCATTATAATCATCCACCACTATCAGACCACCACTAACCAACATGTCACCATAACCCAATATATCACCCTTCGCAACCTCATAACTATGACCCCCATCCACATACAACATCCTTAAAACTGGACTCAAAAAATCTAAAGCCAATAACGAATCACAACCTATCGGTATCAACCACCCATCTATATTCGACCTCACACAGTTATATATCAAATTGCACCACCTCCTCACACCATAACTACTCGGTAAATGCAAACCAAAACCCTCCCCTAAACCTAAATCAAACCCCTCCAAACACAAATCACCAACCTCTCCCATATCCCTCTCTATCGTTATCACCCTACCCAAACCCATCATCTTCGAATACATCGCCATCGCTATCGATGCCGCCCCATAGTATGTCCCCGTCTCTAACACCATCCCATCCACTTCCACACCCTCACATAACTCTAATAACAAACCCACATCCGTTGATGTTCTTAAACATAACTCCAATTCAATATACTCACTTATCTCCCCCACACTCCTCAACATCTTATGCCTATACCCATCCTTCAAATCCTTTAACCCAAACTCATCACCCTTCCTACACAATACATCTATATATCTCATAAAACATGATTATAACATAAATATGTAAAGCACTTCCTGAAATTTTCCCCAGCATTTTTTTTGTAATGGACGCTATAAGGGTGCATCGGTTTTTTCCCAGTATAGTTAGGGTCTAGCGTCTACCGTTCCGCCATCTTTTCTTATTGATAGCACGAAGTGTATGAAAAAAGAGGTAAAAAAAAACAAGAAACAACAAACCAAACCAACATTTTACTTGTGTTGTATGTCATAGTTATGTTATACTTCCTATTGAATGGGAGGGAACTATCAAGGCAAGGCAAGGCAAGTAGACGGACAAAATAATCAAGCGATTATAAACTTCACCGTAGAGACTTAATGAACCTCTGCGTCCGTCCGAAATTGGAATATGTGAAGCGGTTAAATTTTAGCTGTAAAGGTTAAAAGCAAAGTTTTTGGTACTAGGTAACAAAAACGGAATTTTTAACGGATGGCAAGCTAGACAAAAAACCAATGTGGCGGGAGCGTGCCACAGTCCCCGTAACAACTCTAATCCTAGTCGTGAGTTGATGGTCGAAGACCGCCTTACAACGGTTCTTCTTAAAATACCTACGGTTCGTTGCCGAGCGTTAAAAGGGACAGGTAGTTGAAATACTAGTACACACGTTGCGGAACGTGTATAACAGGCGTGGAAATTGTGAACTATGCAAGACGAAACACTTACCCATGCTATATCTGTGGCTAGTTTATTAACAGTCAAACCAGATAAAGCATGGGTAAAAAGTTTCCCCGTATTACGGGGTTTCGTGTCGTTAGGCATTGGTAGCCTAACCATGACGAGTTACCATGTATAGTAACCAAACTTCACAAAGCCCAAAATGGGTAAGGATAAATTATGTCTATCTCAAGAACCACATCTAATAGTTCCGAAGTAAAACAAGCTGTCAGTAATCTAACTTTGTCAATCGACAATCTTGAACGTAAACGGACGGGAAAAGAGCTTACCATTGGTGAAGTCAAAAGTCTTGACAAGCTAACAGGTGATACCGTTGACGCAATAAAAAGTAGTATCTATCGAGCATTAGGCCGTTGGATAGTAAATTCTAACTTCTCAATTTCTAAGGACGCAATGAACCATGAAATACAAGATTCCGACAAAAAAGGAAACCCCGTATTACGGGATATTGGCGTGCAAAAACGTCATGGGATTATTCAATCCCATATGCTAAAGCTACCAGACGGATGCTATCATCTAAGAAATTGTAGCATAATGGCAAAATTACTACCTAGCGGTACAAGCAAAAAACATAGTAACGCCTTCGGTCAAGGTGTGCGAACATTTTGGAACATGTTAAACGGTCAAAGCCTGATAAACGATAAGGCAAACAAGGCACAGTTTGTATACAAGCTAATCGAATGGTTAGACAATAATTCCCATATTACGGGGGATACGATAGTATGCCAATATGAAATGGGAAAAAGACATTACGACAAGAACAAAGGCTTAAATGGTGTCAGAATTACAGAGATGACATATGACGCTTGGAAAGTCAAAGCAGAGAAACAAGCCGTAAAATGGGACGAACAAGCCCTGAACTCTGTGATAGCACAAGAAACAGCAGAAAAGGAAAGGGCAAAAAGAAAAGAAAATAAAGAAAAGGAAGCCAAAGACGCTAAGACAAAAGGCGAACTATACGCAAAGGCTTTAGCCAGATTGGTTGAGATGAACGAACTATACTTGAAAAATCCAAATAGTGAAAAGGCTTTAGAAGGCTTAACCGAAGCCACAAACGAAGCCAAAGGATTAATCAATAAAAAACAAGCTGTCAACCAGTAACACCAAAACGCCAATCCCCGTAATATGGGGGTTGGCTTGGGTCGCTTGGCTTGGTAGCCTAGCCTTGAAAAGGAACCCCGAAACCCAACAAAAAAATCTCCCTATTATGGGGAAAAGGAATTACCATGACATTATCCAACAGAGTATCAGATTTTATAAACACTATACAACCAAACGAGGAACTAACGGAATTGTACGTGGATGTAACCATATGCCACAACTATGAAAGGCTCGATGAACTAAAGCGGGATATAGGCAGAATAAGATATAACGCCTATGTGGTGGAACCATTGATGAATGTTGAACAATCCCCCTATTACGGGGAACGTTTCGTGGGTATAATCGAGACTCACAGAAACGGCAGACCTAACGGAACATCTAGGATAATCCTAGAAAGTGAGTACGAAAATGAGTCGTCTATCCTTCTATGGGAACAAACAAACAGACAAGTATGTCTCGGATTAACATACGAAGAATCCGAACTGGTCATTGACCAGTGTACATATCGGGATGCAGATATGTACCAACAATGGAACTGGGGGTACCTGAACGGTACATACCCAATGGTTACACAACAAGTTTAAGGGAAACAATTAACAGCCCCGTATTACGGGGAAAGGAATTTTAGAGTCATGGGATACTTTGAGAAGAACATGGACGAATTAGTGAGTTTGAGTAGTGCTGAACTGTTCAGGCTGTCGAAAAAGGTTGAGGATTTAGCAAAGAAAATCTCCAAAGACCAGCCCAGCATAGCGATGGCTTTATCTGCGGGAATAGTAGACCGCAGTTATAAAACAGTCAGGCACGGGACTGTCTCGTCCTACGAAGGCGAAGCGATAATCGAAACGGAGAATGCCACTTGGCATTGCAAAGGAACACAGCCACGGGGAAATGCCAGCTCCATATGGGAGCAAGGCGACATAGAATTTTCCCTAATAACCCCCTAATAAGGGGAACGCCTGTTATACAATCCGCAACACATCGTTTAACCGTTACCTCCCTTCGGGGATGGCTGGTCTAAAGTCAGTAAAACCCACGACAGTCATGCACAGCATGATGGGTAAAATTTTCACGGTATAGGACGATGACGGGTGAGGATTTGAGCAGATTATTATCGCTCATAATATATCCTACATACACCCAATAACCACCTCCCTAATAGGGAGAAACATATAAACAGAAATGCCTAATGGCATGGATAGTTCTTTGATATATCACTATCGAAGATGGGAGACTCACCCATCCTAGATATATTCACATATACCCTAGCGGTTAAATACACAACAACAGTGTATGTAATCGCCTCCATATCACGGATTCCCTATGATATGGGGAACAGGTAAGATACCGCCTTAAGATGTACAGATTATTATCGTGCATTGGCAGTATCTTGTCCTAGTACCTAGATTGTATGGAGTGATATGAAGACTGTGGGAGGAGTGTGTCCAAAGCAAAAAGTTCCCCGTATTAGGGGGAACGGTTAATCAACACACTATATAGCGGTTGTCGAATACCGTTACATCCGAAATCTCACAGGGGACTGGCGACAGTTTATCAAGCCAGTGGTTCTACAACTTGAGTTGCTAGGTGTGCAACTCACACCCATGACAGCATGGGAACGTATACCACCAGTTATACGGAAGTTAAAACAATCTGTTGAAGGATTGGGTAGGGCGAGGTAACAGGTAGACTCGTGCGATAGCACTGCAAAGGATGTAAAACAATCATTTCAGATTCACATCTGATTATTAATAAAGGCCTGGAACGTGGGGCCACGTCCAGGACCACCAAACCATAACAGCGGTTTGCATGATGAAATCCCCGTAATAGGGGGAAATCAAGTGGAGCATCTCAGATGCATAAGCAAGATAAAACCCGTAATAGGGCATTTGTCCCGTCCTAATACACATTACGAAAGTAGTTATATGCGAATCCTTTATTAACCCTAGACCGTACATGGTATGCCTAACTCGCAAAGACTGCCGTATGACCTAAGCAGTCTTTAGTTATCCTCAGGATACTTTTATCAGTGCAACATACCTATATTGGTAAATAATAATAGCGGGTCAAACAAACAGGTAATACGCAGTAAGTGACAACTGCGACACCTTAATACCTGAAGTTAGCTATTATAATATGCCGTCAATGTTAACAAGCTAGAGGCGACGGTGTAAGTCCATAAGGACAGGCTTGTTAACACATCCCAACAGTCCCCCTTTGGAGCCGACAGTGGAGACAGTGGTAAGTCATTATCACACCAATCCAACGTTTATCTCCATAATAGGGGGATTTTTTTTAACGCCCATAATGGGTAAAGCACAGGAGATAATTAAAATGTCAGTTAAGCAAGTAAGAAATTTCGGACACGCAACCAATATGCAGAGTACGCTTAGACCATATGACTTCATCCGTAAAATGGCATCCCTTACGGATGACATGATTTTACATGTAGCAAGTGAAATTTTCACGCAGTTCCCTCATGACAGCGACGAGGTTTTTCAGATGGGGATAGAGCTTTCCAAAAGAGGGCTGGGTGGAAAAATATCTCAGCTCAAATCGGGCGCAACCCGCCTGCCTTCATAGTGAAACAAGGTTTAATTTCAGGGGGGGATTTTTTTTAAGAAATCCCCTGTAATGACATGTAAACATATTTTGTTTACATTAAACTTTTTTTCAAAAAAAAGGAATTAAAATGGAAATTTTGCATGAGATTTATCACTCTTTAACAAGTGAGAGTCTATCATCGTGTCCTGTGGTTTTCAAAAACACAAGACACAGGATTTCTGAGCTTAGCAACATCCAGATAATCTGTTTGGACATTGAATTGCAGATGAATTTGGATTCTGGAATAAATTTGAATGAGGTTAGAAAAAATTTAAGGGAATTGAGACCTGATGTGGAACTGCCATTAATGAACCATGTGTAGAAAACTGTGTGCCTACAGATATTATGTATATATTAACCCCTTTAAAAAAGGGGTTAGTTAGTATTATATGTATATATTATTATTATTATTATATATATATTATATATATTTATTATTATATATATTATATTAATATTATATATATATATATATTATATATACATAATGGTTATAATGATAAGGCACCTGATGATAAGCCCGATTGGGCTAATTTCACCCCAATTGCAGTAGAATTTCATTTATAACCATCTCAGACAGTTTTTAATTTCCAATTTAACAGCCCTAGAATCCTCTCTAAGGCCTCTGATTTAAATTTCTGGTGGTAAGACACTAGGAATATTAAATCCAAGAGCTTACAGAGGCATTTTCAGGGCTTTTTGACTTAAAAGGAGAATTTGAATGGAATCGAAGTACAGGAACGTCATAAACAAAAACCGCTTTTTTGTAGGCGGTACAAGGGATACAGAGGAAATTTCAAGGCAGATAACAGAGACATTAGGGGGAATCATCATATTTGCCCTGATGGGAATCCTTGCGATAGCATTTTTGGCAATTACAACAGGGTGTGGGAGTGTAAACAAAATGAATACAGTTAGTTTCATGGAGGACGGTTCCGCCAAGGTTACCGTCCCAGAAACAGGTGGAAAGAACCTCTTGAAATCTCTGGGTGAACCATTCAAAAAGGGTGGCGAAACCCAGATAGTGACACTTGGTAAAAGTGTCAATCTTCAAATGGCAATCAACATTGCCAAGATGGAGGCAAGGGGAATCATTGGACGCTCCAGAGTGATGGAGCAGAATATAATGATGCACCCCAACGGAGTGCAATATTTAGCACTAGTTACAAGCCAGAAATTATAGGGGGGAATGATGGCGTTTATGAATCAGGAAAGAAAAAAGGGATTAGCACCGAAAATCAAAGAAATCTGCAAGAAGCATGGTGTTAAGGCCACTATTGCGGTGAGAAACTATTCTACACTTGTGTTAAATATTTCAAGTGGAAGCATTGACTTTGGGTCAGAGACCCAAGTTAATAAATACAAGTACCAAGAGTTCATGGCTGACTATAAAGAGGCTGTGAGCTTTTTAGACGAAGTATTGCCAGCAATGAATGCTGGTAATCATAATCGGTCAGACCTGATGACCGATTACTTTGATGTCGGCTGGTATGTCGACATCAACATAGGGAGGTATAACAAGCCCTATGTCCAGACTTAAAGAGGTTAACGAGATTAAAAAGATAATCCCTGTATTGGAAAAAATGGAGAAATACCAATACCGAGAACTCTTAAACAGTCTCGATTTAGGTCTGCCAATTTCCAATATAAGGATTGTCAGACAACAATGCGAAAGAATTGTGAGGATGTACAAGACAAGATATTCTCACATAGAGAGGTAACATAATGAGTAAAATCTGTAAGATTTCAGGACTTGAGTTGCCACATCGAATCCTGAGCTTGAAAGAGCTGAAAAATTTGGCAAGCAACATGTATGAAGAAGGTAATCAATATGCCATTCATATTAGCTACAGTGTTGAAACAGCTCGAAGCAACGCAGCTGTTTTTTATGATATCTATAGTGAACTTTGGGAAATCTTTCATCCCTCGACAGGCGATTCAGAGGAGCAACTAACTACCTCTGAATTTCTGAAGTTCACGCCCATCGGGACTGCATTAAACAAATCGTCACTTTATTACGAAGGTTGTTAGATGTTTGGGTTCACTCATGCTCGATTTAACATAATAATATCTCAACCCATCAAAAACACTTGTGATGGCAAGAGATTAATCAGGTGTCTGGTTGACCACAACCTAGATTATGACATTGAAGATAACGCTGAGAACATATACCTTTACCACGGAGTCAGGTCTGACTGGAATTCCAACGGTCAGATAGAACGTGGTAAAAGAGTTTTTAGTGATTGGCAATGCGGTCAGCTTAACAAAAGAACAGATGAACTCTTTTCCATATTTGAAGGGAACGATAGATGTCCAATTGGTTATCTGCTTGATTACCGATGGGTAAAAGAGAGGTTAAAGAATGGTGATGGGTGATGGCGAGTCAAAAGACCGCCAAGTGGAAGACATTATTCATCAATGGAATATGATGTGGACAGCCTTTGACATCAAGAAGGATGTCCTAGAGAACCAAAAAAGGGTTCAATATTCCAAGGGTGAACTCGATGTAGACTGGAATCTATACCTGTTCAATCTCGAACAGGATTATACAAAAGGTGACCCACTTCCACCTTTTTAAGGAGATGAGATAATGGCAATACTAAACTGTAAAAGCGGTTTCAGCTTCAGTGTTCAAGCTTCTCACGGACACTACTGTCTGCCAAGAGAAGACAACCCTGAAGGTGGATACACCCACTATGAAGTGGGATACCCATCCGAAGGGGAAAGATTATTGCTTCCATACAAGGAGATGGATTGCGATACCCAATTCCCACCAACTAAATCAGTATACCCATTTGTACCAAAGGATGTGATTAAGTCTATTATAGAAAAACATGATGGACTAATTGACTCCAATCACAACAATTGGGAACTGGGTTCTGAAGATTTCTGGGTGCAAGAAGGAATCCGCTTCCGCATCCGTGAAAGGGTACGGAATGTGAGGTTGTTAGCCGAAGCTCAACAAGAACCGAGGCTTTTGGAAGGACATGACGACGGAGGTATTGGGATAGCATGCGCCCAAGCCATTGACAGCTCTGATGTTGTAACAATGGAATGGGACGACAAGTTAGAGATGTTCATAGAAAGCATTTCAAACATGCTGGAAGAAGAAACATTATGAGACGTAAACATAAAGTGAAAGCAATAAAGGGCGGTAAGGCATTAACACCTAGGGGCGAAATAGCCCCACCCAGTATCAGGCATAGTGCCAAGAAAGGTACTGGGTATAACCGAAGACAGGAAAAGAAGGAGTTCAGAAGTGAACTTAGACAAGAGTGTTAACTGCTACTTTTGCGGAGTCCTGAAAGACGAAAAGGACTGCATACATGCAGATGAGTACAACGAAAACGATGGCGGAAGTATTTGCCATCGTTGTTTAACCGAGATACACGGTGAGGAGATATTAGATGGGTTCTATGATGAACTTAGAATTAAGAGGAAAGATTAGCGAATCCTTTCAAAGTCTAGTAGGGCAATACAAGGAGTACATGGATGACAGATACATCACAGATATATCCTCAGACATCGCTGACATGTGCTGGGGAGTTGTCTCATCCTTTCTGCCTTGCCACATCAAGGACAAGGAAGTGGGGGGTGGAACAGTAAGAAGTAAGTTTAAATCCAAACTCAAGTTGGAGATTGAGTCTGGGTTTCCATCGACCATTCGTCAACGCACAACTTATTTAGATAACTACCATTACTTTAACATGTCAGAAGAAGAGTCATTAAACAAGCAGTTGAATTACTTGCAAGAGGCTGAAGACAATTTCAGCCCATCAATCAAAGCTGGAATGGGCATAATGTTTGTAACCGATGAAATAGTGAAATTCACCTCACTTTTCATTGAGGATATGAAAAGTCTGGGAGTCGATGATTGGGATACACAGATGGGTGACTTAAACACACACTGTTTAACGGTCATTGAGGTTCTGACATGCCAAATATTAAAACCTTTAGGAGTTTAAATAAATGAAAAGAAAGAAAAAATACTACAACCATCTTGTTCGTGGAATTCCAAATAATTTCATAACAAGATGGCTTGCCAAAAAAGCCAACGACCTGATGATATCTTCAGACTCCCGATGGGAGCTGAAGGTAAAGTACAGGATGGGGCGAAAAGGCGGTAAGCGTAGTTGCAGTCATGAAGTGAAGAGGAATGAAGGCAAGGTATTCAGCGTCTATGTTTATCATAGGCCTGGATACGCAAGTTACAGGGAAGAGAAGTTGAACCTCTTGCCTATGCATAACAACGAATTACGGACTATGAAAGGTGGTACTTATGTATAAAATGGATTGGAGGGAAATACCACTGCAAGACAAAGCGAAGGCTATGGCTTGGGCTTTGGAAGATTTCTGCAACTTTTCAACAAGAATGGATAATAAGGCGGTAGCTGATAACCTGTCATCTATCCACCCAGCGTTGCAACAGTACATCTTCGACTTGTTCATTCAATATGTTGAAAACCTTTCTTCTAAGGAGAGGTATGACGTCAGAAATGAACAGGCAGTAAAATCCAGCAAAAAAATAATAGAAATAATATAGGAGCCGACATGAAAATTCAAATCGTTGAAAACGAACAGCTAAATGGTATTGAACTCTACTTCGATGAAAAGCCGAATGCAGAAAAGATTGATAAGCTGAAAAGTTTGGGATACCGATTCCACAGGGGCAAAGCCTGTTGGTATATCAAAGCTTTCAACCACCAGAAAAACATTGTGGAGATAATGGAGGCAGAGGAGGGTGTAGGAGTGACAATTAAAGAAGTGATTGAAAAAGCCTCAAGGGAGGCTTACAAAGTTGCAGAAAGCAAGATAGAAGAGCTGGAAGGTCAAGTCAACCATATAATCACAGATGGTGGAGGTCAAGTTGTTGGTTCTTTGCCAGATTTATGTGGTGGGGCGTGGGCAAAGTTTGTAGCTAACACTCCCAAAAACCGTAGCCTTGTGAAGTATATAAAAGCACATGGCAAAAACCAAGGGTGGGGAGATACATGGGTGTTTGAAACTGAAGCTGGAAGTATAAGGATGGGCAAGGGATACCCTAGCGGTTTCACCTTAAGCCCATCATTGCCTCTAACACAAATGAAAACTCCAACCACTCAAGGGATTGGGGCATTTGTTAATGCTATGAATAGTGAAGGCTTCGATATGTACACCTACTCATACTTGGACTAAGGGAAATATGATATGAAAACAAGAAATGTGGAAGGGTATATAGTGAATTGTGAAAGCGGTGAAATCCTTACACCAGGAAAATTCGAGGGCGAACCATACTACGCCCTCTATTATCACGATTTGCTAAGTCAAGGTTGGAGTAACAAGGAAGAAGTAACAGAAACAGGGGAAACAGTATACACTTTCATCATAGAAAATGATGAGAAGCAAAAGTTTCCTCAATTAGCTTCCAAGAGACTAATCCATATAAAGGAGGACAACTATGGATTCGTCAATTGCTGGTCAAATTGAAAGATTAAGGGATGCCTTCTATGGAAGGTATACATATCATGATATTGAAGAGTGGGTGGACAACCTAGAATCATGCATAGTTGAGTTATGCCAATCAGTAGGGATGGATACATCTCACATGAAATATCATGATATTGAGGAGATAGGGAAATGTATTATAGCCAAAATAGATGGAATGAAAACTTTAAAAGGGGAGTGATTTTGTACACACAAAAGGTGATAGTGGAATACAAAATGGTCAATGTAGTCGAATACAATTTAGAGAGTTCGACACCGATTGACTTTCAACAAGTGGTGGATTTCATGAAGATGACAGAGGGTTTTAATCCTGAAAAGGATGCCATATCCTTTGTGGATTTTGACGATGAAATTATTAATATTGATGGAATAGAGGTGTAAATATTATGGATAGACACGAAATATATTTCAGGGAGTTTGTGGGTTGGCGAAAGGCTAAAGAACTTATGAAGAGCGGAGGTATTAAAATAGATTCAGCCAGGCAATTATCGGAAGAATCCAAAGTACCTATCTACATAATCGAAAAGTTACTAAATAATAAAGGCGGTACATATAATGAAAAAAGCTGGAAAGCTTTGTCGAAACTGAACAAATGGCTCATAGACAATAGTGACGGGGCTGTTTGTCTAAGGGCTTTGGGTAAATATAAGGATAAGGATAAGGATAAAAAAGAAAAATTAGCAGAGGTTATCCCACCTCTTAAAACTGAAGATGTTTCATTACCAAAGATACAAAATATATCTTTGGTCAAAATGGATGATGAGTTGGATGAGCCATCTATCTATCGGCTAAGGGCGGTATCCGACAACCCCAACACCAACACCAACACCAACCCTTTTAAAGAAAGTCAAGATGATTCAATGGCTGAATCTTTAAGCTGTATTTGCGAATCATTGAACAGAAAGAAGGAGGGGTTGGGAGATGAAACCCTCAAACAAACACAAAGATTGAAACTTAAGCCTGAAGCCTCTTACATCTACGCTTTAGGTGTAGAAAGAGGTTTGTTTGAAGGTAGAGATGAACTATTACACACATTAACAGAATTAATGAAAGGGCAATAATCATGAGAGAAAAAGACTATAGCCTTCACGAGCTTTCCCAACAATTCAGGAAAAATTTAGTAGGTGAAGTGAGAGAGCAACTACAAGAAGATATCATCACAGTTGTTGATGGCACAGCTTGTGGAAACCGTAGAGAAAAAGACAGATTAAAAGACCGACTGTGTGAAGTAGTCTGTGACTACTTCTTCGACAAATATGGAGTTTGAAAATGAAGCCAAAAATCTTTCAAGGTACAGTTACAGCAGAAGGGATTGAAATCACCTCTTTAGCTATTGAGAAAGGGGATACGGGTGTCAAGTCATGCCCGATAGCCATAAGCCTCCAAGACGAACTACCTGAACACTTCAAGATTGAAGTAAACAGGGACTTTATAGATGTCTGGGATGGTTGCGTCAGCACATTTACAAACAGCGATTTCGTGCATGAGTGGATTGACAGTTTTGACACTTGGTTTGATTCAGAACAAACTGATGATGACCCACCACCCCCAAAAGGGTTCAGGATTAAGCTAGAATCAACAAAAGGTGAAGATGGAAAAACCATTAGGACTGCTAAGGGGAAGCACTCAAAAAATCAAAACTGGAGTTAGCATGAGCATCACAAGTGTGGAAAAAGAAAAAATGTTATTCAGTCAAGAGATGGAACTATGTGTTCCGTTCAGGTTCAGAGCCAGCCACAAGCTGAGTGTCAGAGAAGAATTGCATCCTCATGATTGGGCATTAACGGTCTGCTTGTCCAGAAAAATATTTAAGGATGACTTATTCGTAGTGAACATTATCGACATGAGGAAACTGATACAGCCAATGGTTGATGCCCTGAAACAAAAGAACCTTAATGATATTTTTAGTATGCCCACTTGTGAACACTTATGCGTTCACTTTATGAATGTCATTAGTCATGGATTAAACATGATGAAAAACGCAGACGAGGTAAGTCAGGATGTCCAATTAGTTTCTGTAGAAGTTGGGTTAATGGAAGATGAAGAACCTTCATATTCAAACACAAACAAAGAATGGGGTTCAGTAAAAATGATGAATCCTTGGAGGATAAATAATGATTAACAGAATAGGTTACGAAAGATTGTTTGATGAGTATGACCAGTTAGCGACAGAGGAACAGCAATTGATTTCTTACGTATTCAGATGTTTCTGGGTATCTGATGAGGAGGAATACCAGGTATTTGATGATGAAGAAAATTGGATAATGCAACCCTATCGGGATGCGATTATTAGCATAGGTTCGCCTGATGCAGACAACTGCATCGATGCGATAACCAACAAGTTAACAGGTGAAGATGTTGGGCATGAAGTAATTGACTTACTTGAACCCCATATATGGAATCGTCAACTCTTTAACCATGATGAGAACCTTTGGTTTTCAATAATATTAGGAGAATCTTATGAAGAATACATGTCCCAATACTGCGAATCCAGTCCCTACAGAAAATTTATGGAAAGTAGTTCTGGATTACGGGAACCCATTTCAGATGACAGGCAAAAGTAAAGATGAAGTCAGACGTAAATGCCTGGATTTAGGTATAGGAATATATTCCGCACCAATAAAATCAATTGAAAAAATAAGCACCATAGGATAGGGACATATCCCGTGTTACGGGAAGGAGAAAATATGTTACTGAAATCTGAACATCCCGCAGTAGTTAATGGTAGAACAGTACATCTAAAAACCATAACTACACCTGACCCTGAAGCAGAATCAATGACCCTGAAGCCTAGCACCACTAATTCTAAGCTGGGCGGGTTTGTCAAAAGCCTAAAGGGTAGATTGAAGCAAGTAGTTGAGAACCTGAAGACACAAGGTAAAAATCATCGATATGGCAGATTCGCCACAAAGACAAGCAACATAGTAACGAAAGCACCTAAAGGTGCCAAAGATTGGAAAGGCCTACCTATGTACAGCCTTACATTGGAAGAACGTTCCACATGCCCTAGCTATTGCTTCCACTGGAAGTCTTGCTATGGAAACTCTATGGGATTTGCCAAGAGGTATGACCATACAGACGCAAAGCTTTTAATGGATTCTATCGAACAGGACTTAATGTACCTGTCATCAATACATCCACATGGGTATATAGTCAGGTTGCATGTTCTAGGGGAATTCTTCTCAGTAGAGTATGTCGAGTACTGGGCCACCATGCTAGAGCGACACCCAAATTTAAAAGTCTTTGGTTACTCTGCCAGATTATCCAATGATGCTATAGGTAATGAATTACGACTTGTTAGGCAACAATACCCTGACAGATTTAAGATATGGTGGAGTAATGGTGGCGATGAAGGTTATTCAGCCAACTCATTTGAATCTGAGATTGGTCAACGCCAATACCGTAATGGTGAAGCCATATTGTGTCCACATGAGATACGCCATGATGATGGGTTGCCACTAGTCAAGAATTGCCTTAGTTGCGGTATCTGTTTCGCTCTGGATGAGATTGGCATGCATATTCTTTTCACAGAAAAGAGTGTTGACATTAACGACTTGAGAAAAGTAAGGAGAAGCTACAATGCCTAATTGGTGTGAAAACAATTTGAAGATGGTTGGATTGAAGCCAGAAATAGTTCAAACTCTGGTTGGTAACATAACTAGAAGCGAAAATGTACATCACCCTGATTTTCTCAGGGTGCTATACCCACCACCTAACTTAAGAGAAAAATACAGTGAGAAAGAGCTGACCAAAAAAGCTCAGGATGAAGATGTTTATATTTGGTCAGAAGATGAGGATATTGTAGAAGTATTCCTTTCCCAAAAAGACTTTGAGTGGAGAAGGGAAAACTGGGGTGTCAAGTGGGACATATATATCCCAGATGGATGCCCAGCTAACTCTATTATCGAGGTGGGTGCAAATTATATTGAGATTGAATTTCTTACCCCTTGGGCTCCGCCTGTTGGAGTGTATGAATATCTTTATCATGACTTAGGGGTTAAGGTTTGTGGCAAATACTTTGAAGATGGAATAGGTTATTGTGGAATATGGGAGAACGGTATTGATAATGAGTACGATTTAAATAATAGAGAATACCCATTACTCTTGGATGAAACTTTTGGAATAACAGGACGAATTGAATACAGAGAAGAGGTTGTGTGATATGGCAAAAGTGGAAATAAAAGACCATTTAATAGAGCAATTGCGTGACACCTTCAATGGAAGGTACACCTATGACAATACGGAGCAATGGATAGACAATGTGTCTGTCTGCATAGAAGAGATTTGCCAAGAAACAAATATGATGACCATGCAAATGGAATATGACAAAAAAGCAAAAGAGGTTGTGTAATATGAAAACTTATGAAGTAGAACTGATGACAATGGAAGCAATGTACGCCTTTGTTGAAGTTGAAGCTGATAGCCCTGAAGAAGCTAAAGATGTGGCGGAAGGGTTGATGCCTTACTCTGATTTCAGTCCAGAGTCAGAGGGCGACCACGGTGACCCTAAAGCAATAAACGTAAAAGAAGTTTAAGGAGATTAAAATGGAAATTTTTGAAAGCAAAGAATCGTTGGAAGCATTTAACAATGAGTTTATGGCTAAGATTGAGGAAGAGAAAAGGTCTGTGAACAAAGAAATAGAAAACTTTAAGAAGGTATTGATTGAGAATGGAGTCAAGAGATTCACAGTTTACTATTCAGGTTCTAGTGATAGCGGTGAAATATATGACTACACTGTAGAACCTAGCGGAATAAAAATCCCAGACCGTACTTGGGAGGAATTCGATTATAAGAAAATGAAAGTTGTAAGTTTTCAAGGTAGCCAAGATGCAGATTCTTATGTAGAGGATTTCTGTTACCAGATACTACAATCTCACCATGCTGGCTGGGAAATTAATGAAGGTCAGAATGGTAAGTTTGAATGGAATTCAGATGAGAATGAAATTGTTCATGATTTTGATGTTATTACTTACGAATCTCATTCGGAGGAGTTCTAATGGCTAATAGTTGGCATCACTCTCTTTCATCTGCCAAGTATTTTGGTGGCGAGCCAGAAGATTATCTGGCAATCCATGACTGGTTTGATGAGAGTAAAAAGATAATGAGCGACTTTCGGCATCGTGCTTTACGGCACCATGCTGAAGGTTGCTTTGCTTGTGTAGAGAAGTTTGGAACCACAATCACTAATTCTAAAGGTAAAAAGGTTCCAGTTAGAATGATTGGTGAAAGGCACATTATTGAAGATTTAGGATTCATCCCTACTATTATTGACTGGTTTGGCAATATTAAGCCTCAACAGTTTATGATGAGAGGGTATATGAAAGACTCTGACTTTGTTGGTGATGATGATGGAAATCGATAACTATGAACAAATTAAAGATGAAGTGTTTAATTATTGCAATGAAAAGAAAAAAAAAGGAGAACCTTTCTCTCTTTATGATGTGCATATAATGAGAGGGAAAGGGGTTATTGAAGCTGACTGGAACACGTCAGCCATATTATATGGAATGTGGTTCCGAAGCACCTCAAACCTAGAAGTAGAAAGCTTTACCGATAAGGAGTGGTAATATGAAATTTGAATTCCTTCCAATTGATGAAGAGCATGAAGAAGAAATAGACAGCGATTCTGAAGCTGACATAACCAAGTGGCAATTATATAGGTCAGGTGGGATGGAATCAGCCAAATGTGCTGAACGTATTGAAGATTTTTTATGGAAAACAGTTAGAGAAGTAATTTCTAAAGGTGGTCAACCTGAAAAAGAAATGGTGGGTGAGATTATTGAAAGGGTTGCAGATTTCATGTGCCAACCAGAAAACGCTGAATGGGGAGCTTCTGACAGTGAACCGTTACATGTACTTAATTACTATGTTCCAGACACTATAGATGAATATCTTCTAAATCGTCATAGAAATAAAGAGGATGTGAAAATGGAAAATGATTGCAATGGTGGACACTTAACATATTCGCAGTTATTGATGGTTTCATCAGAGTTAACTGAATACATAATGACAACTCACCAAAAAATAGATGCCAATGAGTTGTATGAAACCAATCCCAACAACGGTGAATTGGGTGGTTTGAAAGATGAGTATCAAGACATCTACTGCAATACACTAGACAGTGTACAAGAATTAATCCGTAGCTCAGTGAGTATTACCAATGAAGAAAGCCATACTGATTAATTTTATTGAAAACTTTTTTGATGACGAAGAAGAAATAGCTTGTAGCTTCCTAACCCCTGGAGATATAGAGGTTTGGTTCAAAGATATTATGGCTAATGCCAGCTGGGGTAATCCTAAATTGGCTGATAACTTGCCAAAAAAGAGGTTGAATGACTTTCTAAAATACTTAGACAATGACACAACTGTATCTTTGTGGGACTGGGAGATGATAGAAACAGTACTTCAAGATTACTGCGAAGGGATTGACATTAAAAATGAAGAATATTTTTGGTGGGAGGAATATAACAAATGAAAAAATATAAATTAATTAAAAGCGGGACAGCAAAAATAAAAAGTATATTTAGTTTTCAATCTCCTGATGACTTTGATGTAGTCCAAGAAAACATAGATGACTATATCTGGACAGAGGATGTCAAGCATCATATTGAATTTTTAGAATGGACTAAAGAAGAACCTTCAGACTCACTGTCTTTTAAATGGAATGGAGTCCTAGGTTTAACAGCAGAAGAGATGATATCACTAGAAGGTGCACTAGCTTCTCACCTTGAAGATAACAGAGAGTGGATGGCAGAAAACCCAGATGTGGCTGATAGGTTAGAGTCAGCATGGAATAAAATCACTGACATGGCAGTAAGGGAGAAAAGGAGATGAATGTAGATATAGGTAGACCACAAGCGTACACCACAGGCGCATACATCTCACCTCAAAAAATAAAAATAAATGACAGGTATGTTTGGGTTTGGGTGGTGGACAATTTTGAAGATGACACATTTTATAATGGTGATTACCTTTCAGTGTCATCAATTGGAGATAATGCGGAAGAGTTAATAGAAAAAAGAGACATTGAATCAGAGGAAATATGGACATGAAAACACTTTTAATATCAGAAAAAGGAATACAGATAATGAACGTTGTTGGTGCAAGAACTCAATTCCCCAACACCCCAATCAGCGATATGGAAAGGTGCATTCCGCATGTGGTTGATGTAGTTTATGAAGATGGTTCTACAGGTGAAGTAACACTGTATGCCGAATGCCCCATCGATGCGATGGATAAAGTTTGGCAAAGAATTGACCCTCCCATTAATACTAAAGTTTTGAGAAGGAGTAATGTATAGATGTCAACATATGAAGGCCGAAAACTAATGAAAGGATTGGGCAGTTCCATAGATTTCTGTAGACACATATGCTTTCATGCAAAATACGAATCATGGACAGAAATAAAAAAGATATTAAATGAGCATGGGCTTGGAATAAAATCTAAAAAAGATTTGTGTGATAAGTCAGGATGTATCAATGAGTACTATCTAAACAGGCTTTTTGATAACGATGACAATAACTGGAGAAACGAATGGCAAGGGCATTCGGATGGGCAAGCCGAAAAGCTTAACCATTGGTTAATAGAGCAGACTGACGGGATATTAAACCTTTCCGCACTAGAGATTGGTGGTAAAGAAAAGATTAAACTAAATGAAAATAATGAGCTAAAAGAGAGGGAGTATAAAATCAAAGTCAGCGGTATAGGTACATGGTTTGCTGAATTTACTGTTGATGCCATATGTCCTGAAGAAGCTATAGTGTTTTTAACTGAAGGTAAGGGTGAACGCACTGACTTCTCTTGTTATCCAGGCTGGCACGATGGAACTAATTTGTATTTCGTGCATAATGAAGGCCATTACGAAACTAAGGGAGAATGCTTTGATGAGGACTATGACATAGTAGTTACCAAGCTAAATAGTAATTCCAAAAAAGAATCCGAAGGTGGTATGGGCAATCCTCGCACAGGTGATAAGAGAATTCATGGCGCAAACAAATGGAAAAAGGAAAACGGTTATGAATGATTCAGAATGGAAAGATGAAGTCGATAAGGCACATGCGAAAGAGGATATAGAAAAAGAACTCGACATGTTACAGAGAATCCGAACCAGAATGCAAAGAGATTTAGAAGCTATGAAAGAAAGTGAGAGGCAACTGAGGTTTCTGGTAAGGAGAAGTTTGGGGAAAGAAAAAGAAACTGTTTTAGAACCTGATGATTACCGTGTAGTTCCAACTTCAAAAAAAGCAACAATAATTAAATAGGAGAAATACAAATGGATGTCAAAGTCAAGCAAATCAAAAAGTCTGCTAAAAAAGATATTGTGGGTCAGAAAATTAAAAACATTTTCCTAGAGATACCTGATTCAGACTGGATTGATGTGCCTGTAGTAATTATAGAATTAGAGAATGGGGTGAATATATATGCACAGAGTGATGATGAGTTTAACAACTCAGGCATCATGGTTTCTATTAATAAAAAAGATGAAGTAACCCATTTGAATTATGAGGGATTAAAATAATGAGAGATTGTACAGACGAATACATTTTCCTATACCAACTACAAGAGTCTGGAATCACAAACATGTATGCAGGACCACGATATTTAGAAAAAGCATTTGGCTTAAGTAAAAAAGAAAGTAAAGACGTTTTTGTCAAGTGGACAAAGGTTTGGAACGCTGATGATTATGAAACGGCAAACAAAAATAATTGGATGAACGACAATTAAACACTTGATGATTGCAGTTAAGACATTTAAAATAAACTCCATCTTTTTTTTTGGAATAGGTAGATATATGTTGACACAAAGGGAAAAAGTTCGATAATGGAGAATGTATGAAGAAGGTAATATCGGTTCTAGTAGAGACGACACTAGAGCCAGGAAACTTGCAAGTAGTGTTAGATGAGAAAATTACTTTTAGGACACCGTTTGTTACTGGTATAGCAGTGCAAGCACCAATCAATAATGAGACCAATGGGAACGGTAATGGGAATAATTACCAAACACCTGTAGTAGTTAAAGAGTTTGTACCACCTGAGGAAGAACCGCCCGAAGAGAAATTGCCAACATACATACCGCCAACACAGCCAAGTGCTTGTGACTTAGGCGGTGGCTGAGACTAATAACTGCCCCCAGTTTGGGGGCTTTTTTTATGGAGTATAAAATTTATGAATAAGTATATATTCAATGTCAACTTTACAGGCAATATGGACATAGAGGTGGAAGCTGACAGTTTAGAAGATGCCATTTATTTTGCGGGTCGAGAGTATTACTACCAAGTACAGCCTGAATCCAAAATAGACAAGATACTAAATCACCCAGAAGAATGGACAGTAGTTTCAGTTGAAAATGAAAGAGGAAAGACTGTTAATTACAACGCAACAATGAAAGAAATGAAAGAGGTTAAACAATAATGGGATACACAAATTACTGGTACATTAAAGAAACCTTCAGTTTAGAAGAATGGGACAAGGTTAAAAAGGTGGCAACAGCATTACTCAAAGACAACCATGATATCGCTGGATGGGAAGGGCAAAGCGGCACAGAACCTGAAATTGATGATTCCACCATAACATTTAATGGTGTTGGGGATGATAGCCATGAAACTTTTTTATTAATACGAGATGTTGAGCAATGGGAAAAAGATATGGGTAGACAGGGTAGAGCTGACCCTGAATTTGGTCATTTCTTTTTCTGCAAGACAGCGAGGAAGCCATACGATGAACAAGTGTGGAAAATATTATGTGCAGCCAGAAATTCCGCACCAGAAAAAATCAAAATAGATAATGATGGAGCTGGAGATGTCAGTAGCTAAACAAGCAGACAATGGACTTTTTGGGAAACAAAGAAAAAAAGATGGGATATACAGAAGAATAAGAAAAGATGAACCAAGACAAATAACAATAAGGTGGAAGATTGACTACTCAAATGACAACTGTGTTTATATTAGCACCCATATAGACTCTAAAGATGTTAATTTGAGCTGGGAGGAATGGGATAATATCAAATACGATTCCAGCAGAACTGAAGAAGTTAAAAGTCATATAGAAGAACTGTTTAAACACAACCTTTCTTGGAGCTTAGATAAAATCGAAGACATAGGAACAGCCTATGATGGAGACTTGGAATACACTGTCAGAGACAAAGTTGACAATGAGTGGTACAAACCTGTGCCTGAGTGGGATAAACATCTAGGAGACAAGTAATGGGTCTGTATGAAGTGACTGTGGTGTCTACCATAATATATTTAGTGGAAGCAGAAGATGAAGATTCCGCCTATGAAGAATACCACAACAACGGTCATAGTTTATCAATTATAAAAGAAGAAGAATGTACGGAAAACATTGAAAAACATGTACCAATAACCTAGATTTTATGAGATAATATGTTGGCGACAAAACAAGTCAGTCGCTGAATTTGTTCACTTTTGTTGTTAGCAAAACACGGACACTTCTTGTGCAGAGGGGTGTCCGTTTTTTATGGAGTATAAATGAAAAAAACTGTTCAAGATTTAAACTTAGGATGGGTTAAACATCAAGACGAAAACGGAGACGATTGTTGGAAATGTTACGACCCTGAAACCAATGAACTAATAGGAGTTTACAGAGATGAGGAGCTGGCACGTGAACCAAAAAAGACGAGAATAGAAAAGCAAAAATATTATGCTGAAAAATATAAAGGTGTCATGTTCGTCCAAAAACAATATGACCAAGGTAGAGAATCTTGCTGGGAGTCAAGAGTTTATCACAAAGGTAAAAGGTATTATGTTGGCCTATTTGATTGTCCTACCTTAGCTGCCAAAGCATACAATCACAAAATATTAGAACTCGGAATCCAAAAAGAACTCAACAGAATATAAAAATAAAATAGATGGCGGGAGGAGATAGCCGCCATCTTAAGGAAAGGGGAAAACATTATAACCCCTTTCTGCACCTCACACAACCTTATTACCAAAAAATAAGAACCATTTACAGTTTGCATACTTATGCTATATTATGTTATAATTATGCCAAACAGGAGATAAAAATAATGTCATTAATACTTCACTGTGGAGCAAAGCGAGTAGAGAAGCAAGATGTTTTGGATTGCCCAGCACCAGACGGAACACCAACACATCAACCAATTGAACACTCTTACTTAATAGAAGAGACTGAGAAGCTTATTAAGGAGAACGATTTGTTAATTAAAGATGAAGCCTTTGCTTTATCTAATGGTGGTATGAGAATGTTTGGTATGTACAAACTAGACAGTCCATTTGATGGATACAGCACAACCGTAGGGATTAGGAATTCAAACGATAAAAGGTTTGCCGCTGGAGCTGTGATTGGTACCAATACTACTGTCTGCGACAATCTAATGTTTCATGGAGAATACAAAATGCAAAGGAAGCATACCAAGTATATCTATGATTACCTGTCAGAACTGATGGGTTCATTTGTTGGTAATATTCCTATGTTCCAAAACATTAGAGAAAGGGAAATAAACAAGTTGAAAGCAACCAAAATCAGTAATGATAGGGCAAACAGGTTTATTATCGAGTGTGTGAAAAGAAAGGTTGTACCACCAAGCCAAGTTCTGCAAGTTGTTAAAGAGTGGGAAAAGCCTGGTTCAACAGTCAACAAAGACTACAGCGTTTTCAATGAGCATGGTGATTCGTTATGGAAAATGCAGAACGCTTTCACAACTGTGCTACACAATAACAAGAATGTCTTTGGCTTACCAGAGAAGACAATCAATCTGAACAAAATGTTATCAAGCTACCGTTCAGAATCCTCAACTGTACAAATATAAGGAGAATAATATGTCCAAGAAGAAGCAAACCCTACAAAACAGAATCGCCACAATCAATCAAGAAATGTTCCAGAAATATGAAGTCGAACTGAAGTTTAGAAACAGGATATATGGGGGTCTTCCCAAATCTAAAGATGTCATTAAAGGATGGATTGAAGCCAAAGGGTTAGATGAAGATACAGTTACCAAAGATTTGGATTTAGACGAAGAGACGGAAAAGGTTACCACAGGCTTCAAATCAGATGAATTAGGGGTTTACATAGGGGATTACGCAATCAAAGCCGCCATCAAGCAGTACACTAGCTTAATGAAGATTACACAGAAGAAGCGTGGTACTAAAAACACAGTATCTGAAGCCTTGTTTGTTAAAGGTATTTATGGTGATGAACTGATTGAATCCAAAGTTCATTTCCATGAACTAAGAAGTGAAGCTGATGGTGTTGAAGAATTCTGTGGTCATGTTACTACTATGCAAGGGAAAAGAAGTATCCTGAAAAACATGGAATATATTGAAAAGCCTACCATCAAATTCCAGCTATGGATACTAGAGTCAAGAATGCAAGCTGTCAAAGAATTAAAAGAAGAGGATATATTGAGAGTGCTAGTCTTTGGTCAAGAGTGTGGAATCGGTTCCGCCCGTAGCTTTGAAAAAGGAAAGTATGATTTAATAAAGTTTGAAGAAGTATTAGAAGAGGTTAAAAAAGTAGCATGAGATTGAAAAGCCTTTTAATGAATAGGTTGGACGAAGAGATAGACCAACTTACTGACAAAGCTATTGACAAGTTGATGGAAAGAACAGAAGACTTGGACAAACTAGCTGAAAGATTATTAGATAAAGGGTTAGACAGGATTGATGATATTGCTGATGCTCTGGTGAAAAAAATAATCCAGAAATTAGTTGAAGCTTTATCAGAGGATGAGTAACTGAACAAAACTTTACACAGCTTGTCATGACATGGCGACTGAACAAGATTTGACGATATTTAACACTATACCAAACATGACCAGACGTTCCATTGCGACGAGACGAGCTATAACCATAACGATACAGTACCTTGCGACAAAACTCAACCCGACTCCACGCCATCAAACCTTGCGACGAAACTTAACAATGACGAGACACATCATTGCGACATGACATAAGCGAATCGTGTCAACACAATACCTTGCGACTAGTCGCATCAATACAAAACCGAACGAGACATTGAGACATTATATGACAAAACATATTGCAACAAAACCTTGCGACATTACATGACTCGACGACACTACACGAAAACAATACCTTGCGACACGACATGGCGACACAAAACAAGACCTTGCGACATAACTATACAGTAAGAATCGGCACCGCACCTTGCGACAAAACATAACTATAACTTTCGTTACGAGTCATTGCGACAAAACGAAACATATCATTAATTGACCTTGCGACAAGTCGAGACTCTACAAAAGTTGACCTTGCGACTAGATGAAACAATACCTAGCCTTGCGACTAGACATGACAGGAGGAAACAAACCTTTACCTTGCGACGAGACGCTACAAAACAACACTCTACAAGACTTCACCTTGCGACATAACATTACGAATTAAAACTCAACCTTGCGACTTGACAGTACGCATCCCACCGTGACGCTACATTACCTTGCGACACGACAGTACACAACAACAACTTACTCGACATGGCGACATAACTTGACATGACACGTACATGACATTGCGACAAAATTAGACCTAGCAACACATTACTTAACAATACGGAGGTAAACATCAAATACTTAAGCTTATTCAGCGGAATAGGCGGATTTGAGATGGGGATGCCGACTGACTGGAAATCAGTTGGCTTTTCCGAATTTAATAAATACGCTAGTTCCATTTACAGATTACAATTCCCAGAACACAAGGAGTTAGGAGATGCAACTAGAATTAGGACTGAAGAAATCGACGACTTCCAAATCCTCGTTGGCGGATTCCCTTGTCAAGCGTTTAGCATCGCTGGGAAACGTCAAGGATTTCAAGACCATAGAGGTACACTCTTTTTTGAAATCGCAAGGATTCTCTCAGACAAAAGACCCAGATATTTTCTACTCGAAAATGTACCAAACTTACTTGGTCACGACGGTGGAAAAACTTTCGGTGAAATACTTAGGGTTTGCACCGAAATCGGGTACGATGTTCAATGGGATGTGCTTAATTCAAAAGACTTCGGAGTCCCACAACAACGCAAACGAATCTTTCTTATCGGAAGTACTAGAGAAGGCAGTCGACCCGAAATTTTTCCTATCACAGGAACTGATTTCATCTTTAATGAATCACAAGAACACAGATTTTTGTGGACGCATGAATCCCAAAAAGAGCAACGAGAAGGTAATAGCCACGACACTACTATCCCGAATGCACAAGATGGGAAGAACGGACAATTATGTGGAAGAGGAATAAAACAAATAAATAACCCAACGCATTCTAATGATAGGGTTTACGATGAATCAGGGTTATCGCCCACGCTCAACACCATGCAAGGTGGAAGGCGACAACCATTTGTACAGATGGATACAGCCAACACGTTAGACTGCGATGCATACCTTAGAACAGGTGCAAGGCCTAGAGATAAAGAAGGTAAACCACAACTCAAACCAATAGGTGAAAGAAGGATAAGAAGGTTGACACCAATTGAATGCGAAAGGCTTCAAGGGTTCCCTGACGGGTACACTCAATACGGAATAAATGAACAAGGTAAGAAAGTAAAAATTAGCGACACGCAAAGATATAAATGTTTGGGCAATGCAGTAACAACAAATGCGGTACGAGGGATAATACAAAAGATGGAGAAATATATTGAGAATTAAAAGAAAACCAAAAGCCCAATCCATACGAAACCAACCATCAAAAATGCCTGTAGCACCATCCAACAGAAGGATGAGTGACAAATCGGAACCCAACCTGACTAATGAACTATTGAAGAAAAGATGGGAATATTACAGTCGTGTAGGTGACAAAAAGGCAATGAATGATGAAAAGATAACAGAAAATATATATGAGTTTTACAAAAAGAAAACAGGAGAAGAATTACCTAAACCAATAATCACTATGGAGCAAGCTAGATTTGAGTCTGCTGAACAACTAGAAATGCTGGCTCATGGTCACGGAGAAGACCTAGAAGGTTTTGGAGCTAAAAGTAAACGAACTTTTCATTGGTTATATGTTACTGGTCAAGAAAAAATGGCATACAAGATGGCTAAAAACCACAGGTTGAGAATTAGAAACGGTAAGGTCGACACCGATGAAGATGATTTTTCAGAAATTATTAAACCAGATAAGAAAGAGTTTAGCAGAGAAGATTACAATGATAACGATGGGCAGTCAAAATTAGAAGCTAAAGAGTTCCTTGAGTCTAGGGGGTTTGAAGTCAAGATGGATGAAGAAGATGCTTATACATATGACTTGCAAGTAATAAGAACAGAAGGGTGGGAAAAAGTAGAAGTTGAAAGAAAGGTTATATGGAAAAAGCAGAACTGGCCTGTACATTTTATGACAGTTGATGTCCCATACAGAAAGAAAAATAACGAGTCAGATATATACATTTTGTTTAATCACAGTTACACTGCCATGTGCATTGCAGACATGACTGATATCAAAGAATCACCACACAGCGTAAAAGACACTTCTTACACCAATAATGAAGAGTTCTTTAATGTCCCATTACGAAAATTTACTTTTTATAAGAAGAGGGCTGGAAAGTGGAAACGATAAAAAAGGGTGCCGTTGTTGACACCCCTATTTATTCAGGCAAGGAGAATTTGCTGAATAACATCCCAAAACAATTATATAACACACAGGAGATATAAACAATGAGTTTAACAATAATCGATAAGAAATGCACAGTGGATTACCTGAGCAATTTAATCCCAAAACAAAAACAAGTGCTAGGTGGGTTAGTAGAAGGTGGCGTGATGGACATAGACAGCCAAATAGAAACAATCGAATACACTATGCAGTACATAGAAAAAGGAACAGAATCGTATGACTACGATTCCATACTAAAAGTTCTTAACACTTGGGTGCAAAACGGGAAAGGACACGTTAGGCTTGATAAATTACAAGAAGAATTGAAACAATCATTTACGGTGTAATATGAACATACATCATGTAGTCGAATCAACTAGGTGCGAGCTTTTATCACTAACACCTAGTAATTACTTGATGACAGCCTGGGCATTCAAGCGAGATGTCAGAAACAAAAAAGGTGGGCATGTGATACGTTCGCATGCCCAGCATATGATTCTAGACAGTGGGTTTCTTGGAGCTGCTAAAAAAGGAGAATTGGATTGGAAGGACAATCAAGACTTAGTGATAGAACTGGCTAATGAATACAGTTTCAATCTAGCTACAGCTATAGATATACCTTGCGAACCACATATTTTAAAAGAAGTGGGACTGTCAAAAAATGAAGCATTCAAAATAACGATGGACAACATGATTGATTTCATGAAAATGGATGCACCTTGCCCTAAGATGTTAGTGGTTCAGGGATGGCTAATAGAAGACTACATAGAGAACTTGAAAGAAATGGAAAAAAATGGAGCTTTTTCGGGGGAATACTGGATAGGTATAGGTAGTGTATGCATGAGAAAGCCCAACACACAAACAAGAAGAACAGTCAATGACCCAGCTTACATGCTATATGATGTAGTTAGGGAAGTCTGTTCATTCATCGACTCTAGGGCCACAATCCACTGCTTTGGAATCGCCAACCCTAAGTGGGTCAAAAAGCTAGAAAGCCTTGGTGTAAATAGTTGCGATTCAGCTTCAGCAGTAATGGCAACTGCATTTGGCGAATCTATTTGTCCTGAGTTTGGTGTCAGAAAAAAACTTAACGGAATCGGATATGAAAACACTGTTGAAGGGAGAGCGGTCTTGTTGAAACAAAATAGATTAGCAT